>Ga0233425_10000373_pt1 | contig 117173 bp, 122 predicted proteins | sample Watercolumn_Towu_2_FD_181712 | JGI IMG/M metagenome (GOLD analysis project Ga0233425, IMG submission 181712) | Freshwater microbial communities from Lake Towuti, South Sulawesi, Indonesia - Watercolumn_Towuti2014_140_MG | ecosystem: Environmental > Aquatic > Freshwater > Lake | place... | reverse complement strand
CGCGGCGCAGAATTTTTGTGTCGGGCGCGGCTATTCGCACGCGGCGGCGACGCAGGTGAGCGGCGGGCGCGTCGTGTTCTACTGTCTGTCGGGCGGGGAAAGCCTCGTCAGCCAGTTGCCGCCCGGTCAGCGCGGCCGAATTTTCTGCATGAACGCCCCGAACGGCGCGCAGGTGTGCGGCCGCCTCGACTGAGCACGCCGAGGTTTTTCGGCGCCGGGCAGGACGCTTCCGCGCGGCGCCGAATGTTTGCGCGCGTCGTGCTCGCGAGGTTCGCGACGATTGCCGCGGGGGGCTCGGCGGGCGGGGCGCTTCACGCCGAAGTCGGAGGCCGCGCGAGAGATCGAGAATGCCGGGAAGGGCGAAGCATGTTTGGCGCGCCATCAGCACGCGGCGCCTGATCCACGCAATCATGCAATTCGTATCGTGTAACCGAAATTCGTAATTGCAAACCATTCCCCGAGAGGTAACTCTTACTGGGTTTTTCGGCCGCCGGCCGAGGCGGGTTCTTGCTTGGGCGCGGCGGCGGGCTTGGCCGGCGCGGCGGAAGACGCCTCCGGCTGAACGGGCGCCATCGACACGCCGTTGATCCTCCAGACTCCATTGATCGGCTGAAACAGCAATTCGAACCGCACCGGATAGGGCTGGGTCGCCAGCGCGCCGACGACATGCAGCATTTTCGCGTCGGTCAGCGTCGCCCGCGAAATCTGCGGGTCGAGCAGGACCACCGCCGAAAGGTCGATGTTGAGCCGCCGCACGCCCGCGAAGATTTCGGCGAGGCGGGTCGGGCTGTTGGCGCTCTGAAAACTCGGCGAGCCGAGATCGCGCAAGACGCTGTAGTTGCCGGTCACGTTCGCCTGGTGCAGCGCGACCAGGGTCGTGCGCACGAGCGTGAGGATCAGCTCCGCGTTGGCGCGGGCCACCGCGGCTTGTTGCTGCGGCGTCGGGGCCGGCGCGCCCTTGGGCGCCGGCGCATTGGCGGCGGGCTGCTGAGCCTGGATGGCGCCGGCCGCCAGCAGCGCCAGTATGGCGGCGGCGCCCGCCGCCACGGGCGCCGCGAGCTTATTAGCGGCGCGCCGGCGCCGAAACCATCGGGTCATGGCTTTAGAACTCGAAACCGGCGGCGACGCGCCCGACATGCTCGGTGCCGCCGCCATTGCTGTAGCTGCCCTGAACCACGACCGGCAAAGCAACGTCGAGCCGATGCGCGACCGTCACGCCGAAGCCCATTTGCTGACGGTAGTAGGAAGTCGCGACATTGACGGTCGTGCGCCCGCGCCCGGACGGCATGAGAGCAGGAGCCACCGCGACCGCCGCCGCGATGCCGCGGCGGGCCTCCTTGCGCGAGTCCTGGGCGAACCTGGACAAGTTTTGCAGGCCGGCGCCCAACACGGAAATCTGGTCGGTGATCTGATTGACCGAAAACGGCGTGGTGGCCATGTTGCCGGCCGCGTCGGTCGTGACGAAGGCGACGGGACCGCTCTGCGAGGCGCGGTTGCCGACGATGCTCGGCAGGGTGACGGTTGCGCCGGGACCGCCGATGACGACCTGATTGGCCCTGGTCGCAACGGCGCCTGCGCCGAGCGCGACCGAATTGGCCGCCGTCGCCTGGGCGCCTTGGCCGAGAGCGAGGGAGCTGACTCCCGAGGCCAAAGAATCTTGTCCGAGCGCGGTCGCATTGTCCGCCAAAGCCCTCGCGGCGTCGCCCACCGCAGTCGCGTTCGTCCCCTCGGCCCGCGCGGCCACGCCGAGCGCTGTCTGAAGCGTTTTACTGGAGTCGATTGTCGCGCCCGAGCCGCATTTGAGCCCGTTCGCCGTTTCGCTGCACGGGCCGCCGCCGGCGCCGCCGAGGCTGCTGAGCAGGACGTTGCCGGCGAGATTGCCGCTGGCGTCGGTGGTGACGACGCGAAGGTCGGCGCCGGCGGTTTGCGCCAACTGGCTGGCCAGATTGCCGACGCCGGGCAAGGTGTAGGTGCTGGCGCCCGAGCCGATGACGGCCTGGCCCGTCCTCGTCGTTTGGGCGCCCGAGCCAACAGCGATCGAACTCCCGAACGTCGCCTCGGCGCCGGCGCCGAGCGCCGTGGCGGCATTGCCGGCGGTCGCCCCGTGACTGAGCGAGGTGGCTAAAGTATCCGTCGCCTGAGCCACGCTTCCGATCGCCGTCGCTCCGCCGCCGAAAGCTCCGCCAGTGGCGTTCGCCCCATGGCCAATCGCCGTGTCTTGCGTTCCGGTGGCGCTCGCCCCATTGCCGAAGGCGCTCGAAAAATTGCCGCTCGCCGTCGCGCCGGCGGAGGAGCCGGTCCCGCACTGAAAGCCTCCTGTCAGACTTTCCGAGCAGTTGACGGCTTGCGCCGCGGCGGGGGGGGGAGAAAATCAAGGCGCCGACGAAGGCGGCGCCAAAGACAATCTTGCCGAGGATGATCGGCAGACGAAGTTCTCCTGACGAAGCCATGGGACACCTCAACAAACAAGCAAACAGCCACCTTGAAAAAATCTAACGCGTGGCCGAAGTGATTGAAATGCGAATCTGCCAAGATGTTAACGAATCATTAACAGTGTTGCGCAAGTATAACAATTGCGCGGCGGGGATTGCGAAATTTGGGCAAGATGGCTCGATCTCCCTCAATTCCGCTCCGGCCCAAGGTCCGCCTCGACGGCTGAGCCCTACACCAGCCCCGCATCGATCCCCGCCCGCGCCTCCATCCATTCCGGAACCGGCAGGCCCGCCTCGCACAAAAACGCCGGGTTGAACAGTTTCGACGCGTAGCGGGCGCCGCCGTCGGCGAGGATGGTCACGATCGTATGCCCCGGGCCGAGATCGCGCGCGAGCCGCATCGCCCCCGCGACATTGATCCCCGTGGAGCCGCCTAACAGCAGGCCCTCATGCTCGGCGAGATCGAAGACGATGCGCAGCGCCTCTTCGTCCGCAATGCGATAAGCGGCGTCGACCGGCGCGCCTTCGAGATTGGCGGTGATGCGGCCCTGGCCGATGCCTTCCGTAATCGAGGAGCCCTCGGCTTTCAGTTCGCCCGTCGTGTAATAGCTATACAGCGCCGCCCCAAACGGATCGGCGAGGCCGATCCGGATTTTCGGATCGCGCGCCTTCAGCGCCAGGCCGACGCCGGCGAGTGTGCCGCCCGTGCCGCAGGCGCAGACGAACCCATGGACCTCGCCGCCGAGCGCCTCGAATATTTCCGGCCCGGTCGTCGCGATATGCGCCTCGCGGTTGGCGACATTGTCGAACTGGTTGGCCCACACGGCGCCGGCCGGGTCTTCGCGCGCCAGCCGCTCGGCGAGACGGCCGGAGACCTTCACGTAATTGTTGGGGTTGGCGTAGGGGACCGCCGGAACCTCGACGAGCTGCGCGCCCTGCAGGCGCAGCATGTCCTTCTTTTCCTGGCTCTGCGTGTCGGGGATGACGATCACCGTGCGGTAGCCGAGCGCGTTGGCGACGAGGGCGAGCCCGATGCCGGTGTTGCCGGCCGTGCCTTCGACGATGACGCCCCCGGGCTTGAGCGCGCCGCGAGCTTCGGCGTCGCGCACGATGCCGAGCGCCGCGCGGTCCTTGACCGAGCCGCCGGGGTTCATGAATTCCGCCTTGCCGAGAATGCGGCAGCCCGTCGCTTTGGACGCCGCGCGCAGTTCGATCAGCGGCGTCTTGCCGATGGCCTCGATGACGGATGCGGCGACGGTCATTTTTCGGTCCCTGCAAGATGCGAGCCTTCAGGCTCGCATAACAGCGTCGAGCTCCAACGCAAAGCGCGCGCCGTGCCGCGCGCTTTCGCCGGGCGCCAGAATCCGCATCGACGGCTTTTCGCAAAGATCGCCGAAAAAATCCTCCGGGTCGCCGTGCCCGGTCCAGGGCTCGACGCACAGATAGGGCGCCGGCGGCAGCGTCCAGAAGGCGATGTGCGGAAAGCCGTCGAGTTCGACGGCGAGCCGCGCTCCGGCGCCGTTGTCGTAGACGAGGCTGCGGCTCCTGGCGTTCAGGAAGCACAGGGCTTCGCGCGCGAAAAGCTCCGGGCGAAGCGGCATACGGCGCCCGTCCAGGGGAACCGGCCGTGGCCGCCTGGAGAACAGGCCGCCGGGCGCAATGACCGGAACCTCGCCGGACTCCTCTTTTTCGAAGACGATCGCATGTTCGGCCGGTGAGCCGGCCAGCGGCCAGCGGAAGGCGGGATGCAGCCCGCAGGCGTAGGGCAGGGGGCGTTCGCCCGTGTTCGTCACGATCAGGGCGTTGTCCAGGGCCCCCGGCGACAATTTGAATTCGGCCTCGAAGTGGAACGCGAAGGGATAGTGCGCGCGCGTCTCCGCGTCGTCGACGAGCGCGAGGCGCAGAAAATCCTCACGCCGCTCGGCGATGTCGAAGCGCTTTGTCCAGGCGAAGCCGTGCAGCGAGAGCGGATAGTCCCGCCCGTCCACGCGGGCGCGGCCATCGCGGGTCCAGCCGACGACGGGAAACAGCACGGGCGCCGTCCGGTCCCAGACTTTTTGGTCCTTGGCCCAGACGAGTTCGACCCCGCGCGCGCGCCAGGACAGCATCTCGGCGCCGAAAGGCAGGATTTCCGCGCGGTCGTCGGCGCCCGCCTCCAGAAGAATCGTCTCGCTCATGGCGGAGAGGATTGCGGGCGAAGCCGGCGAAGGCAAGCGAGCGCCCTTCCGGCGGCGGGGCTGTGGAAAGCAGGGATAATGGTCGCGCCGCCGCGCCGAGGACATAGTCCTTGCCCCTCCTGCAAGTCGCGCCGCGGAGCCTCGGCCTTGGCGTGGCCTTGGCAAGTCGAACCGCGTCCGCCGCGTGGCAAAAGCGCAACAACCAGCGGTTTTGTCACTGCGCAACGCTCAATTCTTAACCTTTCGATTGTTGCGCGCCGATTCAAGGACTAGCCTTTTTCGACATCTCCCTGGGCGTCGCCAAAACGCGCCATAGCGAAGGAGGGCGGACCGTGACGCAAGACATCGCCGCGCTGACTGCGCTCGACGCCGGGCGGTGGGACCGGGTTCGCGAGCGCTGGCGCGCGGAATTCGGCGACGCCGTGTTCGAGCCCTGGTTCGCGCGGCTGTCGTTTCGGCTTGAAAACGGCGGCGAGGCCCGGCTCGCCGCGCCGACGCGCTTCATGGGCCAGTGGATCGAGCGGCGCTATCTGCCGAGCCTCGCCGCGCATCTGCGCGCCGAGTTTCCCGATTGCGGCGCCGTGGTCGTCGAGGGCGCCGAGGGCGCGCCGGCCGCGTGCGAAAACCGCGCGGCGGCGGACGCGGCGGGAGCCCGTTAGGATGACGGGCGCAGTCTCACCTGTTGCGGCGCTCCGGTGGGAGGATGTCGTCGAGGCCTGCCGCGTCATCTACAAGGCGGCGGGCGAATCCTTCATGCTGCCGCCGCTCATCCGCGACGCCAGCGCCGGCGCCGCGCGGCCGGGCTACACTTACTACAGCCTGACGGACGACCGCTGCGTGCGGCTCGTCGTCGAATTCGATCAGGACTATGTCGACGCGAACCGCCCGCCCTACGCGCGGCTGCCGCTGCTGTTTCGCTGCGAGCTTTGCGATCTCGATTTTCGGGAGACGCCGGTCCCGCTCGACGAAGCGACGCGCTTCGAACTGATCCGCGCATTCCTGCTCGGGGCGAAGGCGCCGATCTTCGCGGACCCCAGCCCCGGCGGCGCCGGCTACAAGCTGAGCCTGCAACTGTCGTCGACCTTCTTCGTCGAGTGCGGAGAGCTGATCGACGAGGGCGGCCACCCGACGCCCACGGCGATTTCTCGCACTGTCGCGTCCGCGCTCTACGAGAGGTCCGCGGACCTGTTCAAGTCGCGCGAGGACGGCGTGGCGGTCTGGAGTTTGCGCGCGCGCGAGACGCTGTTCGGCGAGACCCCGCCGCCGCCCGAAAGCCTATGGCCGGACGCTGCGAGCGCGGACGTTGCGGCGAACGAAAGCGCGGGAGCGATCGTCGTTCTGGGGGCGGCGGCCGTTCCGGCGACGTCGCCGCTTCCCCCCGGAGGCCCGCTGCTTGCCGCCCCGCCGATCTATGCGGCCGAGACGGGCGGCGCCTTGACGCTGGCGCGTCCGCCCGGCCCGCTGGCGCGCCCAAGCGCGCGGCTGATGCGCATGGCCGCCGCCGTCTTTGCTGTGGCGGGCGCTGCGAGCGCTTTCGGCATCCTGGCGCTGCGCGGAGACGATCCGGCGCCGAACGAGCTTGTCGCCGGGCTTGAAGCGCAGCGCGAGTGGAAACCGGCTCCGCCGGTCGCGGTCACGCGGCCGGCCGAACCGGTTTCCGCTCCCGCCGCGCGAACGGCGGCCCCGGCGGCGCTGTTCGACGTAACCGGCGCAGCCGCGCGCGACGAGCCGCAACAGCTCGCCTCTGCGCCGGACGCGCCGCCGCCCGGCCCCTCGTCGACGGCGGCGCTCGTCGTGCGGGAGCCGCAGGCCTATCCGGCGATCCCGGGCCTTGGCGCGCGGGATCTGCCGCGCGGCAGTTGCGCGGCGCAAAAATCCGAACCCGCCGCGGCTCACGCCACGCCCCCCGCGCACGGCGCCAGATCAGCCCGCGCGCGACGCGGACCGCCCAACCCCCTGGTTTTCATGGAGCGCACTTTCGCAGGGGTGGTGAAGGAAGTGCGGCGGCTGCCTCAGCGTGTGTCGTCGCTGTTCTCGGGCTCCGGGCGGCGGCGCTGAATTCGGACCGGGGAGGGGCGCTCTGCGAACATTCGGCGTTGACCGGCCCGCCCGGATGCGGCGACAGTCTTCGTGTGATTCCCGTTTCGTTCCCGCCTCGCGAGGCCGCCGTGCCCTCCAAATTGCTCCCCGAATTTTTGCCGCCGGACCCAGCGCACTGTTTCCTGGGCGTCGAACGCTCCGCGCTCGGACGGCCGTGGCGCGCTCGCCTGGACGCGGCGGGGGAGGCGCGGGCGCAGGCGCTCGGCCAGCTCTACGGCCATGGCGATGCGCTGGCGCGCGTGCTCGCGGGACGCGGCGTCACCGTCGAAACGGTCGCCCGCCATCTCAACCCGACGCTGCGCGAATTGCTGCCCGACCCCTTCGCTTTGACCGACATGGAGGCCGCCGTCGCGCGGCTGGTCCGGGCGATCGAAAGCGAGGAGCAGATCGCCGTCTTCGGCGACTACGACGTGGACGGCGCCGCCTCCTCGGCGCTGCTCGTCGAATTTCTGGAGGCGGCGGGCGCGCCGCCGCCGCTTCTGCACATTCCGGACCGCATCCTCGAAGGCTACGGCCCCAATATCGAAGCGATCCGTGGTCTGCGGGCGCGCGGCGCGAGCCTGCTCGTCACGACCGACTGCGGGACGACGAGCCACGCTGCGCTCGGCGAAGCGCGCGCCCTCGGGATCGAGACAATCGTCCTCGATCACCATCAGGCGCCGGAGACGTTGCCGGACGCTGTGATCGTCAACCCGAACCGCCAGGACGATCTCTCGGGGCAGGGGAGCCTCTGCGCGGCCGGCGTGACCTTTCTCGCGCTCGCGGCGCTTGCGCGCGATTTGCGCCGGCGCGGGCGGTGGAGCGCGACGCGGCCCGAGCCCGATCTGCTCGCCGGCCTCGACCTCGTCGCGCTCGCGACCGTCGCCGACGTGGCGCCGCTGGCGGGGCTCAACCGCGCCTTCGTCGCCAAGGGCCTCGCCGTGATGCGCAACCGCGGCAGGGTGGGACTTGCCGCGCTGATGGACGCCGCCCGAATGGATGGTCCGCCGCGTCCCTATCACTTGGGCTTCGTGCTCGGCCCGCGCATCAACGCCGGCGGGCGGATCGGCGACGCGAGCCTCGGCGCCCGCCTGCTGACGCTGCGCGATCCGGTCGAAGCCGGGCGCATCGCCCGCGAACTGGACCGATTGAACGCCGAGCGGCAGGCGCTGGAAAAGGCCACGCTGGAGGCGGCCGAGGCCGCCGCGGAGGCGCAACTGATGTGTTCGAACCGCCTCTCCTGTCTCGTCGTCGGCGCGCCGGACTGGCATCCCGGCATCGTCGGACTGATCGCCTCCAGATTGAAGGAAAAGTTTAAGTTGCCGTCGTTTGCTATTGCTTTTAATGACGAAACAGGAACAGGCTCAGGTAGAAGTTTAAGCGGCGTCGACCTCGGCGCCGCCGTCCTCAGCGCCGTCGAGAGCGGCCTCGCGCTCAGAGGCGGCGGTCACGCCATGGCCGCCGGCGTGACCATCGCGCGCGCGCGGCTCGACGCGTTTCGCGATTTTCTGAACGGTGTTTTGGACGCGCAGGTTCGCGCCGCCCGCGACGGCGACGCTTTGCCGATCGACGCCGCGCTGACCGCGCGCGGCGTGACCCTCGATCTCGTGCGCGGGCTGGAGAGAGCCGGCCCGTTCGGGCAGGGCAATCCAGAGCCGATCTTCGTCCTTCCGGAGCATGTCGTCGTCAACGCGGGGGTCGTCGGAACGGATCATGTCCGCGCGCGGCTTCAGTCCGGCGACGGCGCGCGGCTCGACGCCATCGCCTTCCGCGCGGCGGGCGGCCCTTTGGGGCAAGCCCTGCTTGAGAGCCAAGGGCGCGTCCTGCATGTCGCGGCGCGGCTCTCGGTCGGCGCCTTCCGAGGCGTCGAGCGGGCGGAGACGCACATCGTCGACGCGGCGGCGGCCCGGTAAGTCGACGGCGTCAGCGTGCGCACACCCAGTGCCACTCGCCGTGCTCCCAATGCCAGCAGGCGCTGTGGACATGGCCGCGCCCGCCGACGCCGCTCCAGTCGCGATGCCCGTGGCGGTAATGGCCGCCGACGTCCTGAACATGGCGACCGCCGTGCCGCCCGTGATAATAAGCCGCGGCGGGCGTCGCGGCGGTCAGCGCCAGCGCCGCCGCCAACAAGAAGAATCCACGCATTTCTCGATCTCCTTACTGTTTAGAACGACGCGCGTTCCTTTGCGCCAGTTCGAAACGCCGACGGCCGCAGCGCGGGCTTCGAGACTTGCAACTTGCATGTAGTTGCCCGCGCAAATCCGCGCAACCCGATGAAGCTGCGCGAAAATTGGGCAAGCGCCCGGCACGACGAAGTCTGTGGCCGATTTGTCACAGCGCGGATCGATCCGCGCCCGCGGGCGAGCACACGGACCAAAAGTCCCAATTTCGTCTTAATTGACCCCGCCAATTCGCTCGCCTACGCCGGCTCGTTAACGGCGAGGTAATGCGAAAGAGACAAACTTCGGAAAATGATCGTTTCGTCCGTCCCGCCGGAATTCGTCGGGCGTGGGCGCGCGGCGGTTTCCGAGGCGAGGCAATCGACAAGGACCGTTGCGATGCGATTAGCCGTGTCCCCTGTGAGCTTGCGAAGGTCCATGCGACGTCCGATTGCGCCGTTCTCGCCCGCCCGTCTTCGCCTTTCTCTCGCGCTGCTCGGTTTCGCCGCCCTGACGGGATGTTCGTCGACCCAGCCGTCGCCGCGGCTTGCCGCCGGAACCAGCGACATCGATCCACGCTACGGCGTGCGCGCGAGCCCGCGCGTCGTCGCGGACGGCGAGGAGGTTCCCAAGGGCGGCGGCAATTACATGGTCGGCAAGCCCTATCAGATCGCCGGCAAGACCTATGTCCCCACCGAGAAGCCGTTTGCGGCCACGGGAACGGCGTCGTGGTACGGCGCGGATTTCCATGGCCGCCGCACGGCCAACGGCGAAATCTTCGATCGCAACTCCATCACCGCCGCGCATCCGACCATGCCGCTCCCGAGCTATGCGCGCGTCACCAATCTGCGCAACGAGCATTCGATGATCGTGCGCGTCAACGATCGCGGCCCCTATCACGGCGGGCGCGTGATGGACGTCTCGCAACGCGTCGCCGAGGCGCTGGATTTCCGGAGCGCCGGCACGGCGCGCGTCAAGGTCGAGTGGATCGGCCGCGCCAGACTCGCCGGCGACAACGACGCCAGGCTGCTGGCGACGTTGCGCCAGGACGGCCAGCCGGCGACGCTAGAAGGATTCGCTTCCTCGATCATGACGGCGGCGCGCGAGGAGCCGATCCATACGGCGTCGATCGAGAGGCCGCGCGCGCGCGATGCGGAGCTAACCGCGCTCGCAAGCGACGCCGAGGCGATCGACGCCGACGAGGCGCCCGCCGCCCGGCCGCGGGCCGCGGCAGCTTTCAAGTCGGCGCCATTGCCGCCCGTGCGTCCCTATTCGCTCGACGCCAACGAAACGCGCCGGCCCCGCCTGCGGCAGGCCGCCAACTGACGCCACGGCGTCGATAAACAAGCGTAAATCCGCGCAAAGACGTTGCATTCCTTGCGTGCACGCGTCATCCTCCCGTCATCGCCGCTCGCGCTCGAGCGAATTTTCGAAAAAGTTGACCAGACTTTTTCGGCCGGAAAGCGCGCCTGGGCGGCGTCATACGACGGAAGGCGACACGTGGCTCGAGCACTTTCCAAGACTTTGGCGATCGCGCTGGCGGCGATCGCCGCCTTCGTTCTTGCGCCGCGCCCTGACGCGCGGGCGCAGGGCTTTCAGACGAGCGCCCCCAACGCCATCCTGATCGACGCCGGCACCAACACGGTGCTCTTCGAAAAAGGGGCGGACGACTACGTGACGCCGGCTTCGACCGTGAAGCTGATGACCGCGGAGGTCGTCTTCCACGAACTCGCAGAGGGGCGGCTCAAACTCACCGATCAATTCACCGTCTCGGAGCACGCCTGGCGCACCGGCGGGGCGCCCGCGGGCGGCTCGGCCATGTTTCTTTCGGTCAACAGCACGGTGGGCGTCGAGGACCTGATTCGGGGGCTGGTGATCGTTTCGGGCAACGACGCGGCGATCGTGCTCGCCGAAGGCGTCGCCGGCTCCGAAGAAGCCTTCATCATGCGCATGAACAAGCGCGGAGCCGAGCTCGGACTTGCGAGATCGCGGTTCGGCAATCCCTGGGGCCAAGCGGGTCCGGATCAGAAAGTAACGCCGCGGGAAATGGCCAGGCTGGCCGCCCATATCATCAAGACCTATCCCGACCAATACCGTTATTTCGGCGAGAAGGACTATGCCTGGGGCAAGATCAAGCAGCCCAACCGCAATCCGCTGCTGACGATGAGCATCGGCGCGGACGGACTGAAGACCGGCAATATCGACGAGAAGAGCGGCTACGGCATCGTCGGCTCGGCGGTGCAGGAGGGGCGGCGGCTGATCGTCGCCGTCTATGGCGCCCGCACCGCCAAGGAGCGCGCCGAGGAAGCGCGCAAGCTGCTGCAATGGGGCTTCCGCAATTTCGAGGAGCGCAGTCTGTTCAAGGCGGGCGAGCCGGTCGGCACGGCGCAGGTTTTCGGCGGAACGCAGGGTAGCGTGCCGCTGGTCGCCGATCAGGACGTGAAGGTTCTTCTGCCGCGCGGCGGCCAGGATCGCCTCACCGGCCGCATCGTCTATCAGGGGCCGGTGATCGCGCCTTTCGAGGCGGGCAAGGCCATCGGCCGTCTCGAAGTGAAGCGCGGGAACGCGATCGTCCTGGAAATGCCGCTGCAAGCCGCCGAGGCGGTCGAGCAGGGTTCGCTGCCGCGCCGAGCCTTCGACGCAGCATACGAATACGCGGCCGGCGCCATCCACGCCAAGCTCGCCAAGAAGCCATGAGGCTTCGGGCCGCGGGCCGGGGCCGGTTCGTCACCTTCGAAGGCGGGGAGGGCGCCGGGAAGACGACGCAGATCGCCCGTCTGGCGGCCCGGCTGCGCGCCGAGGGCGTCGCCGTCGTCACCACGCGCGAGCCGGGCGGCTCGCCGCGGGCCGAAGCCCTGCGCGCGGCGCTGCTGTCCGGCCGCGCGGCGCCGCTCGGGCCGCTCGCCGAGGCGACGCTGTTCACCGCCGCGCGCATCGACCATCTCGACACGCTGATCGAGCCGGCGCTCGCCCGCGGCGCTTGGGTGCTGTGCGACCGTTTCGCGGATTCGACGCGCGCCTATCAGGGCGCGCTCGGTCGAGTCGATCTGCGCATGATCGCCCTGCTGGAGCATGTCGCGCTCGGCGCGACGCGGCCGGACCTCACCATCATTCTCGATCTTCCGGCGAAGGACGGCCTCGCCCGCGCTGCGCTGCGGCGCGGCGACGGCGCGGACGCCGACCGGTTCGAGCGGGAGGGCGAAGTCTTTCACGAGAGTCTGCGCCGCGCCTTCCTGGACATTGCGGCGGCGGAGCCCGACCGCTGCTGCGTCGTCAACGCCAGCCTGCCCGAAGACGAGGTCGCGCGCGCCATCTGGCAGTTGATCTTGTCGCGATTCGGCGCGGGCGCGCCGGAACAGCTCGCGGCGGCGGCCTCGTGAGCCGCACCCGGACGGAAATCCCGGAAAGCGACCGCTTCGGCGAGGCGCCGCATCCGCGCGAGACCCTTGCCTTCTTCGGCAACGCCGTGGCGGAGAGGGAACTGCTCGACGCCTACCGCAGCAACCGGCTCGCGCAGGCCTGGATTGTCGGCGGGCCGGAGGGCGTCGGCAAGGCGACGCTGGCCTGGCGCTTCGCGCGCTTTCTGCTCGCCCATCCCGACCCGGCGAGCGCCGAGGCGCAGCGCGCGCAAACCCTCGACGTCCCGGCCGACTCGCCCGCGGCGCGGCGCGTCGCGGCGCTGGCGGCGGCCGACATTTTCCTGCTGCGCCGAACCTGGAACGACAAGGCGAAGCCCGCGAAGCATTACACGGAAATCCGCGTCGACGACGTGCGCGAGGCGATCCGCGCTTTTCATCGGGCGTCCGGATCGGGCGGCTGGCGCGTCGCCATCGTCGACTGCGCCGACGACCTCAACCGCGCCAGCGCCAACGCGCTGCTGAAGCTCATCGAAGAGCCGCCGGAGCGCGCGCTGTTTCTGCTGCTCGCGCATCAGCCGGGGCGCATTCTCCCGACCATCCGTTCGCGCTGCCGCAAGCTGGCTCTCGCGCCGCTCGAGACAAGCGAGATCGTCGCGGCCGTGCGCGCGCTTGGCCCGCCCTGGTCGCAGGCGCCCGAAGCCAAGGTCCGCGCCGCCGCGCTCGGCGCCGAAGGCTCGGTGCGGGAGACGCTGCGCCTGCTCGACGGCGACGGCGTGGCTTTCGACGCCGCCTTGCGCGGGCTGTTCGAGGCCTTGCCGCGCGTCGACTGGCTGGCGGTTCACGCGCTCGCCGACAAGCTGTCTGGACGCGAAAACGAAGCCGCCTACGAGACCTTCATGCGCGCGCTGCGGCGCTGGCTCGACGCGCGCGTCAGGGCGCGGGCAGGGGAGGGCAGACGCGCCGCCGGCCTCGTCGGCTATGCGGACGCCTGGGACGAGATCGCCGCCGCCGCACTGGAGACGGAAATCTACAATCTCGACAAGAAGGCGCTGGCGCTGTCGATTTTCGCAGCGCTCGCGCGCGCCGAGGCGGCGGCCCGGACGGCGTGAGGGCGTCGCGCCGCCGGCGACGGCCGCGCGCTTGACGGCGCGCGCCCCCCGTGGCGACATTGCCCCGAAATCGCCAGACCAAGCCCACGGGAGCCCCGACCATGTTCGCGATCTTCGCCAATGGCGCCGCTTTCCACGGGCGGCGGCGCGCATTGGGCGGCGTCGCGCCCGCAGCCGGCGTCCTTTTCCTTGCCGGGTCCGTCGCTTTCGCGCCCGCCCTCGCGGAACTCGCGCGCGCCGCGATGCCCGGCCCCGCGCAGTTCGACGGCGTCTGGACCATCGACGCGACCACGACAAGCTTCTTCTGTCCGCTCAAGCGCAGGCAGCTTTTCGCCCTCGTGCGCGGCGGGGCGCTCCAGCGATTTTCGGGCCTGCCCGGCGTGCGCGCCAACGGCCATGTCGACGACGCCGGCGCCGTGACCATGAACGTCTATGTGCTCGGCCATGTCGCGCAGATCCACGGCCGGCTGACGGGCGCCGCGGGCGAGGGCGTGTGGTCGTCGAACAGCATCATCTGCGCCGCGGGCCACTGGCGGGCGCAGGCGTCGCGCTGAGCGCCGGAAGCGGCTTGATTTGCGCCGTGCGAACGTATTTCTAGCCGGAGCGATCCTTGATCTTCGTCAGGACCGAAGGGCGAAATCCTCCCATGCTCATCGACACCCACTGCCATCTCGATTTTCCCGACTTCGCGCCGGAGCAGGACGCGATCGTGGCGCGCGCCCGCGCGGCCGGGGTGGCGCGCGTGGTCACGATCTCGACGCATGTCTCGCGTTTCGAGCGCGTGCGCGCCGTCGCCGAGACCTACGACGACGTGTTCTTCACCGTGGGCACGCATCCGCACCACGCCCACGAAGAAAAAGAGGCGAGCGCGGAGGAGCTGATCGCCCTGGCGCGCCACCCGAAATGCGTCGCCTTCGGCGAGGCGGGGCTCGATTATCATTACGACCGCGCCCCGCGCGCGGTGTCGCAGCGCGTGTTTCGAACCCACATCGCGGCGGCGCGCCAGGCCGGGCTGCCGCTCGTCGTCCATACGCGCGACGCCGACGCGGACTGCGCCGCGATCCTCAAGGAGGAAATGGGGCAGGGGGCGTTCGGGGCCCTGCTCCACTGTTTCACGAGTTCGCGCGCGCTGGCCGAGACCGCGGTCGACCTTGGCTTCTACATTTCCTTTTCCGGCGTCGTGACCTTCAAGAACTCGCACGAGCTGCGCGACATCGCCCGCGAGGTTCCGCTGGAGCGCATTCTGGTCGAGACCGACGCGCCGTTTCTTGCGCCGGTCCCGCACCGGGGCAGGCGTAACGAGCCCGCTTATGTCGTCGACACCGCGCGAATTCTGGCGGACATCAAGGGGCTCCCGGAGCAGGACTTCGCCCGCGCCACTACGGCGAACGCCTTGCGGGTCTTTTCCAAGATGCCGCCGCTCGCGGCGCCGGAGCGGGCTGCGTGACCTTTTCCGTGACGATCCTAGGCTGCGGCTCGTCGGGCGGCGTTCCGCGCGTCGGGCAGGGCTGGGGCAAATGCGATCCCGCCAATCCGAAGAACCGGCGCCGGCGCTGCTCGATCCTCGTCCAGCGGCGCGAAGGCGACGCCGAGACCGCTGTTCTCGTCGACACCTCGCCCGACCTGCGCGAACAACTCATCGACGCGAAGGTGGCGCGGCTCGACGCCATCCTCTACACCCACCCGCACGCCGACCACACCCACGGCGTCGATGACGTGCGCGGGCTCGTGATCCAGCAGGGACGGCGTATTCCCGCCTACATGGACGAGCCGAGCTCACGCGTTTTCACGCGCAAGTTCGACTACATCTTCGAGACGCCGCCGGGCAGTTTCTATCCGCCGCTGATGGTCGAGCACCGCCTGCATCTTGGCCGTCCCGTGTGCGTCGCCGGGCCGGGCGGCGAGATCGAGGCGACGCCGTTCCGCCTCGATCACGGCGACATGGACGCTTTGGGCTTCCGCTTCGTCGGCGCGTCCGGAGCCATGGCCTACACGCCGGACCTGCACGCTATCCCGCCCGAAAGCGCGCCCTTCCTCGAAGGTCTGGATTTGTGGATCGTCGACGCGCTGCGCCACCAGCGCCACGGCACGCATCTTTCGGTCGGCGAGGCGCTGGAATTCATCGCCCATTTCAAGCCGCGACGGGCCGTTCTGACCGACCTTCACGTCGATCTCGACTATGCGGCGCTCAAGGCCCTGTGCCCGCCGCATGTGACGCCGGCCCATGACGGGCTGCGCCTCGACTTTTGAGCCTTCCTTCACGACGAATCTCAGCGCCGCGTTAGCCATCCCGGCAGGCGGCGCCCGGGTTCGCGCGCGCCGCGTGCTACGCTTCGCGATCGCAAACCGCGCGGGCGCCATCCCGCCCGCCGGCACGCCGCCGGACCGATCCCGGAGCATCGAATGCGGTTCCATAATATCGATTATGCGAATCGATCCCCTGGGAAGTTCCTGATTTCCCAGCGTATCGTTCTTGTCGGGCGGCGCGACCGGCGGGCGCGATGCTTCGCCCCGCAAGGCCGCCGGATTTTCGCCGCCCGCTTCCGTTGTTTCGATTTTTCGATGGGGCCACGAAATTGACTGGCCAAACCGGGCCATGTTCTGGTAAAAGTGGCTCCGCGCGGGACTATATGGCATTCAACTGGCACCCCCCCATCGTGATCGGCCGGTCGTCTTTCGGCGACGGCAGGTCTGCGCGTGGGCGCACTCGTATGACATAGCGGTCCTGCCGTTCTTGGCGGAGACGAGCAGGTAGACATGAGCAAAGGTAAAGATTTCCGGGGGCCGAGGAAGCGCGGGTTCGACGACGACGGACCCTTCAATTACGACGCCCCGCGGTCGAGCCGGCCGCCGCGTCCGGCGTTCGGAGGCGGCGGATTCGGCGACGCTCCTCCTCCCATGGCCGGCGGCGAGCCCGCCGTCGACGCCGTCGTGAAATGGTTCAAGCCCGACAAGGGCTACGGCTTTGTCGAACTGGGCAACGGCACCGGCGACGCCTTTCTGCACATCGGCGCGGTTCAGGGCGCCGGCTACGAGGCGCTCCCGCCGGGCGCGAAGCTGAAGGTTCAGGTCACCAGCTCGGTCAAGGGCCAGCAGGTCGCTCGCGTCCTGGAGGTCGACCTCGCCGGCGCGGCCGAGCGCGCGCCGCCGCCGCCGCGAGGTGGCGGTTTTGGCGGCGGGTTCGATGGGCCCCGTCCCCGCCGGGCGGCGCCCGATCCGTCCTCCGCCGTGCCCGTGTCCGGGAAGGTCAAGTGGTTCGACGAGACCAAGGGCTTCGGCTTCGTGCAGTCGAACGACGGCGGCAAGGACGTGTTCGTCCATATCTCGATTCTCGCGCCGTCGGGCGTCAATCGCCTTGCCGAGGGTCAGCCCGTGACGATGCAAGTCGTCGACACGGCGAAGGGCCGCGAAGCCCTCTCGATTACGCTGGACTGACGACCGGGCGCATCGCCGCAGCGACTCCGGTCCCCGCGGCGTTTTTTGGTTTGAATGACGAGCCCGAAGGTTTGGGGTCCGGATCGATCGGGACCGCGGACCTTCGGGCTCGCTGCGTTTAACGGGCGTGCGCGTATGACAGACAATGTCGGACGGCTTATCGGCATCATGGCGGCGCTGCGCGCGCCGTCGAGCGGTTGCCCATGGGATGTCGAGCAGACATTCGCCTCCATCGCCCCCTATACGATTGAAGAGGCCTATGAGGTCGTCGACGCGATCGAGCGCGGCGATCTTTCCGACCTCAAGGACGAACTCGGCGATCTGCTGCTTCAGGTGGTGTTTCATGCGCGCATGGCCGAGGAGATCGAGGCCTTCGCCTTCGACGACGTGGCGGCGGCGATCTGCGACAAGCTCCTGCGGCGCCATCCGCACGTCTTCGGCGAGACGGCGGCGCTCTCGCCGGAGGCGGTCACAGCGCAGTGGAGCGAGATCAAGGCGCAGGAGAAGGCCGAGCGATGCACGCGCGCCGACCTCCCTGAGCGGCCGGCGAGTCTGCTCGACGGCGTGGCGCTCGCTTTGCCCGCATTGACGCGCGCCGTGAAGTTGCAGGCCAGGGCCGGTACGGTCGGTTTCGACTGGAACGACGCGCGCGCCGTGCTCGACAAAATCCGCGAGGAGACGGAAGAGGTCGCGGCCGAATTGGACGCGGAAGGCGCCGAACCGCCCTCCCCGGCGCTCGCCGAGGAGATCGGCGATCTCCTGTTCGTCGTCGCCAATCTCGCCCGCCACGCCAAGGTCGATCCCGAACAGGCGCTGCGCGCGGCCAACGCCAAGTTCGAGCGGCGTTTCCATCATATCGAACGGCGTCTTGCAGAAGCCGGCCGCGCGCCCAAGGACGCGACGCTCGACGAGATGGAGACGCTGTGGGCCGAGGCGAAGGGCCAAGAGAAGGGCCAAGAGAAGGGCCAAGAAGCAAAGGGCGAAGAAGGCAAATAGACCGGGCGCCGAATGCGACTCCCCTTCCCTCGCGGCGCGCGGTATGATTGCAGATATCGTGCGCGTGCGGGAGTCGCCCCATGGGCGTTCGGAACGAGTTTCCAAGTGACATTGCGCGCCGCCTCGGCGAGCGGGCGCGGCGATCTTCCGGCCGGATGCGCGGCGACGGCTGGCGGCGCGAAACCTTTACGCTGGCGCGGCTGGAGGCGCGCGCCAAGGCGCGAGAATGGTTCGACCTCTACCCCAAGGCCGCCTACATGACCGAAATCGAGTTCTGGCGCGAACTGGAGGACGGTCGGATCGAGTTTACGATCCGCCGGCTGCCGAGCGCGGACTGAGCATAGGTTTGCTCGATTTTCATTATGGGTTGTAGGACGTAATGACGAATGTTCCATTCGTTAGGTTGACAATCGCTTGGAAACCGCCGCTATCCCAGGCCGAGCTGAAAAACGAGTCTGGCAGCACTGTCCCTGGCGAGAGTAACGAAATTCCAGCCGCATCTAGAACTCTTGCGAAATTCACATCAATATTCTGATCTAAACCTGACAGCGTCATCGTCGAATTGATTGTGTATGTATAGGTATTCGTGCTGACGGGTCCGTTTGGCGGGTAGTAATTTACGGTTACGGTCTCTGGATATGACGCGGCGTTTTGCGGCTGTTGCGCATCCACCGTTATCATAAAATATCCGAGGGTCGTGCCGAAATCCGCTCTTAAAACCACCGTCACGCCGGCGCCCGACGGGTTGATCGAAACCAGCGTCGGCGTCACGCAAGACCAAACGCAAAAGCCCTGCTGGCCGAACAGCCCGCTGCTCAACGAGCCGCCGCCCGATTGGCCGGTCCCTCCCTGCTGAGTCGTCGGCGACGAAAGAGATCTTATTAGCGCAGCGGTGCGTTGTTGCGCCGTCGTTGCGACTGTCTGATTGATGGCCTGTGCGCGGGATTGGACCAAGGATGCGCCACCCCAATGGGCGCCGATGGCCCCAAGCCCGGCCCAGGGCGTCCTGTCTGGAATACGGGTGTCGGCGAGCCGCGTCGCCGCTTGCGTGTCGGTCGGGATGAAGGCGGCGCTGACGCCGCCGGTCTGGCCCGGCGCACTCGATATCCGACTTTCCAAGTCGCCGATCGTCGCTTGATCCGCTAAAGCGGGCTCGGAAATTCGGTGGTCGACGCTGGAAATCTTGACGCCAAAGCCGGGACGCAGAAGCTTCACCACTTGTCCTGCGTAAGAAATTTCGGCGACGCCATAAAGCAGAATAACTTGGTCGCCGTTCGGTCCGCCGACGAGAAGCAGCACCGTTCCGCCGCGAATGCCGATCGAGGCTGAGGGCGTCTTGAATTCCGCGCCCGAACTGTGGCTGACCTCGCCGCCGACGAATCGAAGCGCGCCCTTGGCGACGGAGATCATCTGCTTGCCGGCGGCAATTCTGGAATCGTAGACGAAATGATCGATCGTCACGGAACTGTTCTGTCCGATGGAGAGCGTCGACTTGTCGCGAAAGATGATCTGCGCCTTGCCCTGGCCTTTCGTTTCTATCCGCTCGCGATTCGCGATCGGCGCGCCGAGAACCAAGGAACGCGCCGCGCCGCCGGGCGGCGTTCCCTGCGCGGCCGGATCGACGGCGCCGACGCCGCCCACGATCTCCGCGCTCGCCGCGGTCGACGTCAAGTATATGGCCGCGGAAAGCGCGAGAACGAAGACCTTCATCGTCGATTTCCTCTTAAAACCGTGCAGTTGGCCCGAAGGTGACGGAGACATTCTGCATTTGATAGCTTGTGATGTTCGAGTAATTGCGCAGGAATTCGAGGTGGCCGGAGAACCCCAAGAGCGGCGTGATCGGCGCGTCGAGCGCCATGCCGTACGTCCACGCGTCGTCGCGCCGCGCGCGAAACGGGTCGACGGCGGGATTGGCGACGTCAAAGGCCAACTGCGTAAACCGCGCATAGGGAGCGATGGTCCAGCGCCGTGGAATTTCGCGGAACGGCGGATCGACTTCGAGGCGCAACATCGCTTGGAAATCGAGCTGATTGGATGACTGAGAGGCGACATAGGCGCTTGCGCGCGAATAGGCGGCGCGCCCCTCCAGGCGCGCCGAGTCGCTCAGCCGCAAAGATCCGCCGACGAATCCGCTCGTCACGTCGCCGGTTGCGATCGTCGCGAGAGTCTTTGCCGAGGGATCGCCATTCGCGAGGTTTCCTTGGTTGACGTAGAGGCGACGCCACTCGACGCCCGGTTCAACGACGAGAGCGTCCCCCAGAGCGCTTCGAAAAGTCAGCCCGCCGCCGCCGGCGTTGAGATAGTTGACGCCGCCAAGGAGGGAGACCAGGCCGGTCACGTAGGGCTTGACGAAGAGCCCGCGGATAGTCTCGGGCGCCACCGCCAAACGCGGACCGACGGAGCCGCCGAACACGGCCACGTCGTATTCATGCAAAGAAAATTGACGCGTCGCATAAACGGAGCCGCGCGACTCGAACACATCCCCGCCTTGGGTCTGGAAATCGTAGTCGTGCGAAATCTGCCCGAGCGCAAAGGCGTTTACGTCGGACTGCCGCGTTGCGGGCGAACCCGTCTGTATTCCTCCGACCTGAAACAGTCCGCTGGACGGGAAATAATTGGCGTTCGACTGCGCGCGAAGCCCGACGTGAAGGCCGCCGAAGAAGCGCGATGCTTGTCTTTGCTTGTCGATGTCCGGGAGCTGCGCCTCGATCTGCGCCTTCTGCGCGGCTTCGAGATCGGGCGAATCCAGCGCTTTGTGCAAGTGAAGACTTGCCGAAGAATACGCGCCCAGCCGCGCATAAAGGAAGCCGAGCTCCTTGTGCGCGCGCGCCAGATTGGGATTGAACATGAGCAAACGCTCTAGCGCTCCGATCGCCGCTTCGTAATCACGAAGCTCCGACGCGAGCGTCACATAGCGGTATGTCGTCTCGTAGTCCGCGGGGTTTCGACGCAACTGTTCCGCAAGGCGAAATTCTTCCGCACGTTTGTCCGGTTCGGCCGCCCCCGCCTCGTCCGCTCCCGCCTCGTCCACGCACCAGGCGGCGAGAACCAAAACGCACCCCGCCGCAAGAACCAATCCACGAATGTTCGATGCGCGACTCATTTGCGATCCTTGCCCCAGCACAGCAAAAAGGTCCGATAGTCATCGGTTCGATCACCGCAAATTAGTGTTACATCATGCCGTTGCGTTACGCTAGAGCTTTAGAAGCGGGCATCGCGGCGCGCCTTCTGCGGCCGGCGACCGCCGTCAGCGCAGGAATTTGAGGGCCGCCAGGATGAAGCCGCCGAGCGCGACCTGAGAGGCGAACAGCCAGCGCAGAATTTCGGCCTTGCTCGCCTCGATCTTGGCGTCGATCTTGGATTCGACGACCGCGATTTTTGCTTCCAGCCTCGTCTCGGTTTCGCGCAAGTCGGCCTTGGACGCCAGCGCGCCGGCGTCGATTTCGCGAAACGCCTCGACGACGCCGATCGCCTGTTCTTCCGAAAAGCCGCGCTTGCGCAGGATTTGCGTCATGGCCCGCGTGTCGATGGTCAGCGCGCTCATGGAAAATCCGCGTGCTGCGGGTTTCGTGGAGCCGTCATGCCTCGAGGCGAATATGGCTTATCTCGCCGTTGTCGGCAATTGTCGTCCCGGCGCCGCGACGGCGTCGGCCTTGCGGCGCCCGGCCGGGAGATCGCGGCAATGGGGCGCGATCGCCAAGCTCGATGAAGAGCGGCCGGCGGCGGTCGCCGCGCTGGACCACGTGATGCGGCAGGCGGGAAACGGCGATGCGGTCGGCACGGGCCGCGAGGGCATCGCGCTCGCGCAATTTTGCAATTCGTATCATGTCACCGTAATTTCGGAATAACCTTCTGAGCCCTTGGAGTTGGGACCGATGGCGGAAAACCAGGAAAATAAGGGATGGTGGCAAACTATTCCTGGAATGTTGACAGCGGTGGCCGGCGTTATTAGCGCGTTGACGGGCTTCATTGTGGCGCTGCACCAGATCGGGGTTTTCGGCAGCGACAACAAAGAGCAGTCAAGATTTGAAGCAAGCATGCCGCAAAGCCCGGACCAAGTTGCCGGGAAGCCCGCACACTCGACCGTCAACACGCTGAAATTGCGCAATGTCGGTATCGATTTCAGCGTCCCGGAAGCGGACTTAGCAAAATGGCTGAGCAATAGCGACACGCCATACCCCGCGATCTCTGCGGCGCTGCTGGATCTTCTGGAGGGCAAGCGCCTCCGGCAGCCGGTCTACCTCGACGTTATCGTGTGGAATTACGAACACGGGCCCGGAGCCTCATCGCCGCGCATCGTTGCCGACGTCAACGTCGACCGGCTGAGAGCAGCCGTGATTGGAAGTTACAACGAGCGCTATGGCGAGGCCATCAGGGATTTTCGGGCGCTGGCGCGATGAGCGATTTCGTGAACGCGGCCGCCTCCCGCACGCTCACTCCCCCACCACGTCCGGCGTCTCCCAGGCGAGGTGCTGGCCGCTATCGACCGCGATCATCTGGCCGGTGACGCTGCGCGCCTTGGCGAGGTAGACGACGGCGTCGACGACGCCCGACACGTCCGCGGCGCGATGCAGCGGCACGCCGCGCGCCTCGTGCTCGAACCCCGCCTCGCCGAAATACTCGTTCGGAAACACCGGCCCCGGCCCCACCGCATTGACGCGGATGCGCGGCGCGAAGGCCTGCGCCATGGTGCGCGTGGCCGTCCACAGCGCGGATTTGGCCAGCGTGTAGCTGTAATAGCGCGGCGTCAGGCGCCAGACGCGCTGGTCGAGAATGTTGACGATCGCGCCCTCCGTCCCGCCCGGCAACTGCGCGGCGAAATCGCGCGCAAGCAGAACCGGCGCGCGCAGATTGACCGCCATATGGCGATCGAAGCGCTCGATGGAAAAGTCGCCCGCTTCGTCCGGCTCGAAAATCGAGGCGTTGTTGACGAGCAGCGTCAGCGGCCCGAAGGCGCGCGCGGCGAAGTCGATCAGCCCCTCGACGTCCGCCGCGACGGAAAGATCGGCGATTGCGACCTCGGCGCGCCCGCCCCGCGCGCGGATGGCGCTGGCGGCGAGTTCCGCCTCGTCCGCCGAGCGGCGCGAACTGTGCAGCACGACGGGGCGCCCCTCGCGCGCCAGCCGCCCGGCGATGGCGAGGCCGATGCGCCGCGCGGCGCCGGTGACGAGCGCCGGCCCGGCGCTTTCGCTCTTATCCGCATTGCTCTGCGTCATCGCGCCGTCCGTTTTATTGGCCCGCGCGCGGCTTGTCACAGGCGGCGGCGCGGGTCAACGGCGCGGTATTCACCAATCGTTAGCCAAGTTCACGCACGCAACACAGGCCGCCGCGCGATGTCTTAACGAGCAGGTCAAGCATAGAAAAACATATACTGCGTCCGTCAAACTTCGGACTTAAACAATATCGACGACAACTTGGCGTGTGTCCTTTCGAAGACCGGCCGTATCGCCGTGTCGCAAGGTTTCGTTAAGCTGAATGATTTCAATTCAACCTATCAACAACGGGCGCAAAGGCCCGTTCCGGCGGCGGGGCGGCCCCCGTCCCTCGATCATCGCGCCGCCGCCGGGTTTCGAGCGTTGGGAGAAGCGTCATGCGTAGCCGATTGTCCGCGGTTCCAGGTCTCGTCTTGGCCCTCTTGGCCCTGTGCGGCGCCTCCGCCGCCCTTGCCGCCGACCTCCCCTACCGCGCGTCGGCGCCCGCCTATGTCCCGCCGCCCGCCTTCTCCTGGCAGGGTTTCTATGTCGGCGTGCACGGCGGCTACGGCTTTGGCGCCTTCGAAGCGGGCGGGCGCAGCCTGTTCGGCAGTCCGACGGGCGGAATCGTCGGCGTCACCGGCGGCTATAATTTCGTTCCCGCCCCCAATATCCTGCTGGGCGTCGAAGCCGATTTCGGCTTCACCGGCATTCGCGTGAGCCGCTCTCCCTTCCCCGGCATTTCGACGCGCGGCTCGATCGACAACATGGTCACGGCCCGCGCGCGCCTCGGCTATACGCTGGATCGCGCGCTGCTTTACGTGACCGGCGGTTACGCGGGAACGGGCACGACGCTCAACATCAACAATCCGTTCGGCTTCCGCAGCCACGAGTCGACGTTTCAGTCCGGCTGGGCGGTCGGCGCGGGCCTCGAATTCATGCTGACCAACAGCATTTCGGCCAAGGGCGAATATCTCTTCACCTCGGTGGGCAGCGATCGCTGGTTCACCTTCTCGCCCTTCGCCGTGCAGACGGGCGTCAGCACCTCCACCCTGCGCGCGGGCGTCAACTTTCATTTCTGATCGTCAGGGCCATTGACTAAAGGCTCGCAACTCCTTGTCATGCCCGCGAAAGCGGGCATCCAGGAGTCAAGAACGCATATTGCGGCGTTTGCCCCGGATTCCCGCTTGCGCGGGAATGACACGCGCCCTTACTGAATCGCCCTGTCTGATCGTCAGCCCACTGGCGCGCCCGGCTTTTTCGCGCGCGCATGACTTTCCGCCCTATGTAGGCGCGCGGCGCGGCGTTAGGCTGCGCGCGCGTCTTGACGCTTCTTACGAGGAGAGCGCGATGGGCATTCTGGATTTTCTGAGCGGAAAGAAACACGCCGACGCCGCGGGCCAAGCCGCCGCCGGCCAAGCCGCGGAACCGGCGAAGCAGGACACCGCCGCCGCCGCCGCGCCGCCGCAGGCCGCAGCTCCCGCCTCCGCCGAGGCGGGCGCATATGTCGTCAAGGAGGGCGACACGCTGTGGAAAATCGCCGAGGCGCATTACGGCGCCGGCAATGGCGGAAAATATCGGGACATCTTCGAGGCGAACGCGGACGTTCTGAAGGATCCGGACAGGATTCATCCCGGACAGCGCCTGCGCATTCCCGGGGTCGCCGTCGGGGCCGCGCCGGGCGGCGCGAGCGCAGACTGGACGCCCCCGCAGGAGGTCGCCGCCGCGAAACCCGCGGCGCCAAGCGAGGGCTGGACGCCGCCCGCCCAAATCTCCGGCAAGAAGGACGCGTAACGCTTACGCGCGCGTCGCTTCGAAAGCCGGAGTCCTGCGCGAAAAATCGTCCAGCCAGGCGGCGAGCCTGGGGTGGCCCGGTCTCCATGCGCCCTCGAAGCGCAGATCGAGATAGCCGAGCGCGCAGGCGACCGCGACCGCGCCCACATGCAGCTCCCCGGCGGGCGGCGCCGCCTCCAGCGCCGCCAGCGCGCGGTCGATCTTGCTCTGCTGCCAGGCGATGGTCTCGGCGTGGCGCAGTTCCGGCGGCCGGTTGGCGAGTTCGTAGCGGATCAGCAGCGCGGCGTCGCAAATTCCGTCGCCCAGCGCTTGCAAGCGCAGCGCCTCGAAGCGCGCCTTGGGATCGAGCGGAATGGCGCGCCCTCCCCCGGCAAGCCAGTCGAGATAATCGACGATGACGCGGCTGTCGTAGAGCGCCGACCCGTCGTCGAGAACCAGCGCCGGAATCTTGCCGAGCGGGTTTTGGACGCGGATGCTGTCGTTCGGGTCCGACAGAACAGCGCCCTCGACGCCGATCCTGTCGGCAAGTCCGAGCAGCGCCGCGACGATGCGGCATTTACGGGCGTAGGGCGAAGCAGGCGAAGAGCGCAGGATAGGCATGGCTCGGACATCTCCGTCGCAGCGCGGGCGGCTGTTCGATCGATCCGTCACCCCTAGAGCGCGTCCCGATCGCGTGGAATCACGCGATCGAAAAGGACTCGCTCAAAATCAATACGCTGGAGCATGTCCTTCTCGGAAAACCGCTTCGCACTTTTCCGGGACATGCTCTAGCGCGCCGCCGCGCCGCCGCCAAGCGGATAAGAGCGATCGCCTTGCGGGCGGTCCCGGGACGAAGCCCGAGCCGACGAAAGTTTGTGCAGGCCCCGCCCAACGAAGCACGCTTCTTGCCGCAGGATCGCCGCCCACTTTTGCAAACCCTGCACAGGAAATAATCGCCGGCCGCCGCCGACCGCCGGTCCCGAAGGGGGCGGCGAGATCGAAAGCGACGAGCTTTTCGGGACTTTCCGGGTTCGGAGCCGGGACCGGCACGCACATTGCTTTGTGCAGTGCGGCAGAGGGCGACGCAGCAACGCGCGCCTCCCGCCTCCCGACTGTCCGAACCAATGGAGTTGGCATGATAGAGCAGGCGCCGGGTCGTCTCGACCTCTTTCGCTTCGAGCCGAGAATCAAGGTTCTCCACCTGACCTGGCTCGCATTTTTCGTCAGTTTCGTGGTCTGGTTCAATCACGCGCCGCTGATGGCGGCGATCCGCTCCTCGCTGCATCTGACGGATCAGCAGGTTTCGGCGCTGCTCATTCTCAATGTCGCGCTGACCATTCCCGCGCGCATTGTCGTGGGAATGCTGGTCGACAAGCTCGGCCCGCGCCTGATGTATTCGTTGCTGCTGGCGATCTCCGGCGGCCTGTGCGTCTTTTTCGGCCTCGCCAAGAGCTTCGAAACCCTGGCGCTCGCCAGATTTCTCCTGGCGTTTGTCGGCGCCGGATTCGTGATCGGCATCCGTATGATCGGCGAATGGTTCCCCGCCAAGCAGACGGGACTTGCTCAGGGAATCTACGCGGGCCTTGGCAATTTCGGATCGGCCGCCGCCGCCGTGACTCTGCCCGGCGTCGCGCTGCTGGCGGGAGGGCCGGACGGCTGGCGGTGGGCGATCGTCGTGACCGGGGCGATTTCGATCCTCTACAGTCTTATCTACTATTTCTCGGTGAGCGACACGCCGAAGGGCTCGACCTATTTCAAGCCGAAGAAGACCGGCTCGATGGAGATCACCAGCCGCGGCGACTTCTTCCTCTATGTCGCGGTGCAGGCGCCGCTCGTGCTCGCGCTGGGCCTGCTCGCCTGGAAGCTGGGCCCCTCGGGCCTGAAGCTGCTGCCGGCCGCCGCGGTGAACGGCGTCTATGCGGTTCTGGCCGCGCTCTACGCCTATCAAATCTACGACATGTGGCGCGTCAACGCCTCCGTCATGCGCGGCGAGCGCGTTCCCGCGCTGCATCGCTATAAATTCAGTCAGGTGGCGGTCCTGAGCCTTGCCTATTTCGTGACCTTCGGATCGGAACTCGCCGTCGTCTCGGTCCTGCCGCTGCTGTTCAAAGACCTGTTCGGCCTGTCGCTGGCCGTCGCCGGCTTCGTCGGCGCCAGTTTCGGCGGCACGAACTTTTTTGCGCGGCCGGCGGGCGGCTGGTTCTCCGACCGTTACGGACGGCGTCTGGCGGCGCTCGTCTGCATGGGCGGCGCGGCCGTCGGCTACCTGGCGATGAGCGCGGCCACGAGTCCGGTCGGCCAGACTTTCGGCGTGGCGTTCGCGGCGCTGGCGACGATGGGCTGCTCGCTGTTCGTCAACGCCGGCAACGGCGCGACATTCGCCATCCTGCCGCTGATAAAGCGGCGGCTGACCGGCCAGATCGCCGGGATCGTCGGCGCGTTCGGCAATGTTGGCGGCGTGCTGTACCTCACGCTCTACTCGTTCACGTCCCCGCACGTCTTCTTCCTCGCGACGGCGGGAACGGCGGCGCTCGGCTTCGTCCTGATCTATCTTTTCGTCGACGAGCCGAAGGGCCAGATCGCCGAGACTATGCCGGACGGATCGCTCGTGATGATCGACGTGGCTTGACGATCAAGCCGGGATTCGAAGACTTTTGGCTATGCAGGAAAACGGACTCGCCATCGCGATCGGCCAGCACTCCAGCGCAGGCCGCAAGCCTCGAAACGACGACTCTTACGGCGTCGTCATCCCCCCGGCGGCCTTGCTCGAAACGAAGGGCGTCGCGATGGCGATCGCCGACGGCATGAGTTCGAGCGAGGCCGCCAAGGCGGCGAGCGAGACCTGCGTCAAGAGCTTCCTGCAGGACTATTATTCGACCCATCAGTCCTGGACCGTGAAGACCTCCGTCGGGCGCGTCCTGACGGCGGTCAACCGCTGGCTGCACGGACAGAGCCAAGCCAATTATCTGTCCGACCGCGGCATGGTTTCGACCTTTTCCGGCGCCGTCGTGAAATCGGCCACGGCCCATCTCTTTCACGCCGGCGACAGCCGCATCTATCTGCTGCGCGCCGGCGCGCTCGAGCAGCTCACGCGCGACCACCGCGTGCGCGTGTCGCGCGAACAGGAATATCTGTCGCGCGCCTTCGGCGTCGACGCCGAAATCGAAATCGACTACCGCGCCGTGCCGGTGGAGGCCGGCGACGTGCTGATTTTCACGACGGACGGCGTCCACGATTTCCTCGCCGAGCCCGCAATGGCCGCGATCGTGAGGAGCGCCGGCGACGACCTCGACGGCGCCGCCGCGCGCATCGTCGAAGACGCGTACGCCAATGGCAGCGGCGACAATCTCACCTGCCAGATCGTGCGCATCGACGATCCGGGCCGTCTCGACGAAGAATCTCATCTCAAGAAGCTGTCCTCGCTCCCCTTCCCGCCGGAGCTTTCGCCGGGCCAATCGTTCGAGGGCTATCGGATCCTGCGCGACCTGCATCTCTCCAAGCGCACGCAGGTCTATCTCGCGCAGGACGAAGCGAGCGGAAAGACGGTGGTGCTCAAGACGCCGTCGGTCAATTTCGAAGACGATCCGCGCTTCATCGAGATGTTCACGCGGGAGGAGTGGGTGGGACAGCTTGTGTCCAGCCCGCATGTCCTGAAGGTCGAGCCGCCGGCGCGGGTCCGCCGCACGCTGTTCTATGTCATGGAACATGTCGAAGGCAGGACGCTGCGCCAGTGGATGCTCGACAATCCCAAGCCCCAGCTCGAAACCGTGCGAGTGATTGTCGAGCAGATCGCCAAGGGTCTGCGCGCCTTTCACCGCAAGGAAATCGTCCACCAGGACTTGAAGCCCGAAAACGTCCTGATCGACAGCGCGGGCCTTGTGAAGATCATCGATTTCGGCTCGGCGCGGGTCGCCGGCCTCGACGAGATCGCGCGCGAGGACGGCGCGCCGCCGCTGGCCGGAACCCTCGACTACACGGCGCCGGAGCGCCACCTCGGGGAAAGGCCCACCGAACTCGCCGACATTTATTCGCTCGGCGCGATCGCTTACGAACTGCTGACGGGAAAACTGCCCTACGGCCGCGGCTTTGCGAGCCGGCGCGATGTCGGCCGCCTGCGCTACGTTCCGGCGGTCGCGCTCGACGAGGCAATCCCGCCATGGGTCGACGCGGCCCTGGAAAAGGCGGTGCAGCGCGACCCGGCGCAGCGCACCGAGGCGCTGTCCGCGCTCGTGGAGGATCTGCGGCGGCCGAATCCGTCTTTCGCCCTCGGACGCCCCCGCCCCCTGCTCGAGCGCAATCCCGCCGCCGTCTGGCGCGGCGTCGCGCTCGCGCTGGCGGTCCTGAATCTTGTCCTGATCTATCTGCTGTCGCGGTGACGCGGCGCGGCCTCTTCCCCCGTCAGCCATTCGACGGCGTAGCCCGCGCCCGCGCCCTGCGCCAGCCGCGCCGCGAGAAAGGCAAGGAGCGCGCGAGCTTCATCCTCGAACACGAAGGGCGGGTTGACGACGACGAGGCCCGTGCGCGCCAGCCGCCCGGTTTCGCCGCCGACCGACAGTTCGAGATTCAAGGCGCGCTCGACGCCGGCGGCGCGGAAGGCATCGCGAAAGGCGCTCGCGTCGGAGCCCGCCTTGATCGGACGCCACAGCGCGTAAATCCCCGTAGGCCATTTGCGCCAGGCGGCGTGAAAGGCCGCAAAGAGCGCGGCGAACTCGTCCTTGCGCTCGAAGGGCGGATCGATCAGCACGAGCCCGCGCCGCTCCTTGGGTGGAACGAAGGCCCCCGCCGCAAGATAGCCGTCGAGACGCAGAGTCTTGATCCGCCGGTCGCGCGAAAAGCGCGCGCGCAGCGCCGCGTAGGCGTCGTCCCGCAGTTCGCAGAAGATCGCGCGGTCCTGCTCGCGCATCAGCGCCCGCGCGATCGACGGCGAACCGGGATAGGACGCGGGGCGCCCGCTTGCGTCCAGCGGACCGACGACGGCGAGATAGGGCGCGAGCAAGGCGCGAACCTCCTCGCCGGCGCCGGAGAGATCGGCAAGGCGCGCAATTCCGTCACGCCATTCCGGCGAACGCTCGGCCTCTTCGCCCGCAAGGTCGTAGGCGCCCTCGCCCGCATGGGTGTCGACGACGCGGAAGGGCGTCTCCTTCCTGGCGAGATAGAGCAGCAGCCGCGCCAGCAACGCATGTTTGAACACGTCGGCGAAATTGCCGGCGTGAAAGGCGTGGCGGTAGTTCATGACGCTGGTGTTCCGCTTCCAACGGACGATTCCGGCATGTCATTCCGGACGCTCGCGGAACGCGAGCGATCCGGAATCCAGCGCCGCGACACGGACGGTTCACGTCTCTCCTGGATTCCGGGTTCTTCGCTTCGCGAAGCCCCGGAATGACACCCGCGGGAACCAAGCGTTAGGGTCACAACACTACAACGGCGCGGGGACGCTGATTTCGCGCGCGCGGCAGGTGCGGCGCACGACCTCGGGGCAGGCGCGAAATTCGCGCAGGTCTTTCGAGAGGCAGATTTTCACGTCCTGCAGCACGCCACGCCGGCAGCCGACGGCCATCATGCCCGGCCGCAGGCGCGGATTGGCGGCGTAGAACGCGCGCTCGACGTCGATCGGCGCGTAGGTCTGATCGCTTTGCGGATGGGCGAAGGACGGCGGGATCGCCACGCCGTCCCTGGCGCGCGCCACGTCGGCGAAATAATCGCTGGGGCTCTTGCCCGCGCAGGTTCCGTGCTTGCGCCATTCGTAGCGGGCGAGACGCTCGTCGGGAAAGAGTCCCTGCGCGCGCTCCAGCGCGACGCGCGAGGGCTCGCGCGCCCCGTCGCAGTTGCTGGGATACCCCTGCTCGTATTGCGGCCACAGGCCGTGCACCACGAAGCCGTTGCGCCGTCCCGGATCGCATTGCTCGCGCATGTAATTTTCGATTTCGCAGAAGCCCGCGGACCAGGACAGCGCGAGCACGTAAAAATCGAAATCGCGGGCCGGGCCGCCGCCACGGAAGTTGGGCTGTTCCCCGCCCTGCCCCGCCTGCGGCTGGGTTTGCGCCGGCCGCCGCTCCGCGCAATTGTCGAGGACGCAGTCCTCAGCGCCTGCGCGGACCGTCCACAGTCCGAGGGCGAAGGCGCCGGCCGCGAGAGCAAGGCGCAGGATGTTTCGCGACGAGCTCACGGCCGTCTCCGCCAAGGTTTCAGGGGCCGGTCGCCCGGCAATTCGGGCTGAAGGCGTGATTGCGGTCGAGGCCGACGACGCACCACGTCACGCCCCAGCCCAGCCCCATCACGTCCGTCCCCTCGCCGATCTCGTAGCCGACTTCGCGGCGCTGGCCGTCGTTGAAATACGCCTTGCCGCGGCAGTAGCGGCGGGGAATGTAGCTCTCGCCGTTGGAGCGGTAGCCGATCTCGCTCGTTTCGACGAAATCGACGAGAGCGAGGCTCGAATTCCAGTAGGTCTGCTCCCGGTCGGCGAAACGCCAGGAAATCTCGGCGAGCACCCCTCGATCGCCGCAGGACGGCAACTCGCCGCCATAGGGGATGATCCGCTGTTCCGCGGGAGGATCGTCGGAGCCTGGCGACGGCCCCGCCGCTGCGGCGACCGCGCCCGACGCGCAGGCCAGCGCCGCCAGCAAGACACGCAAGGCCAGATTCATCGCGGCGCCTCCTCGAACCCACAAAATCGCGGCGCGATTGACGCCAAAAGCGCGGGCCGCGTCAAGGAGACATTTTCGCGGGATGCGCGAAGCGCCGAAACGCGCTATACTATCCGCATGAGCGCAAGTGTCGCATTCTCCCCGCGCAGGCTCGCCGCCGGCGCCTTGACCCTGTTCCTCGCGATCTTTCTGGCGGGGGCCGACGCGCAGGCGCAGGACATTTTCGACGATTTCTTCGGGGGTCTCTTCGGCGGCGGCGGCCATCACGGCGGCGGGCGTTCCGGCGGCGGCCGGGAGGTCGGCGGACGGATGCGGCGGCTCTCGCCGGTCCGGCAAGTGCGGCCGAAACCCGCGCCGCGCGCGGCAACCCGGGCAGCGCCGTCCGCGACCAGACCCGCAGGCGAAGGCGTCGATGCGCCTGCCGGGCAACCCCCGGCCGGCCAGGAGCCGGGCGCTCCCGCTCAGGCCGCCGCTGCGCCGGCGGCGCCCATCGGGCCGACCTTTTTTGTCGCGACGATCGGCGACACCCTCGCCCTCCAGCTCGCCGACGGCCTGAGCGAAGCCTTCGAGGACAAGCCTCAGATCGCCATCGAGCGCAAGGGCAAGGAAAACTCCGGCCTCGTGCGCGCCGATTATTACGACTGGGTCAAGACCGCGCGCGACATCGCGGGAAGCGCGCGCAGGCCCGATCTCGCGGTGATGATGATCGGCAGCAACGATCGGCAGACGCTTCAGGACGGCAACGCCTCTCTCGACGCGCTCTCGCCGCGCTGGCGCGAAGTTTATGCGGCGCGCGTCGACGCGATCCTCGCGGCCTTCAAGGAGAGAGGCGTGCCGCTCGTCTGGGTCGGCCTGCCGCAGATGAAGAACGAGCGCTTCTCCGCCGACATGGAGGAGATCAACGAAATCGTCCACGAGCGCGTGGCGCGCGCCGGCGCGACCTTTATCGACGTCTGGGAGTCCTTCACTGACGAAAACGGGCGCTACCGAGCCTTCGGCCCGGACATCAACGGCGAGATCGTAAAGATCCGCGCCGGCGACGGCGTGCATTTCACCGACGCCGGCGCGCGCAGCCTCGCGCATTTCGTCGAAGGCGAGATCAAGCGGCGTTTCGAGGACAGTTCGCCCGCGCCCGCCTTCGCCGCTCCCGCCGCGCCGCCGACGGTCGCGCACGCCCCGGCGGCGCCGCAGACCGCGACGGCGCCCGCGGCGCCGGCTGGGCCGCCCAAGCCGCCGGCGGCGCCGATCGTCTTCGTCTCGCCGGGCGTCGCCCCGCCAGCCGCGGCGCCTGCGCTTCCCGCAGACCGTCCCGCTGTCGGCCCGGCGCAGCCGCTGACGGCCGCCGCCGTCGCCACCGACGAACTGGCGCGGCGGATCAAACCCGCGCCCGCCGACGCGACCGGCGCCGCCGCGCGGGCGCTGCTCGAACACGTCTACGGCGAAGGCGGCGACCAGCCGCCGCGACCCAACCGCGCCGACGACTTTTCCGCGCGCGTCCCCGCGACGACCGCTCAGTAGTCGCGCAGGCGCGCGGGCGGGGCGTTTACGAATTGGCAATAATTTTTTCCGCGCGCGGGAACCACAGGCCGAGTTCGCGCATTACTCGTGCAATCCGGCTGCGCAAGGCCGGAGGCGCAAGAAAAACTCAGAAATCTTGAGGAGAGGCGGCCATGCCCAGGCGTGCTCTGTCTATTGTTGCATTGACTCTTCTGTGCGGCGTCGCCGCCTCTTCGGCGCGCGCCGACGAGAGATCCTTCATGGCCTTCTTCGACGACTCGTTCGCCGAAGACAGCGGCGGCATGACGGCCTATTACGATCCGCAGCAGCAGACCGAGGCGCAGCCCGCGCGCGACTATCCCAGCACCACCCGCGAACTCGTCGACGATCCGACCCGCGAACGCGCTGGCACCGTCACCATCGACACGGCGGACCGCCATCTCTACCTGTCGCTTGGCGGCGGACGCGCCATGCGCTACGGCATCGGCGTCGGCCGCCAGGGCTTCACCTGGAGGGGCCGCGTGCATATCGGCCGCAAGGAGTCCTGGCCGGACTGGACGCCGCCCTCCGCCATGCTCAAGCGCCGTCCCGATCTGCCGCGTCACATGAGCGGCGGCGAGGACAATCCGCTCGGCGCGCGCGCCATGTATCTCTATTCCGGCGCCCGCGACACCATGTTCCGCATCCACGGCTCCAACGAGCCCTGGTCGATCGGCCAGGCCGTGTCCTCGGGATGCATCCGGATGCTCAACGACGACGTGACGGACCTGTTCGGCCGCGTGAAAGTCGGCACGACGGTGGTGGTGCTGTAATTCAGGGTTAGGGAAGAGGGGCATGGGGTGTTGCGCGAAACGCCGATGACGTCATGAACCCCCGACGTCATCGGCGTTAGCGCCAATACCCCAAGCCCCTTGCCCTCTCCTCGCTAGCAGGGCCTACTCCGCCGAGCAGGCGAAGACGAGATTCGTCAGCGCCGAGAAGCTCACCTGCACGACGACCCAGGCGCCGATGAGCGTCCAGGCCAGCTTCTTCTTGTCGCGGCCATAGAGATAGGCGCCGGCGAGCGGCAGCAACAGAAAGAAGAACTGCCACGGCGCGTTGACGAAAGTGTCGCAGTACCAGAGATTTGTGCTGTCGCTCGGCATTTTTTCTCACCTCGGCAGATTGGTTTCGCCCATCAGGAACGCGTCGACGGCGCGGGCGCATTGGCGCCCCTCGCGGATCGCCCAGACGACGAGGGACTGGCCTCGCCGCATGTCGCCGCAGGCGAACACCTTGTCCTTCGAGCACTTATAGTCGCGCGCGTTCGCGGCGACATTGTCTCGCGCGTCGAGCGCGACCCCGAGTTCCCGCAACATGCCCTCAGGCACGGGCGAGACGAAGCCCATCGCCAGCAGCACGAGATCGGCCTTGAGGTCGAACTCGCTGCCGGGAACGGCCTGCATCCTGCCGTCGACGCGCACGCAGCGCAGGCCCTTGACCGCGCCGTCCTCGCCGACGAATTCGCGGGTCATCACCGCGAAGTCGCGGCTCGCGCCCTCCTCGTGCGAGGACGAAGCGCGCAGCTTCAGCGGCCAGTCCGGCCAGGTCATCAGCTTGTTTTCCCTCTCGGGCGGGCGCGGCATGATTTCGAGCTGCGCGACCGACAGCGCACCCTGGCGCACAGACGTTCCGATGCAGTCCGAGCCTGTGTCGCCGCCGCCGATGACGACGACATGCTTGCCGGAGGCGAGAATGGGCGCGTTGGTCGTCGCCGGCTCGCCGGAAACGCGCCGGTTCTGCTGCGGCAGGAACTCCATGGCGAAATGCACGCCGGAGAGTTCGCGCCCGGGAATGGGCAGATCGCGGGGCTTCTCGGCGCCGCCGGCGAGCAGCACCGCGTCGTGGCTCTCGACGATCGCCGCAGCGGGATGCGTGACGCCGACATGGGCGTTGCAGTGGAAGGTCACGCCTTCCGCCTCCATCTGCGCGACGCGCCGGTCGATCAGATGCTTTTCCATCTTGAAGTCGGGAATGCCGTAGCGCAGCAGGCCGCCGGGCTTGGCGTTCTTCTCGTAGACGTGAACCTCATGGCCGGCGCGCGCAAGCTGCTGCGCCGCCGCGAGCCCGGCGGGGCCCGAGCCGACGACGGCGATCGTCCGGCCGGTCTTGCGCCTGGGCGGCTCCGGCGCCACCCACCCCGCCGCAAAGCCGCGATCGACGATGGCGCATTCGATGCTCTTGATGGTGACCGGCTGGTCCAGAAGGTTCAGCGTGCACGACGCCTCGCAGGGCGCGGGGCAGACGCGGCCGGTGAATTCGGGAAAATTGTTGGTCGAGTGGAGATTGGCCAGCGCTCGGCGCCAGTCGCCGTGATAGACGAGATCGTTCCAGTCCGGGATCTGATTGTTGACCGGACAGCCGTTGTGGCAAAACGGAATGCCGCAGTCCATGCAGCGCGCCGCCTGATTGCGCGTCGCCTCCTCCGACAGCGGGATGACGAATTCGCCGTAATGGCGAATCCGGTCGGCCGCCGGCTTGTATTTGCGGTCCTGCCGGTCGATTTCGAGGAAACCCGTCACCTTGCCCATCTTCGCCCTGAACCCTTTCCTCCCGCCGACCGCTCAGGCGACGCCGCGCGCTCGGCGGCGGCGTCCGTCCGGTTTGCAAAGGTTCTAAACGCTTTCGAAGTCGCCGCGTCAAGCGCTCCGGGGCCGCGCCCTCCCTCGTTTCGGGCGCAGGCTCGCGCCGTCCCGCCTCTCGCGGTTCGGGTCCGGCCCGCGTCAAGCTTCCCGTCACCTTTCCTCCTCCACATAGCGCGGGAACACCGGGACTGGCGGCGGCAGCGGCGCGGCCTCCGTAAGCGCGTGATCCTCGCCGGCATGGGCAAAGTCGCGCGCGTCGGGGCCGACGCCGAGCAGGTCGAGGAGCTTTCCCGCCGAAGCCGGAATGAACGCCTGCAGCGGAAGCGCGAGACGGCGCAACACCTCCGCCGTCGTATAGAGGATCGCCTCCATGCGCGCCGGATCGGTCTTCTTCCTGGCCCAGGGCTCTTCGCCCGCGAAATAGCGGTTGGCCTCCGCCACCACGCGGAAAATCTCCGCAAGCGCGTGATGCGGCGCGTAAGCGTCCATCGCGCCCCAGGCCTTTTCCAGCGCGCCGGCGGCGTCCGCCAGGATCGCGGCGTCGGCCTCGGTCGAAACGCCGCGCGCGGGAACCCTGCCCCCGCAGTTCTTGGCGATCATGGAGAGCGAGCGCTGCGCCAGATTGCCCAGATCGTTGGCGAGATCGGCGTTGGTGCGGTTGACGATGGCTTCGTGCGAATAATTGCCGTCCTGGCCGAAGGGAACCTCGCGCAGGAAGAAATAGCGCAGCGGATCGACGCCGTAGCGTTCGGCGAGATCTAGCGGGCCGACGACATTGCCCAGGGACTTCGACATTTTCTCGCCGCGCGAGAGCAGAAAGCCGTGCACGACGATCCGCCTGGGCAGCGGAACGCCCGCCGACATCAGGAAGGCCGGCCAGTAGATCGAATGGAAGCGGTTGATGTCCTTGCCGATGATATGAGCGTCGGCGGGCCAGAAGCGCGTGCGGTCTCCCTGTCCCGTCAGCCAGCCGGTCGCGGTGAGGTAATTGGTCAGCGCGTCGACCCAGACATACATCACATGATGCGCGCCGGTTTCCGGGCTCGGCGGGACCGGAATGCCCCAGTCGAACGTCGTGCGCGAGACGGAGAGGTCGGTTAACCCGCGCTTAACGAAGGCGACGATCTCGTTCTTGTAGTGCTCGGGCGAAACGAAGTCCGGCTGCGTGTCGTAAAGCGCGAGCAGCCTGTCGGCATAGGCCGACAGCTTGAAGAACCAGCTCTCCTCCTCCACCCATTCGACGGGCGTGCCGGTGGGCGCGAATTTCCGGCCCTCGCGCTCGGTCAGTTCGCCTTCGTCGTAATAGGCTTCGTCGCGCACCGAATACCAGCCGGAATATTTTGAGAGGTACAGGTCGCCGTTCGCCGCCATGCGCCGCCAGATTTCCTGCACGGTCTCCTTGTGGCGCTCCTGCGTCGTGCGCACGATGTCGTCGGCGCGGGCGTTCAGAGCCTCGCCCATCCGCTCGAACTGCGCGGCGATGGCGTCGACGAACTGCTGCGGCGTCACGCCCTCCTTTTCGGCGGCGCGCTGCACCTTCTGGCCGTGCTCGTCCATGCCGGTGACGAACAGCACGTCGCATCCGGCGAGCCGGCGCCAGCGCGCGAAGGCGTCGGTGGCGATGCGCTCGTAGGCGTGGCCGATGTGGGGCGCGCCATTCGCATAAGGAATGGCGGTGGAGATCATGTAGGTCGGGCGCTGCGGCATGGGCGCGGCATAGCGCGGATTGCAGCGGGCGTCGAGGACTGGCTCAATACCGCCACCACAGCCCGCCGACGATTCCCCGTTCCGCCGGGGAATTGACCCCGCCGAGCGCCGCGACGCCGCCGATCTGCACGGCGACGCTTTTCGTCACGTCGTAGACGGCGCTGAGCTGGAACTTCTGCGCTGCGACCGAGGTTCCGACCCAGGCGCGCGGGGTGAAGGCCGAGAAGCTTTGCGCCATAAGCAGCACGCTCTCGAACGGCCGGACCCCGAAGGTCATGTCGGCGCGGATTTCGTCGCCGTTCTGCCCGCGCGAGCGGCGCCCAATCTGCGCGTCGACGAACGCGGGCAGACCGAAAACATCCATGGAGCGTCCGAACAGGAGCCGCGCGTCGACCTGCACGGGGTCGCGCATGTCGAGGAAGCGGCGCGCCGCGGGCGAGGCGCCGCGCAGGCTCGCCTCCAGCGAGACGACGAACGAGCCGTATTCGAGGAGCTTCGCCCGCGCGCCGATCGCGCCGAGTCCGAGGCCCTCGTAGCGCGGCCCCGGCGGCGCCGCCAGCGACAGCGGCAGGCGCGCCTTGGCTTGCGCGGTGAGGAGAATGAGATAATCCGTCGGTCCCGCCGCGCCCGAAAAATCCATATAGCTCCCCTCCCCGACGAGGTTCAGCCAGTCGAGAAGGCCGTGCTCGAAATAGGCCTTGGTTTCGAATTTGCGGTAGGGCGGCGTTTCGATCAGCCGGCCGGCGGCGTCGTAAGCCTTGCGGGCGTCAGCGAAGGTCGTCGTGACGATGACCTGGCCGTGGCCTTCGGGAAAGAGAAACGCTCCGCCTTGCGCGGCAGGAGCGGCGAGCGCCAAACCGCCTGAAACTCCCCAAAAGAACAAATGCGACAAACGCATGGAAACCGGCCGGCGCGGCGCGCGAAGGCGAGACGGGACTACGACATTGAAATGCTATGCTTAAATTTGGCGAATGACAACATGGCGTCGTCTGTGGATTGGCGACTTGCGCCGGCGTGTAGACAACGGTATGATCGCGTCTACACAAGGGAGCGGACATGCCTCTCAATATCCGTGACGACGAAGTGGACAGACTTGCCGCGAAACTGGCCGGCCTCAACCGCACGACGAAAACCCAGGCGGTCAAGGTCGCGCTTCAACATGAATTGCAGCGCGCACAGAAGAGAGAGCCGCTTTGGGAGCGCGTCAAGCCTTTGCGCGACCGGATCGCCGCCTCTCCGGACAGCGGCGTCGTCATCGACAAGGCGTTTTTCGACGAACTCAGCACGGGGACCGACGAATAGTGTTCGTGGACGCCTCGGCGATGGTCGCGATCCTCTTGCAGGAGGCGGACGGTCAACGGCTTGCGGCCGTCATCGACGCGGCCCCCGCAGGGCGCTGCATCACCGACGTGATCGCCGTCTGGGAGACGGCCGCCGCGATCTATCGGAAAAAGAACATGCCGATGGACGCGGCCGAAGCGCTCGTCGCGGATTTCATCGCCGCCGCCGATATTCAGGTGCTCGCGGCTTCGCCTGAAGACCTCACGCTCGCATTGGCGGCCTTCGGTCGCTACGGGCGTCACCGCTACACGGAGCCCGCCGACCGCAACAAAGGCTTAAATCTCGCGGACTGTTTCCACTACGCTTGCGCCAAAGGGCGCCGCGTTCCGATCCTGACGACGGACGCCGGTTTCGCGCTCACCGACCTGCTTCGGGCGTCATGATCCGCAGCCGACCGATCATTCTGGGCGCGCAGGAGACGCCTCTGCCCCGAACCTCTTCCCCCGAAACGTCACGCTCTCCAGGCGCAATTCGCCCTTGGGCTCGAAGGCGTCGGCGCGCGGCTTGAGGTCGCCGTTTTCGAATTCGAGGCCGAGCATGGCGTAGGCGGCGGAGATCATGCGCGCGGCGGAGCCGGTGTACCAGGCCCAGCCGCCCCTGCCCTCGTAGCCTTCGCCCTCGTAGACGTCGGCGGGCTGCTGATGCGGCGGCAGGCCGTAAATGTCGGCCTCGGCCGGCGTGTCGAATTTCGTCAGCGGCGAGATCGCCGCCCAGGTTTCGAACGCGCGCGCGAAAAGCTCCGAAGCGGCCTGCGCGTCGCCCTTTTCGCGCGCCTCGACGGCGAGCGTCGCCAGAGCATCCACGAACCAGGAGACGCCGTGCGAATACTGGCCGCCGTTCTCGCGCACGCCGGGCGGGTATTCGGCGCTGCGGCCCGGATACGGGCTCGAATGTTCGGTATAGGCGGGCGAAACCAGCAGCACCCGATTGGGCCGCGCCAGCACGGCCAGCGCCTTTTCGATGGTTTCGCGTCCTCGCTCGGCGTCGACCGCCTTGGAGAGGACCGGCCAGGACGAGGTCATGGCGCTCATCGGCGCGATCTCGCGGCCGTCGTCGGCATAGGCGCGGATATAGCGGTCGCCGCGCCAGCACGCGGCGAGCGCGCCCCTGAGCTTTTCCGCGGCCTCGCGATAGCGGCCAGCGCGGTCGGCGTCGCCCTTCGCCTCGAAGAAGGGCGCGATGTCGACAAGAATGCCATGCAGGAAGAAGCCGAGCCACACGCTCTCGCCGCGGCCCTGGGCGCCGACGAGATGCATCCCGTCGTCCCAGTCGCCCGCGCCCATCAGGGGCAGGCCATGAGAGCCGAAACGGTCGAGCGTGTAATCGATGGCGCGCGCGCAATGGCCGAGCAGCGTGTCCTTGTCGCGCGAGCGCAGCGGAACGGTCGCCTCGCCCTCCTGATCCGGCGGCACGAGATTGGCTTCGAGGAAGGGCTCGACGCTCTCGAGAACGGCGGCGTCGCCGGTCCCCTTGACGTAGCGGATCGCCACATAGGGCAGCCACAGATGCGGGTCCGAGGCGTGCGTGCGGTCGGCGAGGCCGGTGCCGCCGCCGGGCGCGCGGTGCCACCATTTGCAGGCGTCGCCCTCGATATACTGGTGCCTGGCGTGCAGCAGGATTTGCGTCCGCGCCCGCTCCGGCGCGAGGTGGACGAGCGGCAGCACGTCCTGAAGCTGATCGCGGTAGCCGGTGGCGCCCGAGCGCTGCGAGGGGCCGGTGCGGCCCCACAGCCGCGACGCCAGAAGCTGATACGGCAGCCAGTCGTTGACGAGCCGGTCGAAATCCGGCCGGTTGGACTTGACGCGCAGCACGCCGAGCGCCTCGTACCAGGCCCGATCGCTGTCCTCCAGCGCGCGCTGGGCGTAGACCGGATCGCGCGCCAGCGCTGCGAGCCGTTCCGCGTCTTCAAGCGCGCCGGTCTGGCCGAGGGCGACGACGACGAGCGCCTCGCCGCAGGCGGGAACGTCGATCGCGCCGCAGAAGGCGGCGACCTTCCGCTGGTGCTCCGGCGCGCCGGCGTCGGGGTGGCCGTGCTCGACCATATAGGGGAGCTTGGGATCGCGGCTCTCGTGACCGAGGAAGCGCCGGCGCGAGGTTTCGGCGAATTCGGCTTTCAGCGACGTCGAAACGAAGGCCCAGCCGTCCACGAACATATTGCCCGGATTGCGGAAATACAGCGCGCGGCTGTCGTCGGCCGCGACGGCCTCGACGGCGCCGAGACTTTCGTTCGGCGTTTCCGCCAGGACGATCTCCATCGCCGGGACGATTTCCAGCAGGCGCTCGTGGTCCGCCTTGTTGACGATCCGCAGGAGCTTGAACTCGATCGGCTGCGTCGGGCTGACGAAGACCGTCAGCTCGAGTTCGAGCGAGTCCCGTTCGCTGCGGTAGACGACCGCGCCCGCCTTGAACTCGACGGAATAAGCGGCGTCGCGGCGCCGGAGCGGCGCGAAGGTTGGGCTGTGCGCGTCCTCGCGCGCGAGATCGTAGACGTAGATCGCCTGTCCGGCCGGCGCCATCCGCCCCTCGCCCATGCGGAACGGCGTGAAGCTGTTGAGGCGCGAATTGCCGGAAAAGGAAAAGATGTCGCCGTAATTGGTGAGTACGGCGCCCTGCCCGAGGCTGTTCGCAATGACATGGGCGAAGGCGCGCGGCGTGCCCGGCGCAAGGGTGAGCGCGCGCCCGTCCGGCGAGAAAGCGAAGCGGTGTTGCGGCGGCGGCGGCGGCGCCAGGAGCGCGCGCTTGCGGGACAGCGCCTTGTCGAGGATTTCCGGCGCGACCGGTGGAATCCCCAGATGCCGCGCGATCGAGTCCGTGGCGACGCCCATGTCCCGCGCCCAGCCGTCGACGATGACGATCTCCGCCGAGCCGCCCGGCGCGAAGTCGACCTCGACGCGCAAACTGGCGATGGGCTCGAAGCCGTAGAGCAGGCCCTCGTCGTCGGGATCGCGCGGCTCGCCGAGACCGAGCAGGCTGTCGGGCGCGGCCGTCGAGCCCATGCCGTAGAACCGGGCCTTTACGTCTTCGTAGCCCAGAACCTTGATCGTCGTGTCGAGCCCGGCGCCGATGGCGTGAAAGCCCACTTCGGGCGAAAGCCGCCGGTCCGCGTGACGGCGCGCGCCGCCCTTCAACAAACGGTTCTGCGCGATGACGGCGTTCAGGGATTTGACGAACCAGGCGCCGATGTGGATGGCGTTGTAGGCCGCGTCGCGAAGCTCGACTCCCGTTTCGTTCAGCACCCATTCGCGCAGCGAGGAGAGCACGAGCCTGCGCGGGCGCTGTTCCAGATTGACGATGCGCAGCCGCATGATTTCGACCGCTTCGTCCGCCGCAAGCGATACTTTAGCTTCTATAGCGAACCCATTGTTTTCAGATAAAAAGAACAGGCAATTCTCACCTTCGCTGGTCAGAGCCGCCTTGGCCGCCGCGCAGCAGGTCGGCGCCTGACCGAGCGACCACAATTCGCCTTCCCCTTCGCGCAGGAAGAGGAAGCGCCCACGCGGATGGGCGTGATCGTCAGGGCGGCGCGTAAGGTCGATCGCCGGCCCGCCGCGGCATACGCCCTCGATGCGGGTGGTTCCTTGGCTGTCCTCGAACCACTCGCTGGTCATGAGACCGTTGGTCAGCTTCAACGGCCGCGACCCCGGCACGCCCCCCGCTCCGGTGACGCCCTGGATGCTGATCCTTTGCGCGCGCGCCAGCCGCGTCAGCAGGAAAACGACAAGCCCGAGCGCGACGAATCCCGCATAGACCAGGTATCCGCCGACGAGATAGGTATAGGACGGCGGGCGCGTGTTCGCCATCTGCTCGGCGGCGTTCCACGCCTTGTCCCACTCCCCGGCGCGCGGAATGTAGAAAGGCAGGAGCAGCGGCGCCCAGGTGCCGAAGCGGCGGATGCCCTCGGGAATGGCGCGGCTCTTTTGCTCCTTGCCCAGGAAGGCGGCGGCCTTTTCGTCGGCCATGTCGCCGCCGACGAAGGAGAGGTTGACCAGCGTCGCCACCCGCAGGCCCATGTGGTCGAACCAGATGAGCACGCGCAGCGCGTCGTATGCAAGGAGCGCCGTGAAAATATCGAGGCTCCAGGCGCGGAATTCGTTGTCCGGCAGGGCGTAGCTCATCCAGGTGGCGACGCCCGTGCGGATCAGGCCGTCCTGATTGTACCAGGCCGGATCGCCCGCCGCCTTCAGGAAGGAATAGATGACAGGGGCCATCCACAGGCCCCAGCGCAGCACGCGCACGGCGTTCTCGACCAGCATGTCGAGGCCCTGCCAGCTCGCGAGCTGGCGCAGCGGCCTCAGGCTCTTGCTCATCAGGGCGGTGAGGAAGAACAGATTGATCGAGAACAGCGGCGCCGCGAACACCCATTGGATGACGCCCGACAGCGACTCGTCGAACAGCAGGCGCGCGCCGCCGTCGACGAGGCCGAGGTCCGTTGCGCCCCACTTCGAGAACAAAGGCCGCACGATATAGGGCGCGACCGGCCGGCCGTCGGCCCGATAGTCGAGCGAGGTGTACTGGTAGAATTTCCCGACGATGGTCGAAAGCTGGCCGGCGTCGAGATACCAGGCCACGGCGCCGGCGACGAGCCCGCCGAGCAGCGCGCCGAGCGAATAGACGCGCCAGCTTCGCAGATGCTGGCGCCGTCCCCGCTGCAGGCCGACGAAGTCGATCGCCGCGTCGACGCCAGCATAGGCGAGCGCCCCCGCCGCCGCGCCGAACAGGAAGCGGTCGAAGCCGGGGGCGCCGGGGAGATCGACGACGAAGGCGAGCCCGGTCGCAGCGCCCGCGACGAGGCCGCGCGCGTAGTTCGACGGCCTGAGATATTCGTGCTCGACGCGCGCGAAGAAGGGGGGCGTCGAGTCCGTGCTCTCCATGATCGCGCGCAGCAGCGGATAGGCCGCGGCGCCGAGGAGCGCGGCCCCGGCGAAGCCCGAGGCGCCGATCAAGGCGTTCACCCAGGGCCACGAGGTCGCAAGGCCGAGGCCGAGCACCAGCCCCATGGAGACGAGGCCGTAAACGAAGCCCTTTTCCGCGCCGGTCTTCCAGTCGCTGTAGACGACCACGGAGAGCGAGGGCGTCGCGCGCAGGAGGCCGGCCAGCGCCTGGGTGACGAGATAGGTTTCGCCCCAAAGGCCCGCCTGCGCCAGCGCCGCCGCGACAGCCGCCGCCACGGCGGCGACAGGTCCGGGAAGATTGGGCGCCAGATGAGTGGAGACGGCCGTCGCGACGAAGGGCGTGCAGGCGGCGATCAGGGCGGAGGCGAACAGCACAGTGTGGGGGCGCCATTCGCGCGGCAGAAAGCGCCCGAGCGCCAGCGGAGTGCCCACCACCACCGCCTCGTTGAGGAGGAACAGAACCAGCGTCCGGCCGGCGATCTGCTTTATCATCTCCGGCGCAGGAAAGCCGAGGAGCAGCAGCCCGCCGAGTTCGGTGACCGGCGGCGCGCCCAGCGCGATCAGCAGGCAGAAGATGAACGGCAGCAGAAACAGCGAGGCGCGCAAGATCGTCTGGGAGCGGCCGGTCAGGCCGACGACGCCGGCCAGATACAGCAGCATCGCCGATCCCGCCCCGACCGGCGCGAAGACGAACAGATGCGACAGCACGTCGGGCGCGCGCCACAGCACGCCGTAGCGGTCGCAAAGAGAGGAAAAGGCGGCCGCGGCGAGAAAATCCAGGCTGAAATAGACAATCTGCCGCAGCGGATCGGCCGCCGGACGCAGAAGATAGACCGCCGTCGCGGAAAAGAAGCCGGCCACCAGGATGTGATCGGCGCCGCCGGCGGCTTCGAGCGCCGCGACAATCGCGAAAACGACGCCGAACAGAATCCGTTCGAATCGCGCGCCGCCCGATTCCGCCCGGCTGTCGATGGCGCCCATCTCGCTTCCTCCGCCCGCGGCGCCCGCCTAGCGCCGGTCCGCCGCCCGCCGGAATCGCGAGCGGCCGGTTTTTTCAAACTCCCTTGCCGGAATGCGCGGCAAAAGTCGACTCCTCGACGGGAATCGCTGACGTAAGCGGCAACCTTAACGGAGCGTCGCCGGCGCGCGGCCCTTCGCACCTCGCGCCCGAGGGGCTATAGTGAAAAATGCGTGAAGCCGCGCGTCTCTAGAGCAAGTTCCGAAAAAGTTGATAGACTTTTTCGATGCGAACTTGCTCCAGCTTTTTGTTCTGGCGCGATTTCTTATCGACCGAACGATTCCGTTCGGTCGGAAGGCGCGCTAATCGAGGGCGTATCGAGTGACCGATCAGGACGAACCGAGGCGAGAGGGCTCCGCGCCGAAGGACGGCGCCCTGAGCGCCGGCGTCGGCAAGGGCGCTTCGCGCGTGCCGTCGGAGGCCGGCGCCGGGGGAAGTCTCGACGCGCGCGTCAGCAGCCTCGCCGCCGCCCTGCGCCGCGCCCGCATCGACAATGCCGAGCATTCCGGCGCGCTCGCCGATCTGCGCGGCGCGGAAATCGCCCGCCTCGAAATCCTGCGCGACGCGCTCGAGCCGGTTCTCGTGCAGATTCCGGCGGACTGCGACATTTTCGACGTGGCCGTCTCGCCGGGCGAGCGCCCGCGCCTGTTTATCGACCAGATCGGCTTCATCGAAATGGCGCGCGATCGGCGCACCTACCGCTTTCTCCAGGATACGCGCCACGGCCGCATCACGATCGGCGAGAGCGACGACATCGAACATGTCGTGGAGGCGATCACCACCTACATCGCGCACCGGCTGATCGAACGGGAAAAGGCGCTGGCCGTCGATTACGCCAGCGGCGGCGCGGCCGCCGCGCGCGCGGCGCAAGCCGCCACAGCCCGCCCGGCGCCCGCCCGGCGCGGCTTCGCGATGGACGAATGGTCGAACAAGCTGTTCAACGCCTTTCTGTTCCTGTGCGAATTTCTCGGCTCGACCGTGTTTTTCGGGCTCCTCGCCTTGTTAGGGCTGTGGGTGTACCGGACGTATGTGGCGCGGTGAGCGCGTATCTGCGCTGGGCGCCTGTTCGGCGGAGTTGGAGCAAAAACCAGCGTTTAAGACCTTGACGTAAACCTGGAGCGCTCTTGTTAAATTGCTGTCCCTGTGTCGTTGCTGCCGATTCCCTTAACTTGGAATGCGATGGAGACCAGAATGATTGACGAGAGTGCTACGGGCTTTGACAGCCAATATACCAGCGACGTCGATCAACTGTTGAAGCATTACAGCAAGATCGAGGTTGCAGCAATGTGTTTACCGACATTATCGATAGCGCCACTTCTATGGTTTCTGTGGGGATATATTAAGTTTGTTGTTTTTATACCAATTGACCTAATTATATTGTTACCACTTGACGTAATCATATTCATCAGAAATCTATTTCCTGGCCATTGGTCCTATATAAGCCTTACAGCCCCGTACCTTAAGGCAACCTGGACATGGCTTCGCAACGGCGAGTTTTACGTTCCCATGGTCGTGATTGGCCCGCTAACGGTGTATTTGTTGCATTGGCATTTTCGTCGGCGGTTAATGGCCGTTCGCCGAGGACTGTTACAGAAGACAGTCTTTTCCGAGGATGCGGCGAGCCGGGCGTTTGCGAAAATTGACCACGCAATGAATGTTTGGCAACCGGCGGGGATCAGTTCCATTATCTTGACTTGGGTGTTTCCAGCGATCGGCCCAGTCTTGGAACTCGGGAAGGCCTTCGCTCCCGCACGCTTACCCCCGTGGACGGCCGACGTGGCTCTCCTGACGCTCCCCTACATTCTCGCCGTGCTGATGTCGGCTTTTGTGGTAAAGCGCGGACTTATGTTGGGCGGGACTGGAAGCGACTCTTATTATCCGGGGTTCTTAGCCGGAGGAGGCGGGTATGACGTCGAAAGACGCCTATTGAGGCAATTTGGTGTCGAGACCTCTGAGTTTCCGATTGATATTGTACTTAGCGTAGTGATTTATTTCGTTGGCGTTCTCTCAGGATACAATGATTTCCAAAATACTGTACTTTTGTCAAACGTGAAAGGAACCCCGGTTTCAGAGGATGCGTTGTGGATTGCTATAAGCGTATGGGCGTTCTTCGGAGCGCTGTACTTTATAGTGTATATAAGTATTTGGGTTCGCAGAAAGAAGGTTGAGCGCCTGTGAGGGGAGGGCCTCACATCGTCTTTAGCTTCGGTTCGCTCCCGATGGGGGCCGGCGTCCGGGGAGAAGCGTGAGCGTCATTAAAATCGCTTTTTTCCAAACATATCGTACGTGTAGAGGGCTCGGACGCAATCGCATCATCGCCCAGTGACGGAGGTGTCCTGCGACAAAATCTGTTGTCGCACAGCCAGTCTCAAAGCGCCAGCGTTCCCAGATCGACGACCACTTCGGCGCCGTCCCTCAGTCCGCGCGAGCGCGCCGCGATCGACCAGCGCGCGCCGTCGCGCGAAATCTCGAACAGGTTGTAGGAGGCCTCCGGATAATGCCCGCCCGGGCGCGCCGAGGCGCTGGCCGCGCCGACGACCGGCACGGGTCCGTACGGCCCGCGAATATGCGCGACGCTGCGCCGATGATTGTGGCCATGCAGGACGAGGTCGGCGCCGCAGCGGGCGATCGCCGCCTCGAACGCCGCGGCGTCGTCGAGCCCCCGGAACATGCGCGCGCCGCCGACATGCGGAGGGTGATGGATCAGCACGATCCGGGCGAGCCCTTCCGCCCGGGTTTGCTCCAGAAGCGTCGCGAGGCCGGTAAGCTGCTCACGTCCGAGGCGCCCGGAGGCGATGAAGGGGCCGGTCGGGACGCCGGAATTGAGGCCGATCAGCGCGATCTCCCCGCGCCGGCGCAGATAGGGATAGCCGGCGGCGCCGTCTCCCACCGTCCACGGCGCGAAGGCGCCCGCCAGCAGCGGCAAAGCGGCGGCGACATAGGCGTCGTGATTGCCGGGTGTGAAACTGACGTCTTCCGGCGCGCCGAGCGTTTCGAACCATCGGCGCGCCGCTGCAATCTCCGCCTCCAGCCCGATATTGACCGCGTCGCCGGTCATGGCGACGTGATCGGGGCTCTGCGCGGCGAGATCGGCGACGAGCCGCGTCAGCGTCGCCATATCGTGCTGCGCCGAGCGCTTGACGAGCCAGTTGGCGTAGCCGGTGACGCGCTTGCTCAGCAGTTCCGAAAGGTTCGGACGCGGGATCGGCCCGATATGCGCGTCGGAGAGATGGGCGAGGAGGAAGGGCATGGCCTGTTTCGGCAGTCGTAAGTAGGCAGTAGGCAGTAAGGGATTTGGACCGCGTTCGCCACTGCCGATTGCCGACTGCCGACCTTCACAAATCCAAATCCTCCTGCGTCTCGGTCTTCTCGCGCTTCGCCTTCTTGAAAACGCTGGGGTCGATCCAGGGCATATGCGGCTTGGCGCCCTTGAACAGGTCTTCGACGGTGACGATCTGGATTTTCTCGAAGGCGCCGTGCAGCGGGCTCTTGTAGAGCCCGGCGGCCGAGGCCTCGCGGCGCATGGCGGTCGTCGGGTCTTCGAGCGTGAGAAACACGCCGATCTTCGCGCCCTCGCGCTCGATGGTGGCGATGAGGTCGCGGATCATGGCGATGCCGACATTCTCGCCGCCCTTGACCGAGACGATCGCCTTTTCCACGGTCTTGCCGTCCGGCTTGAAATAAAGATAGCCGTCGACGCCGCCGTCCGCTCCCTTTCGCCCGCCCTTGAAGGGCTGCGCCGCGACCATGGACAGCGCCCACAGTTCGAACTGGTGTTTGTCGGCCTTGGCGAGTTCGCGCGCGCCGCCGAGGTCTTTGGGCACGCCCAAGACCTCGAATTTGGCGCGCGGAAAGGCGTCGATCAGCCGGCGGCGGATGAGGCCGACGGCGAGATGGGTGATGTCGACGCCGATCCACTTGCGGCCGAGCTTCTGCGCCGCGTGCACCGTGGTGCCGCAGCCGCAGAAGGGATCGAGGACGACATCGCCGGGATTGGACGAAGCGGAAATGATGCGCTCGAGCAAAGCGAGGGGTTTTTGGGTGGGGTAGCCGAGACGCTCTTTGGCCGTCTGATTTAGGCGATCGATGTCGGTCCAAACCGATCCCACAACAACTTCCCGCTCTTCCGGATCAAATGGCTTTTCGTCGCGACGCCGAGGGAACCCGCCATCCTTCGGCCAATGGATGAGGCCTTGTTCGTCCCAGTCGTCCATCTGCTTATGAGAATTACCCCAGTGTCTGCCGTAAAGATTTGGGTCGAAACCGCGCCAAGGCTTTCCGCTATCGCCGGTCTTCGTTTGCCCAGGCGCGGTCAGCTCAAATGTCTGGTGCTTCTTCCCGTCCAAGCCCGTGATTAAAGTGTGCGGAAGTTTCGCTTTATCTGCCTTCACGCGCTGTACATTAAATTTATACTCGCCCGTCTTAGAGTAATAGAAGATAACGTCATGCAGACGGGGCCATTTTCCCGTGGTGCCTCGCGCGTTAGTGCGCCTCCAAATTATCTCGGAAAGACAATTTTGTTTTCCAAATACCGCGTCGAGCACGATCTTTAGGTAGTGGCTCGCAGTCGGATCGCAGTGCAAATAGAGCGAACCCGTCGGCTTCAACACACGTTTGAGCTCGACCAGCCGTACCGCCATCATGGTCAGGTAGGCCATCATGTCGTTCCTGCCCAGAAACGTCAGCATAGCCCTGAGCATCTCGGAAACGTCGGTGTTCCCACAAGTCATTACTTCATCGAAAGCGATTTCGGATGATACGTTCCAATGCCACGTATCCCCGAACGCCTCGATCTGCGCCTTGCTCTGCTCGCCGGTCGGCGCCTTGAACAGCACGTTGTAGCTGGCGTTGGAGTTGAAGGGCGGGTCGAGATAAATAAGATCGACGCTCTCGTTCGCGACGTGCTCGCGCAGAATCGCGAGATTGTCGCCGTAATAGAGTTGGTTCCGCCAGGACGTCATGCGACTCTCGTCATGCGATTCTCCCGCAACCGGCACTTTGGCCGTTCGCGCCGGGGGGTTCAACCCGCCACCCTGCGGGGACGGTGGAAAACGAGGCATTGGCGCAATGCGCAGCGAATTGGAGCCGGCGCGGCGCGCGCCGCTCGTCACCCGGCTCATCACCCTGGCCGCGGCCTTCCAGCGGCCGATGACGCTGGGCGTGCGCGGCCTCGTCGTCGGCTCCGACAACCGGGTGCTGCTTGTGCGCCACACTTATGTCGGCGGCTTTTATCTGCCCGGCGGCGGCGTCGAGCCCGGCGAAACGCTGGCGCAGTCGCTGGCGCGCGAACTCGAAGAGGAAGGCAATATCGCGCTGCGCGGCGAGCCGATGCTGCACGGCGTCTATTTCAACCGGCGCGCGTCGAAACGCGACCATGTTGCGCTCTATGTCGTGCGCGACTTCTCGCAATCCGCTCCTCGCCTTCCCGATATCGAGATCGCCGAGGCCGGCTTTTTCCCCGCCGACGCGCTGCCCGCGGAAACGACGCCGTCGACGCGCGCGCGCATCGAGGAAATCCTGTTCGGCGGCCCTCCCTCGCACTATTGGTGAGCGGCGAGCACTTTGAATTGGCGCGAATTCTTATCGATCGCGCGATTGCGCGCGATCGGAAAGCGCGCTGAGATCGCGCCAGCCATAGGCGAGATCGGGAAGCTTCATGTCCAGCACCGGCCAGACGCCCTCGATGCCCGTCTCGCGCGCGCCGAGCGCCTCGTAAAAGCCGCGGGCGCCGGCGTTGTCGCGCAGCACCCACACGCCGGCGTCGAGAATCCCCCGCGAGACAAGATGGCGCGACGCCGCCTGCATCAGGAGGCGCCCGGCGCCCTGACGCTGGAGGCCGGGCAGCAGATAGACCGCGTAGATTTCGCCGCGAAAGCCGGCCCTGGCGAGCTTGGGGTTGTCGACCGGGCCGCAGGCGGAAAAGCCCGCCGGCTCTTCCCCGCGCCGTGCCGCTAGAAACACCGCGTCTGCGCTTTCGGGATCGGCGAAACTGGCGCGCCACCTCGCCGAGCGCTCGGCGCAGGCGCCCGCCGCCGCCTCGTCGGGCACAAGTCTGGCATAGGTCGCGCGCCACGCCGCAAGATGGATGCGCGCGACAAGGCTGGCGTCGCCTTGTCCGGCGCGCCGGATGTGCAGCGGCGCCATGAATGTGCCCCGTTGGCTCGGCCTTTGCGCACGCGTCGCGCAACGCTTCATCATGCAGATTTCGAAACGGGGCGCCAGCGGCAAGGCGCCCTATCGCTTTTGCCGCGCCGTCTTCGGCTTTTGCTTACCGGCGCTCGCGCGACGCGCTGCGTCCACAGCGAGGCGCGCCCACTTGCGCAGTTCTTCGGGGTCGTCGCGCGCTTCGTCCGGAAGACGCCAGTAGGACATGGTCACGAGCCGGTCCTTGCTGCGATAGACGAAGGGCGTCGAACCGGCGGCGGCAAAAGCCTCCTGCGTCTCGGCGTCGGCCTTGAGGAAGATTTCGTCTTCCGACTCAATGGCGAAAAACAGTCCGTCGGCATAAATCCCATAGCCGCCGAACATGCGTTTTGCCGCGACCGGACCGAGGGGCGCAAACAGTTCCTCGATCCGGTCGCGGTTCATGCGCGGGCGCGTGGGGGTCAGGCGCGCGCTTCGCGCAAGGCTCTGCGGGCGCTGATCGCCGCGGAGGTGGCTTGTTGGTCGCCCGGCTCGACCAGGCTGAACTCGTCGGGCGACGCGGCGGCCGGCGCCCCGGAGGCGGACTCGGACGCGGACTCGGACGCTTCGACCTGCGGGGCGGCGCCGGGCAACGATCTGCTGCGGGCGACGCGGGAGAGATCGGGGCCGGCGGCGGGCGCTTCGGGCGCGGCCTTGCGCATCCGCTGCGCGAGCTTACCAAGCGCCGACGCGGGCTCTTCGTCGAGGACGGGCGCTTCCACGGGCTGCGGAGCCGCAGCCGCCGCCTCGTCCGAATTCCCGCCGCGCGCGACGCGCCCGCGCAGTCTCGCGAAGAAACCGCCGCTGGCCGCTTCGGACGCGCCCTCGGACTCCGCGGACTTTGCCGCCTTTTCGACCTCCGTGCGCGCGAATTTCGATTTCAGCGACGCGAGCAGGCCGGCGGACGCCTCCTTCCCGGCGTCGTCCGCCTTCGTCGGCGCGGCGGCGCTCGCTTCCGCCTCGCCCGCCCCGCCGGCGAAACGGCGCGCGACGAGGAGGAGCGCCACCAAGGCGATCGCGATGAGTTCGCCGTTGTCGTAAACGACATCGACGAGCGTCTGAGCGTAGTCCGGCTCCTTGACCCCGCCCGTGAACGGCGAATCCGCGAGCCGCTTCGCCGCGGTCTCTCCCGCCGCCAGATCGGACAAGGCGAATGGCGCCGGCGCGTCGGCCGCAGCGTCGATGTCGGCGTAGCTTTTGCCCTTGTCGTAGACGATCGTCTCCGCCAAAGCGGCGGCTTCGCCCTTCAGCTTCCCGATATTCGCCTCGCCGGTGGAGAGTCGCAGGGCGAGCGCCCCTTGGCGCCCAAGCGCGAAAGCCTGGCACTGATAGATACGGTCGACGGGATCCTGCGACCCTGCGATCGTCGCGCCGACGCACGCGGACAGGCGATGCTTGTCGTCGACACGCGGCGCAAGGGACCAGCCCAGAGCTTCGAAAGCCGCGCGGCCCTTTTCGACGCGGCCGGCGTTGGCGGCGCCGAGATTGGCCTTGAACGCCTCCAGCAGCTTGGCGGGATCGAGTTCGCCCGCGGCAGAGTCCTTGACATACCCGCCGTCGATCAGTTCGACGCGCGCGGTCCAGCCCGGCCGGCCCTCTCCCGCCGGAAGGACGACGCCCTGCGTCTCGGGATAAGTGGGCAGGCCGAAGGCGTCGAGGAGCTTGCGCGCCGGTTCGGCGCCGAGGAAAACGCGGCCGGCCGGCAGCCACATGGTGGCGCGGTCGGCAAAGCGCACTTCCGCCGGCCCCTGCACGCCCTCGGCCAGCAACGCGGCGACGGGGTCGGCCGGAGCGGCGGCTTCGGCTGCGGGCGCTTGGGCTGCGGGCGCTTGGGCTGCGGCGCCGGCTTCGGCGAGCGGTTTCGGGGCTTCGGCGGGCGGTGCGGCGGGCTCCGCCGCCGGGGCGGCGGCAACCGCACTCTCGACCGGCGGGGCGTCCGCCTTGGGCGCCTCCGTTACGGCCGGCGCGGGCGGCGAAACCTGCGCGGCGGCGGGCTCGGCCGGTTTCGCTTCGGCGGCGGACGCGGGCGCGGGCGGCTGCTCGGCGGCCGCGGCTTGAGCGGTCTGCGGCTCGCCGGGTTTCGCTTCGGCGGCGGAAGCCGGCGCGGCCTGGGCGGGCGCCGCCTCCGCCGGAGCGGGAGCAGAAGGGGCGGCGGCGGTCTGCGGCGCCGCCATTTGCGGCGGCTGGGCCGCGGCGGCGTCGACAAGCGCCGGCTTTTCGGCGGAAGGCGGCGCCTTTTCGGCGACCGCGGGCGCGGGGTTTGCCGCTGGTTTGGGCATCACGTCCGCCGCGTTCTTCTTCCAGGGATGGAGCGGCGGCAGCTCGACGATGATGCTCTCGTATTCGTGGCGGGGCGACCAGGGAATCTGCGCCGTGGCGGCGCCGGCGTCGTCGCGCGGACGTCGCGCTTCTTTGGCCTGGGCGGCCGGCGCGCAAAAGCCGGCCGCCGCAAGGGCGATCAGGCTGACGCCAACGGCGCGACGGGCGAAACGCGGGGGAACGATAGGCATAGAGCTGCTCCGAAACTCTGCGAACGCCGGAGAGCTTGACGATGCTATGCTGAACAAACGCTATATGAACGGCTGCGCGATCTCCGCAAAGAAACTTTAGGGTTAACGGCGGGTTTAGGACGCCGCCTCGGCGCCGGCCCGCGAAGGATCGGCGGGCGTCAGAGCGACGCTTTCGCCGCAACCGCAAGCCAATGTTTCGTTAGGGTTCTCGAAGACGAAGGTCGACGAAAACTTCGTCGTCTTCACGTCCATGCGCGAACCCAGAAGGAACAGCACCGCCTTGGCGTCGACGATGACGCGCGCGCCTCCCTCGTCGACGACTTCGTCGCCGGGCCGCGCGGCGCCGATCTCCATCTTGTAGGACATGCCGGCGCAGCCGCCCTTTTCGACGCTTACGCGCAGCCCCGCGTCCGCCGGCGCGCCGGACAGCAGCCCCCGCACGCGCAGGGCCGCTTAAAATTGCGCAGGCTCCGCCGCTTTCAGCGCGACACTCTCGCGACCGACGACGCTCACTTGCCTTACTTGAACCGGGCGCTACCTACTCAAAGCGACCATTTGGAGGGAGCAATCATCGGAGGAAAGGATATGAAGGCATTTAAGAGACTCCTGTGCGCCGCCGTCATCGGCGGGGGCACCCTGTTCGCGACGGTGTCAATTTCGTCGGCGGCGCCTTTCTGCTCCCCTGGCTACCATTGGGGTTGGACCGGGGGTTACTTCTGGGATGGGCACGGGTGGAGGAAGAGTTACGCGTGTGTACCGCGCTGGGGGAACCCCTGGGACTGGATGCCAAATTGACCCGAAGGGGAGCCGGTTATTGCTAGCGGCGAGAGTGCCGCAGCAAGCCAGCGATGCTGTCAAGAGCGCGGCTTAGGGAACTCGTCGAAATAAGTGAATCGAACGAACGCGCGCTCCCTCTCTCCGCTTGCAAGGGTGGGGAGAGGGGGGGTGTGGGTACTGTCGTGAACGCCGATGAAGGCCGCGGATTCGCTGGCGTCAAAATCGTCCGAGACAATACGCCATGCCTCTCGCCCTGCCCTCTCCCCGTTGACAGGGAGAAGGGGATGAGCGGCGCGATTGACGCCGTTATTTCACCGCATCTCCTTAGCTCGACTTTGCGCATTTTTTGGAGTTTTCGTTTGAAATCAATGGCTTATAGATCGCGCTCGGCTAGTGCTAACTCATTGAAATGGTTGAGTGTTTTCTCAAAATGCGCAAAGTCGAGCTTAGCCCGGATAGCCGTCGGCGGGCGCGACGGTCACCGTCAATCGGTGTGGAAGGTCTGCGCGGCCGGCGTCAGAGCGACGCTTTCGCCGCAGCCGCAGGCGGAGGTCTCGTTGGGGTTCTCGAAGACGAAGGTCGACGAAAACTTGGTCGTCTTCACGTCCATGCGCGAACCCAGAAGAAACAGCACCGCCTTGGCGTCGACGATGACGCGCGCGCCCTCCTCCTCCTCGACGACTTCGTCGCCGGGCCGCGCGGCGCCGATCTCCATCTTGTAGGACATGCCGGCGCAGCCGCCCTTTTCGACGGAAACGCGCAGCCCCGCATCCGCCGGCGCGCCGGACAGCAGCCCCCGCACCCGCTCGGCGGCGGCGGGGGAAATCGACATGACGTTTCTTCGCGGGCTCAGGCCCATTGCTGTTCTCCCGATTTTCCGTTCCAGCCGCGACCGCGCCGCCGGACGACGACGGCCTGGCGGGTCGCGTCAGTCAATTCGAACGGTCTGCGATGCGAGCCTTCAGGCTCGCTCTTGCAACTCCCATCTTTTTGGACGCGGCGCGTCACCAGTCGACCCTTCAGTAATTGCCCCACAGCCCCGGCGTCGCGAGTTCGACGAGATTGGCGTCCGGATCGCGGAAATAGAGACTGCGTCCGCCTTTCGGCCAGTTCGTCCATCCTTCGACCGCGACGCCGCGTTCGGCGAGGCGCCGCTCCCACTCGGGAAGCGTACCGACGTCCACGGCGAAAGCGAGATGCAGCCTCCCCTGCCCCTCGTGCGGCGGGATTTGCCCGCCGGGCAAATTCACCGTCTCGCTCGTCGTCCCGCGCTTGAACAGCAGAAGCACGCTCTGCGGCCCGCAGTCCAAGGCGATAAGCCTCTCGTCCCCCATCAGACGCGCGAAGCCCAGCGTCTCCTCGAAAAAGCGCGCGGCCCGTTCGAGGTCCGCGACGTAAAGCGACGTCTCCAGCACGCGGCCGGCTTTCGGACCCGGCGCCGCCATGGCGCCCTCCCTTTCGTTCCTCACCACATGTCGAGCGCGACCCGCGCCTCGTCCGACATGCGGCTCTGATCCCAAGGGGGATCGAAGACCATGTTGACTTTCACGTCGCCGACGCCAGGAACGGAGCCGACGGCGTTCTTCACCCATATGGGCATTTCGCCGGCGACCGGGCAGCCCGGCGCCGTCAGCGTCATGTCGATTTCGACAAGGCCCTCGCCCGAAAGGTCGACGCGGTAGATCAGCCCGAGCTCGTAGATGTCCACGGGGATTTCGGGGTCGTAAACGGTCTTGAGCGCCTTGACGATGTCCTGCGTCAGCCGCTCGGTCTCCTCCGCGTCTCCGGCGTCGGCGACCGGCGTCGGCGCCTCCACCCGTTCGATGGCCTCCTCGCTCTTGGTCACGCCGGTCTCTCCTTACCCGAACAGTCGCTGCGCCTTGACGAGCGCCTCCGCCAACGCGTCGATCTCTTCGCGCGTGTTGTACAGAGCGAAGGACGCGCGGCAGGTCGAGGTCACGCCGAAGCGCGCCAGCAGCGGCATGGCGCAATGCGTGCCGGCGCGCACGGCGACGCCCGAGCGGTCGACGACGGTGGCGATGTCGTGCGCATGGGCCGCCGCCATGTCGAAGGACACGATCGGCCCCTTGTCCGGCGCGTGGCCAAAGATGCGCAGACCTTCGATCCGCGAGAGCCGCTCGTGCGCATAGGCGGTCAGATCGGCCTCGTGCGCGCGAATGGCGGCGCGGCCAATCGACTCGATGTAGTCGAGCGCGGCGCTCAAGCCCACGGCCGGCGCGATCGGCGGCGTGCCCGCCTCGAAGCGCTGCGGCGGCGTGGCGTAGCTGACACTGTCCTGCGTCACCGTTTCGATCATCTCGCCGCCGCCGCAGAAGGGCGGGAGGTTTTCCAGCCATTCGCGCTTGCCGTAAAGCGCGCCGATCCCGGTCGGCCCGTAGAGCTTGTGGCCGGTGAGGACGTAGAAATCCACGTCGAGCGCGCGCACGTCCGTGTCGAGATGCACGGCGCCCTGTGAGCCGTCGACCAGCACCGGAACGCCGTGCGCATGAGCGATGCGTGTGACATCTGCGACCGGAACCGGCGCGGCGAGGACGTTCGACATGTGAGTGAGCGCGACGATTTTCGTGCGCTTCGTCAGCATTCGTTCGAATGCGTCGAGATCGAAACGGCCGTTATCGTCGACCTCGATCCATTTCAGCACGGCGCCTTTGCGTTCGCGCAGAAAATGCCACGGAACGATATTGGAGTGATGCTCCATCTGCGTCAGAACGATCTCGTCGCCTTCGCGAATATGGGCCTGCCCGAAGGACGCGGCGACCAGATTGAGCGCCTCGGTCGCGCCGCGCGTAAACACGATCTCTTCGACGCTCCCGGCGTTGAGAAAGCGCCGCACGCTCTCTCTGGCGCCCTCGTAGGCATCGGTCGCCACGTTGGCGAGATAGTGGAGGCCACGATGCACGTTGGCGTATTCGTGCTCGTAGAAATGCGTCAGGCGGTCGATCACGGCGCGCGGCTTCTGCGCCGAGGCCGCATTGTCGAGATAGACGAGCGGCTTGCCGTAGGGACGCTCCGAGAGGATCGGAAAATCGCGGCGGATCGCCTCGACGTCGTAGACGGGCGCAACTTCGCGCAGAGGCTGATTCATCGTTCGAGAGTCCTCAATGCGAGCCAAGCGGAGACGCCGCGTGACAGTTCGTCGCGCAAAGCCTCGTCGGCGACGCTCTCGAAAGCCTCGCCGGCGAAGCCCTCGATCAGCAGCGCCTCGGCCTCCATCGGGGGAATGCCGCGCGATTCGAGATAGAACAGCAGGTCGCTGTCGAGCCGTCCCGTTGTCGCGCCGTGGCCGCAAGCGACGTCGTCGGCGTAAATTTCGAGCTCGGGTTTGTTGTTCATCGTCGCGGACGGCGAGAGCAGCAGCGCTTTCGACTGCATGGCGCCGTCGGTCTTCCGCGCGCCCGGCCGCACGACGACCTTGCCTTGAAAGACGCCCGTCGCGCGCCCGTCGACGATCGTGCGAAAGCGCTCGCGGCTCTTGCCGCCCGGCGCCGCGTGCTCGATCGTCAGGGACGTATCCGCGTGATCGTCGCCGCGCAGGAGAGTCGCGCCGCTGAAGACCGCTTCGTTCCCCTCCCCTTCGAGCCGCGCGAAAATCTGGCGGCGCAGGAGGCCACCGCCGCGGATCAGGCAGAAGGAATTGAGCGATGCGCCGGCGCCGAGCGTCGTCAACAGCGAAATCACCCGCACCGAGTCCGCGCTGGCCGACGCGGCGTTCATCACATGATCGAGTTTCGCGCCGGCGCCGATGTCGAAAACCAATGCGTGATTGCCTTGCGCGCCCAACGCGCCGACGCCGTAGCTTTCGACGATCGTCGCCTGCGCGCCCGCGCCGAGAAGAACCAACGAACGCGTGAAGGACGATTCTTCGCTAAGCGGCAAAACGCAAATTTCGATCGGCCGGTCGATCTTTGCGCCCGGCGCGATCTGCGCCACAGCGCCGTCCTGCATCAGCGCGGCGTTGAGCGCAACCACGGGATCATCGCACGCCGGCGCGAGCGCCGCGAGAACGCGCGGATTGCGCATCGCCAGTTCTTCACGCAGGCTGGAAATGGTCACGCCGTCCGGCGCGGCGGCGAGCGCTGCGGGATGCGCGGCGAATTCGCTCGCTGTCAGCGCAATCCGGAGTCTGTCGTCGGCGAGTTCGACATAGCTGCCGCCCCTCGGCCGCGGCGGCTTTACATCCAAGAGCGCCGCGCGCAGATCGGTGTAGCGCCAGCTTTCGACGCGCCGGTTCGGCAGACCCTCGCGCGAAAACGCCTCCCAGGCGCGCGCGCGCAAGTCCGCCGCGCCGTCGCTTCGCCGCTGCGCGAAAAGATCGGCGAGCGTCGCGTCCGCCGCGCTTCTATGTCTGGACGCCGCGTCGATCACGCCGCCTCTCCGCCGAGATAGTCGCGATAACCGCGCTCTTCGAGTTCGAGCGCGAGTTGCGGCCCGCCGCTGCGCATGATGCGCCCGTCGGCCATCACATGCACCGTATCGGGTTTGATGTAGTCGAGCAGACGCTGATAGTGCGTGATGACGAGAAAGGCGCGGTCCTTGGAGCGCAGCGCGTTGACGCCCTCCGAGACGACGCGCAGCGCGTCGATGTCGAGCCCGGAGTCGGTCTCGTCGAGAATGCCCAGACGAGGCGCCAGCAGCGCCATCTGCAGCGCCTCCATGCGCTTCTTCTCGCCGCCGGAAAAGCCGCAGTTGAGCGGACGGCGCAGCATGTCCTGCGAGACGCCGAGCTTACCCGCCGCGTCGCGCACGCGCTTCATGAAGTCGGGCGTCTGCAATTCGTCTTCGCCGCGCGCGCGCCGCTGCGCGTTCATCGCGGCCTTGAGAAAGGTCATGGTGGCGACGCCGGGAATTTCGACCGGATATTGGAAGGCGAGAAAAATGCCCTTCGCGGCGCGCTCGTGCGGTTCGAGTCCGAGAATGTTCTCGCCGTCGAGCAGGACTTCGCCCTGCGTCACCTCATAGCCCTCGCGGCCCGCGATCGCATAGGATAGCGTCGACTTGCCGGCGCCGTTCGGCCCCATGATGGCCGCGACTTCGCCGGCCTTCACGGCGAGCGTGAGGCCTTTGAGGATTTCGCGGGTTCCCACGCGGACGTAGAGGTTGTTGATTTGGAGCATCCTAGCTTTTCTCCGGTTCGGCCAAGAACGCGCTCACAGCGTCCATGAGTTTGCGAAGCTCGCCTTGCCGCTGAAAGACTTCCTCAGCCGATTGGCTTGCGATTGCGCCGGAAGCGGTGGGATAGCGAAATCTCGTCGCAGCGCTGCTCAAATTGTCGAACTCAAGAAAACTCTCCTTCAACAGGTGAGGCGTCGGCAACAAGTCGGTCAACGCTCGGATATTATGAGTTGGACCCACCGCCACTCCTTCACGCTCCAGCACCGCGCGCAACAGCTTTTCGACCGTCTGATGCTGAAAATAAGCCGCCTGACGGGGAAGCTTGTCGAACAAGATCTCCGCCGCCGCCAACTCTTCCTTGGCGATCGAGAGGAAGGAGGCGATGCGCCGCCGCTTTTGCTCCTGCGCGCTCACTGTGTTTCCGCCGCATACAGTCGCCGCCCTTCGCCAAGGACACGCGCCACGAAAGAGGTGGACAGGGCGGCGCCATCCTCGAAATCCTCGGCCGAGCACGGGACGACGTCCGTGCCGACGCCCGTCCCGCGCAGCGGCGCATCGACCCGATCGTAGTCGTCGGAGCCGAACTTTCCCCCGGGCTTTGCGACGACCATAAGGTCAAAATCGCTGTCCGGGCGAGCGTCGCCGCGCGCGCGACTGCCGAACAACCAGATTTCCCGCGGGTCGAGCGCCACTTTGAGCCGCTCGACGATTCCTTGAAGAGCGGCGTCCTCGCTCCCGAAAATGCCGTTGTTGGGACGTATCGTCACTGTCGTCATCTTGCCTCCAAGGAAGCGTCACGGCGCGAACGAGCCTCGGCTTTGATTTCCTCGAACGAGGCGTAAACGCCGGGCCCACTGTCGACACCTTCGCGCCACAGCCGGCGAAGTTCTTCCACGCTCACGGCTTCCAGCGAACGCTGAGCGCGCCATTCCTCCACGGCGCCGAGCACCGCGTCGTTTTCAGTGGGATATTCGCCGCGCGCGACCGAGGCGGAGATTTCCTTCGCGAGGTCGTCGGGAAGCGACAGCTGCATGATCTTCTGGCTCATCTGCTACTCCTTCGGGCTCGCCCGCATCCGGCGGCGGTTTCGCCGGAAGCCTCTTCTGGCTGCGCCGACTCCCACCCCGCCATTGCGCCCGGCTGCCGGCAGGCGACGGCGACTCGCTTCGCGTTGCGGCCTAGGGGCGGTTCCACGTATATTTCGACGACGCGCCGCTCCTCCTTCGCCCGTAAGAGAAAACGCCTCATGTCGCCGACATCCTCGCCGCATCCGGCCAGCGTGACCTGCTGCCGCTTCGACAGGACGCCATCCGTCGGAAGAATGGTGACTTCAGCGATTGCATTCACGGCGGCATCGACCTCGATCTTGCCGACACGAGTTACGCAGCCCCGCACCTTGGTCGCGTCGGAGCGCGAGAGGAATTCGCGAATGTCGTCCGGTGTTTTAACGCCCCTCGGTCTCAAGCACTGACAGGCTGCGGCGGAAGCCGCCGATAGCACGAGCGCCATCGCGACGATGACCGCGCGCGTCGTGGAAGCGCCCATCACCCCACGCTCCCTTCCAGGCTCACCGAAATCAGCTTCTGCGCCTCGACCGCGAACTCCATGGGGAGTTGCTGCAACACGTCGCGCACGAAGCCGTTGACGATCAGCGCCGTCGCTTCCTCCGCCGTAAGCCCGCGCTGCATGGCGTAGAACAGCTGATCTTCGGAAATCTTGCTCGTCGTCGCCTCGTGCTCGAACTGCGCGCTCGGATTCTTCGACTCGATATAGGGAACCGTATGCGCGCCGCAGTCATGGCCGATCAGCAGACTGTCGCACTGCGTGAAGTTGCGCGCGCCGTCCGCCTTGCGATGCGCGGAGACGAGGCCGCGATAGGTGTTCTGCGAACGGCCCGCCGAAATGCCTTTGGAGATGATGCGGCTTTTCGTGTTGCGGCCGAGGTGAATCATCTTCGTGCCGCTGTCGACCTGCTGATGGCCGTTCGACACGGCGATCGAATAGAACTCGCCCTGCGAATTGTCGCCGCGCAGAATGCAGGACGGATATTTCCAGGTGATCGCCGAACCGGTTTCCACCTGCGTCCAGGAGATGTGCGAGTTCTTGCCGCGACAGTCGCCGCGCTTCGTCACGAAATTGAAGATGCCGCCGCGTCCTTCGGAATCGCCCGGGTACCAGTTCTGCACGGTCGAATATTTGATCTCCGCGTCGTCGAGCGCAATCAACTCCACGACCGCTGCGTGTAGCTGGTTCTCGTCGCGTCTGGGCGCGGTACAGCCTTCGAGGTACGACACATACGATCCCTCGTCGGCGATAATCAGCGTGCGCTCGAACTGGCCGGTGTTGCGCTCGTTGATGCGGAAATAGGTCGACAGCTCCATCGGGCAACGCACGCCCTTGGGCACATAGACGAAGGAGCCGTCGGAAAACACCGCGCTGTTGAGCGTCGCGAAGAAATTGTCGGTGACGGGCACCACGGAGCCGAGATAGCGGCGCACCAGTTCGGGATGCGCCTTCACCGCTTCCGAAATCGGACAGAAGATCACGCCGGCCTTGGCGAGCTCCTCCTTGAAGGTCGTGGCGACCGACACGCTGTCGAACACCGCGTCGACCGCGACCTTGCGCGTCTCGACGCCCGCGAGAATTTCCCGCTCGCGCAGGGGAATGCCGAGTTTTTCGTAAGTGCGCAGCAGTTCGGGGGCGACCTCGTCGAGCGATTTCGGCCCCAGCGCGGACTTCGGCGCGGCGTAGTAATAGAGATCCTGATAGTCGATCGGCGGGTAATGGACGTTCGCCCATTTTGGCTCGTCCATGGTCAGCCAGCGGCGAAAGGCGCCGAGCCGCCACTCTGTCAGCCAGGCGGGCTCCTCCTTTTTCGCCGAGATGAAGCGGACGATCTCTTCGTTCAGGCCCTTCGGGGCCTTTTCCGACTCGATGTCGGTGGTAAAGCCGTACTTGTACGCGTCAACGTCGATCGCTTCGACGCGCGCCACGGTCTCCTGACGGGCCGCCATATCGTCTTTCTCCTCGTCGCGGCGGGTTCAAGGCCCGCCGGCCGAATTCCTGGAGCGCTTTCCGACAAGACGGAATCGTCTGGTCGACAAGAAATCGCTCCAGATTCAAAATGCTGGAGCAAAATCTTCTCGAAAAAGTCTATCAACTTTTTCGGATTTTGCTCTAGCCTTCCGAAACCGCGCCGTCGCGATCGCGCGGCGGTTTGGCGCGATCTCACGCGTTCGACGCCTTCCTCATGCGTCCGACGGCTTTCGCAAGAACCATTCCAAACTGTTTTACATCCTCCGGGCCGGAAGACCAACCCAGACTCGCCCGCAGCGCGGTTTTTTGTTCGAGCCCCATGGCGGAAAGCACATGAGACTCCCGCACCTTGCCCGAGGAGCAGGCCGAGCCCGAAGAAACCGCGACGCCGTCGAGATCCAGCGCCATCAGCAGCGTGTGGGCGGCGAGGCCGGGAATTTGGAAGGCGCAGGTGTTGGCGAGCCGCATCGCGTCCCGGCCGACGAAAACCGCGTCCGGCGCCGCTCGCCGCACCGCCCGCTCCGTCTCGTCGCGCAGCGCCGCCAGTCGCTCCCGCTCCCCCTCCATCGACGCGACCGCCGCCTCGAATGCGGCGGCGAAACCGACGACGGCCGCGAGATTTTCCGTTCCCGCGCGGCGACCGCTCTCCTGCCCGCCGCCCCTGAGCAGCGGCTGGTCGATATGGTATGCGTCGCGCGCAAAGGCCAGGACGCCCGCGCCCATCGGTCCGCCCAGCTTGTGCGAGGAAAAATACAGCGCGTCCGCGCCCGTCGCGGCGAAATCCGCCTCGACGCGCCCGATGGCCTGGGTCGCGTCGCTAACGAGAACGCCGTCGGCGGCGTGGACCATGTCCGCCGCTTCGCGCACCGGCTGAACGACGCCGGTCTCGTTGTTCGCCGCCTGCAAGGCGAGCATGATCTTCTGCCCGCTGCGCCGCCGCAGCGCCTCGGCCAGCGCGGACCGCGACATTTCCCCTGCGCTCGTGAGTGGGATCGTCTCGACCGCCCCGGACGGAAAACGATGGCCCTGCAGCGCCGCCGCATGTTCGCCCGCGCTCACGAGCAGGGCGTCGAAGGGCGGCGCGCCGGGCGCCGTCTGCAGCGCAGGGGTCAGGACAAGATTGGCGGCTTCGGTGGCGCCGCTCGTGAAGACCAGAGTCCCGGGCGCCGTCCCCAGACCGGCGGCGATTTTCGCGCGCGCCGTCTCCAGCAACGCGCGCGCCGCCCGCCCTTCGGCGTGGACCGAAGACGGATTGCCGAGCGTCTCCAGCGCCGCCAGCATCGCCGCCCACGCTTCCGGGCGCAGCGGCGAGGTCGCGTTATGGTCGAGATAGGCGCGGCCGGAGGGCATGGCGGATACTTAGGGATTCTCTGTGCAGCTGGCGAGGGCGCGCGCGCCATGCTAGGCGGACGGCATGGAGCTCGCCATCCGCTTTTCCCCGATGACGCCCGCCGACGAAGCGCAGGTCGAAAAGCTCGACGAGCGCGCCTTCGGGCCCGGCCGCTTCGCCAAGACCGCCTACCGGCTGCGCGAGGGCGTCGCCAGCGACTTTTCGTTGTCCTACGTGGCGCGCGTCGGCACGCTGCTGGTGGGCGCCAACCGGATGACGCCGATTCTCGTCGGCGCGGCGCCGGCCCTTCTGCTTGGCCCGCTGACCGTCGAACCCGCCTTCCGCTCGCAGGGCGTCGGCGAGCAGCTTGTCACCCATTCGCTCGACGCCGCCCGCGCCGCCGGACACGGGCTGGCGCTGCTCGTGGGCGACGCGGACTATTATGCGCGCATGGGCTTTAAACCCGTGCCCCGCGGGCAGATCGTCATGCCGGGGCCGGTCGATCCTGCGCGGCTGCTCGCCTGCGAACTGCGCGAGGGCGCGCTCGCGGCGGCGTCGGGCAAGATGCGGCGGCTTTAGGCGAGGCCCGTTCCGTGCTCGACCGCCCCGCCCCGTCCCTGCTCGACCGCTACGACGCGCTCGTCGCCGCCGGCGCCCTGCGGCGCGACGGCGCGCAGGTGGCGGCGGTCGAAAAGCTGGAACGGCTCGCGCTGGCGCTGACGCGGCGCGGCGGGCGGCAAGAGCGCGGCCTCGGCGGACGGCTGCTGTCCCTGGTCTCCCGCCCCGCCGCGCCGCCGCCGCCGCGCGGCGTCTATCTTTGGGGCGAGGTCGGACGCGGCAAATCCACGCTGCTGGACCTTTTTTACGAGGCGCTCGCCGTCGAAAAGAAGCGCCGCGCGCATTTCCATGCCTTCATGAAGGACGTGCACGAGCGCCTGCATTGCGCGCGCCAATCCGCGAGCGACGGCTGCCCGGTGGCGAGTGTGGCGCAGGACATCGGCGCGGAAACCCGCGTCCTTTGCTTCGACGAATTCGCAGTCGACGACATCGCCGACGCCACCATTCTGGCGCGGCTGTTTTCGGCGCTGTTCGAGGCCGGCGTCGTGGTTGTCGCCACCTCCAACGTCGAGCCGGCGCGGCTGTACGAGGGCGGTCGCAACCGCGACCTCTTTGCGCCGTTCATCGCGCTGCTCGAGACGCGCGTCGAGGCGGTGCGACTCGACTCCGCCGCGGACTACCGGCTGACGAAGCAGGACGCGGGCGAAGTGTTCTTCACGCCCGCCGACGCGCGGGCGCGCGCGGCCATCGACGCGCTGTTTCGCGCAGCCGCGAATGGCGCGGCGCCGGCGCCCGCGCGGATCGAATTGAAGCGCCGCGTCGTAGAGGTTCCGCACGCAGCCGGCGGCGTCGCGCGCTTCTCCTTCGGCGAGATTTGCGGGCGCCCGCTGGGCGCAGCGGACTATCTGGCGCTCGCCGAGCGCTTCGAGACGATCATCGTCGAGAACGTGCCGATCCTGGACGCCGAGCGGCGCAACGAAGCGCGCCGCTTCATCACGCTGATCGACGTGCTTTACGACGCGCGGCGGCGCCTCGTGCTGTCGGCGGAGGCGGAAGCGGAGGCGCTCTATCGCGCCCCGCACGGCGCCGAAGCCCGCGATTTTGCTCGCGCGGTGTCGCGGCTGACGGAGATGCGGGGGGAGGGGTGGGGGAGTCGGCAGTAGCGCGACGCTCGCTACCCCCTCCCCTCCCGCCACCAGGCGAGGACGACGACGCCCAGCAGCGCCAGCATCGCCCATGGCCCCAGCGCCAGCGGCGCCGACTCGACGCCGAGCAGCGTGCTGGCGCCCGCGCGCTTGATCCCGATCCAGTCGGCGCCCCCAAAACGGTTGGCGTTCTCCAACTCGACAACGCGCGGCATGACGATTGCGGCGCCGGCGTCGCGGCCGATGCGGCGCACGGTTCCGCCCGTCGCCTGCGCAAGCGGGCGCAGCTTCTCCTCCGTCGAGGCGATTTCGCGAAATTCGCGCGGGTTCTCCGGCCCGACATTGACGAGCGCCGTCAGCCCGTCGCTCTCGAAGCGATAGAGCCCCATTTCCTTGGCGACGAAATGCGCGCGCGAAATGCCCGGCTCGGCGCCCGCAAGCGTCGCCTCCTCGCGCGCGCCGGACGGCGCCGTCACGGCGACCGGCGGCGTCTCGTCCTTGAGGCTCTGGCGCTCGATCGTCACGTCTCGTCCGCGCGCGCTCGCCCGCAGCGCCTCTTCTTCGAGATCGGGCTCCTTCATCAGCCAGTGGGCGAGTCGGCGCGTCAAATCGGCGTGCGGGCCGCCGCCGTCGTAGCCGCGCGCCCACAGCCACATCTGATCGGTCAGCAGCAGCGCGACGCGGCCCTTGCCCTCGCGCGAGAGCACGAGCAGCGGCTTGTCGCCTGCGCCGGAGAGGATCGAATTGCCCTTCACAATGCGCGCGTCGACCTGCCGGAACCATCGCCCCCAGTCCGGCGGCTCCTTGGCCGCGCCGGCGAGTCCGCGCGTAACGGGATGCTTCGCGCCATCCGTGCTGACGCGCGCGCGAAACGCCTCTTCGTGAAGCGCGCCCTCCGGCCGCGCCGGCAGAATGCGCGCAATCGGCGAATAATAGAGCCCGCGCAGCTCGGCGTAATCCGGTCCGACCGCGCCCAGAAACGCCCCGCCGTTTTCGACGAAGCGGGCGATGTTGTCGAAATAGACCGAGGGCAGCAGCGTCTGGCTGGAGTAGCGGTCGAAGATGATGAGATCGAACTCGTTGATCTTCTTGCCGAAGAGATCGCTGGTCGGAAAGGCGATCAGCGACAGTTCCGAAGCCGGCGTGCCGTCGAGCTTTTCGGGCGGGCGCAGAATGGTGAAATGCACGAGTTCGACATTGGCGTCGGCGCGCAGGAGATTGCGCCAGCCGCGCTCGCCCGGATGCGGTTCGCCGGAGACGAGCAGCACCTTCAGCCGGTCGCGCACGCCTTCGATGGAGACCACCGCCTTGTTGTCGATCTGCGTGAGTTCGCCGGGCAAGGCCGGCGTCTCCAGTTCGACGACATTGGCGCCGCCGTGCTCGATCTGCACAGGGATGTTCACCACGTCGCCGGGCGGCGGCAGGAAGGTCGCGACGATCTTGCCGTCGCGCCGCGCTTCGATGGGGACGCGTTCGCTGCCGCCGCCGCTGTCGACGACGCGGGCGCGCACGGTCTGAGTCTTGCCGACAATACCGAAGCGCGGCGCCTCGACGAGTTCGATGCGACGGTCGCGCTCGCCCGCGTGTCCGGTGACGAGGGCGTGAACCGGCGCCTTGAAGCCGAGCGCGTCGGCCATGGCGGGAATGTCGTGGACGACGCCGTCTGTGACGATAATGGCGGCGCCGACCCGCTCGGGCGGAACGTCCTTGAGCACTTCCGAGAGCGCGGCGAAGAGGTTCGTGCCCTCGGCGCCGCTCGCGTCGTTGGCGGCGCTCGCAAAGCGCGTTTCCACGTCGCCGAAACGCGCCAGCGCCGCCTCGAGCGCGGCGCGCACGGCTTCGGTCTGGGTCGAGCGCGCGCCGATGGACTGGCTCTCGCTTCTGTCGAGCACGACGGCGACGACACTTCTTTGCGGCTCGCGCTTTTCTTTATGGAGCGAGGGATCGCTCAGCGCGACGAGCGTCAGGACATAGGCGAGCGAGCGCGCCCACAGGCCTTTTTGCCCGGCGCGCTGCGCGACGAGGAGGACGACGACTCCGGCGCCGGCCAGCGCGGCGAGCGCCGGCCAGGGCAGCAGCGGCGAGAAGGACAGATAGAGGTCGGTCACTGCCCCAGCCTCTCCAGGAGATCGCGCACATGCACCTGATCGGACTTGTAGTTCCCGGTCAGCGTATACATTGCGAGATTGATTCCGCCGCGAAGGGCCATTTCGCGCTGGCGCGGGCCGCCCGGCGTCAGGGGAAACATCGGCTGGCCCTGCGCGTCGCGCGCCCAGCCGGCGGCGAGATCGTTGGAGACGATGACGACGGGCGAAACGCTGTCGGCTGCGCGCACGGGCCGCGCCGCCTCCTCCTTGGGTTCGGGCGGCAGCGCCTCGACCCAGGCTTCGCCGTTGGCGTAGCGGCCGACGAAGCCGTCGAGAAGGTAGAAGGTCTTGGTGATGACGTGGTCGCGCGGCGCGATTTCCAGCGGCGGCAGATCGAGCCCCCTGGCCATTTCGCGCAGCCACGCCGTCTCCGGCGTCGGCGCGCCGCCGCGCCGCGCCGTCAGGGCGTCGCGGGTGTCGAACACCACCACCCCGCCCTGCTTCATATAGGCGGCGACCCGCGCCACCGCCTTTTGCGACGGCTGCGGCGCGCTCGCCACGACGGGCCAATACAGCATCGGGTAAAACGCGAGTTCGTCCTTTTCCGGATCGACTTCCGCGGGCTCGCCCGGCGAAAAGGAGGTGCGCTGCTCCAGCGCGCGCGAAAGCGCCTCCATGCCGTTGCGCGTGACGTTGTCGACGCCCGTGTCGCCCGAGCGCACATAAGCGAGCCGGGTCGTCAGCGCCGCCTCGCGCTCGCGCCCGGACGCGGCGTCCTTGGCCGCGGGCGCTTCGGCGCGCGCGGGCGCCGGCGTCTGCGCAGCCGCCAGCGCCGCGACGACGACCATCGCTGTGGCGCCCGCGCGCACGCGCAGGCGACCAAGAATGCGCAGCGCCAGGAGAATGTCGGCGAGCAGCGCGCCGAACACGAGGGCGAGCAGAACCGGCCGAAGATCGAGCGGCGCGGCGGGGTCGAGCGTTCCGGCGGAGAATCCGGCGGCGGAAAAATCCAGCGCGCGCAATTCGTCGTTCGGCGCCACGGTCTGCAAGGCGCGGAAGGCGTCGCTTGCGCCGTAAAGCCCCGGCGGATGGTTGGCGTCGGCGCGGCCGGCAAAGTTCGCCGGAATGGATTTAGCGCCCGCTCCCGCCGCGCCGAGCGCGCCGAAGCCGTCCAGCGTGCGCAAGGGAGCGAGCGTCCGCTCCCCCTGCGGCGTCGCTAAGTTTTCGCCGTCCGCGGGCGCGGTTTCGCCGGCGAGGGCGCAAACGCGTTTCAGCATGTCGACGAACAGGCCCGAGATCGACAGATTGGACCAGTTCGCATCGGCGTTGACGTGAAACAGGACGATCAGCCCCTTGCCGCGCCGCTCGGCGGTGACGAGCGGCGTGCCGTCCGACAGCCGCGCCCAGGTCTTCGCGACGAGGCCCGGATCGGGCTCGGCCAAGACCTGCCGCGCAACGGAGACTTCGTCGCCGACGGCCAACCCCGCAAAGGGACTGCCCGCGTCGAAGGGCGCGAGGGTCTTCGGCGTCTCCCAAGACATGGCGCCGCCCAGCACGCGTCCCGCGCGGCGCAGCCGCACCGGCGTGAGATCGTCGGCGGCCTCGGCGAGGCGCGGCCCGGCGAAGCGCAGGAGGAGCCCGCCTTCTTCGACAAAGCGCGTCAGCGCCTCATAGGCGTCGCCGGGCGGAAGACTGGCGTCGGCGAGGATGAAGACGTTCGGGCGCTCCTCCAGCAGCGCGGAGACCGGATCGATTTCGCCCGGACGCGCTTGGCGCGTCTGCGCGAAGGGCGCCAGCGCCCTTTCGAGATAGTGAAGCGGGGACAGCAAGGGCTGCCGCTCGTCCGCGCCGACGCCCGCGGCCATGGCGACGCGTTTCACACGCGCGCCCGAATCGAGAAGGGCGACGGCGCCGGCGGACCGTTCGCCTTCGATCCGCAGGCTGCGCGCCTCGTTGCGTAGTTCGACCGGCAATTCGAAGCGCGCCGTCGTCTTCGCCGCGGCACCGAAGTCGAAGGGCGCGCGGGCGATCGTGCGGCCTTTCTCGTCGAGGGCGAGAACGGCGCCGGCGGCGGGCGCCCCTTGCGACGGCCGCAGCACGGCGACGGAAAGCGCTTTCGGGTCGTTCAAAGGCGCGGCGAGCGCCAGCGGCGTCTGCGCATCCGTCAGAACCTCCACGCGCAGGCCGGCTTTTTCCGCCTCCCGCAGCGCCGCGGCATAGCCCCTGCCCTCGCTTTGCTCCAGCCCGTCGGCGATCCAGACGATGCGAGCGCCCGGATGCGCGCGCGCGAAGTCGGCGAGGCGTCGCGCCGCCGCGCCCCTGTCGGGCAGATAGGGCTTCGGCCGCAGCGCGCGCAGCTTCTCCAGCGCCCGCGCGCCGTCGATCAAGGCGGGCTCCTGCGCGGCTTCGGACATGGGCGCGAGCGCCACGGGCGCGCCGACGCGCGCCGCGCTCTCGACGATCGCCACCGCCGCGCCCAGCCGTCTGTCCCAGCCGGGCGCCGCCGCCCAGCCATCGTCGACGGCGATCAGCGCCGGGCCGGACAAGGCGGAAAATCCGCGCCCGGCCGGGCTCCAGATCGGTCCGGCCATGGCGAAGGCGATCAGCGCCGCCGTGGCGAGGCGCAGCAGCAGCAGCGGCCAGGGCGTTTTCGCCTTGGTCTCGACGGCCGGCTTGAGCTTGCGAAGGATGCGCGTCGGCGGAAAGGCGATCTCGTTCGGGCGCGGCGGCGTCACCCGCAGCAGCAGATAAATGCCCGGCAAAGCGAGAAGGCCGAGAAGCGCCAGCGGCGCCGCGAAGGAGAGCATCAGAGCCGCTCCCCACCTGGAGCGCGCTGCGAAAAAGTGGAAGCCGGTTTTTCGCGTAAAGCGCGCTCTAAGCTTTTGGAATCGATCACGTTATCTGCACTTGGGCGATCTTGCCCAAATGCAGCGTGATCTAGCAGCGCCATCGCCAGCGCCAGCAGACCCTCCGCCGCCGGCCGGTCGGTATGGTGCGAGAGGAACACGAACCCCGCCCGTCCGGCGGCTTCGCGCAGACGCGCGCGATGCTCGCCGAGCTTTTCCACATAGGCCCGCCGCAGAGCGTTCGGATCGCCGGCATGGAAGGAGGGGCCGCCGTCCGTATCGAGAAACCGCGTCTCGCCGGCGAAGGGCAGCGTCTCCTCGCTGGGATCGGCGATCATGAGCAGCGCGCCCGTGGCGCCGGCGTCGGCGAATTCCTCGAGCCGCGCCGCCAGCGCGTCGGGATCGCACAGAAAATCGGAAATCAGCGCCAGCCTCGTCCGCGCGCGCAGCCGCGCCGCCGGCGGCAGCTCCGTGCGGATCGCGTCGTCGGCTCCCGCGTCGAGCGCGCGGGCGAGCCGGTCGATCACGTCGCGCGCGGAAATCGGCGCGCTCAAGCCCAGCGCGCCCGCGCGTTCGCCGCCGCGCACCAGAACGTCGGCGAGCGCGAGACCGAGGGTCACGGCGCGGTCGAGCTTGTAGTCGGCGGCGAGAGACGAGGCGAAGGCCATCGAGGGCGAGCAGTCCATCCAGACGAGATAGTCGCGCGCCGCCTCCCATTCGCGCTCGCGCACGTAATAATGGTCGCTGCGCGCCGAGCGCCGCCAGTCGATGCGATGCGCGGCCTCGCCCGGCATGAAGGGCCGATACTGCCAGAAGGTCTCGCCTGCGCCCGCGCGGCGGCGCCCGTGCAGCCCGTGCGCGACGCTCGCGGCGATCTCCTTCGCGCGCGCGATCAGGCGCGGCATTCGCGCCGCGAGTTCGGCGGCGGCGCCGCCGTCGGCGGGCCGGCGTGTCGAGGGATCGTAAGCGCGGGTGACGACTTGCTGTAGGGGCATCGTGAAATCGCTATGCCCCCTCCCTGCCCCTCCCCCGCTTCGCGGGAGAGGGAACGCTAACGCCCGATATTGGCGCGATGTCGATGAAGCGCCGGAATCGCTCCCTCTCCCGCAAGCGAAGCGCAGCGGGGGAGGGTTGGGGAGGGGGCAAAGCCGAAATCATCGCCCGATCCGCGCCACGAGCTTGACGATCACGTCGTCCACCGTGGTCTCGCGCCGCGCGGCGAAGGTGAGCGCCATGCGATGCCGCAGCACGGGCGCGGCGAGCTTTTCGACATCGTCGAGCGAGGGCGCGAGGCGGCCGGTCGCCAAGGCGCGGGCGCGGGTCGCCAGCATCAAGGCCTGCGCGGCGCGCGGGCCGGGCCCCCAGGACATCAGCGGCGCGATAGCGGGATCGCCGTCCCCGGGCCGCGCCGCGCGCACGAGATCGAGAATGGCGTCGACCACCTTTTCGCCGACCGGCAGGCGGCGCACCAGCCGCTGCGTCGCCATCAGCTCCTCGGCGTCGAGCGCCTGGCGCGCTTCGGCGGTCTTGTCGCCGGTCGTCTCCAGCAGCACGCGCCGTTCGGCAGCGCGATCGGGATAATGCACGTCGATCTGCATCAGGAAGCGGTCGAGCTGCGCCTCGGGCAGCGGATAGGTGCCCTCCTGCTCCAGCGGATTCTGCGTCGCCAGCACATGGAACGGACGCGGCAGGTCGTGGCGCGCGCCCGCGACGCTCACATGATGCTCCTGCATCGCCTGCAGCAGCGCCGACTGGGTGCGGGGCGAGGCGCGGTTGATCTCGTCCGCCATCAGCAATTGCGCGAACACCGGCCCTTTGATGAAGCGGAAGGAGCGGGTCTTGTCCGCCGCCTCCTCCAAGACCTCGGAGCCGAGGATGTCGGCGGGCAGCAAGTCCGGGGTGAACTGCACGCGCTGCGTCTCGAGCCCGAGAACCTTGCCGAGCGTCTCGACGAGCTTGGTCTTGGCGAGGCCCGGAACGCCGACGAGAAGGCCGTGGCCGCCGGAAAGAATCGTCACGAGCGCCTGTTCGACCACCTCGTCCTGGCCGAAAATCACGGCGCCGATCGCCTCGCGCGCGCGGCCGACATGATCGAGCGCGCGCTCGGCGGATTCCACCGCGGCGGCTTCGAAGGAGGTCGGCGCGGCGTTGGCTGTCGGGCTCATGGGGCTCCTTTTTGCGCCGGGCGCTCTCTGGGCGGGAATCGCTTCGCGCGGCCCTTCGCAATGTATAGTCCGTTCGATCCGAAACTCGAAAATCCGGGTTTCGAATCTCACGGTTTTTCCGTGCGCTCGTCCGAAAACCGGTTCCCACTTTTCGGGCGCACGGACTAAAGTCTGCGCAAGGCGATTGTCGAACTCGGGCGCGCCTGTGGCGCAGCCTCCCGCCTCAAAGGCGCGGGAATGGCAGGAATTGTGGCGAGAGGAATTGTGGCGACGTCGCGTCAACGCGATTGTGTCTGCAATTGCCACGAAATCCCGTAAGCGCGAAACGATCGGCGCCACGCGGGACGCTCCCCGCGCGGCGCCGAAAATCGTCGGCGCGCTCAGTCGAGACGGCCGCACACCTGCGCGCCGTTCGGGGCGTTCATGCAAAAAATTCGGCCGCGCTGGCCGGGCGGCAACTGGGTGACGAGGCTTTCCCCGCCCGACAGACAGTAGAACACGACGCGCCCGCCGCTCACCTGCGTCGCCGCCGCGTGCGAATAGCCGCGCCCGACACAAAAATTCTGCGCCGCGTCGATCGCCGCCGATTGGCCGCCGGTGTAAGCGATCTCGAATTTTTTCTTGCCGACCTGCACCACCGAACCCGGACCGCCGAGGCTCCGGCAGCCCGCGAGCGCCACGAGCGTTCCAAGGATCAAGATTTTCTTCATGGCCGCACCCCCGATCTTGTCTTCGCCGCTGAACGCGTCGTCCGCGCCCATGGCCAGACTAGCGCCCTCGCGGCGCGCCGGCGCGCACGACATGAGATCAACCTTAATTGTATGGATCAGGCGCCGCGTGCTGACGGCGCGCATCGTATGTGTCGCCGTTGCTGGCGTTCTCAATTCATCGCCCGGCGTGGCGACCGCGCATTTCGGTGATGGTGTGAACGGCGACGTCCACCACACCATCACCGAAATTCGTAATTCCTACCTCAAGTGTCCGCCTTCCCAGAGCGGGATACAGCGCTTTTTCAGAGAACTCCAGACGTGCCCCGAGGCGCACGCTTCTTTCAGCGCGCCTTTGTTCAGGATGCCTTTCGCCGGCTTCATCTGCGGCCACCCGGCAAGGCAGTCATTCATGCATTGCCGATAGTCGCTCGCATTGGAACATCGCGCCTGGCACTGGGGATAGGTTTGCGCGCTCGCCCCGAAGGCGACAAATGAGACCGCGAGCGCCATCGACACACTTAGAGCAAAATCCGAAAAAGTTGATAGACTTTTTCGAGAAGATTTTGCTCCAGCATTTTGAATCTGGAGCGATTTCTTATCGACCAGACGATTGCGTCTGGTCGGAAAGCGCTCTAGTGAGAACTTGGCGACAGTGCGCATCTGTTCGATCCTCGTGTCTTTGGGAGTCTACCCCCAGAGTCCGCCTCACGCCTCCGGGGGCGATTAGGCCTCGTGGCCCCCGAAGCTTCTGGCGACGTTCACCTGATTGTGCCGCCATGGCCGATATTGATGCAGCGGCTCTTCATCTCGCTCCACACCCAGCCGGCGGGGCACGCCTTCGTCAGCGGACGCATCTGTGCTTTGCCGTGCGAAGGGGCCATCTGCTGCACATTCGGTTTTTTTGAGCTCAGGACGCAATCCTCGAAGCATTGCGAGGAGTTCTGGGATCCGGCGCAGCGCGCTTGGCACTGTTCGCGCGTTTGCGCGAGGGCGCCCGAGCTTACGAGCGCCGCCGCGATCGAGATCGAGAACAAGCTTGCCTTCTTCAAAGCGTTTATCGGCGTTTCCTTTCTTGCTTCATTTGCCGTAACCGAGAAGTGGGCTCCGGGACCAAGTTCATTGCGGCCCGGGAATAGGAATCGGCGTAGCGGGAATAGGAATCGGCGTAACTGATTCCCGACTCCCGGCGTCAACGCAGCGTCCCGCCGCAGCGTCCCAGTGCTGGTTCTTCTGGCATGCCTGTCTTAGCTTTGCGCGGTCGACTTTTTGGACGTGGGACGGCTTGAGCGCTTTACCGAAGGCCGGGCCGGCCGGCGCCACCGCCGACAACGAGCCCGCCAACAGCGCCGCCATCGCCATCATCAGAAGAGAGCGAACCTTCATGACTATTTCTCCCGTTCTCCCGAAGGGGCGGCGCCCGTCTTGGCGCACTTGCGCAGATGGGCGCCGCTGCCTGGGGACTTGGTGGGCGCGCAGGTTCTCCACAACAAAGCGGGACGCGGCGAAGTGTCGCAAACCGCGGGAGGCGCCGCGTGCTGACGGCGCGCCAAACATGCTTCGCCCTTCCCCTTTCTCGATCTCGCGCGCGGCCTCCAACTCCGGCGTGAAGCGCCCGGAGCGCCCTGGGGATTTACGGATCACGGCGGCCCGCCCCACGGATACAGCCTCGGAATGAGGATCGTCAGCAACCCGGCGACGGTGATCGCGACCGCCGAGCCGGCGAAAAACAGCGTCCACGCATCGGGCTTCAGCACGCCGAGCGCGATGATGACGAACAGCATCGGCAGATCGAGGAAATGCGTAAAGGTCGGGACGCTCTCGCCGCGCGCGGCCTCCAGTTCCGGCGTGAAGCGCCCCCGCGCCAGCGCCGTCTGCGTCAAACGCCGCAGCCGCATGAAGTAGAGCCGCGTCACCGTATTGCCCTCGACGAATTCGAAGAGAAATAGCGCGACCATTCCGGCGATCCAGGGCGTATGCACAAATCCCCAGCCGCCGTAGACCGTCGCGATCAGCCATGCGCCCGACGCCAGCAGCAGCAGCGCGCCCGGAACGACGACGCCGTCGTAGAAGACGGCAATGTTGCGCACGGCTTCGGCGAAGGCGGCGAGCTCGCGCAGTTGGCGCGAGCGCAAATCCGCCATCCACACGCCGATGAGCCCGCCGCCGATCAGCACCGCGCCGAGCACATGCGCCAATCTGGCAAGATCATGCGCCATTTCCGTTCTCCTTTTCGTTTTCGAGACGCGCGCGCAGGGTCGCCAGAAGCGCGCGGGCCGCGTCGATTTCCGCAGCCGCCGATCCGGCGGCGAGGCGCGCCGCCCAGAGCGCCTGCCGGGCCATCGCCTCGCGATAGGCCGCGGCGCCCTTTTCCGTCAGCACAGCGAGCTTGGCCCGCTCGTGCTGCGGGTTGGGCGCAAAGCGAATCAGCCCGTCCCTTTCGAGTTCGTTGGCGACGCGCTGCACCGACTGGCGCGCCAGTCCCATGGCGCGCGCGATCTGCGCGACCGACATCGGCTGGGGCGAGAGCGCGACGGCGCCGAGCGTCTGCCAGCGCGCGCTGGTCAGGCCGATGTCGGCGACAAGCGCGTCGCCGGCGTCGAGCAAACGGCCGTTGAGGCGAAAGATTTCGAGAATCAGCTCTGTCAGCGCCTGCGCGGCGGCGGAGGACGCGTCGTCACGGGTCATGATGACAGCATACTGTCATTATGACAGCGCACTGTCAATATCCCGCCGGGCTCAGGGGTTCTCGCCGGCCGCCGATCTCGCTTGTTCGAGGTCTTCGGCCCGATTGACGTTAAAGAAGGGATCGCACGGCGCCGCCGGCCAGTTCACGACGGCGCTCGGATAGCGCGCGATAAAGGCCGAGACCTTGCGCTCGCCCTCCCCCGCTATCGCGCGGCGGAGCGGTTCGCGCAACGCGACGGGCCACAGCGCAATCGTATGATGGACGCGCCCGCCGGACGCCGCCACGGCGATCTCGGCCGCTGCCGCCCCCCGCGCCGCCGCGAGGCGCGCAACGAGGTCCCGCGGAACGAAGGGCGTATCGCCGGGCACGCTCACGACATGCGCGATGTCTGGCCGATTGCCCGCGGCGTAATCCAAGCCGGCGAGAATCCCGGCGAGCGGCCCGGCGAAGCCCTCGACCGAATCCAGTGCGACCGGCAGGCCGAAAGCGGCGAAACGCGCCGGATCGCCGTTGGCGTTGAGGACGAGGCCGGCGCATTGCGGCGCGAGGCGCTCGATCACGTGGGAGAGGATCGGCCGCCCGCCGATGTCGAACAGCGGCTTGTCGGCGCCGCCCATGCGCCGCGCCAACCCGCCGGCGAGAATCACTCCAAGGCAATCACGCACGGGCGCCGCCCCCGCCCCTCAATACTTGCGCAAGAGGCTCACTAGTTTGCCCTGGATGCGCACGCGGTCCGGCCCGAAGATGCGGGTTTCGTAAGCGGGATTGGCGGCTTCGAGCGCGATCGAGGCGCCGCGCCGGCGCAGGCGCTTCAAGGTCGCCTCCTCGTCGTCGATCAGCGCGACCACGATGTCGCCCGTCTCGGCCGTGTCCTGCTTGCGGACGACGACCGTATCGCCGTCGAAAATCCCGGCCTCGATCATCGAATCGCCGCGCACTTCGAGGGCGAAATGCTCGCCGGTCGACAGAATGTCGGGCGGAAGGGCGATCGTGTGGCTGCGGCTCTGAATGGCGGAAATCGGCGTGCCGGCGGCGATGCGGCCCATCACCGGAACGGCGACCATCTGGTCGCTCTCCTCCTCCGCCCGTTCGCGGATCGGGCGCACGCGCCCCAGATTGCCCTCGATGACGGCGGGCGAAAACCTGCCGCCGCGCGCGGACGCCGTCCGCGGCGTCGACGATTCGGGCAGTCGGAGCACTTCGAGCGCGCGGGCGCGGTTGGGCAGGCGGCGGATGAAGCCGCGCTCCTCGAGCGCGAGAATCAGCCGGTGAATGCCGGATTTGGAGCGCAGATCCAGCGCGTCCTTCATCTCGTCGAAGGACGGCGGCACGCCGGTCTCCTTCAGCCGCTCGTGAATGAAGCGTAGCAGATCGCTCTGTTTTTTCGTCAGCATCGCCGAAGACCCCTTCCGCGCGGACGCCGCTCGTCCGCCCCGCCACCTTGACCGCGGGTTACAAACAAATCAAGAACAGCAGGATAGCCGTTCGCGATGCGTTCGGCAAGGGTTCCCCAGCGTTTTATTTTTCTCTATCCGCGCGCGAACCAGGGCTGGAGCACGGGATAGCCTTCGCCGGCGAGCAGCGACACGGTTTCGTAGAGCGGCAGGCCGACGACGGCGGTGTAAGAGCCGACGAGCTTGACGAGGAAGACGCCCGCGAGGCCCTGAATGGCGTAGCCGCCCGCCTTGCCGCGCCATTCTCCGGCGGAAATATACGCTTCGATCTCTTGCGCGCTCAAACGCTTGAAGCGCAGCCGCGCCTCGACGAGGCGCCGGCGCTCCAGCCCGCGTGGCGTCAACAGGCTGACCGCCGTGTAGACGCGATGCTGGCGGCCCGAGAGGCGGTTGAGGCAGTCGTCGGCCTCCTCGCTGGTTTCGCATTTGGGCAGGACGCGGCGTCCGACGGCGACGACCGTGTCGGCGGACAGCACATAGGCGCCGTCGAGCTCGGGCAGATGGGCTTTCACCTTGGCGGCGGCCGCGGCCTTTTCGCTGGCAAGGCGGATGGCGAGATTGCGGGGCGATTCGCCGCGATTGGGCGTTTCGTCGATGTCGGCGGGCAGCAACGCGTCGGCGTCGAGCCCGGCCTGCTGCAGAAGTTCGAGTCGACGGGGCGAGGCGGAGGCGAGAACCAGCTTGGGGCGGGGCGTCGCGGGATCGGCTGTCACGGATGGCTCTCCGCCCTTTACGGATTAACGGAAACGGTAGGTGATGCGCCCCTTGGTCAGATCGTAGGGCGTCATCTCGACGAGCACCTTGTCGCCGGTCAGCACGCGGATGCGGTTCTTGCGCATCTTGCCGGCGGTGTGGGCGATGATTTCGTGATCGTTCTCCAGCTTGACGCGAAACATCGCGCTCGGCAGCAGCTCGGTGACGATTCCGGGAAATTCGAGCAGTTCTTCCTTGGCCATGTGGTTCCTTCTGCGCGCCCGCGCGGGATTTTGCGGCGGGCGGCGCGGACCCTAATCGAGATCGCGCGATTTGTGAACCGCGCAGTTGCGCGCGCGATTTGCGTGGCCCTCACAGCCCTTGCCGCGCCATTGCGAGGTTTTTCAGTTCGGCGATGGCTTTCGCGGGCTCAAGGTTCTTCGGGCAGGCCTTCGTGCAGTTCATGATGGTGTGGCAGCGATAGAGGCGGAAGGCGTCGTCGACATAGCCGAGGCGTTCGTCCGTCGCCTCGTCGCGCGAATCCGCGATCCAGCGGCGCGCCTGCAGCAGCGCGGCGGGGCCGAGATAGCGGTCGGCGTTCCACCAGTAGCTCGGGCAGGACGTCGAGCAGCAGGCGCACAGAATGCACTCGTAGAGGCCATCCAGCTTGGCGCGGTCCTGCGGCGACTGCAGCCGCTCCTGTTCGGGATCGGCGCCGGCGTGCAGCCAGGGCTCGATCGCTGCGTGCTGGGTGTAAAAGCCCGTGAGGTCGGGTACGAGATCCTTGACCACCGACATATGCGGCAAGGGATAGATTCTGACGGCGCCCTCGATCTCGCCGACGCCCTTGGTGCAAGCGAGCGTATTGGCGCCGTCGATGTTCATCGAGCAGGAGCCGCAGATGCCCTCGCGGCAGGAGCGCCGGAAGGTCAAAGTCGGATCGACCTTGTTCTTGATCCAGATGAGCGCGTCGAGAACCATCGGCCCGCAATCGTCCATATCGACGAAAAACGTGTCGATGCGCGGATTGGCGGCGTTATCGGGATCGTAACGATAAATACGAAATTCGCGCAGAGTCCTCGCCCCCTCGGGCTTGGGCCAAGTCCTGGGCCAGGTCTTGCCCTCCGTCGGGCGGGAATTTGGGGGGAGGACGAATTCGACCATTTTCGCCTGCTCTAATCCTTAACGCCGCTCTTCAAGCGCCCGGCGCTTCCTTTGGCGTTCGCATATCGCGAACCGCGAAGGCGAACCAGTGGAAAAATGCGGCTTAATTGCAGCGGCGCGGGGCGCCCGGCGACGCGAGAATTACGCAAAATATGGGGAACTCGCTTTTCGCGCGCGGCGCGCGGCGCGCCAACAACGCCACGAAATCGCCCAAACGCCGTCCAAGCGGAGCCGCGAACGCCTGTTTTGAATCGGGTTTGAGGCGGCGTCCGGCGTCGGACCTGCGATGTTGCGTCGCAAGCAACGTTAATTTTGCCGAAAGACCGGCGTGGGAAGATCAGATCGTGAGCGAGGGCGGATGATACAGCAAGACGTTGCACCCATGGACGCCATCACCTTTCACCTCCGTCGCTCGTCGAGCCGAAACCTTCCCCAGTCCATCCGCGCCGCGGCCGTCGTCGCCCTCTGCCTCGCCGCCAGCGGCGGGATGCTTCACATGCGCTCCCGCCACGACGCGCCCCAAACCCTGGCGCCCCAAACGCTCGCGCATCATTCCGGCAAGCATTCCGGCAAGCATTCCGATTTGGCCCGCCGCGTCGCGACGACGCCGGCGGCGACCACCGGCGCGCCTTCGCCCTTCGGCTCGCTGCTGGTCAGCGCCCGCTCGCACGCCCGTCCCGAGCCGCGTCCGCTGGCGCAAATCGCTCCGGCGCAGACGATCGCCGCCGCAAAGCCCGTCCCGACGCAGACGATCGCCGCCGCCGCTGCGGCGAAACCCGTCCCGGCCCCGGCGCCGCTCGCCCCGCAGGCGCTCGCCAGCGTCGAGCCGGCCCAGACCGCCGCCCAAGAGCCGCCGACCGAGGCGACGCGCGAAACCGCGCAGGCCGACGCTCCGCTGCCCCCGCGCCGGCCGACCGATCTCACGATTCTCGCCGCCCGCCAGCTTCCTTCTCCGGCCCGCGTCCCGGCGCAGCAATACGCCCGCGTCGCCCCCCCGCCGGCCGCGCCAGCCGACAACCGCTCCTTCCTCGAAAAATTCTTCGGCGGCGCGGAGCAGACGGCCTCGACGCAGGCGCAGACGACCGTCATTCCCAAATCGTCGTCCGGGCAGGCGCTCGCCTACGCCAATTCCGAGCCGGGCCTGTTCGGCGGCCTGCGCAACGCGCTCGGCGAAGCGCGCGGCGCCGTCGGGACTCCGCAAGCCGCCTCCGCCGCGCCGGCGGGCGGGGCCGACCGCTACACCGCGATCTACGACATCACCGCGCGCACGGTTTACATGCCCGACGGCACGCGGCTCGAAGCGCATTCGGGCCTCGGCGACCGGCTGGACAATCCGCGCTACGTTCACGAGCGGATGCACGGGCCGACGCCGCCGCACCTCTATCAGCTCTCGATGCGCGAGGCGCTGTTCCATGGCGTGGCGGCGCTGCGGCTCACGCCGATCGGGCCGGGTCACGTCTTCGGGCGCGCCGGTCTGCTCGCGCACACCTTCATGCTGGGGCCGAACGGCGACTCCAACGGCTGCGTGTCGTTCCGCAACTACGACGCCTTCCTGCGCGCTTATCAGAGCGGCCAGGTCAAGCGTCTGATGGTCGTCGCGCGGCTGAACTGAGACCCGGCCGCGCGCGCCCTACCCCACCCGCAATTCCATGAAAGACGCGACGTGGCGCGGCCGGCGCCAGGGCGCGACAAAGACCGCGTCGGCGCGCAGCGCATACGCTGCGGCCCACGGGTTTTCGGCGAGCCAGCGCGCCGCGGCGCGCGAAAAGCGGCGCTGCTTTTGCGCGGTGATCGCGACGAGCGCGTCGTCCATGTCGCCGCGCGCTTTCACCTCGACGAAGGCGATCACGTCGCCGCGCCGCGCGACGATGTCCACTTCGCCGCCCTGGGCGCGGTAGCGGCGCGCCAAAATGCGATAGAATTTCAGGGTCAGCCACAGCGCGGCGACGGTCTCAGCGCGCATACCGAAAGCGTGGGCGGCGCGTTTCGCCTCGCGCCTTTCGTCGTCGTCCGCACTCATTTCCCGCGCTCCGCCGCAAGCTGGAGCGCGCGCGCATAGACTTGGCGGCGCGGCTGTCCCGTTGCGGCGGCGACGACGCTCGCGGCGTCCTTGACGGAATGCGCGGCCAACGCCGCGTCGATCTTCGCGTCCAGCTCGGCTCTCGCCATTTCCGCGTCGCCCTCGCGCGGCGGCGCGATCAGGAGGACGATTTCGCCGCGCGGCGCTTCCTCACGCGCCAGCGCCTCCGCCAGTTCGCCGAGCGTTCCGCGCCGGACGCTCTCGTAAAGCTTGGTGAGTTCGCGCGCGACGGCCGCATCGCGATCGCCCAAGACCGCGAGGCAGTCGGCGAGCGCCTCGGCGAGACGGCGCGGGCTTTCGAATAGCACCAGCGTGCCGGGCACAGCCGCGAGTTCGGCGAGGCGCGCGCGGCGCGCGCCGCCTTTATGGGGTAAGAACCCTTCGAAGAAAAAGCGATCCGTGGGCAGGCCGGCGACGACGAGCGCCGCCAGCACCGCCGACGGACCCGGAACGGCCGTAACCTTGACGCCCTTTTCGAGCGCCTCCTGCACCAGCTTGAAGCCCGGGTCCGACACCAGCGGCGTGCCGGCGTCGGAGACGAGCGCCAGCGCCGCCCCCGCCTCCAGCCGCGCCACGAGATGCGGACGGATCACCTTGGCGTTGTGCTCGTGATAGGCGACGAGCGGGGTCGCGATTCCGTAATGCGCGAGCAGCGTCTTGGTGACGCGCGTGTCTTCGGCGATCACGGCGGCGGCGGCGGCGAGCGTCGAGAGCGCGCGAAACGAAATATCCTTCAAATTGCCGATCGGCGTCGCGACGACATGCAGCCCCGGCTCGATCCGCTCGGCCTCGGCGCGCAGGCCGAAGGCGGTGTAGCCCGCCGGCGCGATTCCGGAATGGTCGTTGAGCGCCATGGCCGCCCCGCTCCTCTCGCTTGCGCCGTTCCGTTCGGCACAAAGTCCAAATGTTCTTTTTATAGAACACGACAAGACCCGGTGCGCAAGGGCGTCTCCAGCGCTGTCACGCGCGCCCGGCGGATAGCGGCGGTTTCGCTTCAATTGCCCGCCGCGCCGGATTCGTCTAATGGCCTCGCCGAATTGCGGGAATCAGCGCGACGGGGCCAGCGTCGCGCCAAACGAGGCAAAAAATAGTATGTTCCGACCGATCCTCCGATCCCTCGTCGGCGCTGCGGCGATCGGCGCAATCGGCGTCGCGATTCTCCCGTCTTCGCGCTTCGTCGCGCTCCTGATCTACGTGCTGGTCTTTGCGACGCTCTGCTATTGGGTGGCGGTCTCCAAGGGCCTGCTCCAGAATGTCCTGCTTGCCGCCGCCTCCATCGCCTTCGGGCTCGGCGCGATCGAGACCGGCGTGCTGCTGTTCGGCAAGCAGTCCGTCACCGAGCAGGCCAGAGGCAGCTTTTCGACCGACACGCCGCTCGGCTGGGCGCCCGCGCGCGCCGGCGTGATCCGGGAAAAGAAGGTCGCCCCGGACGGCGTCGTGATCTACGACGTGGCCATGACGATCGACGACCATCGCACGCGCGTCGTCGATTCGCCCCGCGAGGGGCCGACGGTGGCGTTTTACGGAGATTCGTTCACCTTCGGCGTCGGCCTTCAGGATCGCGAGACCATGCCGCAGGCCCTCGCGGATCTCCTGGAGCGCAAATACCGCGTGCTCAATCTGGCCGGGCCGGGCTACAGTCCGAGCCAGTTTCTGCGCGCCGTCGAGCTCGGGCTGCACGACGATCTTCTGCCCAAGGACACTCGGCTCGTGGTGTTCCTGACTTCGCCCTGGCACGCCGTGCGAACCGGCTGCAAGGTCGACTTCGTCTTCTACGCGCCGAGCTACGACCTCGAAAACGGCGCGCCCGCCCTCAAAGGAAACTGCGCCGCCCGCTTTCCGGCGCCGCGCCGGCTGCTGGAAATTGCGTTCCGCTCCACGCCGGCCTTTCGCTATTTCTTCGCCCAACGCGAGGGGCAGGTGACGCGCGCCGATCTCGACCTTTACATCGCCATGCTGATTCAGGCGGGAAAGATCGTTCGCGAGAAATACGGGGCGCCGACGCTGCTGCTCTATCTGCCGGACGACATGAGCAGCGCCCGCTACGCCCGGGACGGCGTCTATGGCAACGACGAAATCGTCGCGAAGCTGAGGGAAGGCGCACTCGACGTCGTCGACGCCACGCTCGACGGAAACAGGTATGGAATGCAGCATCTCTTCATTCCCGGCGACGGCCATCCCACCGGGCTCGCCGCAAAAATCTGGGCGGGACAGATCAAGGACTATCTCGAAAAATCGGCGGCCGGCGCCACAGCGCGATAGAGCATGTCCCGCAAAAGTTGAATAGACTTTTGCGATAAGGACATGCTCAACATTTTGATCTGGCGCGATTTCTTTTCGCTCACGTGATTCCACGTGAGCGGAAAGCGCGCGAGCGGACGCAAAAAAGCCCGGACGCAGCGAAGAGCCACGTCCGGGCTTTGGTTCCGCCGCTGGGGGAGCGGCGGGCGGGGAATCTCTTTACTCCGCCGGCGTGAACGCCTTGGCGGCGGTCTCGACCGGCTTGAACGCTTCCTTGGTCAACGCGGAATACATCTCGCCGAGCTTCGTCGCCTCGGCGACGAAATCCTCGTAGGCGGTCTTGGCGAAGTCCGACTGCAGCTGCATCGCCTCGTCGATCTTCTTCACGCCGATCAGCTTCTCGGCGAAGACGCGGCTGTTCTCGAAGGACTTCTTCGAATATTCCGTGGCTTCGGCGGCGATGCCCTGCCAGCCCTTCGTGACGGCGGCGGCGGCGGTCGACATGGCCTCGAACTGATCCTTGCCGAACTTCTGCACGCTTTCGAAAGTGGCGACCATGGGGATTCGTCCTTATCTCATCGGCGCGCCGGGGAAAAAACGCCGCCCCCTGGCGACGCGGCCTGCGCGCCCGTTTACGTGAGAAATATATGCAACGCACAAATTCGAGTCAAGAAAAATGTTGCGTCGCAAAAACGTCATCGTCGGAACCGGATCCGCTTAACCCGGGAGTAACCCCGTTCCCGTAACTTTGCAGGCTGTGGCCTTTTGGCGACGACCGCAGGGCGCCGCCAAGCCGCACAGCGTAATCGTGACGTTACGGGCGAGTAGCATGACGACATTAATCCTGCGGCGGTTTCTGGCGCGCTGGAGCGCGTTGGCCGCCGGCGCCGCGGCGCTTCTGGCGATCCTGGCCATGACCTCGCTTCCGGCTGAGGCGCGCTGGCGCCACGGCTTTTATCGTCACGCGGTCCACTTTCACCACGCTTCGTATCACCGCGTGGTCTTCCATCGCCGCGGCGTGCGTCACGCCTACTCTTTCCACAATGGCCGGCGCGCGCGCCTCGCGGCGAGGGCTGCGGCGCCGCACGAAATCGCCCAGCCCGCGCAGGACGAGAATGCCGGCGGCTATCTGCGGCCGAGCTTCGCGGCGATCGTCGTCGACGGCAACAGCGGCCGCGCTCTTTACGCCAATAACGAGCACGCGCTGCGGCACCCTGCTTCCGTCACCAAGGTGATGACCCTCTATCTCCTGTTCGAGCAGCTCGAGAAAGGACGCCTGCGCCTCGACTCGCCGATCGTGGTTTCCGCGCACGCGGCGTCGCAGGCGCCCTCGAAGCTTGGCCTCCGCCCGGGCGAGACGATCGGCGTCGAAAACGCCATCAAGGCGGTGGTGACGAAGTCCGCCAACGACATCGCCGTCGCGATCGCCGAAAATATCGGCGGCGACGAGGCGACCTTCGCGCAAATGATGACCCGCAAGGCCCATGCGCTGGGCATGAGCCGCACGCATTACGCCAACGCCTCCGGCCTCCCCAATCCGGAGCAAGTCACGACGGCGCACGATCTCGCCGTGCTCGGCCGCGCGATTCAGGACCGCTTTCCGCGCTACTACCGCTATTTCTCGACGCACGTCTTCGCCTACCACGGCGCTTTGCACCGCAATCACAATCATCTGCTCGGCCGCGTCGAAGGCGTGGACGGCATCAAGACCGGCTATACGCGTGCTTCCGGCTTCAATCTGCTGACCTCCGTGCGCCGCGGCTCCCGGCGCATCGTCGCGGTGGTGATGGGCGGACGCACCGGCGCCGCGCGCGACCGCGCCATGGTCGGCCTGATCGAAGAGCACATATACGGCGGCGCTTCCGTTCGCACCGCCCGCGCCGTTACCGAGCGTGAGTCCGCCGAGCGCGTCGCCGAAGCCGAACCGGACATCGCGCCCGAACCCGTCCGGATCGCCGCGCGCGAACCGGTCGACGAGGCGCCCGCCTCCGTCGAAACCACCATCGAGGAAGAGCCGACGCCCACAGCGACGATCCCGGTCCGGCGCGCGGCCGAACGTCCTGCCGAGCGCACGGCCGAACGTCCCTCCCTGCGCGCCGCCGCCGCCGCGCGTCTTGCGCCCCCTGTCGCGATCGCCGCCGCGCCGGACCGCGCGCGTCCGGCTTTCGTCTCCGGGCTGCCGAAGCGCGCGGCGGACGACGCCGCCCCCGCCAAGGGCCACACGGCGCGCCGCGAATCGACGCGCGAGAAGACCGCCCTCGCCCCGGCCGACGGCTCCACCGCGCGCGCCGCCCGCGCCGCGGCGGTCGCCGCCGCCGCCACGCCGGCCTCTACGCTGCGCCATGCCGACTTGAATCGCACGCAAGTGGCGAGGGCCGATGCGGGACGCCCCGCCCGCCCCGGCTGGATGATCCAGATCGGCGCGACCGCGGACGTCGCCGAGGCCAATCAACTGCTCTCGCGCGCCCGGATGCAGCTTCAGGGCGCTTCCGTGAAGAGCTTCACCGAGAAAGTGCAGAAGGGGAATGAGACGCTCTGGCGTGCGCGCTTTGCCGGACTGGAGCAGCAGAGCGCCGAGTCGGCCTGCCGCACGCTCAAGCGGTCGGGATTCTCCTGCTTCGCGACGAAGAACTGACGGGAAAGGGCAGACGCGCATGTCCGCGATCTCGGACTTCCTCCCGCCGCGCGGCGCGCTCCGCTCCCCGAAGAAAAGGGCGCGCGCCGTAAAGGACGCGTCAGCCGTGGCGGCGCATCAGGACTTCCTTGGCTTCGTTCACCCGCGCCGCGAGGTCGGTGGTCCCGCCATGATCTGGATGAAGCTTCTTCATCAGATCTCGATGCGCCCTCGCGATGTCGCGCGGCGCGGCGCCCTTTTTGAGCCCAAGAATCTCGTACGCCTCGTCTTCGGAAATCGTCCCCGCGCGGCGCGCCGCGCCGCCCTGCGCGCCGGCGCTCCCCGCGTCGCCCTGACCGTCTCCTGCCTGACGCCATCCGGGAAACCGGCGGTCGAGATACGCGTCTAGGAGGCGCGCGCCGTCGGGATCGTCGATGAGGCAGACGCGCCGCAGTTCCATGAGTTCGGTGCGCGTGAGCTGGTCGAGGCGCCGCCCTTCCCCCCGGCCCGCCAGAATCGTCCCCCGAATCGCGCCGGTCGCGTGATCGAGCTCCATCTCGATCATCGCCGAGCGCACGCGCGAGACGCCCGAACCCCGGCCGCCAGCCGGCCGAAAGCCCTTTCCGCCGCCCGCGAATCCCAGGAGCCACAGCCCCAGCCCGGCGAGCGCCAATCCGATGTCGAGCCGTCCGCGCGCCGTCAGCAGCGCCGCGAGCGACAGTGCGGCGACGCCGCCGCCGCGGCGGATCAGTGTCGCAAGCAGCGCCGGCGGCGCCCGGACAAACGCGCGCAGCGCAAACAGTCCGAGGAGGAGAAGCAGGAAGCCTGTCAGAACTGGCATACGTATCCCTTCCTCAGCCGATCTGCGACAGGAGCAGCCGCGCGGCGGCTTCCCCGTCCCGGGCTCTGCGTTCGAGCTCCAGCCGCCCGCCCGCCGCATAGGCGGCCGCAGCCGCGAGAAGCTCGGCGAGGCGCCGCGGCGCGCCGGCGTCGAACCCCGCATAAGCGCCGCCCGTCAGACGCGCGATCTCGCGAAAGGCGCGCTGCGTCGCCGCGTCGGCGCCCTCCTGAAACATGAAGGCCTTGACGCCCAGCAGCCCGAGTTCGCCGGCCGCGGCGGCGAGGCGGTCGATGTCCTCCTCCATCGCGTCGCCGACGAAGACGAGAGCCCCGACCGGCGCCGCGCGCGCTTCGTCGAGAGCGTGGCGCAGCACCTTGCCGATCTGCGTGCGGCCGCCGCGACAGGCAATTTTCGCCATGAGGGCGCGCAGCCCCTGCCCCCCCGAAACGAACTTCGACGCCCGGCATTCCGAAAAGCCCCGGAAATAGACGAGCTGCACGTCGAGCCCGCCGAGCGCCGCGGTCTGGGCGAACATCTCCCCTTGAATCGCCTGCGCCATGTCCCAGGCGGGCTGGCGGCTCATGGTGGCGTCGAGCGCGAAGATCAGCCGGCCGCGTCCGCTCGCGCGCGGCGCGACGCGCTGCGCCTTCTCTAGAAACGCATCGATCGCCCCGCCCTGCGCGGCGCGCTTCGCCGGCGTGTTGTTCGTGCTCTCGCCCATGCCGATTCCGCAGCCTCTCCGCAACGCTATAGAAATCGTGCGGCGGAGCCGCTATGGCAAGTGGCGCCGCGCCGCTTCGCGAAAACGCCCGCGCGGCCAGCGATTGGATCGAACATGAGCGCCGAAATCCCGGACCCGAGGCTCGCCGGCGCCGCGATCGCCGCGCTGCGCGCCGATTCGCGCGCCGACGTCCAGGCTCTGATGGCGGATTTCGCCGCGGCGCTCGAAACGGCCGGCCGGCGCGTCGCCGGCGTCGTCCAGGTCCGGGAGGCGGGGAGCGCCGCAGGCCGCCCGCGGATCGTGCTCCGCGACCTGCGCACGGGCGCCCGCTACCCGATTTCACAGGATCTCGGCCCCGGCTCCGTCGCCTGCAATCTCGACGCCGGCGAATTGGCGCTCGCCTGCGCCTCGGTCGAGCGCGCGGCGCGCGAGGGCGCGGACCTCGTCGTCCTCAGCAAATTCGCCAAGCAGGAGGCCCAGCGCGGCGGGCTGTGCGACGCGTTTCGCGCCGCCATGTCCGCCCGGATTCCCGTGCTCGCGTCGGTCTCTCCGTATTTTCTGGACGAGTGGCGCGGCTTTGCGGGGCGCTTGGCCGAATTCGTCGCCCCGGAGCGCGCGGCGCTCGAAGAGTGGTGGGCGCGTGCGCGAAGGCCTCGTTAACGCCAGACGAAACGTCAGACGATCTGCATGTTCCGCGCCTCCTCAGCGCACCGCCGGAGCGAACATCAGGCCGCCGTTCGACCACAAGGCGTTCAAGCGCCGCTCCATCGCGTAGGGCGACCCTCGTCCCAGATTGCGTTCGAACAGGTCGCCGTAATTGCCGACATGACGGACGATGCGATAGGCCCAGTTGGCGGGAAGGCCGAGTCCGCCGCCAAATTCGCCGTCGACACCGAGCAAGCGGCGGATATTCGAACTCTCGGACTTCAGCATCCGATCGACATTGACGGCGGAGACGCCGAGCTCCTCGGCCTCGATCATCGCGAACAGTGTCCAGCGCACGAGCGAGAACCACTGGTCGTCGCCCTGCCGCACGATCGGCCCGCGCGGAGCCTTCGCGACCATGTCGGGGAGTATCGCGTGCTCGCTCGGACCGGAGAGTTTCGTCCGCAGCGCGTGCAGCAGCGAAAGATCGGCGGTCAATGCCTCGCACTGGCCGGCGTCATAAGCTTTCGCCGCGGCCTCGAAGGTCGGGAACAACTGCGGCTTTACGGCGGCGTCACGTGCGCCGAAATACTCGGCGAGATCGAGCTCGTAGACGGTTCCCTCCTGCACGCAGATCGAACGGTCCGCGAGCTCCTTTGCGGAGGCGACGCTCTTTTGCGCGCGCGTCATGAATCCCTGGCCGTCGTGAAAGCTTACGGCGACGTAAAGCAGGCCGCGGCTGGTGTCGCGCGCTTCGGTCCAGGCCACGCCGCCCGCGAGCAGGTCTACCCAGCCCGCCTCCAGCGTCGAAAGCCGTTCTTTCGCCGGCAGCACGGTGAAGCGCGCCCTGGAGGGGTCGTCGAAAACGGCCGCCGCCAGCGCGCGGCAGAAATCCACGTCGAATCCGCTCCATTCGCCCTTGTCGTCGTGCTGCGAAAAGCCGGGAGAATCGCCGGCGATCCCGCAGGAAACGTAACCGCGCTTCCTGACCTCGTCGAGAACGCCGGGGCGCGCAGGCGGCTGCTCCCCCGCGCGCGCCGCGCCGAGGAGGAAAACTGCGGCGACGGCGATCAGACGAAGAAGAATCATGGCGGCCTTTCGCGCTATGGAGCGAATATACTACGCTTTGGCCGCGCGCCGGACGAGTCGGGGGCGGCCGCGAGGACAGCGATGACAAAATCGACGAAGGAATCAAGGCGAAATAAGGGACCGCGCACGCTGCTGACCCATGCGGGACGCGATCCCTTCGCCGAACACGGTTTCGTCAACGCGGCGATCTATCGCGGCTCCACCGTTCTGTTCGAGAACGCGCAGGCGCTGCGAACGCTGAACGCGCCTTACACCTACGGCACGAAGGGCACGCCGACCATTCGTGCTTTGGAAAGCGCCTGGAGCGAAGTCGCGGGCGCCGAGACCACCGTGCTCGCGCCCTCGGGGCTGGCGGCGATCGCGCTGGCGCTGATGACCGCGACCAAGGCCGGCGATCACGCGCTTGTCGCGGACTGCGCCTACCAGCCGACGCGAATTTTCTGCGATACGGTGCTCGCGCGGTTCGGCGTCGAGGTCGACTATTACGATCCGCTCGTCGGCGCCGACATCGCGGCCCTGATGAAGCCCTCGACCGCCGCCGTGCTGGTCGAGAGCCCCGGATCGCAGAGCATGGAAATGCAGGACGTTCCGGCGATCGCCGCGGCGGCGCACGCGCGCGGCGCCTGCGTCGTCATGGACAATACCTGGGCGACGCCGCTGTTCTTTCCCCCTCATGCGCATGGCGTCGATCTCGCGGTCGAAGCCGGCACCAAGTATCTCTCCGGCCACTCCGATCTTCTGCTCGGCCTCGTCTCCGCCAACGCCGACTGGGCGCCGCGGCTGCGCGCGAGCTTCAACGCCTTCGCCATGTGCGCCGGGCCGGAGGACGCCTGGCTCGCGCTACGCGGGATGCGCACGATGGCGCTGCGGCTGCGCGAGCAGGAGCGCGCGGGGCTCGAAATCGCACAGTGGCTGGCGGCGCGTCCGGAGGTTTCGCGCGTCCTGCATCCCGCTTTGCCCGCCGACCCGGGCCACGCGCTGTGGAAGCGCGATTTTTCTGGCGCGGCGGGGCTCTTTTCCGTGATCCTCAAACCGGCGTCGCGCAAGGCCGTCGACGCCTTTCTCGACGATCTGGAGCTGTTCGGACTCGGCTATTCCTGGGGCGGCTTCGAGAGTCTCGTCATCCCCTTCGATTGCAGGAGCTACCGCACCACGACGCAATGGGCGCCGGAGGGACCGGCGCTACGGTTCTCGATCGGGCTCGAGGACGCGGCCGACCTCATCGCCGATCTCGAAGCCGCGTTTGCGCGCCTGGCCGCGGAGGAATAAGATTCAACCGGCGGCGCGCGACATGTCCCTAGAGATAAGAGCGGGTGCGATGACCACTGTCCCCTTTTCCCTCAGTCTCGACGCGGCGACGAAGGCGCGCCTCGACGAGGAGGCGCGCGGCGCCGACCGCACCGCCGCGGAGCTTGCTGCGGTCGCGATCGAATTGTTCCTCGATGCTCGCGCGGCGCGGCGAAAGGCGATTGACGAGGCTGTGATCGAAGCGGACAAGGGCGTTTTCGTCTCGCAAGACGCCGTAGCGCGATGGATGGAGTCCTGGGACGACGAAGCCGAGCCGCGCCTTCCGGAGCCGGATGTTTTCCCGAACGCGCCGTGATTGATGCGGATTGTCTATCTGGCGAGCGCGCTCGCCGATCTCGCCTGGATGCGCGACTACTACGGCCGTGTCTTCTCGGCAGGCCGCGCGAGAGCGCGACAACGTGTTCGAGCCACGGAAAAGTTGCTCGTCGAACATCCGTTCGCGGGTCATCCCTCGGAAGTCGACGGGGTACGAGAACTTGCAATTACGGGAACGCCGTTTTCGTTCATTTACCGCGTGAAGAGCAATCGCGTTGAAGTCCTTCGCGTGTGGGACGGTCGCGCCAGCCGCGCGTTTCTCGGGCTTGAGCAATAAAGCGACGAAGCGCGTCACCCTTTCGCCATAACCGCGTCGCCATAGGCCAAGATCAACGCTTTCAACTCCGGCTCCTGCACCTGTTCGGCGGCGGCCTTGTAGGCGAACCATTGCGTCACGCGTTGATTGCGTTCGGGCCAGTTCTTGCGCTGGCGGACGACGCGCATCGGAAACACGTCGACGCGGCAGGTGAGCAGCGCGCCGTTCTTCATGCGCTTCTGGTAGTGGAAGGCGCCGATCGCGGTCTTCTCGATCTTTCCGAGCAGGCCGGCTTCCTGCAGCGCTTCGAGCGCCGCGGTCGCATGGGGCTTGCGCCCCTTCATCGGCCAGCCCTTCGGGATGATCCAGCGCCGCGTGTCGCGCGACGAGGCGAGCAGCACTTCGATCCCCTCGCCGCGGCGCCAGGGCAGCGCGGCGTATTGCGTGCGCGGCTCCAGCCCCTCGCCGTCCCGCTTCGTTTCGACCTTGGGATATTTCATCCTGCGAGCCTCGCGAGCTCGTAGAAAAGCGCCGCGATGGTCGCGGCCATCGGCATGGTGACGACCCAGGCGACGACGATGTCCTTGGCCACGTTCCAGCGCACGGCGGACGTGCGCCGCGCCGCGCCGACGCCGACGATTGCGCCGGTGATGGTGTGCGTCGTCGAGACCGGAATGCCGAATCCCGTCGCCAGAAACAGCGTGATCGCGCCGCCGGTCTCCGCGCAGAATCCCTGCATCGGCGTGAGCTTGGTGATGCGCGAGCCCATGGTGCGCACGATGCGCCATCCGCCGAACAGCGTGCCGAGTCCCATCGCCGCCTGACAGGTCATGACCACCCAGAACGGCACGCTGAATTCCGAACCCAGACGTCCGTGCGCGTAAAGCAGCGCGGCGATCACGCCCATGGTTTTTTGCGCGTCGTTGCCGCCATGGCCCAGCGAATAGAGCGAGGCGGAGACGAATTGCAGCACGCGGAAGATATTGTCGACCGCGAGTGGCGTGCGACGCACGAGAATCCACGACACGGCGAGCACGAGCGCAAGTCCGAGCGCAAAGCCGAGCGCCGGGGAAAGCACGATCGCCCATACCGTTTTCGACAGGCCGCCCCACACGATCGCGCCTGTGCCCGCCTTGGCGACGCCGGCGCCCACCAGACCGCCGATCAGCGCGTGCGAACTCGAAGAGGGAATGCCGAGCGCCCAGGTCAGAAGGTTCCAGCAGATTGCCCCCATCAGCGCGCCAAAGATCACGGAATCGTCGACGACGCCGGGACTGACGATGCCAGAACCGACCGTCTTGGCGACATGCAGCCCAAAAAACAGAAAGGCGACGAAATTGAAGAAGGCCGCCCAGAACACGGCGTATTGCGGACGCAGCACGCGCGTGGAGACGATCGTGGCGATGGAGTTTGCGGCGTCGTGCAGGCCGTTGAGAAAATCGAAGGCCAGCGCGACCGCGATCAGGCCGACGAGATATGGCAGGGAGTCATGCACGCGCCGGCTCTCCTACGCGTGTTCGATGACGATGCCGCTCACGCGATTGGCGACGTCCTCGAAGCAGTCGACGACCTTTTCGAGATGGCCGTAAATTTCCGCGCCGATGACGAAGGCCATCGGGTCGGCGTGGCGATGCGCATGGAAAAGTTCGCGCAGACCTTGGTCGTGAATGGCGTCGGCTTCTTCCTCGACGCGCGAGATTTCCTCGGCGAAGGTCGTGAGCGCGTGGGCGTTCTGGCGCATCGTCCGCAGTTGCGGGATGGCGGCGCGGGTGCGGCCGGCGGCTTCGACGATGATGTCGCCCATGCGCCGCATCGGCGGCGCGAATTCGCGCACTTCGTAAAGCTGCACCGCCTTCGCGGTCTGGTGCATCTGATCGATGGCGTCGTCCATCGCAGTGACGAGGTCGCGGATGTCGCCGCGATCGAAGGGCGTGATGAAGGTGCGCCGGATCGCCAGCAGCGCCTCGCGCGTGATCGCGTCGGCCTCGTGCTCCTGGCGCTTGATCTCCCAACTGAAGGAGGTCACGTCCTCGCCGCCTTCGAGCAGCCCGCGCAAGGCGCCCGCCCCCGCCGTCAGCGTCTCGGCGTGACGTTCGAACAGATCGAAGAAGCGCTCTTCCCTGGGCATGAGCGCCTGAAACCACGAGAGCATCGCCCGCCTCCGCCTGTGGCGCCTTCTGTCACAAAACTGTAACAAAGCGCTCGGGCCACTTAGCCGGGCGCGCGCCGCGTGTAAAGAACTAAACCCGCACCTGAAGAGAAACTGCGGTCATCGGCCGCCTGGAGGCTGACCGTGCACGGGCGACGTCGCACCCGCAGGCGGCGTCGCGGAAATCGGCTGCTTGTCGATCTCTTTCGGCTTGGCCCAAATGATCTGCTCGCCCGCCGCGGTCGACCCCGGCGCCGCCTGCCGCGCGCCGGCCCGCGGCTTGACGCGCGCGCGCTCCAACAGGGCGCGCAGCCGCTCGCGCGTCCAGCCCGGAACGAGCGCCGAATGCGCCGCCGGGGTAAAGCCGTTGCCCCCGTAAACATAGGCGCCGGTCCGGTCGTAAATGATGTCGCCCGAATGCAGGGTCGGATCGGAGCGCGCGATGCGCACGAAGAACGCCTGGGAATTTTCGGGCCGGTTGCACGCGCATTTCGGCGTCGCCTTGTCGCGGAAGCTGAACGCCGTTTTCAAAGACGTGTATTTCTCGCCGCGATAGTTGCGGGCGTCTTCGATCGTCGAGCCGTAATAGATCGCCATCGGCGCCGACGGGCAGGCGTATTCGCACGACTTCTGGCGCGTGGCGCGCTCGGCGGGGATGAGCGGGAAGTAATAGCCGTCGCAGGTGCGCACGCAGAAGCCGCCGGAAGACGGCGCCGCCGACAGGCCTGCGCCGTTCGGGTCGATCCGCAACACCCGCAGACCGGCTCGCATGTTGGGGGGCGTCGACCCGCGCTGACGCGGCGCAGCTTCGCCCGGCTCCGCCGAACGACCCGAGGAACGGTGGTGCGACGGCGTGTCGGGCCCGAACAGAAAGTCGAACAGATCGTCTTCCGCGCGCGCGTCCTGCGCGGCGAGCAACCCTGTCGCAAGAAATCCGATTGCCAACCAAATTCCACGCATGACGCGGTTCCCGCTCGCAACCAAACGACATATCCGCCGCGCCTCGACGGCGCGAACGGCTGGCGACCCCGGCAGGATTCGAACCTGCGACCTACTGCTTCGAAGGCAGTTGCTCTATCCGGCTGAGCTACGGAGTCGCGAGCGACGGCCGCGCCCCTCGCAGAGTAGACGAAAAGACGGACGCTGGCGACCCCGGCAGGATTCGAACCTGCGACCTACTGCTTAGAAGGCAGTTGCTCTATCCGGCTGAGCTACGGGGCCGGCGGAAGCGGCGGATCAGTGCGTCCACTGCCCGATCCGCGTCGTCCTGAAATTGTCGGAATAGGAGGCGAGACGGCGCGACGCGGACGAGGAAGCCGGCTCCTCGACGACATAGGCGAGTCCGTTGCGCTCGGCGTAACGGACGGCCTCCTCTCTGGTCGTAAATCTGAGCCTGATCTGCGATCTCATATCTGAGGAGCCGGTCCAGCCCATCAGCGGATCGATCGTCTGCGCCGACTCCGGCTCGAACACCAGCCGCCATGGCTTGTCGGAGCCGGGGCCCGATTGCGTGGCGCTCGGCGCCGGGCGGTAGATGCGTGCGGTCATGCGGCCTCCGTTCAATTCCCAATGCGTCGCGCCGGGACGCCTTACGCAAGCTGGTCGGGGCAGCAGGATTTGAACCTGCGACCTGAAGTACCCAAAACTTCCGCGCTACCAGGCTGCGCTATGCCCCGCCGGGCGGCGCCCGCGCCGACCCCGGATCGGCGTTTCGCTACCACGCCGCCGCTCGCCTCACAAGCAAATGCGCGGATCGCCGGCGCGCGCCGGCCTCTCTGCCGCGATCGGATCACGGCTTGAAAATCGGATGGCGAAACAGATCGCCCACCGCCGCGCCGATCCGATGCGCCGTCCCGGCGGGGACTTCGAGAACCGCGTAGGCAGGCTGCCCCGACGAAATGACCGCCTCCGACAAGGGCGTCGCATCCGCGGCGATCGACACCACTTTGCCCTGGCGCGAGAGAAAGATCATGTCGAGCGAAACATAAGTGTTCTTCATCCACATCGCGATCGTTTCTTCGCGCTGGAAATCGAACAGCATCCCCGCGTCGGCCGCGAGTTCGCGCCGGAACATCAACCCCTTCGCGCGCTCCCTGGGCGTGCGCGCCAGCTCGATGCGAAAGACATGCGCCCCCGTCGCCGTCTCGGCCACGAGGCGCTCCGAATCGCCGCCGGCCATGGCCGGCAAAACGATGAAGAAAAGCAGGAAGAAGAACGGGAAGGCGCGCGCAGCGCGCGCCACCGAACGCAGCGGGCGCGCCTGGCGCGCGTCGGCGATAAGCGGCGTCACGGCGGCCATCGCGCCCTCCTTTGGCGCGCGTCGCGTTCGACGCGCTGCCGCAGCCTGGAGCCGGCCGCGGCGGATCAATGCGACGACGGCGGCCCCTTGGCCTCCAACGGCCGCACTTCCGCGGCCATCAGCCCCTTCGGACCGTCGCCGTAGCGCACGAGCACGCTGTCGCCGGGCTTGAGCTCGGTCATGCCGTAGCGCCGCACCGTCTCCATATGCAGGAAAATGTCGGCCGTGCCTTCGCCGCGCGTCAGGAAACCGAATCCTTTCACGCGATTGAACCATTTCACGATCGCGATCTCGTAGCCGCTGGTCGGCGTGACCTGCACATGCGTGCGCCCGGCCGACGACTGCGACGGATGCACCGCCGTCGACTCGTCCATGGCGATCACGCGGAAAACTTGCATGCCCTTGGCGCGTTGCTGCGCTTCGCACACGACGCGCGCGCCCTCGTAGGCGGTCTGGAAACCGCCGCGGCGCAGGATCGTCACATGCAGGAGAATGTCGCCGACGCCGTCGTCGGGAACGACGAAGCCGTAACCTTTCGAAACGTCGAACCACTTTATGCGGCCGGCGATCTCGACGAGATCGAGAGGGATCTCCTCGCCTTCCGCAATGGCGTCGGATGCCTCGTCCGTAATTGCGCCTTTGGCTCCCAACTGACCAACTCCCCGCTGCTGATCCAGAGCTTGATTTCGTCACGCCTGCGCGTGGGCGCTCATCGAAGATCGAATCGCCACGTCACTCATGAATCATTTAGCGGAAAGTTGCCGCTGGACGCAATTCGCCCGATCCGAAATTTTCGCGCGTTTGCCGCGAATGCTGTGGATACGGTGTCGCATGTCGGCGCCCGTTTACGGCAAGCGACGCGGAAATCTTGTCTTTTTGCGACGACGCGACCGCGGCGCCGCGCCGCGGCGAAGAAATTGTCGACGGCCGTTCGCGCGTGGTAGAGACGGCGGCCGGCCGGATTTCGCAGGAAAGAAGTCGCGCCGAGTTCATCTCCACAAACGAAAAACGTAGAGTCGGAGCCGCCGCATGTCCCTCGTCTCGAACGCCGACGACGCCCGCCCCCCGACGGCCGCGAGCAGGCCGTACGACCTCGCCGCGCTCGCCGCGGCGCGCGAGAGCGAGCGTTACGCGCTTCACACGAAGCATCTCAACGAGGTGTGGGTGCGCGTGCTGAAGACGATCGGCTACGACGTCGGCTTTACGCGCGGCGTGGGGCCCTACCTCTACGACCGCGCCGGCGAGCGCTATCTCGATCTGCTGTCGGGCTGGGGCGTCTTCGCGCTCGGGCGCAATCATCCGAAGGTGCGCGACGCGCTGGTCAGCGTGCTCGACGGCGAGCTCGCAAACCTCGTGCAGCTTGACGTTTCCGTTCTCGCCGGCGCGCTGGCCGAGCGCCTGCTGGAGCGCGCGCCCTGGCTCGACAAGGCATTTTTCGCCAATTCCGGCACGGAGTCGGTGGAGGCCGCGATCAAATTCGCCCGCGCCGCCACGGGACGCCCGGGCATCGTGCACTGCGCCCACTCTTTTCACGGCCTGACCTACGGCGCGCTGTCGATGAACGGCGACGAAATCTTCAGGAAAGGCTTCGGGCCGCTGCTGCCGCATTCGACGGAAATTCCCTTCGACGATCTGTCCGCGCTGGAGGCGGCGCTCAAGGAGCGCGACGCCGCGGCCTTCTTCGTCGAGCCCATCCAGGGCAAGGGCGTCAACATTCCCAAAGACGATTATCTCTCCGGCGCGCAGGCGCTGTGCAGAAAATACGGAACTCTGTTCGTCGCCGACGAAATCCAGACGGGCCTGGGGCGCACGGGCCGCTTCTTCGCGCTCGACCATTACGAAGGGCTCGAGCCCGACATGGTGATCGTCGCCAAGGCGCTGTCGGGCGGCCATGTCCCGGTCGGCGCGGTGCTCACGCGCAAATGGGTCTTCGACAAGGTCTTCGATCGCATGGACCGCGCCGTCGTGCACGGCTCCACCTTCAGCAAGAACGATCTCGCCATGGCGGCGGGAATCGCGACGCTCGACGCAATGAAGGAGGAGCGCGTTATCGAGAACGCTGCGCAGAAAGGCGAGCGGCTGCTCGCCGCCTTCCGCAGGATGGCGCAGGGCTACGAGCTCGTCTCCGACGTGCGCGGCAAGGGGCTGATGATCGGCATAGAGTTCGGCCCGCCGAAATCGCTGATGCTGAAAGCCGCCTGGAACATGCTGGAGACGGCCAGTTCCGGGCTCTTCGGTCAGATGATCTGCATTCCGTTGTTCAAGGATCATAAAATCCTCACCCAGGTCGCCGGCCACGGCAATCCCACGATCAAGCTGCTGCCGGCGCTCACCTTGAGCGACGCCGATTGCGACTGGATCGAGACATCCTTCGACGCGGTGATCGCGCAGGCGCACAACGCGCCCTCCGCCGTGCTCTCGCTCGGCAAGACGCTCGCCGAGCACGCCATCAAGGCGCGGATGGGCGGTTAGCGTTCCGCTTCCAACGGATGAGTCCGGCGTGTCATTGCGGACGCTCGCGAAATGCGAGCGATCCGGAATCCGCAGGCCGCGAGGACGGTCCGCCCGCGCCGGGCGCCCGCGAGGCCGGCGTGGCCGGCCGGCCGCGAACGAGCGCCGCAATGCGTTGCGCCGCCGCAGCAGCGCCGTCCTCGCGCGCCGCCTCGCGCCCCAGCGCCTCCGCCCGCGCGGCGTAGGCGGGCGTCGACAGCAGCGCCTCCAGTTCGCGCGCCAGCCGCTCCGGCGTCGCCGCCTGCCGCCGCAGCGTCCTGGCGACGCCGAGCCGGCGCAATCGGTCCCCGTTGTCGTATTGATCGCCGAGAAACGGCGTCGTCAGTTGCGGCCGGCCCGCCCGCAGCGCCTGTCCCGTGGTGCCGATCCCGCCGTGATGCGCGATCAGGCAGGCGCGCGGAAAGACGAGCGAGTGCGGTGCATAGCCGCTCACGAAGACGTCCGGCCCCGCTACGCCGCCCAGCGCTTCGAGGTCGCCGTCATGCGCAAGCAGCACGGCGCGCCGGCCGAGCTTGCGGGCGGCCTCGGCGCAGGCGCGGTAATGCGCGGGCCGGTCGCGCGCGACGAAGCTGCCGAGCGTGAAGACGATCGGCGCCGGACCGCCGTCCAGAAAGGCCGCAAGATCCGGGGCCAAGGCGTCGCCGTCGGCCGCGCCGCCCTCGGGCGAATACCGGTCGTGGAAACTGTGGCCGGCGATCAGGGTTCCGTCCGGATGGTCCGGGCGAGGCGGGGCAAGCAGCGGGCTGAACAGGCCGATGGTCGCGGCGGGCTTCGGTGCGCCCGCGAACAGTTCGAGGCCGCGCGCCTTGGGTAGACCCGCCTCCCGCCGCAGCCGCCGAACCGGCGCGGCCCAGACGCCGATCGCGCGGGTGAGAGCGCCGAGCAGCAGGCGATTATAGGCCAGCGCCAGGGCCGAGCGCGGCGTCGAGGCGAAGGGGACATAGGTTCCCAGCGGCGGATCGTGCGCCGAATAGAGCAGCACCGGGGAGAGCAGCACGTTGACGAGCGGGAGCCCGCGCTTTTCGGCGGCGATCTTGGCCGCAAAGCACAGCGAATGGGCGACGAGCGCCGCGGCGCCGTCGCACTGGGCGAGCGCATCCTCGTAACTCTCGCGTAGATGCGGAAAAATCAGGCTTTCGAAGAGAAAGCGGTCGTCCTTGGCCATGGCCCGCGCAATGCCGGCCATGTCGAGGCCGAGGCGGGCCGTCAGGTCGCCTACGTCGGGACGCGCAGGCGCAAACGCGATTCCCTCGCCCTCCACGAAGTCGCGATAACCGGCGGAGGTGACGATGACGGGCGCGAGCCCCTCGCACTTGAGCGCATGGGCGAGCGCGACGAAGGGATGCAGATCGCCCAGCGAGCCGAAAGTGGCGATCAGAATTTTTTGCGGCGGCCTGGTCAAGAAATGCGTTCCTTTGCAGATGCAGGCGAAAGCAGGACAATCGAGTTGAACGAGGGATGAACCTGGGAGAATGGCGAGGCGCGCTTGCCGAGGGAACGCGCGCCGATGATATAATGCGCGATCCGTTCCGAGGGTTCCATGACGCTCCTTTCCTTGCCGGCCGCCGCGCCGGCCGCTCCGCTTCGACGCCGCTCGCTCGCGGGCCTCGCCCGCGCGCAGATGGCCGACGCGCTGCGTCCGCTCGGCCTGCCCGAACGCGAGCTGCGGATGCGCGTTTCGCAGCTCTGGCACTGGATCTATTTTCGCGGCGAACAGGATTTTTCTAACATGCTCAACATTTCGAAGGCGCTGCGGGCGAGGCTCGCGGACGCCTTCGAGCTAAACTTACCCGAAATCGTCGAAGAGCAAGTGTCGAACGACGGCACGCGCAAGTGGCTGTTGCGTCTGACGCCGGTCGACGCGCTCGATAAGGGCGCGGAAATCGAATGCGTCTACATTCCCGAAAGTGATCGCGGGACGCTGTGCGTTTCCTCGCAGGTCGGCTGCACCTTGAATTGCAGCTTCTGCCACACCGGCACACAGCGCCTCGTGCGCAATCTGACGGCCGCGGAAATCGTCGGCCAGTTGATGATCGCGCGCCGCAGGCTCGGCGATTTTCCCGGCGGCGTCGCGCCGACGGACGGCCTCGTGCCGTCCGGCGAAGGCGTGCGCGCGGTCTCCAACATCGTCTTCATGGGCATGGGCGAGCCGCTCTATAATCTCGAAAATGTGATGGCCGCGATCGAGGTGATGGCCGACGGCGACGGCCTGTCGCTGTCCAAGCGCCGCATCACCGTGTCGACCAGCGGCGTCGTTCCGCAGATCGAGCGGCTCGGCGCCGAATGCGGACCGATGCTGGCGATTTCGCTGCACGCGGTGCGCGACGAACTGCGCGACGAACTGGTTCCGCTCAACAAAAAATATCCGATCAAAGAACTTCTCCAGGCCTGCCGGGATTATCCCGGCGCCTCCAACGCCCGGCGCATCACCTTCGAATATGTCATGCTGAAGGGCGTCAACGACAGCCCCGCCGAGGCGCGCGAACTCGTGCGGCTGCTGAAGGGCGCGCCCGCCAAGATCAACCTGATCCCCTTCAATCCCTGGCCCGGCGCGCCTTACGAATGCTCCGACTGGGAGACGATCGAGCGCTTTTCCGACATCGTGTTCAACGCCGGCTACGCCAGCCCCGTGCGCACGCCGCGCGGCCGCGACATTCTCGCCGCCTGCGGGCAGTTGAAGAGCGAGACCGAAAAATTAAGGGCGCGAGCGCGTCTCGCGGCGGGGTGAGCCGGCGTTCATACGGAATCCGCTTGATCCGTTCGCCTGCCGCTGTCATTCCGGGCGAGGCGAAGCCTCGACCCGGAATCCAGAAGAACGGCTGGAATATCAGAGGATATGTGGGTTTACCCCTGGATTCCGGGTTCTTCGCTTCGCGAAGCCCCGGAATGACACGTCGAAGCGATCGGCTGAATTCGGCGTTCACTCCTTCGCTCTCATCTCTTCGAGCGCGTCCGCGAGACGCATGGTCGCCGAGCCGGGTTCGAGCGGTTTTTGCTGGCTTTCGTGCGGCGCCCAGCCGGAGAGCCAGACGATTTCGAAGCTGGCGCGCACGCGCCCGTCGGGATCGCAGAAGCGTTCCACGTAAACTTGCGCGGCGCGGGCCAGAACGTCGCGGCGCAGCGGCTTGCGCGAACGCGCACGCAAGGCGTTGGCGGCGCCCATGGCGCGCAGCTCGTTGGCGAGCGCGAAGAACGAGTCGTAGCGCAGCGTGAACGAGTCGACGTCCGTCACCGGCAGAGCGAAGCCCGCCCGCTGGAGCAGCGCGCCGAGATCGCGCATGTCGACGAAAGGCGAAACGCGCGGACTGGCGCCGCCCGTAATCTCCTCCTCGGCCTGGGCCAGCGCCGCGCGCAGTTCGACGAGGCTGACGCCTCCGGGCAGGCAGGCGAGAAACAGCCCGTCCGGCGCAAGGACGCGGCGAATTTGCGCGAAGGCGCCGGGCAGATCGTCGACCCATTGCAGGGCGAAGCCGGAAACCACGAGATCGAAGGCGGCGGACGCGAAGGGAAGAGCCTCCTCGTTCGCGGTCACGGCGCAAAAGCCGTCGCCGCCGACGAGCGGTCCGGCGCGCAGCGGCGGCGGCCGGCCCGTCGAGACGATTGCGCGCGCGAAATGCGGGGCCGGCGTTCCAAGGTCCAAGGCGCGCGGAAAGCCGCGCTTCACCGCCGTCAGCCGATCGGCGAGATCGTCCGCCGCGCGCACGAGCAGGAAATCCGGCGCGCCGGCCGCCAGCGCGCGCACAAGGCGCGCGCGGGTCAGCGCGCGGTCGAAAATCCGGGGCGGGGAGGCTCGCTCGCTCATTCTTTTCTATGACGCGCGGCGCGGGACGATCGCAAGTCTCTGTCGTCGCTTCGATTGCCGATCATTCGGCGCAGGCGTGGCGAAACCGGGGCGCGCTCGCGGGGCGGACGACCTGTTGCACGGACGCAACAGGTAACGAAATCTTAATCTTAAGCCCTAACTGCGTCGCCAGGAACGCTTCGACAAAATCGTGGCGAAGATTAGAATGAATTTTGTCTCGAATTTGAACCGGCGCACGCCGGCAGTAGAGGGTAGAACGCCATGCGCAGCTTTTTCTCCATGCGTCGTAGCCTCGGCGCGCGTCCGCTTCACACGCTCCTCGCCGGCGCGGCGCTCGTCGCCGGCGCCTTCGCCCTTCCGCGGACGGCGGCGGCGCGCGACATCGTATCCTTCTCGACGAGCGTCGACCCAGGCACGATCGTCATCAGCGCCCGGCAGCGCAAGCTCTTCTATGTGGTGAGCCCGGGCGTCGCGATCCGCTATCCGGTCGCCGTGCCGCGCGCCGGCAAGGAGTGGTCGGGCACGACCTATGTGGACGGCAAATTCGTCAATCCCGACTGGGTTCCGCCGGCCGTCGTCAAGCGCGATCACCCCGAATTGCCCAACTTCATCCCCGGCGGCTCGCCACGCAATCCGATGGGCGTACGCGCGCTGACGCTTGAGCAGAATCAGGTCGCGATCCACGGCACGACCTCCAAGATGCGCGCGTCGATCGGCTCGGCGGCGTCCTATGGCTGTATCCGCATGTATAACGAAGACGTCGCGGACCTCTTCAATCGGGTCAGCGTCGGCTCGCCGGTGCTGATGATGCCGTAAGGCTGGTCGATTCATAGACCGTGCGAATGGCGGAGCCGCCCCAGAGCAAGTTCGGCAAAAAGTTGATAGACTTTTTCGATAAGAACTTGCTCCAATTTCTTGAATTGGCGCGATTTCTTATCGATCGAACGATTTCGTTCGATCGGAAAGCGCGCTAGAGCAAAATCCGAAAAAGTTGATAGACTTTTTCGATAAGATTTTGCTCCAGCTTTTTGAATCTGGAGCGATTTCTTATCGACCAGACGATTCCGTCTGGTCGGAAAGCGCTCTAGGCGCGGCTTTGCGATTCGAGCGCGCGTCGAGCGCCTCGATCGAAAATATTGGCGTTCTCCAAAGATTTATTTCGTCGGCGACGCCGTCGATCCTGTGGAACGGCGGGCGCGGGCAGTAGACCGGCAGGATCGAATCCCGCACTTTCCTGCGAAAGCCAGGAGCTTCGCAAAGCAGGGCGATTCGCAAAGGCGCGTGTCATTCCCGCGAAAGCGGGAATCCGGGGGCAAACGCCGCCATGTGCGGTCTCGACTGCTGGATGCCCGCTTTCGCGGGCAGGACAGGGAGTTGCGAGCCTTCAGTAAATGGCCCTGTTCGCAAAGCAAGTCGCATATCCGGCAATAGGCGTTATAGTGAACGAAGTCGATGATTCGAAATCGAATCGCACGCTAAGGAGGCCACCGCCCGAACGATATGCGTCGCCGTTCCGTCCGCCCGTCGCCGCGTTTACGTCTGACGCCCATACAGGTCTTCGCCATGCTGATCGCCACCCAGAAAGAAACGGCTCGCGCCGAACATCCTGTCGACGTTGTCGAACATCTCGCCGCGGCCAACGACTGGATTTTCGACCGCGACGACGAGGACGAAATCTCGATTTCCGTCACCGGCGCCTGGACCGAGTATCATGTGGCCTTCACGTGGCTGCCCGATCTTGAAACGTTGCATGTGAGCTGCGCCTTCGACCTCAAGACCAACGAGCGCCGGCGCGCCGAGGTGATGGCGCTCGTCTCCGCGATCAACGAACAGTTGTGGATCGGCCATTTCGACTTCTGGCCCAAGGAAGGCGTGGTCATGCACCGCCACGGCCTGTTGCTCGCCGGCGGCGCGCATCCCTCGTCGTCCCAATGCGCGGCTCTGCTCGAAAACGCGTTGACGACCTGCGAGCGTTATTATCAGGCGTTCCAGTTCGTGCTCTGGGCCGGCAAGGGCGCGCGCGAAGCGCTGGAGTCGGCGTCCTTCGAAACGCGGGGCGAGGCGTGAGCGCGGCGAGTCTCGCCGGCGCCTCGGTGGCGCTGGCGGGCGGCGGCAAGATGGGCCTCGCCATGCTGGAGGGCTGGGCCGCGCATGGCCTCGCCGGTCCCGGCGTGCTGGTGCTGGAGCCTGCGCCGAGTCCGCGCCTGTCTCAGCTTTGCGCGGACAAGGGTTATAGGTTGGCCGCGCCGGGCGCCGCGGGCGCGCCCGCGGACGCGCTCGTCTTGGCGATCAAGCCGCAGATGCTCGACGCCGCCGCGCCGGCGCTGCAAGGGCTCGTCGGTCCGCAGACCTTCGTTCTCTCGATCCTCGCCGGCAAGCGGCTTTGCGATCTTTCCGCGCGCTTTGCGGCGGCGCGGGCGATCGTGCGCGCCATGCCCAACACGCCGGCGGCGATCGGGCGCGGAATCGCCGGCGCTTTCGCCAGCGCCGGAACCAGCGCCGCGCAGCGCGCCCTGGCCGACGCGCTGCTGGCGGCGGTCGGCGGCGTCGAATGGCTCGACGACGAAGCGCAGATCGACGCGGTGACGGCCGTGTCGGGCTCTGGGCCCGCCTATGTGTTCTATCTCGTCGAAGCGCTGGCGGCGGCAGGCGTTGCGGCCGGTCTCGCGCCGGAGCTTTCGGCGCGCCTTGCGCGCGCGACCGTGGAAGGGTCGGGCGAGCTGCTGCGCCGCAGTCCCGAGATTTCCCCCGAGACCTTTCGCCAAAACGTCACCTCCCCCGGCGGCACGACCGCCGCCGCGCTCGCCGTGCTGATGGCCGAAGACGGCCTCGCGCCCTTGATGGAGCGCGCCGTCGCCGCCGCGAAGGCGCGCGGGGCGGAGCTCGCGGGGTAGCGGCGCGACGAAACGTCCCCGACGAAACTTCCCCGCTTGGCCCGGCCGTGCGGACGGCCTAAATTGCTTCGCGCGCGATGCGGCCAGCGAGGGGAGAAGCGACATGACCGGCGGAGAAGGCCCCAATCACGCCCAGCCGGCCGCGCCGGGAAAACCGGCCGGCGTCAATCCGCGCGAACGCGTGATCGACGCGGCGCTGAAGCTGGCGTCGCAGCGCGAATTCGCGGATGTGACCCTCACCGACATCGCCCACGAAGCGGGTCTGTCGCTCGCCGACTTCCGCGACCTCTTCCCCTCCAAGGGCGCAGTGATCGGCGGTCTGTTCCGCCGCATCGACCGCGAAGTGCTGAACGGTTTCGACGCCGGCTCGTCCGCCGATCCCGCGCGCGAAAGACTGTTCGCTGTGCTGGAGCGGCGTCTCAAGGCGCTGGAGCCTTATCGCGAGGCGCTGGCGAGCGTCGCGCGCTGGGCCTCGGCCGATCCGCTGATGGCGGCGGCGCTCAACCGCGAGGCCGTCAATTCGCTGCGTTTCATGCTGGAGGCCGCCGACATCGACAGCGACGGGCCGGTCGGCGCGCTCAAGCTTCAGGGCCTCGCCTTCGCCTGGAGGCGCGTGCTCGACGCCTGGTTCGAGCACGGCGACATGGGCGACGCCCTGGAGGCGCTCGACCGCGAGCTCTCGAAGGGCGAGCGTTACGTGGAGCGCGCCGAAGGCGTCGCGCGCTGGACGCGGCCGTTTCAGGATATGGCTGCGCGGCTCTTCGACCGGGGCGTCGGGCGCCGGCGCCGCGATGCGGAGGACGACTATCCGCATCCACACGCATAAACTCCCGGGGACGCAAGGGCGGAGGCGACGATCATGGCGGAACCGGCTTTGCGGGACTGGACCGTCGGCGAATTCTTCGCTTGGCAGGAGAAGCAATCCGAGCGGTACGAACTCGTCGATGGCCATCCGCTGAAAATGATGGCGGGCGCCAAGAATGTCCATGACGATATTGTCGTCAATCTGATCGGCGAGTTACGGGAGCAACTCCGGGGCGGCGGCTGCCGTCCCTTTACGGGCGACGGAAGCGTCGAGACCCGGCCCAGCCAGATCCGGCGCCCCGATGTCGGCGTCGACTGCGGGCCACGCAATCCCGAAGCGATGACGGCGGCGCAGCCCAAAGCGCTTTTCGAAGTGCTCTCTCCCAGCACGCGCGATTTCGACTCTTTCGGCAAGCTGGCCGAATACAGGGCGATGTCGAGCGTCGACTATGTCGGATTGATCGAGCCGAACGAGCCGGTGGCCGTCTTCTGGGCGAGGGGCGCCGATGGACAATGGATCGAAACGCGCATCGAGGGACTCGATGGCGCGCTCGAACTTCCCGCGCTGAAAATCATCCTGAAGATGGCGGCCATATATGAGGGAGTCGTGTTCCCCGCCTCGCCGCATCTCGTAACGCGGGAGCCCGCCGCCGGCTGAGGAACTCACACCGGCAGCGTCACCGTCGCGCGCAAGCCGCCGTGCGGGCTGCGGTCGAGTTGGATGTCGCCGCCGTGCGAACGCGCAATGTCGCGGGCGATGGCGAGGCCGAGGCCGGAGTTGCCGTTGTCCTGGTTGCGCGATTCGTCCAGCCGGTAGAAGGGGCGGAAGGCGTCGTCGCGCCGTTCCACCGGAATGCCGGGACCGTCGTCGTCGACATGGACGCGCATGACCCTGCCGTCGTTGATGAGCGACAGCTCGATGCACTTGCCGTAGCGCTGCGCGTTGCCGACGAGATTGGCAAAAAGGCGCTTGATTGCGGCAGGCCGCGCCTGAAGGCTCGGCTGGCCTTGGACGTTCAGGCGCGCCTCGATCCCGCGTCTCTGCGTGTCGGCGCGCAGTTCCTCCAGGATCGCGGCGACGTCCGTCGGCGCGGAGGCCTCGCCGCCGTCGCCGCGCGCGAAGGCGAGATAGCCTTCGACCATGCGCTCCATCTCCTCCACGTCCTTGCGCATTTCCGTAGCCTCGGCGGAGTCGCCCATCAGCGCGAGCGAGAGCTTGAAGCGAGTAATGATGGTGCGCAGATCGTGCGAGACGCCGTTGAGCATCGTCGTGCGCTGCTCGATGGCGCGCTCGACGCGGCGCTTCATTTGCAGGAAGGCGGCGCCGGCCTGGCGCACCTCGCGCGCGCCGCGCGGACTGAAGGCGATTTCGCGGCCCTTGCCGAATTCCTCCGCCGCGTGGGCAAGACGCAGAATCGGGCGGATCTGGTTGCGCAGGAACAGCGTGGCGATGCCGAGGATCACCACCGACGCGACCGTCACCCAGATGAAGAAGATGTGCGAGTTGGCGGCGTAGGCCTGCGTGCGCGCCGCAAACATCTGCAAGGTCGTGTCGCTCACCGCGACGCGGATTTCGACGAAGTTCGAGCGCGACACCGTGTCGATCCAGAAGGGCTGCGTCAGCTTGCTCGAAAGACCGCGCTTCAGCGCGCGGTCGAGCAAGGGAATGAGCGGCTTGGGCGCGGGCGCCGGCAGCGGCCCCCGCGGAAGGAAGACGATCTCGATGTTGAGGTCGCTTGCCGCGACGCGATGCAGGATTTCGTGGTTGGCGTCCTGGGGAATGCTCTCGTAAAGCGCGACGACGGCGGCGACGTCGCGCGCGAGTGCGGCCGAGAGACGGTAGGTCTCCACCTCCCAGTGCCGCGCCATGAACACATAGGCCACCGCCGACTGCAGCAGCACGATCGGCAGGATCAGAATGAGCAAAGCGCGCGCGTAAAGGCCCCTGGGCATCCGCGCGTGCAGCCAGTCGGCGAAGCGGCGCCAGACCCCGAGGGGCGCGTCGAGCGCGCCGGGAAGTTTGATCTTCATCGCGAAGCCCCTAGCTGTCGGCCGCGCCGGGCGGTTCGGCCAGCAGACGGTAGCCGAGACCGCGCACGGTCTGGAGATGGCGCGGCGCGCCTTGATCGTCCTCGATCTTGCGACGCAGCCGCGCGATTTCAACGTCGACGCTCCGTTCGCTCGCCCCCGCGCCTTCCTCGCACGAGGCGCCGCGGCGAGCCAGCGTCCGGCGTGAAACGATGGCGCCGCCGCCCGAGGCCAGCGCGCGCAGGAGATCGCGTTCGCGCGACGTCAGACGCACGGGCCGGCCGGCGCGCAGCAGTTCGCCGCGATCGAGATCGAAGCTGTATTCGCCGAAGCGTGCGATGCGCGGCCCTTCGCCAAAACGTCGCGAGCGCCGCAGAATGCTGGCGATGCGCAGAGCGAGTTCGCGCGGTTCGAACGGCTTGGCGAGATAATCGTCGACGCCCGCCTCCAGACCTTCGACGCGGTCGCGCGTCTCCGACAGGGCGGTGAGCATCAGAATCGGCGCCGAGCGCAGCGGCTCGTCGCGCGCGCGCAGTCGTCCGGCGAACTGCATTCCGCTTTCGCCCGGCATCATCACGTCGAGCACGATGAGATCGAAGGACAGATCGCGCAGGCGCATCATCGCTTCCTCGGCGTTGGCCGCGGCGCTCACGCGATAGCCTTCGCCGACGAGGAAGCGCGAGAGCAAATCGCGGATGCGCTTGTCGTCGTCGACGACAAGAATATGCGCGCCTTCCGGCGCCGGCGCAGCGGCGGCGATTGCGCTCACGAGCCGCCCTCCCTCGCGCCGTCCTCGCCGCGGGCGAGAGCGAAATGCGTGCGCACGCCGTCCCGCTCGCCGGCGTCGATCATGGCGAAGAGGAATGCGGCGGCGGCTTCGCGCGACTGCGGCGGCAGTTCGCTCAGCACGCGCACGAAGCGCCGGGACTGCAACGCGGTGAGTTCGCGCGCGAGCTTCGCGCCCCTCGCAGTCGCATAGAGGCGCCGCTGGCGCCGGTCGGTCGCCCCGGCGCGCGCTTCGACGAAGCCGCCGTCGAGCAGCTGCTTTAACACGCGGTTGAGACTCTGCTTGGTGATTTTCAAAATGTCGAGCAGAGCGGCGATGGTCAGTCCCGGCCGGCGGTGGACGAAATGCAGCACCCGGTGATGTGCGCGGCCGAAGCGGTAATTTTCGAGAAGGCGATCGGCGTCGCCGACGAAATCGCGATAGGCGAAGAAGAAGAGTTCGACGAGATCGACCGTCGGCTCGGCGGCGGGACGCACAGGCGCGCGCCGCCGCGCAGGGCGGGGCGCCGGCGCATGGACGGTTTCTTCGAAAGCGTCGCTCAAGACGAACCCGGCTCCGTTGTTCGATTTCTTCGCTCGCGGCTTTTCCGCGCAGGCAGCATCGCCGGGAAAAGCGACAAAAGGGCGGTCGCGGCCGAGTCGCCGCGTATACGTCAGCTATATTGACATATTTCGGCGCGATGGCCTAGATCACGCCTTCCGCGTTTGGGAGGAACCGCCCAGCCGCGGAAGGCGTGATCGATTCAAAAAGCGTCGAGCGCGCTTTGGGCGAAAAACCGGCTTCCACTTTTTCGCAGCGCGCTCTATTGCTCTGGCGCGTCGCGGCCCCTGGAAAATCCCGCCGCCCGCGGCCTTCCCCGGAGATGGACATGTCGCTTCCGCCCTTCGATCAGCGCGACGGTCACATTTGGCATAACGGCGCGCTGGTTCCCTGGCGCGAGGCGAAGCTCCACGTTCTCTCGCACGGCCTGCATTACGGCTCCTGCGTCTTCGAGGGCGAGCGCGCCTATGGCGGCGCGATCTTCAAGTCGCGCGAGCATTCCGAACGCTTGAGGCGCTCCGCGCAGGTGCTCGATTTCGAGATTCCCTACAGCGTCGAAGAGATCGACGCCGCCAAGGACGCGACGGTCAAAGCCAACGGCCTCGAGGACTGCTATGTGCGGCCGGTCGCCTGGCGCGGCAGCGAGATGATGGCCGTCGCCGCGCAGCGCTCGACGATTCACGTCGCCATCGCCGTGTGGGATTGGCCGAGCATGTTCGACGTCGAGACCACGATGAAGGGCATCAAGCTCGACATCGCGGAATATCGCCGTCCCGATCCGCGCACGGCGCCGTCGCTGGCCAAAGCGGCCGGCCTCTACATGATCTGCACGATCTCGAAACATCGCGCCGAACGGCGTGGCTACGCCGACGCGCTCATGTACGACTGGCAGGGCCGTGTGGCGGAGTGCACCGGCGCCAACGTCTTCTTCGTCAAGGACGGCGCTCTGCATACGCCGATCGCCGACTGCTTCCTCGACGGCATCACGCGGCGCACGGTGATCGACCTCGCGCGGCGGCGCGGGATCGAGGTGATCGAGCGGCGCATCATGCCCGAAGAAATGGCGGGTTTCTCGGAATGCTTCATCTGCGGCACGGGCGCCGAGGTGACGCCCGTTTCCGAGGCGGGCGACTACCGCTTCGCGCCCGGCGAGATTTCGCGCGCGCTGATCGAGGATTACGCGCGGGAGGTGGCGCCGACATGTTAGGAGCTTGCACGCCTTACCGTTGCTGCGCTCCCATTTTTCGCTGGTCAAAATTGAGTGTGCGTGATTAGCTGAGTTGCTTCTTTAGGGGTTGCTACAATGTGTGAAGACACGGAAATCGTCGACAAGATTCGAGCCTTAGAGGGCGGATCGCCGCCGATTAAGGATATTGTCAACAGATTGTATGGGATATTGACCGTGCTTGACACTAAGGCAAGTGGACTATTGAGAGTCAACGGCTTGTTCTTGACGCTGCTGGTGTTTTTTCTTGGTTGGTATCATAAGGATCAGACGATGCCCGACAATATTAGGAAATACATTCCTGTGGCTTATGTAGATACGGTGCTTCTAGTCATTTCGTCATTTTTGTGTTTGTCTGTCATGAGTATTAATTGGAAGTTTTTCGGGCGCGTTGTGAAAATAAACGGGAGTTACAATTTTGATATTGAAATCCATTTTTTGTCGAAAGTTGTAAATGATCGAACCCATTTCTATTGGGGGGCTTGGTTGTGCACATTCATCAGCCTATATGTTACAACTTTAGCGCCATTTGTGGTGCATTGACTCTGGCGCAGAAGGCGCTGGGTTGTAGTCGCGTCCGTCCGCACACGGAGACAGAAAACGTGGTTGCACCATTAACGTTCAATGATTTGGCGCCCGAGAACCAAGAACTAGTCGACGCCGCGCTCGCAGCGTCGGCTAAAGCTTATGCGCCATATTCGGGCTTTGCGGTTGGGGCAGCCGTTCGGGTTGCTGACGCTGATGGAAACATCAAGGTGGTTACAGGAGCGAATGTCGAAAATGCGGTGTACGGTTTAGGCATTTGCGCTGAGGTTTCGGCAATTGCGGCCGCTCACACGTTAGGAGTGTCGCGGATTGAGGCGATCGGAGTTGTTGGACACCGGTTCTTCCCGCCCAGCAGCGCGTCTCAGGTTGTCAGACCATGCGGCCGATGTCGTCAAATCATCCTGGAAGCGTCGCAAAATTCGTCTTGCCCGGTAACAGTTTTTTCGTGTAGTGGCGATCTCCAGACGATTTTTGCCGAGCCAATCTCGAAGCTCCTGCCGAGCCCCTTCGGGCCAGCTGACCTGGGATTGGACCATATGTGGCCCGAGCTTCGGGAGACGCTCGTCACGTCAGTTACGCGTCTGCGCGAATCAAAATCTCGCTCCGGACCGAAATCGTTGCAAGACCAGAAGCGGCATTCCGCGGCGTAAGATGAGGCCCGATGCCGTCAGCGATGTTTTATCCGCCGCCGGTTTTGGCCGGCGGCGTGTGGTGCGGGCGGATGGACGCGCGCGTCAATACTCCACTTCGCAGTGGCAGCGCTTGCGGATCACCTGGTACTGCGTCGTCGGGACGTACTGAATCTGCTGGACCGGCTGATAGGTCGTGACCGGCACGTAGCCCGTGCGCACCGTGGGCTGGAGGACCGTGCGCGGGACGACGTAGCTGCGCTCGTAGGTCTGGCCGTAGCCGTAGCCGCCGCCATAGCCGCCGCCGTAGCCGTAGGTCGGGGCGTAGACATTGGCGCCGTTATACGCCGCCGGACGGTAGTCCTGGTCGTAGTAGCTCGGCGCAGAGTAGCCGCCGCCGTAATAGCCGCCGCGATAGACGCCGACGCCGATCGCCGCACGGTGGACGTGATGGCCGTAATAGCCGCCGCCCCAGCCGTAGCCGGCGCGCATGTGAGCGCCGCCCCAGTGGCCGCCGCCCCAGTGTCCGCCTTGCCAGTGGCCGGCGGTGAAGCCGCCCGCATGGATGCCGGCGCCGTGGAACGCGCCCGGCCCGAAGGTTCCGCCGTGATAGCCGCCGACGCCGGCGCCGACCGCGAAGCCGCCATAGCGGCCGCCGCCGAATCCTTGGGCGGAGGCGCCGCCCGCGGCCAAAACGGCCGCCGCCGCGCCGGCGATCGCCAGCGACCGCATGTTCCGATACAAACTCATGACTTCCACTCCCTGCTGATGACGCGATTGCGCCGGTGAAGTTCAGTATCCGCCGTCATTGCGCCGGGGCGCGCGGGCGCGCCGGTCCGCGCGCGGGGGGGCCGGCGGCGTCGACGGGCAGTTCGATGACATGGCGCAGCGGCCGATAGCTCGTTTCCGCCGGCAGGTAGTCGGGCGCGCCTTCCCCGTCGCGGTCGCGCGAGCGGATCGCGTTGATGCGGCTGTAGCCGTCGTCCGGATAAAAGACGCCGCCGCCGCCGTAAGAACCGCCGTCGCTGCGTTTGGGCGGAGGCGGCTGCACTATGATGTTGTTGAAGGTCGGCGAGTTTTCGATTTCGGCGCCGCCGCCGCCGCAGCACCCGCCGCCCCAGCCGCCGATCAATCCGCCGCCGCCCCAATAGCCGAACGTGTTCCGGGGGCCTCCATAGGCGCCGCCCCAGTGGCCGGGAAAGCCGGCGCCGATCGCCGGACCGCCGCCGCCGATGGCGACGGCGCCCAGGGTGAAGGAGCCACCGCCAAAACCCTGCGCCTGCGCGGCGCCGGCGACGAGCAGCGCAATTATGGCCCCCGCCAAGGCCCCCGCACGGTGTCCGGCAACATAACGCATGGTCGACGCCCTCTCGTATCGTATCGGCACGAAGGCGGGCGTATTGCGCCCGCGCTGTTCGATTCTGAAACGCCGCGACGGCGTTTGCGAACAGGCGGGCAAGCGGCGTTCCACCGCCGGCGGGCGTCGCCGGCGGGCGCTGCGAGGGCAATCGAAACGGCTGTGGCGGCTATCGTCGACCGCGCGCGCGACACTTCGTCAAAGCGCGCCTTGTCGGCGTTCTCGCCGGTCTTGGGAGCGGCGGCGGCGCGATTTACGAGCGGCTGGATCCGCCTTCATGCCGGGGTTTTCCCGGGCTCGCGGGCTCACTGTCCGCCATCGGACGCCACATTCGGGGAAAACATCAATCCTGAGCTCAGCCATCCCTGCGATTGCGGGGCGATCCGATCGCCGCCGCCGCCAAGCCGGCCAGCGCCAGCGAAATCAGAAAGTTCCAATTGGTCAGCGACAGCCCCAGCACCCACAGCGCCGGCTCGTCGCAGCGCACGACCTTGGTCGTCTGCAATTGGCGGAAAAACTCCTCGGTGGAGCCCGCCGTTTGCAGCGCGCCCGTGCATTCGGTCGGTCCCGGAAACCATTTGAGCTCGACGCCAGAGTGATAAAAAGCGAGCGCCGCGCCGGCGAGAAACAGCAGCGCCAGGACGGCGAGCCCCGCTTGCGCCAGACCCGCCCTGCCCCGCTGCGCGGCGAGCGCCGTCGCCGCCGCGAGAAAAAGCGCGGCGTAATAGGGAATGCGCTCCTCGAGGCACAGTTCGCAGGGCGCATAGCCCAGCCATTCGTAAGTCCAGGCGCCGGCGATCGTCGCCGCCGCCGCCGCCAGAATCGTCAGCGCCGCGTTGCGCGCCCCCAGCCGCTCCGCGAGCGCAGCCAAATTCCGCCTCAAAACATCTTCGCCGCGAGGGCGAAGCCCGCGACCACCACCACCGCCAGCGAGCCGACGAACAGCCCGAAATGGCGCTCGAGCTTCTCGCGGATCGGATCGCCGAAATAGTTGATCCCCGCCGCCAGCACGAAAAAGCGCGCCCCGCGGGTGACGAGCGACAGCACGATGAACAGCGGGAAATTGTAGGCGAGCAGGCCCGAGACGATGGTCACGAGCTTGTAGGGAATGGGCGTGAAGCCCTTGACGAGAATGAAGATCGCGCCCCATTGCGCATAGAAGGCGCGCAGCGCCTCCATTTTGGTCTCATAGCCGTAGAGATGGATCAGCCATTGGCCGATGGTGTCGTAAAAGAGCGCGCCGAAGGCGTAGCCGAGCGCCCCGCCGGCGACCGAGGCGAGGGTGCACAGCGCCGCGTAATACCAGGCCTTCTTGGGCTCGGCCAGGACCATCGGCACCAGGATCACGTCCGGCGGCACCGGAAAGAACGAGCTTTCGGCGAAAGAGACGACGCCGAGCGCCAGCGAAGCGCGCCGGCTCGAAGCGAGCGACATGGTCCAGTCGTAGAGTTTCTTCATCGTCCACCATCGAGGCGCGGTCCGGCGAGATCAGCGCATATCACACGTTCTTAACCCAGCGAAGCTTGACGCCGGGTTGACGGCCCCCTTCGCGCGGCTAATATCCGCGCCGTGCGCCGGCCCCTCGAGCTTTGCTTTTGGGCTTGCCCGCGCCCCTGTGGCGGAATAGGTAGACGCGCTCGACTCAAAATCGAGTGCCGCAAGGCGTGCTGGTTCGACTCCGGCCAGGGGCACCAAGTTGAAATGATTGAGAAAAACACATTAAGCGCAACCTTTACACTTAGGCGATTTTGGCTCCATGTCGGCACCATGTCGGCACCAAATTCCCAACCCGAAATCCTGTGAATAATCCGCCGAACGCCCTGGCGGGCGGTTTTGGGCCGTTCACGCGTGGCGGGACCAACGAGCCAGGGGCTCCCGTCTCTCGTTCGCGCGGGGCGTCAGGACGCGTGGCAGGACGCGGCTCGATTTGAAATCCCTGCCGGCAAAAGAGGGCATGGGTGGAGGGGGGCAGCGGCGCGCGCGTTTTGGAAAAGGCCGCGTCGAACGGCGCGAGCGCGCAAAGGGCGGGGGGAGGCGCGGGGGACCCGCGCCTATGGCGGGGAGCCGGCCGCCAGAAGGGGGCGAGGCGATCGGCGACGCGCCAAGCACGGGAAGGGAGGCGCGTCGCGCGATCCGAAGGCTTGCGCGCGTTCGCCGCTTCGAAGGGCGGGCCGGCCCAGCCTTTCCCGCCCGCGCGGGGTTTTTTGCCCCTTTCCCGCGCCGACTCGAACCGCTGGCGCGAACGCGCGGCGCGCCTCGCCTTGGCCGGCGTCGAGCCTGGACGCAAAGGCGCAATCACCTGCGCCCGCGAGGAAGCGCATCGAGCATAGCCCGAGGGACCGGCTGGTCGCGCCGATCGCACGCCGAGCAGGCCGTCCCGATGACCCCGCCGACCCCCATACGGAAAACCCTCGCGCTTTCGTCGCCCCGAATGCCCCAATTTCCGGGCAATCCTTGCTTCGTTTCGCTCTATACGAAAACCACTTGTTTTCTGTATACGCATCGGCTATGCTCGCGCCAGTTCGTCACCTTCGCCCGAGGCAAGCCATGAAGACCGTCGCCATCTACACGCGCGTTTCGACCGATCATCAAACGACAGAGAACCAGGAGCGCGAGCTTCGCAAGGTCGCGTCCCGCATGGGCTGGCGCGTCGCCGAGGTCTATCGCGACGAAGGCGTAAGCGGCGCGAAGTCGCGCGCCGAGCGTCCGGCCTTCGATCGGCTCTGCAAGGACGCGGCGCGCCGCCGCTTCGATATGGTCATGGCCTGGTCCGTCGATCGCCTCGGCCGGTCGCTGCAAGACCTTGTGGGCTTCCTGTCCGAACTGCACGCGCTGGGAATCGACCTGTTCCTGCACCAACAGGGCCTCGACACGACGACGCCCGCCGGCAAGGCCATGTTCCAGATGATGGGCGTCTTCGCCGAGTTCGAGCGCGCCATGATCCGCGAGCGCGTCAAATGCGGCTTGGAGCGCGCCAGGGCGCAAGGCAAGACGCTGGGGCGCCCGACGATCGGCGCGGAGAAGGAAGCGGCGATCCGCGACGCCTTGCGCGCGGGCGGCGTCGGCCTGCACAAGCTCGCCGCCCTGCACAAGGTGGGCGTCGGAACGGTTCAGCGCATCAAGGCCGGCCTTGCGGCGTGACGGCAGTCCCTTAAGCTTTACGCGAACCCGCGCCGGCTCTAACATTCGCCAAATCCGCAAGAGAACGAGGCGAAAATGCGGGACGTTCAGTGCTTCGCGCGCGGCCGGGAAGGCGACTGGGAGGCGATCTGCCTCGATTTCGACATCGCCGTTCAGGGCGTAAGCTTCAACGAGGCGCGGGAAGCCCTGGAGGATGCGGTCGCCTCTTACGTCGAGGCGGCGCGCCAGGAAGACGCCCAGACTCGCGAACGCCTCTTGAACCGGCGCGCGCCGCTCCGAGTCGCCCTGCTTTGGTCCATTCGCGTGCTTGCATCCGCGTGGCGGGCGCGATCGAATGGCGAAGCCGCCGCGTCGTTTCCCGTGGCCTGCCCGGCGTGACCTTCGACGCCTTCGTGAAAATCCTGGAAGCGAACGGTTTCGCCTTTCACCGGCAAGGCAAGGGATCGCACGCGATTTATCGCGGCGGCGTCGCGGGCGAAGTGAAGCTCGTCGTGATCGCCGCGCATCGAATGAGCGACGACGTGAAGCCGGGAACGCTCGCTTCGATGATTCGCCAATCCGCCTTGCCGAAAAAGCTCTTTCGTTGAGGCTAGCGCGCGCCGCCGGGCTCCCTTTCGAATCCGCGCGACTGCTTTTTCGCCGAGCCGACGATCCTTGCCAGCCGCCTCACCCGGCCGCTGGCCCCTCGCGTGCGCGGCGGGCAAAAACCGCCGCCGCCGGCTCGGCGCGTTGCTGATACGGAGATGTATTGCGATGTAACTTCCACCCCCTTCCACCCCTTTTTATTTTTAAGTGGTCGGTCGGTGAGCGACGAAATACCCCGCCTCGCCGAGCATTTCGCGAACGCAATTCTTTTTCTATACATTCCGTATACTTTATCGCTCGCGAAATTCCACTCCCTTCCACCCCCTTGGGCGGAGGATGGTTCCACCCCCCTATGGTTATATAACCATAGGGGGGTGGAACCTCGCCCGGCCGCCTCGACGCGGAAGACGAGCGCACGACTTGGCGACTACTTCGCCGCGACCGTTTCGGGGCGTCGGGGACGCGCCGGCCGGACACGCCGCGAGCCTCGCCGCCGCGAATGCCGATTGCCGGAGTCAGGAAGGCCCGTGAGCGCGTTTTATCGACGGCGCGCTACCCCTTGTAGCGGCGCGCCGTTCGCGCGCGCCAGCGGACTCGCCAGAGCCTCGCGAGCGCCTTGGCGTCAGGTTCCGGGCAGATCGGGCGCGACGACCTTCAAGAAGGAGCGCGACCGCGACGACGGGCCTTTTTTGACGCTCACGATCCGGTTCGTCTTGATGAGGCGGTTCATCGCGTTCGTCAGTTGGTGATTCCGCTTGATGGCGCCCCCTAAAACGAGATGAAGGCGCCCCCCGATTCCGGAATGATGACGCCCATCGATTCCGAGATGATGCCGCCCCCTGCAACGGAATGATC
>Ga0233425_10000372_pt1 | contig 117196 bp, 136 predicted proteins | sample Watercolumn_Towu_2_FD_181712 | JGI IMG/M metagenome (GOLD analysis project Ga0233425, IMG submission 181712) | Freshwater microbial communities from Lake Towuti, South Sulawesi, Indonesia - Watercolumn_Towuti2014_140_MG | ecosystem: Environmental > Aquatic > Freshwater > Lake | place... | reverse complement strand
TTGTCAGCCAAAGCCCTCGACGCCATCATCGCCAACTACAACAACACGCCAAGAAAATGCCTCGGCTTCAAAACTCCAGCCGAAACCTTCCTGCCGTTGCACTTCAAATGTGAATCCACACCCGGATTAAGTCCGGGGTGACGAGGGGTGGCGGACTGCGATCACTCCCCCCAAAAAAAACCGACATACCAATCTTGTGAACCGCCCGCTCAAGCCGCCCGCCGCCGACCATGCACCAGGATCGCGGTCAGCGCCGCCGGCGTCACCCCGTCGATCCGCGCCGCCTGCCCCAGCGTTTCGGGCCGCGCCTTGCTCAGCCGCTCGACCATTTCGCGCGACAGCCCGCCGATCGCGCCATAGTCGAGCGCGCGGTCGAGGATGATCGCCTCATTCGCCGCGAGCGAGCGGAGCTCGGCCTCCTGCCGCGCGATATAGGGCGCGTAATGCGCATCCTCGGCGAGTTCCGACAGGATATTGTCGTCGATGCCTTCCAGCTCCGGCGCGAGCATCCTGAGCGTGGCGATGTTCACCTCGGGAAAGCGAAGCAGTTCGACCCGCGTGCGCTGCGCCCCGTCGCCGGGGATCGCCATTCCGATCATCGCATAGTCGGCACTTGCAACGGGCGCCGCGAGCAGCGCTTCCGCCGACTTCCGTTCCGCCTGCCGCGCCGCGAACAGCGCGGCGGTCGCAGCCTGGACGAGCCCGATCGCGATTCCGTTCGGGGTCAGCCGCGTCGCGGCATTGTCGGCGCGCAGCCGCAATCGATATTCGGCGCGCGCGGTGAGCATGCGATAGGGTTCGGTCACCCCCTGGAGCACCAGATCATCGACCATCACCCCCATATAGGATTCGCTGCGGTCTAGGATCATCGGCGCGCGGTCCTGCACCGCCAGCGCCGCATTCGCGCCCGCGACCAGCCCCTGCGCCGCGGCCTCCTCATAGCCGGTCGTGCCGTTGATCTGCCCCGCGCACCACAGCCCGGCGATGGCGCGCACCTGCAAGGTGCGGTCGAGCGCGCGCGGGTCGATATGATCATATTCGACGGCATAGCCCGGCACCGTCATTTCCACCGCCTCGAGCCCTTCCATCGTCCGCAGCATCGCGAGCTGGACGTCGGCGGGCAGCGAGGTCGAAATGCCGTTCGGATAGACGAGGGGCGAATCGAGCCCCTCAGGTTCGAGAAACACCTGATGCCCGTCGCGGTCGGCGAAGCGATGGATCTTGTCCTCGATCGACGGGCAATAGCGCGGCCCCGCCGCGCCGATCGCGCCCGTGAACAGCGGCGAGCGGTCGAGATTCGCCGCAATGATCGCATGGGTCTCGGCGTTCGTGCGCGTGATCGCACAGAAAATCTGCGGCACCGTCCGCGCACTGTTCCACGTGGAACAGGTCCAGTCGGCGCCCTCGACGCTGTCCGACGGCTGTTCCTCGAGCCGCGCCCAATCGATCGTCCGCCCGTCGAGCCGCGGCGGAGTCCCGGTCTTGAGCCGCGCCATCGGCAGATCGGCAGCGCGAAGCTGCTCTGCCAGACGATGCGCCCCCGCCTCGCCGATGCGTCCGCCCGCCATCCGCTCCTCGCCGCGGAACAGCTTGCCGCCCAGGAAGGTGCCCGTCGCGAGGACGACCGCCCGCGCGCGGAGCGCCGAGCCATCGCCGAGTTCGAGCCCTTCGACGCGCGTCGCATCCGCCGACAGTTTGAGCGCCGCCGCCTCGCCCGCAATCACGGTGATTCGATCTTCGGCCGCCAGCAGCGCCTGAATCGCATCGCGATAGCGTTTGCGGTCGGCCTGGATACGCGGCCCCTGCACCGCCGCGCCCTTCGACGCGTTGAGCATCCGGTAATGGATCGCCGCGCAGTCGGCGGCGCGCGCCATCCAGCCGTCGAGCGCATCGACCTCGCGCATCAGATGGCCCTTGCCGAGCCCGCCGATCGCGGGATTGCACGACATCGTCCCGATCAGCGCCGGATCGAAACTGACGAGCGCCACCCGCGCGCCGAGCCGCGCCGCCGCCGAGGCGGCCTCGGTACCGGCATGCCCACCGCCGACGACGATGACATCGAAACTTGCTGAGTCCTGCATGATTCCGGCGCCCTTAGCGCAATGCGCGCGGCGAATCCACCGGGCTGCGACCGATGCGATGTTCCACGTGGAACATCATTTTCCGATACAGAAACGCCCGAACAGCGCGTCGAGCATATCCTCGACCCCCGCCCGCCCCGTGATCCGGTCGAGCGCCGCCGCCGCGAGGCGCAGCCGCTCGGCAATCAGGATCAAATCCCCGGCCTCGCGCGTGCCCGGCTCGATCGCAAGCCATTGTTTTGCCTCGGCAAGTGCCGCGCGCTGCCGCTGGCGCAGCGCCGTCTCGCCCTCGCGCGGCAGCAGGGTCCGCGCCATCTCGACGATATAGGCGTGGAGCCGGTCCATCCCCTCGCCCGTCGCTGCCGACAGCGCCAGATCGCATCGCGCGGCGTCGGCCTCGGCCGCCGCGTCGCCGCGCCAGCGATCGGCCTGCGCCGCGATCAGGATTGCGCGCGGATGCTCGGGGACGTCTTTCGGCGGCCCCAGCCATAGCAATATGTCCGCGGCTTCGACCGCCGCCTTCGCCCGGTCGATCCCGATCGCCTCGATCGCGTCGGCGCCCTCGGCGCGAAGTCCGGCCGTGTCCGAAAAGCGCATCGCGATCCCGTCGAGTGCGAGCGGCGTCTCGATCACATCGCGCGTCGTCCCCTCGACCGGCGACACGATCGCCAGCTCGCGCTGTGCCAAGGCATTGATCAGGGTCGATTTTCCGGCGTTGGGCGGCCCCGCGATCACCACCGACAGCCCCTCGGCAATCACCTCCGCCGCCGGCCGCGCGAGCCATGCGCCAAGCTCGGCCCCCAACGTGGCCATTCCCGCGATCAAACGCTGCGCGGCACCTTCGTAAACTTCGACATCATCCTCATCGGCAAAATTGAGTTCGGCCTCCGCCCCCGCCATCAGCGCAAGCAACCGATCCTGCCACCCCGCAACCGCGCGCGACACATGGCCGCTCGCCAGCGCGAGCGCCTGCACCCGCTGGCTCTCGGTCTCCGCCGCAAGCAGGTCCGCGAGCCCCTCGGCCTCCGCCAGATCGATCCGGCCGTTCAGGAAAGCCCGCCGGGTGAACTCACCGGGCTCGGCATGACGCAGCCCCGGCAACGCCGCCAAAGCCTCCGCGACTGCGGCGATCACCGCGCGGCCGCCGTGAAGATGCAGCTCGGCAAGATCCTCGCCCGTCGCCGTCGTCGGTCCCGGGAACCACAGGAGCAGCGCGCGATCGAGCGGCGCGCCCGCCGCGTCTTGCAGCGACGCCAGCGCAGCCCGCCGCGGCGCGGGCAACCGCCCGGCGAGCGCGGTCAGCGCCTCCCCCGCCCGCGATCCGCTGATCCGCACGACACCGATCGCTGCCGGCGGCGTCCCGCTCGACAGCGCGAAAATCGTGTCGCTCGCTGCATCCTGGCTCAGCTCTTGCGCCCCTTGGAGCCTTTGTCGTCGTCGCTCGATTTCGACGATCCGCCCATCAGCCCACCCCCGAACTGGCCGAGCAGCGACTGGACGAGTTCGAGCCCGCTGCCGCCCATCGGGACCCAGGTCTTGACCATCTGCTGCACCATGTCGGGGGTGATTCCCTTGGCCATCAGCTCCTTGACGCGGCTCAGGTAGATATCGTGCAGCGGCTCGAGGTCGGGAAGCCCGAACAGCCGCCGCGCTTCCTCCGGCGTGCAGTCGATCTCGATATTGAATTTCATCGCCGTGCCTTTCGCCCCTTTACGCGCTTGAGCCGCGCCGTAACGGCCGCTAGCTTCGCGCTTTCCCTCCCAATTGGCAAGAGTCAGGAGCTTCCCCATGTCCGCGACGAACATCACCATCCCCGCGCTCGACGGCGAAGGCAATATCCCGGCCTATGTCGCGCGCCCCGACGCCGATTCGTCGCGGGCGATCATCGTCATTCCCGAAATCTTCGGGGTGAATGCCGGCATCCGCGAGAAGTGCGACGATTGGGCGGCTGAGGGGTATCTCGCGATTGCGCCCGACCTTTTCTGGCGCTTCGCCCCCGGCGTCGAACTCGATCCCGATGTCGAGGCCGAGCTTCAGGAAGCGTTCGGCTATTTCGGCCAATATGATGCCGACCTCGGCGTGAAGGACATCGAAGCCGCGATCCGCTGGCTCCACGCACAAGGTGCGAACAAAGTGGGGTGTGTGGGCTTCTGCCTCGGCGGCCGCCTCGCCTACATGACCGCCGCACGCACCGACATCAACGCCTCGGTCGGCTATTATGGCGTCATGATCGACCAGATGCTCGGCGAAAGTCACGCGATCGCGCACCCGCTGATGCTCCATATACCCACCGCCGACCATCTCGTCGGGCCCGAAGCGCAGGCGAAGATGCACGAAGGCCTCGATCCGAACCCCAAGGTCACGCTCCACGATTACGAAGGCCTCGACCATGGGTTCGCCGCAACGAGCGGCAACCGCCGCGACGAGGCGGGTGCGCAGCTCGCGGACAGCCGCACCCGCGCCTTCTTCGCCGAGCATCTCGCATGAGCGCGCATCCGGGGCTCGCCGCTTGGCATGCCTATATGGAGGGCGGCGGCGACCCGCAGGCGCTGCGCGATCTGCTTGCGGAATATGCAGTGTTCCACTCGCCCGTCGTCCACACGCCGCAGGAGGGCCGCGACAAGGTCTTCGCCTATCTCCACGCTGCAAGCCACGTCCTTGGCGGCGATGATTTCCGCTACCTGCGCGAGATCGTCGACGGCGATCAGGCGGTGCTGGAATTCCAGAGCGAACTGGACGGCATCCAGATCAACGGCGTCGACATCATCCGCTGGAACGGCGAAGGAAAAATAGAAGATTTCAAGGTGATGGTTCGTCCGCTCAAGGCAATCAACAAGGTGTGGGAGAAGATGGCCGCCATGCTCGCGGCGCAGGCAAGCTAGTCCGGCTCGCGACCGATGCTCCGGCTGATCGCCTATCCGATCCTGATCGTCGCGATCGCGCTGGCAAGCTGGTGGGCGCCAGCGCGCTGGACGCTATCGTTGTGGATCCCGCTGCTGCTGGTCACCATCTACGACAGCGTCCAACAGCACCACAGCCTCCGCCGCAACTTCCCGTTGATCGCGCGTATCCGCTGGCTGTTCGAGCAGCTCCGCCCGTTTCTCTATTCGTATGTTGTCGAAGGGCCGCTCGACGGCCGCCCCTTCGCACGTACCGAACGCGACATCGTCTACGCGCGCGCCAAGGGAGAGCTCGACAGTCATCCGTTCGGCACCGAGCTCGATGTCTATTCGGACGAATATGAATGGATGAGCCACAGCATGGCGCCGACGCCGCATGCCGATCGGGCGCAGCGGGTGAAGGTAGGCAGCACGCAATGTTCGCAGCCTTATGAGGCCGCCTTGCTCAACATTTCGGCGATGAGCTTCGGATCGCTCGGCGCGAACGCGATCGAAGCGCTCAATCGGGGTGCGAAGCTCGGCGGATTTTATCACGATACCGGCGAAGGCGGCTTCAGCCCCTACCATCGCATCCACGGCGGCGACATCGTCTGGGAGCTCGGCAGCGGCTACTTCGGCTGCCGCGACGATGCCGGTCGCTTCGATCCCGATCGCTTTCGCGAACGCGCAACCGATAATCAGATAAAGATGATCGAAATCAAGCTGAGCCAGGGCGCGAAGCCGGGGCACGGCGGCGTTCTTCCCGGCGCGAAGGTCAGTGCCGAGATTGCTGCGACCCGCGGCGTCCCCGAAGGCCATGATTGTGTTTCGCCCGCCGCCTATTCGGCCTTCGCGACCCCGATCGAACTGGTCGAATGGGCGGCAAAACTTCGCGACTTGTCGGGCGGGAAACCCGTCGGGATCAAACTCTGCGTCGGCCAGCCGCATGAAGTTTATGCCGTCATGAAGGCAATGATCGAGACCGGAATCCGCCTCGATTATATCGTCGTCGACGGGGCCGAAGGCGGCACGGGCGCCGCCCCGGTCGAATTTTCGAACAGCCTTGGCATGCCGCTGCGCGAAGGCCTCATATTCGTGCGCAATGCACTCGTCGGCTGCGGACTCAAGGAGGAGGTGAAGCTGGCGGCGTCGGGGAAGGTCCACTCGGGCGCAGGGCTTGCGATGAACTGCGCGCTTGGCGCCGACTGGTCGAATGCCGCGCGCGCCTTCATGTTCACATTGGGATGCGTCCAGTCGCTCAAGTGCCACACCGACAAATGTCCGACGGGCGTCGCGACACAGGATCCCGGCCGCCAACGCGGGCTCGTGGTCGAGGACAAGGCCGAACGGGTTCGCCGATTCCAGGCGGCGACGGTCAACGCCCTCTGGGACATCAGCTGTGCGATGGGGCTCGACAGCCCGTGGCAGATCCAGCCGCATCACCTGCACGAGCGGCTTAACTCGGCGCGATCGGATTCGATCGATCGCATCTATAAATTCTACGATCGCCGTGTGCTGCTCGACGATCCGGACTCGGTATCGGGTGCGCGTTACTGGGCGATGGCGCGCCCCAACAGCTTTCGCGCCGCGCTCTAGATAAGGCTGAGTTCGGCGAGTTCGCGATACAATTCGGGCGGCAGTTCACCAAGCCCGCTCGCGTCATCGACGGCCTTCGGCGCGTCTGCATCGGTCAGATAGCGCCAGCCCTGATGCGCACGCTTCGGTTGCGGATGCACGCGCTCCAGTTCGGCGGCGCAGACGATATCGATGCGCCCGTCATCGCGATCGTCGAAACGCAATATCTCAACCCGACCGACGAGCGTGTGTTTCACGATGAAGTGCAACTTGCCGCCGATCAGTTCGTCGGCACGCTTGGGTTTGAACCGCGTCGTAAAGCGGACTTCGCTGCCTTGCGCATAGTTGGCGATCCGCGCCTGAAGCGCCGGATAGTCGGCGCAGCCGACGGCGACACGGGTCATGTGAAGCGGGGGCATGAGCTGCAAATGGGGAGCCGATAGGAAAAAGCCAGCACTGCGAAGGACTGGCCTTTCCTTTTCTAACCGAACAGCGTTCCAATCCCGACGCCGGGATCGATCCAGCCTTCGTAGATCATCTTCACCGCGACATAGAGGATCACGGCGAGGCCGATGTAGGCGATCCAGCGATAGCGCTCGATATATTTGGCGATGACATTCGCTGCGAGGCCCATCAGCGCGACTGCGAAGATCAGCCCGACGATCAGGATACCCGGATGCTCGCGCGCCGCGCCGGCAACCGCCAGGACATTGTCGAGGCTCATCGATACGTCGGCAACCGCAACGGCCCACGCGGCGGCGGCAAAGCTCTTGGCAGGCTTGAGCCCCGAATGCTCGTCGCCCTCAATCTCGGGCGATCCTCCGGAATGCGCACCTTCGCGCAGCTCGCGCCACATCTTCCACGCGACCCAGATCAACAGCAGTCCGCCGACGAAGATCAGGCCGACGATCTGCATGAGCTGCGTCACGACGAGCGCGAAGGCGATACGGAGCACCAGCGCCGCGAGCACGCCGATCAGGATCACCTTCTTGCGCTGGTCGGCGGGAAGCCCCGCGGCGAGCGCCCCGACGACGATCGCATTGTCGCCCGCGAGTACGATGTCGATCATCAGCACCTGGAGAAAGGCCGAGAAAGCCGCTGGCGATGTGATGTTGGAGAAATCCTTGACGATCGCGGCCCAGATATCGCCGGGGCCGCCAAGGCCGCTCGCCGCCGCTGCGCCGACATGGGTCAAGATTTCCAGGATCACAGTGGCTCTCCGAAATAGCTGACCTCTGGCATAGGGTCATAAAAGCGATGCAGCAACGTCCGCCATTGCTGGTAGCGGTCCGATTGCCGGAAGCCGTCCCGATGATCCGCGATCGAATTCCATTCTGGCAAAAGCAGATAAGGCTGTCCGGTTCCTGTCGGGCGGCGAATTTCGATCGAGATAAATCCGGGCGAAGCCTCGATCAGTGGCCACGCCTCGGCAAAGGCCGCCTCGAACCCGGCTTCGCTTCCCGGACGAACGGGAAGCAAGGCGTGTTCGATGACGGCCATTTCGCGGGCTTACTGGTTCATGCTGTCGAAGAAATCTTCGTTGGTCTTGGAATCCTTGATCTTGTCGAGCAGGAATTCCATCGCATCGACCGTGCCCATCTGCATCAGGATGCGGCGCAGCACCCACATCTTGCTGAGCTTGTCCTTCTCGACGAGCAATTCTTCCTTGCGGGTGCCCGACTTGCCGACGTCGAGCGAGGGGAAGATGCGCTTGTCGGCGACCTTGCGGTCGAGAACGATTTCGCTGTTACCCGTGCCCTTGAATTCCTCGAAGATAACCTCGTCCATGCGGCTGCCGGTATCGATCAGCGCGGTCGCAATGATCGACAGCGAACCGCCTTCCTCGATGTTGCGCGCGGCGCCGAAGAAGCGCTTCGGACGCTGGAGCGCGTTGGCGTCGACACCGCCGGTCAGCACCTTGCCCGACGAGGGCACCACGGTGTTGTAGGCGCGGCCAAGGCGTGTGATCGAGTCGAGCAGGATCACGACGTCCTTCTTGTGCTCGACCAGGCGCTTCGCCTTTTCGATCACCATTTCGGCAACCTGGACGTGGCGCGTCGCGGGTTCGTCGAAGGTCGAGGATACAACCTCGCCCTTCACGCTGCGCTGCATGTCGGTGACCTCCTCGGGACGTTCGTCGACGAGAAGAACGATGAGGTAAACCTCGGGATGATTGTCGGTGATCGCCTTGGCGATATTTTGCAGCAGCACCGTTTTGCCCGTGCGCGGCGGCGCGACGATCAGCGCGCGCTGGCCCTTGCCCTGCGGGCTGACGAGGTCGATCACGCGCGCCGACTTATCCTTCACCGTCGGATCGACCGTGTCGAGCGACAGCTTCTGGTTCGGATAAAGCGGGGTGAGATTGTCGAAATTGACGCGGTGGCGCACCGCTTCGGGATCGTCGAAATTGACCTTGATCAGCTTGGTCAGCGCAAAATAGCGCTCGCCGTCGCGCGGCGCGCGGATCTCGCCCTCGACGGTGTCGCCGGTGCGCAGCCCATATTTGCGGACCTGGTTGGGCGAGACATAGATATCGTCGGGGCCGGCCAGATAATTGGCCTCCGACGAGCGCAGGAAACCGAACGAGTCCGGGAGAACCTCGATCGTCCCCGACCCGATGATTTCCTCGCCCTCTTCGGCGAGTTCCTTCAGGATCGAGAACATCAGGTCCTGCTTGCGCAAGGTCGATGCGCCCTCGACGCCCAGTTCCTCGGCCATTTCGACGAGTTGGGCGGGCGCTTTTGTTTTGAGTTCTTTGAGGTGCATGGGATAGATTCCGGGTAGAAATTCAGTAAGAAATTTGGACAAAAAATTCGTCGCACCGGCTGGTGCCTATCCGGCCGTGGGACGACCGTTATCGATAGCTCGGCGCGTCGAAACGCCGCCCGCGGAGAACGGGATCGAACGGCCCCTATAACCGGCTATTGCCTAAGTCAATCGCACCCGCGCCGATCCGGCTCAGAAGGGGCGAACGATCACCAGGATGACGACGAGCGCCGCGGCGATGCCGGGAACTTCGTTGAGCATCCGCAATTGCTTTTCGGTCAGCGGGCGCTCGCCCTTCGCCAGCTTCTTGAAATAACCGATCATCCAGCCATGGTAGCCGGACAACGCGACAACGGTCAGGAATTTGGCAATGAACCAGCCCTCGTGCCAATAATCGCCGTTGAACGCGAGCATCAGCCCAAAGATCCAGACGAGCAGGATCGACGGATTCAGGATAATCTTGCGCAGGCGATCCTCGCGCTCGACCCACTTCCTGTCTTCCTCCGACCCCACGGGGCACTGTTGGTGATAGACGAAGAAGCGCGGCATCATGAACAGGCCGGCCATGAAAAAGATCACGAAGATGACGTGCGCGGCTTTGACCCACAGCATCGTCACCCCCAAGAATCCTGCCAGTTCCATAAGTCCCGCCTATCCACGGACGCGCCGGATCAGATGCTCGACATGAGCGATCGGCGTGTCGGGGACGATGCCATGACCGAGATTGAAGATATGGGGACGATCGGGGAAGGCCGCAAGGATGCGGTCGATCGCCGTATCGAGCGCCTCACCACCCGCGACGAGCGCCAGCGGGTCGAGATTGCCCTGCACCGGCAGATGCCCCGGCAGCGCCTTGTCGGCCCACACCGGATCGACCGTCTCGTCGAGACCGATGGCATCGGCGCCGACCTCGTTCGCATAGTCGGCAAGCTTGCCCCCCGCCCCTTTGGGAAAGCCGATCACCGGCGTGTCGGGATGCAGCGCCTTCAATCGGCAGACGATCTCGGCGTTGGGGGCGATCACCCAGCGTTCGAATTGCGCGGGGCTGAGGCTGCCCGCCCAACTGTCGAAGAGCTGGACGGCTTCAACGCCATTCTCGATCTGGCCCGAAAGATAGATGACCGAGAGATCGACGATCGCATCGACGATCGCCTGGAAAGCCGCGGGATCGTCGAACGCCATGCGCCGCGCGGCCGCCTGGTCCTTCGACCCTTGCCCCGCCACCATATAGGTGGCGACAGTCCAGGGGCTGCCGGCAAAGCCGAGGAAGGTAGTGTCCGCCGGCAAGGCCGCCGCGACGCGCGCGACCGTGCCATAGACGGGGTCGAGCCGCTGCGGCATTGCAGCGAGCGCGGCAAGCGCGCTGTCGACGAGCGGCGGCGCGAGCCGCGGCCCCTCGCCCGCCTCGAACCACAGATGCTGCCCCAGCGCGTGCGGGACAACAAGAATGTCGGAGAAGAGGATGGCGCCGTCAAATCCGAATCGCCGGACCGGTTGCAGAGTGACTTCGGCCGCTGCCTCGCTGTCATAGCAAAGCTCGAGGAACCCGCCTTTGGTTTCCCTGAGCGCGCGATATTCGGGAAGATAGCGCCCCGCCTGGCGCATCAGCCATAGTGGCGGCTTTTCCTGCCGCACCCCGCGCAGCGTTGCCAGCAAGCTCTTCGACGACGCCTTCACACGGCCCCTCTTTCTCGTCTCAATAAATATGTAAAATGATTGTGGTGGTTTGTTGGTCCGCGAACAGCGCGGCTTTAGGCCGCAGCGCCCCTTTTGCCAACATATTGACTCCCTATGTTGCGCGTTACGTCACGGAGTCGTTCGGCTCTCTCCTCCTAATTCACAGCCTGTGGATAAGATTCATCCCTTGTGCACAAGCGGTGGAGCGGAATCGACAGGGCCGGGGACGAATTCGCCGTGCCGATCTTGTCCCGGCACTTGTGCCCAAAACTATCCACAAGGGGTAGTTTCAGCCTTTCGGGGTAGATCCGGGCCATCTGGCGCGCAAAGGCTTTGCTTGCCTTTTGCGCCGTCGCCGCGAAAGGATGCCGCATGGGACGGCTCCATCTGCACCTCATATCGGATTCCACGGGCGAAACGCTCGAAAATATCGCCAAGGCGGCGATCGCGCAGTTCGACGACGTCGAGGTCGTGCGCCATTTCTGGCCTATGGTGCGTTCGGAATCGCATCTCGACCGGATCATCGGCGAAGTGCAGGCGAGTCCCGGCATGATCCTTTTCACGCTCGTGAACGGCGAGCTGCGCGCGAGCCTCGAACGGCGCGCGGCGGCGCTCAACCTGCCGGCGGTTCCGGCGCTCGATGCGGTGACCGATGCGCTGTCGCGGATGCTGGGGCAACAGGCCAAGGCGCGGCCGGGTCGGCAGCACCAGCTCGATGCGGCCTATTTCGCGCGGGTCGAAGCCATCCAGTTCACCGTCGCGCACGACGACGGGATCGGCTGGGAGAATTGGGAGCAGGCCGATATCGTCCTCGCCGGCGTGTCGCGCACTTCGAAGACACCGACGAGCATCTATCTTGCGAACCGCGGTTTCAAGACCGCGAACATTCCGATCGTTCCCGAATCGCCGCCGCCCGATGCGCTTTACAATCTCAGGAAACCGCTCGTTGTCGGACTCACCACCGGTCTCGACCGCCTTGTGCAGGTGCGCCGCAACCGGCTGCTTTCGCTCAATCAGGCGCCCGAAACCTCCTATGTCGATGACGAGCGGGTGAAGGCCGAACTGGCCTATGCGCGGCGTATGTTCGCCGATAACGGCTGGCCGGTGATCGACGTGACGCGTCGTTCGATCGAGGAAACCGCGGCGGCGGTGATCAAGCTCGTCGAGGATCGCAGCGCCATATGACGCTTCTTCTCGCTTCGCAAAGCAGCGGCCGCGCCGCGATGTTCCGCGCCGCCGGGCTGACATTCGAAACCAGCGCTGCGCATGTCGACGAGGAGGCGCTCACCGCATCGCTGCTCGGCGCCGGCCAGACGCCGCGCAACATCGCCGACGCGCTTGCCGAGGCGAAGGCGGTCAAGATTTCCTCGCGGCTTCCCGGCGTCACCGTGATCGGCGCCGATTCGACGCTCGCGCTCGACGATGGGTCAATGCTGTCGAAGCCGGAAAGCCCCGACGAGGCTGCCGACCATCTGCGCCGCATGGCGGGAACGCGCCACCGGCTGTTCAGCGCCGCGGTCGCCGCGCGCGACGGAGCACCGGTGTGGCGTGCGATCGGCGAGGCGAAGCTGTGGATGCGGTCCTTGTCCGACGCCTTCATCACCGACTATGTCGCGCGAAACTGGGACAGCATTCGCTGGACAGTCGGATGCTATGAGATTGAGGGGGCGGGCGTGCAACTTTTCGACCGCGTCGAGGGCGACCCCTGGACGATCATCGGGATGCCGATGCTGCCGCTGATGGCGTGGCTCCGTGCAACCGGACTGGCAGCATCATGACAAAGCCCTACGCCGAGGTGATCGGCGATCCGATCGCCCATTCGAAATCGCCGTTGATCCACGGCTTCTGGATCGAAGCACTCGGCCTCGACGGTGATTATCGCCGCGCACATGTGACGCCTGACGATCTCGAATCCTATATCGCTGAACGCAGAGCCGACCCCGACTGGCGCGGCTGCAACGTGACCCTTCCGCACAAGGTGGCGGTGATGGACATGGTGGACGACCCCGGTGATATCCGCGGCACGATCGGCGCGATGAATACGATCGTGCGCCAGCCCGACGGGTCGCTGATCGGCACCAACACCGACGCAGCGGGCTTTTATGCTCCGCTCGCCGAACTCGACCTCGAAGGCGCGCCGGTTGCGGTCGTTGGTGCTGGCGGTGCGGCGCGCGCGGTGCTCTTTGCCCTCGCACGGGCGGGCGCCGGCCATGTGACCATCCTCAACCGCTCGCCGCTGAAAGCAATGGGCCTGCTCGCGACCTTCGGGCTCAAGGGCGAGGTCGTCGGGCTCGACGCCGCGCTGCCGCCGGTGTCGCTGCTCGTGAACGGCAGCAGCCTCGGCATGACCGGCCAGCCGCCGCTCGATCTCGACCTGTCACCCCTTCCCGAAGGCGCGATCGTCTATGATCTCGTTTATGCCCCGCTTCAGACCAGCCTCCTCAAGGCCGCCGAGGCGCGCGGGCTCGATACCGTCGACGGGCTCGACATGCTGATCGGCCAGGCCGCGCTGGCCTTCGAACTATTCTTCGGCCGCTCGCCGCCCGAAGGCCGCGACGATGAATTGCGTGCCTTGCTCACGGCATGAGGTTCCACAAGCATCTCGGCGCGCGGCTTCGCCGTCCGTTCATCCTTGGGCTTACCGGGTCGATCGGGATGGGCAAGTCGACCGCTGCCCGTATGTTCGAGCGCGAGGGCGTGCCGGTGTTCGACGCGGATGCCGAGGTGCACCGCCTACAAGGTCCGGGCGGCGCTCTGGTCGCCGCGATCGAGGCGCGCTTTCCCGGCACCACCGGCCCCCAAGGCGTCGACCGGCAGAAACTCGGTGCGCACGTCCTTGGCAACGCCCACGAACTCGCCGCGCTCGAAGCGATCGTCCACCCCGCGGTGGCGAAGGCGCAACATCGATTCCTGATGCGCCACCGCGCGCGCGATGTCGTCATCCTCGACATCCCGCTGCTCTTCGAAAAGGGCGGCTGGCGCCGAGTCGGGGCGATCGCCGTCGTCTCGGCGCCGGTGTGGATGCAGACGAGACGGGTGATGCGCCGGCCCGGGATGACGCGCGCCAAGCTGAAGGCGATTCGCCACCTGCAGGTGCCCGACCGCGTCAAGCGCGCGCGCGCCGATTTCGTCATCGAAACGGGGCGTCCGAAAAGCTATACCCACCGCCAGATTCGCGCCATCGCCTCTTGTTTCCGAGCGCGATAGGGTCCAGATTGATCCTTCGATGCGTGAGATAATATTCGATACCGAAACTACGGGGCTCGATCCCAAAACCGGGGACAGGCTGGTCGAAATCGGGTGCGTTGAATTGATCGACCGACGCGAAACGGGCGTCACCTTTCACGCCTATTTCAATCCCGAACGCGACATGCCCGCCGCCGCCGAAGCCGTGCACGGCCTGTCGATCCAGTTCCTGTCGGACAAGCCGCTGTTCGCGGCTCGTGTCGACGAGCTGATGGAGTTTCTGGGCGATGCGCCGATGGTGGCGCACAATGCCGCCTTCGACTTCGGCTTCATCAACGCCGAGTTGATGCTCGCGGGGCGTCCCCCGCTCGACATGAACCGGATGCGGTGCACGGTCCAGATGGCGCGCAAGCTGCATCCGGGCGCGAAGCACAGCCTCGACGCGCTCTGCACGCGCTACGGCATCGACCGCAGCCACCGCATCAAGCATGGCGCGCTGCTCGATGCCGAGCTTCTCGCGCACCTCTATATCGAAATGACCGGCGGCCGGCAGATAGGCCTGGGCCTCGCGGCGCAATCGGCAGACGCAGGGCGTTCGCTCGCGGCCGATCCCGTGCGTGCGGCGGCTCCCGCCCGCGCGTTCCGCGAGCCCCGGCCGCATGGTGCCACAGCCGCCGAGCTGGCGCGCCACACCGAGTTCGTCGCCGCACTGAACCAACCTTTGTGGCACGATAGCCCGTAGCGGCCTCCCCGCCGCTCGCGCGACCCTGGAAGGAGAAGAAAAATGGAAATCCGCGTCTCTGGCCACCAGATCGAAACCGGCGAAGCGCTGCAGGCGCATGTGTCGGACCGGATGAACGCGATTGCCGACAAATATTTCTCGCGGGCGATCGGGGCGCACGCGACCTTCGGAAAAGGGCCGCACGACAGTTTTCAGTGCGACATCGTCGCGCATGTGATGCAGGGGCTGGTGCTCAAGGGGCACGGCCAGGCGCAGGACGCCCATGTCGCGTTCGAGGGTGCGGCCGAGCGCATCGAAAAGCAGCTTAGACGCTATATGCGCCGACTGAAGGACCGCAACAGCACCGCCGGCGCCGCCTTGGCTGCCTCGCTCGACGAGATCGAGGACAACGCCAGCTACACCGTTTTCGACGGCGGGACCGAGGAAGAGGATGCGGGCGACGCGCCCGCGATCATCGCCGAAACGCGCGTCGACATTCCGACCAGCAGCGTGTCCGACGCGGTCATGATGCTCGACCTTCGCAACACCAACGCCTTGCTCTTCGTCAACAGCAAGACCGGTTCGCATAACATGGTCTACCGGCGCGAGGATGGCACGATCGGTTGGGTCGAACCCCGCTAGGACGATCGCAGCAGGACAAAGGACTGGATTTTCTCCACCATCCGGCCTAAGGGCCGCGCCCAACGATGCCCGATGCTGGGATGGCGGGGGCCTGCCACGACGGATCCGTGATCGTTTGCCCGCAGGATGTCCTGATCGGCAACGAACCGGCGTTTTACAGATTTGACCAAAGTGATGAACCTTTCTTCCCTTCTCTACCCGGCGACCGTGCGTGCGCATGTGCAGCTCGACTCGAAAAAGGCGCTCTTCCCTTTCGTCGGCGACCTTGCGAGCCGTTCGCTCGGCCTCGACGCCGGCGAAGTCAGCGAGGCGCTGCTCGAGCGCGAGCGGCTGGGCTCGACGGGTTTCGGGCGCGGGATTGCGCTCCCGCACGCCAAGATGGCGGATCTGACGGGAGTTCGCGGCCTCTTCCTGCAACTCGCGCGGCCCATCGACTTCCAGGCGGTCGACGGGCTCCCGGTCGATCTGCTCTTCGTGCTGCTCTCGCCGCTCGACGCCGGCGCCGACCATCTGAAAGCGCTGGCGGGCGTGTCGCGGATGCTCCGCAACGACAATTTCGCCGAGCGGCTGCGCGGCGCGAAGAGCGACGAAGCGCTTTATGCTTTGCTCGCCGACGCCGAAACGCGTGACGCGGCATAACGCCGCGCGCCGGATTTTCCCGTGACGCGGCTCAAGAGCCGGTTTCTCGTCGATCTGCTGATGCGCCGCACCGAGGCGGCCGGCGGCTTTGCGGCCGTGCTCGCCAAGGGCGACGACACGTCGGGCGTGATTCTTGTCCAGTGCAGCGATCGCGGTGAATCCGGACCGCTGCTGGAACGGCGCTTTTCAATCGATGGCACCTATATCTGGGAGTCCGTGGGCCCCGATGACCCAAAGGATGGTGAATCGCGCGAAAACTATCGCGAGCGGCGACGAAAGGGCGATCCCGATCTGTGGATCATCGAACTGGATATCGCAGATGCGCCACGACTCGTCGCGGAGTGGGCCGCGTTAACTTGACTCTGTTGCGCCGCACAATAGGTGCCGCGCACCCCATAACGCGTAGGTCGTTCCGAGGGTTGCGACGCTTCGGCGAAGCACCCGGCAAAACGGTTCGGACACGCAGTCGGGTGACGGCCGCAGGCGGCACTGAGCCAGATTAGCTCGCCCGCCTGTTCTTTGGTTTCGGTCCGTCATCTGCCCTTTTGACGGAATATATGAGTCGCATTCTGAACGTGGCCGGTTTGGCTGCCGTCGGCATGACTGCCGTGGCCGCGCTTTCACTGGCCGAACCGGGTTTCGCCAGCGATCTTGCTGAAAGCGCAAATCCCCCCGCCATCACGCAGCCGCTTGCCGAAACGACGGCGACCGGGCCGACGGCGGACCTGTCGACCGAAGCCCAGACGCCGGTCGAGCCAACCCCCGAAATCAAGGACGAATCCACCGTCGAGCCCAAGGCGGCTCCGCTGGACGTCGACACGCTTGCCGAACTCGTCGCCGCGACCCCGCGGCCAGCCGATCTGGACGATGAACTGCGCTGCCTTGCCGGTGCGGTCTATTTCGAATCGCGTGGCGAATCGCTCGCCGGCCAACTCGCGGTTGCCCATGTCGTGATCAATCGCGCCAAGTCGGGCCGTTTCCCCAAGAGCCTGTGTGGCGTCGTCCACCAACCGAGCCAGTTCAGCTTCGTGCGCGGCGGCCGGATGCCCGCGGTGCGCAATGGCGCGCAGTGGAACAACGCCGTTGCAATCGCCCAGATCGCGCGCGACGGCAGCTGGAAGAACCAGGCGCCGGGTGCGCTGTTCTTCCATGCCCGCTATGTCTCGCCCGGCTGGCGCAAGACGCGCGTCGCTGCGATCGACAATCATATCTTCTATCGTTGATGGTCCAGGGCGGGATCCGATCCCGCCCTTGCCCGTTCGGGACGGCCCGCGCCTCCTTGTCAAGCTTTACGCATCCCGTTCATTGCCAAGCCATTATTCGTGGCGCATGATCGCCCGATGATGCATCATCTTTCCGTCGCCCTGCTCTCTGCAGCGGCGCTCGCGCTCGGCGGCTGTGCGACGGCCGTGCCGCCGGTCGAAGTCACCCGGTTTCACAATGCCATCCCCGGCTGGGCGCCTGGCACGCGCTACGCGATCCAGACCGCCCCGCTCGACGATCCGGCCGCGATGCCGTCGATCGAATGGAACAGCTATCGCGCTGCGGTCGAACAGCAGTTGCAGCGACAGGGTCTCGTCGCCGCGGGCGCCAATGAAACCGCGCCGCTTCGCGTCCGCGTCGGCTTCGATCGCTCGTTGCAACTCGATGGCGCGCGGGGCTCGCCCGTCTCCGTCGGGGTCGGCGGTTCGACCGGCAGCTATGGTTCGGGCGTCGGGCTCGGCATCGGCTTCAATCTCGGCGGCGGGCCCAAGCGGATGGCCGACCTCCAGCTTTCGGTGCGCATCGACGATGCCGCGACCGGGCAGGCGCTGTGGGAGGGTCGTGCGCTCACCGCGGTGCCGGTGAAGGCCCCGGCGGCGCAGCCGAGTCTCGCGGCGGCGAAATTGGCGGAGGCGCTATTCAAGGACTTCCCCGGCGAATCGGGACGCACTATCAGCGTCCCATGACCATCAGCATCAACGCCGCTTTCGACAGCGGCAACATCGTCGTGGATTCGGTCGACGGTACGTCGGCGCGTCTGTCGATCCGCAAGGATCGCGAATCCGATTTCTATCAATGGTTCCACTTCCGCGTTGCGTGCAACGTCGGCGACGAACTTGACCTCGCCATCGGCGGTCTCGCCGCGTCGGCCTATCCCGACGGCTGGCCGGGCTATGCCGTCTGCGCGAGCAGCGATCGCGAACATTGGTTCCGTCTCGACACCAGCTATGATGCGGCTGCCGGCGAGCTCGCGATCCGGCATACCGCCGAAAGCCCGATCCTGTGGCTTGCCTATTTCGCGCCCTATTCGATGGAACGGCACCACGACCTGATAGCCTCGGTTGCCGAGTGCGAGGGGGTGACCTATCGCTGCCTCGGCACCAGCCTCGAGGGCCAGCCGATCGACTGCATCGAACTCGGCACCGGCAGGACGCAGGTGTGGCTCTATGCGCGCCAGCACCCCGGCGAATCGATGGCGGAATGGTGGATGGAAGGCGCACTCGAAAAGCTCGTCGATCCCGCCGATCCCTATGCGCGCTCGCTGCGGCGGAAGTGCCGCTTCCATATCGTGCCGAACATGAATCCCGACGGCTCGCGTCGCGGCCACCTCCGCACCAACTATGCGGGCGTGAACCTCAACCGCGAATGGGATAATCCGACCGCCGAGCGCAGCCCCGAAGTGCTGGCGGTTCGTAACGCCATGGATGAAAGCGGGGTCGACTGGGCGATGGACGTCCATGGCGACGAGGCGATTCCCGCGGTGTTCCTTGCGGGGTTCGAGGGGATCAAATCGCTGAAGCCCGGCCAGATGGAGAAATATAAGGCGTTTGAAAAGGCGCTTGCTGCGAACACCCCCGATTTCCAGACGGACCTCGGCTATGCCGAATCGGCGCCGGGACAGGCGAATATGTCGATGTCGACAACCCAGCTCGCCGAACGGTTCGGCGCGGTGTCGATGACGCTGGAAATGCCGTTCAAGGATAATCGCGACCTGCCCGACCCGGTCCAGGGCTGGTCGCCCGAGCGGTCGAAGCTGCTCGCGCATGCCTGCCTGCAGACGCTGGACCAGCTTCTGTGAGGTCGGACGCGGATGGCGCCTGGCGGATCGTCGAGGACGATCTGTCGGGTGCTTCCATCCGCGCATTGCTGGAGGTGCATTTTGCGGGGATGCTCGCGAACTCGCCGGCCGGCAGCTGCCATTTCCTCGATTTCGACGGGCTGCGCGCGGGCGACGTCACCTTCTGGTCGATCCACAAGGGCGATGAACTCGCCGGATGCGGCGCGCTCAAGCGGCTCGATGCCACGCATGGCGAGATCAAGTCGATGCGTACCGCAGAGGCGTTCCTGCGGCAGGGGGTAGCCGCGCGGATGCTGGGTCACATCATCGATGAGGCCCGCGCCCGCGGCCTCGAACGTCTCAGCCTCGAAACCGGCTCCGGCGCGGCGTTCGAGCCTGCCCTGGCGCTTTACCGGGCGCATGGCTTCATCGACTGCGAGCCGTTCGCCGACTACAAATCCGATCCGTTCAGCCGCTTCATGACCTACACGCTCTGACTACAGAAGCGGGGCCCGGAAGGGACTCCGGACCCCGCATATTTTCGGCCAAAGCGGACGCGCGGTTACGCGGCCTTCTTGTCCTCGATCACCGGCGTACCGCCGATCGCGATCTTGTGCGGCTTCATCGCCTCGGGCACTTCGCGCACCAGATCGATCGTCAGCAGCCCGTCGGCGAGGTCGGCGGTGTCGACGCGCACGAAGTCGGCGAGCTGGAAGCGGCGCTCGAAGGCGCGCGTTGCGATACCGCTATAGAGCAGCTGACGCTCTTCACCCTCGGCGACCTGCGCCTTGCGGCCACTGACCGTCAGCATGTTCTGCTGCGCGGTGATGTCGATTTCGCTCGACTTGAAGCCGGCCACCGCGATGGTGATGCGAAAATGGTCGTCGCCCAGCTTTTCGATGTCGAACGGCGGATAATTTTCGGCACCCGAACCACCGGTTTCGAGGAAATCGAACAGACGGTCGAAACCGACGGTCGAACGGCGATAAGGGGTCCAGTCAAAGCTGTTGCGCATTGGTCATTCCTTCCTTTCAAAGCGAAGTCACGGGACCGCGGTTGTTGGCCGCGATCGCCACCCGACCCCGTTCAGGCGGCCGGATGATGCCAATCTGGTAACCGCCGAAACCATTTCAAGGGGGCGTTGGCATTCGGCAAAAACCCGCGCTATGGGGCGGCGGATTTCCTCCATCCGAAGGACCGAACATGCCGCAGCTCATCCTCATCCGTCACGGCCAGTCGCAGTGGAATCTCGAAAACCGCTTCACCGGCTGGTGGGATGTCGACGTCACCGAAAAGGGCGCGGCCGAGGCGTGGGCGGCAGGCGAGCTGATGAAGGAAAAGGGCATTGCGCCCGACAGCTGCTTCACCTCGGTCCAGACGCGCGCGATCAAGACCCTCAATCTCGCGCTCGAGGCGATGGGCCGGCTCTGGCTGCCGGTAACGAAGGACTGGCGCCTCAACGAGCGCCATTACGGCGGGCTCACCGGGCTCGACAAGGCCGAAACCGCGGCGAAGCATGGCGACGAACAGGTGAAGATCTGGCGCCGCAGCTTCGACATCCCGCCGCCACCGCTCGACGCCGCATCGCCCTATGACCTGTCGGGCGATCCGCGTTACGCGGGCATCGCGATTCCCAACACCGAAAGCCTGAAGGATACGATCGCGCGCGTCCTGCCCTATTATGATAGTGCGATCGTTCCCCAGCTCGCGGCGGGCAAGACGGTGTTGATCTCGGCGCACGGCAACAGCCTGCGCGCGCTGGTCAAGCATCTCTCGGGTATTTCGGACGCCGACATCACCGGGCTGGAAATTCCGACCGGACAGCCGATCGTCTATGAGCTCAACGACGACCTGACGGCGCGCGAGCGCTATTATCTCAGCGAGCGGTAATTCACTCCGTCATTGCGAGCGTAGCGAAGCAATCCAGAGCGGCGTGTCGCACCCTGGATTGCTTCGTCGCCGCGCTTCTCGCAATGGCAAGGCGCGTGGCGTCGCGTCAGTCGCGGAGCAGTTCGTTGATCCCGGTCTTGGCGCGCGTCTGGGCATCGACGCGCTTGACGATCACCGCGCAATAGAGCGACGGTCCCGGCGTGCCGTCGGGCAGCGGCTTGCCCGGCAGCGATCCCGGCACCACGACCGAGTAGGCAGGGACTTCGCCGATGAAGACCTCCCCCGTCGCGCGGTCGATGATCTTGGTCGATGCGCCCAGATAGACGCCCATCGACAGCACCGCGCCCTCGCGCACGATCACGCCCTCGGCGACTTCGGCGCGCGCGCCGATGAAGGCGCCATCCTCGATCACCACCGGGCCCGCCTGCAGCGGTTCGAGCACACCGCCGATTCCCGCGCCGCCCGACAGGTGGACGTTCGCGCCGATCTGCGCGCAGCTGCCGACCGTGGCCCAGGCGTCGACCATCGACCCCTCGCCGACATAGGCGCCGATATTGACGAAGCTCGGCATCAGCACCGCGCCCTTGCTGATGAAGGCGCCGCGGCGGACGATCGAGCCGGGGACGGCGCGGAAGCCCGCGTCGCGAAAGCGGTTCTCGCCCCATCCCGCGAATTTCGACGGCACCTTGTCCCACCAGGTTGCGCCGCCGGCGCCGCCCTCGATGATCTCCATGTCGTTGAGGCGGAAGGAGAGCAGCACGGCTTTCTTCAGCCACTGATTGACCTGCCAAATGCCCGACGCATCACGTTCGGCAACGCGATAGCTGCCGTCGTCAAGCCCGGCGAGCGCCGTTTCGACCGCGTCGCGTACCGCGCCGGTGGTGGTCAGCCCCAGCGTTTCGCGCACGTCCCAGGCGGCTTCGATCGTGGCTTGCAGGTCGGTGCTCATGAAATTCCCCAAGGTTGCGGTAACGTGTCGAGCCAGTCGGCGATGTCGGTCGCATGAAAATCGACATGGCCCGGCAGGTGGTCGCGATGGCCGCTTTCGCTGCCATTGTCCAGCCAGACGGTCGTCATGCCCAGCGCTTTGGCGGGCGTCAGGTTGCGCGCCATATCCTCGACGAACAGGCTCGTGGCTGGATCGACCGCCAGGTGCGCGACCATCGCGGTATAAGCCGCAGGATCGGGCTTCGGGGTATAGGCCGTGATGCGGATATCGCAGATACCGTCGAAAAGATCGGCGATCCCGCGCGCCTCAAGAACGCGCGCGGCATAGTCGGCGTCGGCGTTGGTGAAGACCAGCCTGCGTCCGGGCAGCCGCGCGAGCCCCGCACGCAGCCGATCGTCGACAGTCAGCCGGTCCAGCGCAATGTCATGGACGTCGACCAGAAAATCCTCCGGGTCGACGCCATGGTGACGCATCAGCCCGGCCATCGTCGTGCCATGATCGTGAAAATATTGCTTTTGCACCCGCCGCGCTTCGACCGCATCGACGTCCAGCAGCCGCATGATGAAGGCGCCCATGCGTTCGTCGATCAGGTCGAACAGCTTCGCAGACGGCGGATAGAGCGTGTTGTCGAGATCGAAGATCCAGCTTTCGATATGGTCGATCGGCACGGTCATGACGCCCGGGCGCATAAAGCGCCAACGATCCGGCCGCAAGGCGTGTCGCTTTACCTTCCGGCAAGGCTGTCGGGTCTAGCATCGGGGCCGTCCGACGCGCTAGGAGATGGCGGGCAGCGACAGGGGGAAGACCGATGGCCGGGGCGAAACGACATGGCTTCATGCGCCGGATTACCGGGCGCCCCTTGCCAGCCATGCTCTGTATCGCCGCCCTGTCGCTTGGCGGCTGCGGCGGAGGCGGCGGGGCGCGTCCTTCGCCAACCCCCGCCCCGCCCGCAGCTCCGACGCCCGCGCCGACGCCGGCGCCAACCCCCACGCCAACCCCTCCGCCCGGCGGCAATTTCAACACGGCCGAAACGCGGCGTTCCGACGGGGTCAATTTCCATGGCGCGATCACCGCCTATCAGGCTGGCGCGACCGGGCTCGGCGTGCTGGCCGGGGTGATCGACGACGGGATCGACGAGGATAGCCCGGAGTTCGCGGGACGCATCTCGACGCTCTCGGCCGATGTCGCCGGCGCGCGCGGAATCAATGGCGAGGGGACGCACGGAACCAATGTCGCGCAGATCCTGCTCGGTGCGAAGAATGACGTCGGCACCTTCGGCATCGCCTATAACGCGTCGCTGCTCGTCCTTCGCGCCGACCGGCCGGGAAGTTGCGCGACCGAGGATCCGTCGAACGACGAAAGCGGCTGCCGCTTTCCCGAGAGCGCGATCGCGGCCGGGCTCGATCGCGCGGTCACCGCCGGTGCGCGCGTCGTCAATATCTCGCTGGGTGGCGGCGACCCGCCCGGCGCGTCATTGCGCGCGGCGGTGGCGCGCGCGACCGCGGCAGGGATCGTCGTCATCCTGTCGGCGGGCAACGAAGGCGATACCACGGCAAACGGTAACGATCCGAACAACCCCGAACTGTTCGCGCAGGGGCTGCGCGATGCGGGCGGAAGTCTCGTCATCATCGCCGGCGCCGTCGATGAAAACGGGCGCATCGCGGGCTTCAGCAATCGAGCGGGCGCCTACGCGGGTTCCTATCTGACGGCGCTCGGGGAGGGCGTGTGCTGCGCCTATGAGAATGGCGCGATCAAGACCGAGGGCAATTTCGTCTTCGTCCTCAACGGCACCAGCTTTTCGGCCCCGCAGGTTGCGGGTGCGGTCGCACTCCTCGCGCAAGCCTTTCCGAACCTGACGGGGCAGCAGATCGTCGACCTGCTCTACCAGTCGGCGCGCGACGCTGGCGCGGCGGGCGACGATGCGGTCTATGGCCAGGGGATTCTCGACATCGTGCGCGCCTTCCAGCCGATCGGCGCGACGACGCTGGCGGGGACGTCGACCGCGGTGCCGCTTGGCAGCGCGCTCGGCGAACTCGGTGGACCGATGGGCGATGCGGGTGCGCGGGGACAGGGCGGCGCCGTCGGGCTTGTCACCGACGGTTTCGGCCGCGCCTTCAACGTCGACTTTGCGGGCTCGCTCCGTCCGCGCCGCCCCGACTTCAAGCTGTCGGGCGCGATCGGCGGGCTCATCCGCCAGCAGAGCGCCGCTGCGGGCTCGACCGCACTCTCGCTCGTCACCGCGCCGGGCGTCGGCGGGACCGACGCGCTGGCGGGCCTTTCCTTCCATGATGCGCAGCGCGCGCGGACGATCGCCGCGTCGATGGTCACGCGTCTCGACGCCGGCACCCGGCTCGGCCTTTCGGCGGGGCGCGGCATCGGCGGGCTGCTCGCGGGCGAGCGCGGCGAGGCGAGCCATGCGATGCTCGTCGGCGACGCCGCGCAGGAAGGCCTTGGCTTCGCGGCAAGTCCGGGGTTCGGCGCCTTGATCCGGCACAGGATCGCCCCCCGTCAGGCGATCAGCCTCAGCGCCGAGAATGGCACGGTGTCGGGATCGCGCTGGCGGGACGATCCGCTGCTCCGCTATCGCAGCATCCGCGACAGTCGCTACCAACGCTTCGGCGCCTCGTGGGACGGCGGTTTCGGGCGGCTCCAGGCCGCGCTCGGCGGAAGCTGGCTCCGCGAAACGGACAGTCTGCTCGGCGCCCGGCTCGGGCCGGTCTTCGGCGCGGGCGGTGCGACCAGTCTCGTCGGCGATGCGCGGCTCGGTATCGATATGGGGGACGGTTGGAGCATCGCCGGCGCGTGGCGCCAGATGTGGACGCGGCCCGATCGCGGCGGCCTGATCGCCGGGGGCGCGCTCCGCTCGAACGCCTTTTCGTTCGACATCGCGAAGGCGGGCCTGCTGCGCGCCGGCGACCATGCGGCGCTCCGCTTCGCACAGCCGCTTCGCGTCGCGCACGGCGGCATCGATCTGACGCTCCCCGTGTCGTACGACTATGCCACACAGAGTGCTGGATTCGAGCGCCGCACCTACAATCTGGCGCCGACGGGCCGCGAACTGGTGGCCGAGGCGAGCTATGCGCTGGCGCTGTTCGGCGGCGATCTGGTCGCCAACACATGGTGGCGGCGCGACCCCGGCCATATTGCGGCGCTGCCCGACGACAAGGGCGCGGCGCTCCGCTTTACGATGGGCTTCTGATTGTCAGTCGAGCGCGTCGCGCAAGCCCAGCCAGGCTTCGCGCTTCGCTGCAAAGCTTGCGGTGTTCGCGGCGCTGCTCGACGGCAGGTCGACGATGGCGATCGCCCCCGGCGGGGCGATCTGGCGTCGTCCGATCGCCGCCGCCTTGCCGCCGTTGAAGGCGATCATGCGAAGATCGGGCAGGGTCGAGACCAGCGCGGCAAGGTCGTGCGGGTCGGCCCTGCGGATATGCGCGTCGTTGCTTGTCCGCCGCTCGGCGCTGCGAATCACGTCCCACAATCCGATCCTGGCTTGGCGCAGCGCGGCGAGCCGCTCGCCATAAGCCAACTCCGCCAGCGGTTGATCGATCACCGCGCCAAGCAGGCGCCAGAACTGGTTCGTCGGGTGGGCGTAATAGCGGCGTTCGGCCAGCGACCGGGCGCCGGGCAAGCTGCCGAGGATCAGCAGGCGCGTATCGGGCGCGACATGCGGGGCGAAGCTGGCGTGTCGAAGCGCGGCCATATACGATCGATAGCGGCGCAGGCACGGCGCAACAATATTGCCTTCCCCTTGACCGCGGAAGGAATCACCGCTAGGGGCGCGCACGGTCGAAAGCGGCGGACTTCTGCCAAACTCGATCGCAACAGCGCTTGAACATTGCTGGCGCGGATGGAGCCTCCGGAGGACGAGCGAGTCCGCCGGGGTCTTTTGCTGTTATCAGGTTGGCCGTTTTTTGCCGGTTTCGGCAGGCGTCGGCCAGAGCTTCATCCACCGCGGTACAGTAACCGTTCGCTCCCCCAATGATATGGGGCGATGCGGACACATAAAGGTGAAGCATTCATGCCCACGATCAACCAGCTCGTCCGCAAGGGCCGGACGCCGCAGAAGGCGAAGTCCAAGGTCCCGGCGATGGACGCGAACCCGCAAAAGCGTGGCGTTTGCACCCGTGTCTATACGACGACTCCGAAGAAGCCGAACTCGGCGCTCCGCAAGGTGGCCAAGGTCCGTCTGACCAACAGCCGCGAAGTCATTTCGTACATCCCCGGCGAAGGCCACAACCTCCAGGAACACAGCGTCGTGCTGATCCGCGGCGGCCGTGTACGCGACCTTCCCGGTGTCCGTTACCACGTCCTGCGCGGCGTTCTGGACACCCAGGGTGTCAAGGACCGCAAGCAGAGCCGTTCGAAGTACGGTGCGAAGCGTCCGAAGTGACGTTCACGGGGTGAACGTCATCCGGGAAGATCGCTTCAGGCGATTTCATCCGGGATCCATTCACTCCTTCGGCTATTTGATCATCCCGCGAGCGCACCGCGCCGGGATGCTGTTGTAAAAGGAATTACCTATGGCTCGTCGTCGTCGTCCCGAACGCCGCGAAATCCTGCCCGATCCCCGGTTCGGGGATGTCGTGCTGTCGAAATTCATGAACAGCGTCATGCTGGACGGAAAGAAGTCGGTTGCCGAAAGCATCGTTTACGGTGCGCTCGAAGCGGTCGAAGCCCGCGCCAAGAAGGAACCGCTCGGGGTGTTCCACGAAGCGCTCGCCAACATCCGCCCGAACATCGAAGTCCGCAGCCGCCGCGTCGGCGGTGCGACCTATCAGGTTCCCGTCGAAGTCCGCCCCGACCGTGCGCAGGCGCTCGCGATCCGTTGGCTGATCACCGCGGCGCGCAACCGCAGCGAGACCACGATGGCCGCGCGCCTGTCGGGCGAGTTGCTCGACGCGTCGAACAATCGCGGCAACGCGGTCAAGAAGCGCGAAGACACGCACCGCATGGCCGAAGCGAACCGCGCGTTCAGCCACTACCGCTGGTAACGGCGGAAGATTCAGACTCCGCTGGTAATTGCGCCGACGCTCCGGCGTCTCGCAATCGCAACAAAACTTCCTATATCGGGGGCGGCTCCAAAGGCCTCCCCCAAAACCCAAGGAAAAGATCATGGCACGCAGCCATCCGCTCGAACGCTATCGCAATTTCGGTATCATGGCGCACATCGACGCCGGCAAGACCACGACGACCGAGCGCATTCTCTATTACACCGGCAAGTCCTACAAGATCGGCGAAGTCCATGACGGCGCCGCCACCATGGACTGGATGGAGCAGGAACAGGAACGCGGCATCACGATCACGTCGGCGGCCACCACCTGCCTGTGGAAGGCCGATGAGGGCAAGGGCCCCGAACATCGCCTGAACATCATCGACACCCCCGGCCACGTCGACTTCACCATCGAGGTCGAGCGCAGCTTGCGCGTCCTCGACGGCGCGGTCGCCGCGTTCGACGGCGTTGCCGGCGTCGAGCCGCAGTCGGAAACCGTGTGGCGCCAGGCGGACAAGTACAAGGTTCCGCGGATGTGCTTCATCAATAAGCTCGACCGCACCGGCGCGAACTTCTATTATTGCGTCCAGACGATCATCGACCGTCTGGGTGCGGTTCCGGCGGTCCTCTATCTGCCCATCGGCGCAGAAGGCGACTTCAAGGGACTCGTCGACCTCGTCAACGAGCGCGCGATCATCTGGAAGGACGAGAGCCTCGGCGCCGAATTCTTCTATGAAGAAATTCCGGCCGACCTGAAGGACAAGGCCGCCGAATATCGCGAAAAGCTCGTCGAACTTGCCGTCGAGCAGGACGACGATGCGATGGAGGCGTATCTGGAAGGCACGCTGCCCGACGTCGCGACGCTGAAGGCGCTGATCCGCAAGGGCACGCTGAACCAGGCGTTCGTTCCGGTCCTGTGCGGTTCGGCGTTCAAGAACAAGGGCGTCCAGACGCTGCTCGACGCGGTCGTCGACTATCTGCCGTCGCCGCTCGACATCCCCGACGTTCAGGGCATCAACCCCGACACGAACGAACCCGACTCGCGCGCGACGTCGGACACGGCGCCGCTGTCGATGCTTGCGTTCAAGATCATGAACGACCCGTTCGTGGGCTCGCTCACCTTCGCCCGTATCTATTCGGGCACCCTGACCAAGGGCAGCTATCTGAACTCGGTCAAGGACAAGAAGGAAAAGATCGGTCGTATGCTCCTGATGCACGCCAACTCGCGCGAGGACATCGAGGAAGCCTATGCGGGCGACATCGTCGCGCTCGCCGGCCTCAAGGAAACCACGACCGGGGACACGCTCTGCGCCAACAACGCGCCGATCATCCTCGAGCGGATGGAATTCCCCGAGCCGGTCATCGAGCTGTCGGTGGAACCGAAGACCAAGGCCGACCAGGAAAAGATGGGCATCGCGCTCAACCGCCTGGCTGCCGAGGATCCGTCGTTCCGCGTGTCGACCGACCATGAATCGGGTCAGACGATCATCAAGGGCATGGGCGAGCTTCACCTCGACATACTCGTCGATCGCATGAAGCGCGAGTTCAAGGTCGAGGCGAACGTCGGCGCGCCGCAGGTGGCGTACCGCGAATCGCTCGCGAAGCCGGTCGACGTCGACTACACCCACAAGAAGCAGTCGGGCGGCTCGGGTCAGTTCGGCCGCGTCAAGGTCAGCGTCGCTCCCGGCGAACGCGGCTCGGGCATCACCTTCATCGACGAGATCAAGGGCGGCAACATTCCGCGCGAATATATCCCGTCGGTCGAGAAGGGTATGCGCGAGAGCGCCGAAAACGGCCACATGATCGGCTTCCCGATCATCGACTTCGAAATCCGTCTGACCGACGGTGCGTACCATGACGTCGACTCGTCGGCGCTGGCGTTCGAAATCGCGGGCCGTGCGGCGATGCGCGAAGTGGCGGCGAAGGCCGGCATCAAGCTGCTCGAGCCGGTGATGAAGGTCGAGGTCGTGACTCCCGAGGAGTTCATGGGCGACGTCATCGGCGACCTCAACAGCCGTCGTGGCCAGATCCAGGGCACCGACAGCCGCGGCAACGCGCAGGTGGTTGAAGCCATCGTGCCGCTTGCCAATATGTTCGGCTACGTGAACCAGCTGCGCTCGTTCACCCAGGGTCGCGCACAATACTCGATGCAATTCTCGCATTATGAGGAAGTGCCGACGAACGTGGCTGAAGAAGTGAAGGCCAGAATGGCCTGACGGGTCCCAGTAAGGGTCCTGGGCCGCGCGGACTTGCGCCGCGCGGCAAGACCCTCTAAGGGCGGCGCCTGATTCAGCAGGCTCGTCCACGACTGATCAACGGAAACACCTAAGAAGAAGGTTCTTAAATCATGGCTAAGGCTAAATTTGAGCGGACGAAGCCGCACTGCAACATCGGCACCATCGGTCACGTCGACCACGGCAAGACCTCGCTGACCGCGGCGATCACCAAGGTGCTCGCCGAAAACGTCGCGGGCAACGCCGCCGTCGACTTCGCGAACATCGACAAGGCTCCCGAAGAGCGCGAGCGCGGCATCACCATTTCGACCGCGCACGTCGAATATGAAACCGACAACCGCCACTATGCGCACGTCGACTGCCCGGGCCACGCCGACTATGTGAAGAACATGATCACCGGCGCCGCGCAGATGGACGGTGCGATCCTCGTCGTCTCGGCCGCTGACGGCCCGATGCCGCAGACCAAGGAGCACATCCTGCTTGCGAAGCAGGTTGGCGTTCCCACCATGGTCGTGTTCCTGAACAAGGTCGACCAGCTCGACGATCCCGAGCTGCTCGAGCTCGTCGAACTCGAAATCCGCGAAGAGCTTTCGAAGCGCGACTTCGACGGCGACAATATTCCGATCATCGCGGGTTCGGCCCTCGCCGCGCTTGAAGGCCGCGACGACAACATCGGCAAGGACGCCATCATGAAGCTGATGGCTGCCGTCGACGAATGGATCCCGCAGCCGGAACGTCCGCTCGACAAGCCCTTCCTGATGCCGATCGAGGACGTCTTCTCGATCTCGGGCCGCGGCACCGTCGTCACCGGCCGTGTCGAAACCGGCGTCGTCAAGGTTGGTGAAGAAGTCGAGATCGTCGGCATCAAGGACACCAAGAAGACGACCGTCACCGGCGTCGAAATGTTCCGCAAGCTGCTCGACCAGGGCGAAGCGGGCGACAACATCGGTGCGCTGATCCGCGGCGTCGGCCGTGAAGAAGTCGAGCGTGGCCAGGTTCTGGCGAAGCCCGGCTCGATCACGCCGCACACCGAATTCACCTCGGAAGTGTACGTCCTGTCGAAGGACGAGGGCGGCCGTCACACGCCGTTCTTCGCGAACTATCGTCCGCAGTTCTACTTCCGCACCACGGACGTCACCGGCGAGGTCATCCTCCCCGAGGGCACCGAGATGGTCATGCCGGGCGACAACGTCCAGCTGTCGGTCAAGCTGATCGCCCCGATCGCCATGGACCAGGGTCTGCGCTTCGCGATTCGCGAAGGCGGCCGCACGGTCGGCGCAGGGGTTGTCGCGACCATCACAAAGTAATATAGGGCCGCGAGCCGCGCGATTCGGACTGATTCGCGCGGCTCGTAGCTAAAAGATTTTCGATGGCCTCTCCGGCCTCCTTTGGGGGTCGGAACAGGCCATTTCGCTCTTTCGCATCGTCAGACGGGATTCGACTGGAACAGTCATGGAAACGCAGAATATTCGCATTCGCCTGAAGGCCTTTGATCACCGCGTGCTCGATCAGGCCACGACCGACATTGCCGACACGGCACGTCGCACGGGCGCTCTCATTCGCGGTCCGATCCCGCTGCCGACGCGCATCGAGAAATTCACCGTGAACCGCGGTCCGCATGTCGACAAGAAGTCGCGCGAGCAGTTCGAGGTGCGTACCCACAAGCGGCTGCTCGACATCGTGCAGCCCACCCCGCAGACGGTTGACGCGCTGATGAAGCTCGATCTGGCTGCCGGCGTGAATGTCGAGATCAAGCTGGCCTGAAAACCAGCGTGCTCCGGACTTGATCCGGAGCCCAGGGTAGAAGCGGCCGACAGGCCGCGCTGAAGCCGCCCTGGGTTCCTGCTTTCGCAGGAACACAGTAAAGGTTTCGGAGGATACCGCCGGATTTATCCGGGCTGCGTCCCCCGTCTCGCCACTGGTCCTTCGGGGCGGTGGCACCTCAGCCCGGACGGGGCGATGCATCGAAATTTCGGGCTGAGAGGGTTCGGCCGGGGCTTGCCCCGGTGGGTCCCGCAAGCCGTGCGGAATGGTCCGCCCGGCCTCTGTTTAGGAGTATGGATCATGCGTACTGGCGTGATCGCGAAGAAAATGGGGATGACCCGCCTGTTTCAGGACGACGGCCGCCACGTGCCCGTCACCGTCCTGAGCCTCGAAGGCTGTCAGGTCGTCTCCGTGCGCGATAAGGAACGCGACGGCTATGTGGCCGTTCAACTGGGTGCCGGCTCGGCCAAGGCGAAGAACGTCGCCAAGCCGCAGCGTGGCGCCTATGGCAAGGCCGAGGTCGAGCCCAAGGCGAAGCTCGTCGAATTCCGCGTCGCCGACGACGCGACGCTCGACGTCGGCGCCGAACTGTCGGCCGACCATTTCGTCGCCGGCCAGATCGTCGACATCCAGGGCGTGACCCAGGGCAAGGGCTTTGCGGGTGCGATGAAGCGCTGGGGTTTCGGCGGTATGCGCGCGACCCACGGCGTCTCGATCAGCCACCGTGCGCATGGTTCGACCGGTAACCGCCAGGATCCGGGCCGCGTCTTCAAGAACAAGAAGATGGCCGGCCACATGGGCGCCCGCAACCGCACCCAGCAGAATCTCGAAATCGTCCGCACCGACGCCGAGCGCGGCCTTCTCTTCGTCAAGGGCTCGGTCCCTGGCTCGAAGGGCGGCTGGCTGCTCGTCCGCGATGCGGTGAAGCTGCCGCGTCACCCCGAGGCCCCCTATCCGGCGGGCATCAAGAGCGCGGCCAACACCAACGAAGCCCCGGCTGACGCGCCGGTCGAAACGCCGGTCGAAGAAACCGTCGTCGACACCGCGGCCACCGACGGCGCACAGGAGTCCTGATCATGAAGGTCAAGGTTCAGACCCTCGATGGCAAGGCTGGCGCCGACATCGACCTTAACGACGACGTCTTCGGCGTCGACGCGCGCGCAGACATCCTGCACCGCGTCGTTGCCTGGCAGCTCGAAAAGCGCCGCGGCCCCGCTCGCGCCGCCCGCGAGCGCAGCGACGTCGCCCGCACCGGCAAGAAGTTCGGTCGCCAGAAGGGCGGCGGTACGGCTCGTCACGGCGACCGCAAGGCGCCGATCTTCATCGGCGGCGGCAAGGCGCATGGCCCGCGTGCCCGCACCTTCGGCCACTCGCTGAACAAGAAGATCCGCACCCTCGGCCTGAAGATGGCTTTGAGCGACAAGGCGAAGGGCGGCAAGCTCGTCGTCATCGACACGCTCGAGCTCAAGGACGCGAAGACCAAGGCGCTCGCCGGCAAGCTCGGCAAGATGGACCTCGGCAACCGCGCGCTCTTCATCGACGGCGATGCGGTGCACGAAAGCTTCGCAATGGCATCGGCCAACCTGATCGGCATCGATTCGCTGCCGGCCATCGGCGCCAACGTCTATGACATCATCCGTGCCGACACGCTGGTCCTGACCCGCGCGGCGGTCGAAAAGCTGGAGGCCCGCTGCAATGGCTAAGGCAAAGACCATCGACGCGCGTCACTACGACGTGATCCTCGCTCCGGTGATCACCGAGAAGTCGACGCTGCTCGGCGAAAACAACGCCGTGGTGTTCAAGGTCGCGGACGACGCGACCAAGCCCGCGATCAAGGCCGCCGTCGAGGCGCTGTTCGATGTCAAGGTGCTGAGCGTCAACACGCTCGTCACCAAGGGCAAGACCAAGCGCTGGAAGGGCAAGCCCTACACCCGCAGCGACGTGAAGAAGGCGATCGTTCGCCTGGCCGAAGGCCAGTCGATCGACGTCACCACGGGCGTCTGAGCGGCTCGGGAAGGCAGAGAAAATGGCACTCAAACATTATAATCCGACCAGCCCCGCGCAGCGCGGCCTGATCCTCGTCGACAAGTCGTCGCTGTGGAAGGGCAAGCCCGTCAAGGCGCTGACCGAAGGCAAGCGCAAGACCGGTGGCCGCAACAACAAGGGCCATGTGACCTCGCGCGGCATCGCCGGCGGCCACAAGCAGAAGTACCGCTTCATCGACTTCAAGCGTCGCAAGTGGGACATGCCGGCCACCGTCGAGCGTCTGGAATATGACCCCAACCGCACGGCGTTCATCGCGCTCGTGAAATATGAGGACGGCGAACTCGCCTACATCCTCGCGCCGCAGCGTCTGGCTGTCGGCGACACGATCGTCGCGGGCAAGAAGACCGACGTGAAGCCGGGCAATGCGATGGAATTGTCGCAGATGCCGGTCGGCACGATCGTCCACAATATCGAGATGAAGCCGGGCAAGGGCGGCCAGATCGCCCGTTCGGCCGGCACCTATGCCCAGGTCGTCGGCCGTGACCGCGGTCTCGTCATCGTGCGTCTCGGCTCGGGCGAACAGCGCTACATCCGCGGCGAGTGCATGGGCACGGTCGGCGCGGTGTCGAACCCCGACAACCAGAACACCAACCTGGGCAAGGCCGGCCGTGGCCGCTGGCTCGGCAAGCGTCCGCTGACTCGCGGTGTCGCGAAGAACCCGGTCGACCACCCGCACGGCGGTGGTGAAGGCCGCACCTCGGGTGGCCGTCATCCGGTGACCCCGTGGGGCAAGCCGACCAAGGGCGCTCGTACCCGTCACAACAAGTCGACCGACAAGATGATCATCCGGTCGCGTCACGCGAAGAAGAAGAGGTAAGCCATGGCTCGCTCGGTCTGGAAGGGTCCGTTCGTCGACCTTCATCTCCTCAAGAAAGCCGAAGCGGCTCAGGACGGCGGCAGCTCTGCCCCGATCAAGACCTGGTCGCGTCGCTCCACCATCCTGCCGCAGTTCGTCGGGCTGACCTTCAACGTCTACAACGGCCGCAAGTTCGTGCCGGTGTCGGTGAACGAAGACATGGTCGGCATGAAGCTGGGTGAATTTGCGCCGACGCGCTTCTTCCCCGGCCACGCGGCCGACAAGAAGGGCAAACGCTAATGGGCAAGGAAAAGTCCCCCCGCCGCGTTGCGGACAATGAGGCTCTCTCGGTCGGCACGCAGATTCGCGGCTCGGCGCAGAAGCTGAACCTCGTTGCCGCGCTGATCCGCGGTCGCAAGGTCGAAGACGCGATGAACGTCCTCGCTTTCTCGAAGAAGGCGATGGCCGTCGACGTGCGCAAGGTTCTCGCCAGCGCCGTCGCCAATGCGGAAAACAACCACAACCTCGACGTTGACGCGCTGGTCGTCAAGGAAGCGAGCGTGGGCAAGTCGATCTCGATGAAGCGCTGGCACGCTCGCGGCCGCGGCAAGTCGACCCGGATCGTGAAGCCCTTCAGTCGCATCCGCATCGTCGTCCGCGAACAGGAAGAAGAGGCGTAAGATGGGCCAGAAGAGCAATCCGATCGGCCTGCGCCTGCAGGTCAACCGCACCTGGGACAGCCGCTGGTTCGCCGAAGGCCAGGACTATGGCCGCATGCTTGTCGAGGATCTGAAGATCCGCAAGTTCGTGTTCAAGCACCTGCCGCAGGCCGCGATCTCGAAGGTCGTGATCGAGCGTCCGGCGAAGCTGTGCCGCGTGTCGATCTATGCCGCCCGTCCGGGCGTCATCATCGGCAAGAAGGGCGCCGACATCGAAAAGCTGCGCAAGCAGCTCGGCGAGATGACGGGCAGCGACGTGTCGCTGAACATCGTCGAGATCCGCAAGCCCGAAGTCGACGCCAAGCTCGTCGCACAGGGCATTGCCGACCAGCTCGAACGCCGTGTCGCCTTCCGCCGTGCCATGAAGCGCGCGGTGCAGTCGGCGATGCGTCTGGGCGCCGAGGGCATCCGCATCAACTGCGCGGGCCGTCTGGGCGGCGCGGAAATCGCGCGCACCGAATGGTATCGCGAGGGCCGCGTGCCGTTGCACACGCTGCGCGCGAACGTCGACTATGCCGAGGCCGAAGCGCACACCGCTTATGGCGTCTGCGGCATCAAGGTGTGGATCTTCAAGGGCGAGATCCTGGGCCACGACCCGATGGCGACCGACCGTCTGATGCTCGACGCGCAGACGACCGGTGTCCGTCCGGCCCGCGATGATCGCCGCTAAGGAACGCTGACATGCTGCAACCGAAAAAAACCAAGTTCCGCAAGGCGTTCAAGGGCCGCATCCACGGCCTCGCCAAGGGCGGTACCGACCTCAACTTCGGCTCCTATGGCCTGAAGGCGATGGAACCCGAGCGCATCACCGCGCGCCAGATCGAAGCGGCCCGCCGCGCGATCAGCCGTGCGATCAAGCGTCAGGGTCGCCTCTGGATCCGCGTGTTCCCCGACGTCCCGGTGTCGTCGAAGCCCGCCGAAGTCCGTATGGGTAAGGGCAAGGGTTCGCCCGAATATTGGGCCGCCCGCGTCAAGCCCGGCCGCATCCTGTTCGAACTCGACGGCGTTCCCGGCCCCGTGGCCGCGCTGGCGTTCGAACGCGCGGCGATGAAGCTGCCGATCAAGACGAAGGTCGTTGCCCGCCTCGGCGACACCTCGCATCTGGAGGGTTGAGGGCCATGGCCAAGACCGAAGATCTGACCAAGAAGACCGACGACCAGCTCGCCGAACAGCTTGGCGAACTGAAGCGCGAGGCGTTCAACCTCCGTTTCCAGGCCGCCACCGGCCAGCTGGAAAAGGCGTCGCGGGTCAAGGAAGTGCGCCGCACGATCGCGCGCATCAAGACCGAGCAGACCGGGCGCGCACGCTCGGCTGCGAAATAAGGAGACCAACCCATGCCGAAGCGCATTCTGACCGGCACGGTGGTGTCCGACAAGGGCGACAAGACCGTCGTGGTGAAGGTGGAGCGGAAGGTCAAGCACCCGCTCTACGGCAAGATCATCCGCCGTTCGAAGAAGTATCACGCCCACGATGAGGACAACAGCTTCAAGGCTGGCGAAACCGTCCGCATCGAGGAAACGCGTCCGATCTCGAAGCTGAAGACCTGGAAGGTCCTCGACAAGGTCGAGGTGTCTACCAAGGCGAAGAAAGCCGACGAGATCGACGCATAAGCGCGAAGAGTTTCACGGAACCGCCGGGATGGCCCGGTAGGCCAGAGAAGAAGGAAATGCATCGATGATCCAGATGCAGTCACAATTGGAAGTCGCCGACAACAGCGGTGCGAAGCGCGTCCAGTGCATCAAGGTGCTGGGCGGCTCGAAGCGTCGCACGGCCGGCGTGGGCGACGTGATCGTCGTCTCGATCAAGGAAGCGCAGCCGCGCGGCAAGGTGAAGAAGGGTGACGTCCATCGCGCCGTCATCGTCCGCACCGCGAAGGACGTTCGCCGCGCCGATGGGTCGGTGATCCGTTTCGACAGCAACGCCGCCGTGCTCGTCAACAAGAACGAGGAGCCCATCGGCACGCGCATCTTCGGCCCCGTCGTCCGCGAACTGCGCGGCCGCGGCTATATGAAGATCATCAGCCTGGCGCCGGAGGTGCTCTGACCATGGCGAACAAGATCAAGAAGGGTGACACCGTCGTCGTCCTGTCCGGCAAGGACAAGGGCAAGACCGGCGAAGTGACGCAGGCGCTGCCGAAGGATGGCAAGGTCGTCGTCGCGGGCGTGAACGTCATCACCCGCCACCGCAAGCCGACCCAGCAGAACCCGCAGGGCGGTCTCGAGCGCAAGGAAGCGCCGCTCTTCGCGAGCAAGGTCGCGCTGGCCGATCCGAAGACCGGCAAGCCGACGCGCGTCCGCTTTGAAACCAAGGACGGCAAGAAGGTCCGCGTGGCCGTGAAGTCCGGGGAGACGATCAATGGCTGATGCTTACACCCCGCGTATGGGCAAGCTCTATGACGACAAGATCGTCAAGGCGATGACCGAGAAGTTCGGTTACAAGAATGCGATGGAAGTGCCGAAGATCGAGAAGATCACGCTCAACATGGGCGTCGGCGAAGCCACGCAGGACAAGAAGAAGGTCGAAGCGGCCGCTGCCGAGATGGAACTCATCGCCGGCCAGAAGCCCGTCGTGACCCGCGCGAAGAAGTCGATCGCCCAGTTCAAGCTGCGCGAAGGCATGCCGATCGGTTGCAAGGTCACCCTGCGCCGCGAACGCATGTACGAGTTTCTCGATCGCCTGATCACGATCGCGATGCCGCGCATCCGCGACTTCCGCGGCGTGTCGGCGAAGAGCTTCGACGGTCGTGGCAACTATGCCATGGGCCTGAAAGAGCAGATCATCTTCCCCGAGATCAACTATGACCGCATCGACACGGTGCGCGGCATGGACGTGATCGTCACCACCACCGCCCGCACGGACGAAGAGGCCCGCGAACTGCTCAGGCTGTTCGGCTTCCCCTTCCCGATCGAAGCGCAGGAAAAGGAAGCCGCCTGAGTCCCGCAAGGGACCAGGCAGGCTCTTTCAAGAAGGAAAGAGAACTTAAGTCATGGCGAAACTGAGTTCGGTGAACAAGAATGAGCGTCGCAAGAAGCTGGTGAAGAAATACGCCGGCCGTTATGCGAAGCTGAAGGCGATTGCGGCCGACACCTCGCTCGACGATGGCGAGCGTCTGATCGCGCGCCTCAAGATGGCGGAAATTCCGCGCAACGGCAACCCGACCCGCATCCGCAACCGGTGCGAGCTGACGGGCCGTCCGCGTGCCTATTACCGTAAATTCCGGCTGTGCCGCGTGCAGCTCCGCGATCTGGCCAACAAGGGCCTGATTCCCGGTGTTGTGAAGTCGAGCTGGTAAGGGACTAGAAGATGGCAATGACCGATCCCCTGGGTGATATGCTCACCCGCATCCGCAACGGCCAGCAGGCGAAGAAGGACAGCGTCCTGACGCCCGCCTCGACCCTGCGCGTCCGCGTTCTCGATGTTCTCCAGCGCGAAGGCTATATCCGCGGTTACAGCGAAGAATCGCTGGGCGCGAAGGGCCAGCACAAGGGCATTCGCATCGAGCTTAAATATTTCGAAGGCCAGCCGGCGATCCGCCACGTGGCCCGCGTCTCGAAGCCGGGCCGCCGCGTCTATTCGGGGTCGAAGGACCTTCCGATCGTGCGCAACGGCCTGGGCATCACCATCGTGTCGACCCCGCGCGGCGTTCTTTCGGACGCCGAGGCTCGCGAACATAATGTCGGCGGCGAAGTGCTGGCGGAGGTGTTCTGATGTCTCGCATTGGTAAAAAGGCAGTGGCGATCCCCAGCGGCGTGACCGCGGCGATCGACGGCGGCCAGCTGTCGGTGAAGGGCCCGAAGGGCACCCTCGCGATGACGCTCTCCGACAACATCAAATATGAAGTCGGCGAAGGCAGCATCTCGGTGCAGCCCGCGAACGACACGCGCGAGGCGCGCGCCTTCTGGGGTATGCAGCGCACGCTGGTGCAGAACCTGATCACGGGCGTGACCGAGGGCTTCACCAAGGTGCTCGAAATCACCGGTGTCGGCTATCGCGCCAACTCGCAGGGCAAGACCTTGAAGCTGCAGCTCGGCTACAGCCACGATGTCGATTTCGCGGTGCCCGAAGGCATCGAGATCAAGACGCCGGACAACACGACGATCGAGATCAGCGGTATCGACAAGCAGAAGGTCGGTCAGGTTGCAGCGGAAATCCGCCGCTGGCGCAAGCCGGAGCCCTATAAGGGCAAGGGCATCAAGTATCGCGGCGAGTACATCTTCCGCAAAGAAGGCAAGAAGAAGTAAGCCATGGCACATCTTACCACTTTCGAAAAACGCCGCCAACGCGTGCGTACCGCCCTCCGCCAGCGCGCCGGTGGACGCCCGCGCCTGTCGGTGCATCGCTCGGGCCGTCACATCTATGCGCAGCTCATCGATGACGCCGCCGGCAAGACGCTGGCCGCTGCCTCGACGCTCGACAAGGATGTCCGTGGCAAGACCGGCGCGACCGCTTCGGCTGCGGCCGATGTCGGCACCCGCCTCGCGGCTGCCGCCAAGAAGGCGGGCGTGACGCAGGTCGTGTTCGATCGCGGCGGCTTCCTGTTCCACGGGCGCATCAAGGCGCTGGCCGACGCGGCTCGCGAAGGCGGATTGGAGTTCTAATATGGCTGACGAAATTCAGAACGCCGAAGCGGCGCCCGAAGCGACCGAAAACACCGGCGCTCAGCGCCGTGGCCGGGGCGGCCGCGATGGTGGCCGTGGTGGGCGTGACGGTGGCCGCGGCCGCCGCGACGACCGCCGCCCGCGCGACGAAGAGGGCGGCGAGGAGCTGATCGAAAAGCTCGTCCACATCAACCGCGTCTCGAAGACCGTGAAGGGCGGCAAGCGCTTCGGTTTCGCCGCGCTCGTCGTTGTCGGCGACGGCAAGGGCCGCGCCGGTTTCGGTCATGGCAAGGCGCGCGAAGTGCCCGAAGCCATTTCGAAGGCGACTGCTGCCGCGAAGAAGGCGATGATTCGCGTTCCGCTGCGCGACGGCCGCACGCTGCACCATGACGGCCGTGGCCACTTCGGCGCGGGCAACGTCACGCTGCGTTCGGCGCCCGCGGGCACCGGCATCATCGCCGGCGGTCCGATGCGCGCCGTGTTCGAATCGCTGGGCGTTGCCGATGTGGTGACCAAGTCGGTCGGTACCTCGAACCCCTACAACATGATCCGCGCGACCTTCGAGGCGCTCGGCGAACAGACGAGCCCGAAGTCGGTCGCACAGCGACGCGGCAAGAAGGTTTCGGACCTGATCAAGCGTGGCGGCTCGTCCGACCGCGCAGCCGAGGCCGAAGCCGCGGCGGTGACGGAGTAAGACGATGGCCGACAAGAAAATCAAGATCCGCCAGATCGGCTCGCCGATCCGTCGTCCGAAAGACCAGCGCAAGATCCTGACCGGCCTTGGCCTGGGCAAGATGCACCGCGAGGTCGAACTGGTCGACACCCCGGAAGTGCGCGGCATGATCCGCAAGCTTCCGCACATGGTGGAAATCGTCGAGGGCTAACCGCAGGTGAAGCTCTACCGCCTGTTGACCGGTCCCGACGACAGCGCCTTTTGCGCGCGGGTCGAGGGACTGCTCAACCGGGGATGGCAGCTTCACGGCAGCCCCTCGATTACCGAAGTCGGTGGCCGCGGCTATGTCGCCCAGGCCATCGTGATGGAGAAAGCCGGGCCTTATCCCGGTTTTCAGCCGTCGAGTGAAATCGAACCGGACTGAAATCTTTCGGTCCACAGCGCGACCACAGCGAAAGCGAGTGCACAGACATGACGATCAAGCTTAACGAACTCAGCGACAACAAAGGCGCCCGCAAGGGCCGGATGCGCGTCGGACGCGGCATCGGTTCGGGCAAGGGCAAGACCGCGGGCCGCGGCCAGAAGGGCCAGAAGAGCCGCAGCGGCGTCGCGATCAACGGCTTCGAGGGTGGCCAGATGCCGCTCCACATGCGCATCCCGAAGCGCGGCTTCAACAACATCTTCGGCAAGGATTTCGCGATCGTGAACCTTGGCCTGGTGCAGAAGCTGGTCGACGCCAAGAAGCTCGATGCGAAGGCTGTGATCGATCACGCCGCGCTGAAGGCGGCTGGCGTTGCGCGCGGCGGCAAGGACGGCGTTCGTCTCCTCGCCAAGGGCGAACTCACCGCCAAGCTGACCTTTGCGGTCGCCGGTGCGTCGAAGGGCGCGATCGAGGCGGTCGAAAAGGCCGGCGGCAAGGTCGAGCTTCCCGAAGTCAAGGAAGCGGCACCCGAAGGCAAGAAGGCCCAGCGCCGCGCCAAGGCCAAGGCCGAGTAAGAATTTGCGAAGGGGCGGTTCGGAAGGACCGCCCCTCGTCACATCACGAGATTGATTGTCCGTTCCATGCGAACGGATGATGCAGCCGGTATCGACGAGCTGCATCGCAAAATGGGCCTTTCCCCTTGCGCTTCGTGACCTCCGAACGCACATAGGCGCCGGGTCGCGGGGGGCGCGGTCCGGATATTCCTGAGGAAGACACCCATGGCCTCTCGCGCCGACCAGCTTGCATCCAACCTCAATTTTTCGAAGTTCGGCCAGGCGACCGAGCTCAAGAACCGCATCTGGTTCACGATCGGCGCGCTGATCGTCTTCCGCTTCCTGTCGTTCGTGCCGCTGCCGGGGGTCGATCCCGTCGCGCTGTCGCGCCTCTACAGCCAAACCGCGTCGGGCGGCGTCCTCGACATCTTCAACACCTTCTCGGGCGGCAGCCTCGAGCGCATGAGCATCATCGCGCTCGGCGTCATGCCCTATATCACGGCGTCGATCGTCGTGCAGCTCGCCTCGGCGCTCGCGCCGAGCCTCGCCGCGCTCAAGAAGGAGGGCGAGAGCGGGCGCAAGAAGCTCAACCAGTACACGCGCTACGGCACGGTCTTCCTGACCGCGATCCAGGGGTATTTCATCGCCGTCGGCCTCGAAACGCTCGGCCAGAGTCAGGGCATCGCCGCGGTCGTCGACCCCGGCATGATGTTCCGCATCGGCGCCGTCATCTCGATCGTCGGCGGTACGTTGTTCCTGATGTGGCTCGGCGAGCAGATCACCAGCCGCGGCATCGGCAACGGCGTCTCGCTGATCATCATGGCGGGCATTCTTGCCCAGCTGCCGCGCAGCTTTGCGCAGATGTTCACGCAGGTTCGCGAAGGGTCGATGGGTGGCGGCACGATCGTCGCCGTTGTCGTCGGGGCGGTCGTCGTGATCGCCTTCATCAGCTTCATGGAGCGTGCGCAGCGCCGCGTCCTCGTCCAGTATCCGAAGCGCGCGACGCAGCGCGGCGTGATGCAGGCCGACCGCAGCCACCTGCCGCTCAAGGTCAACACCGCGGGCGTGATTCCGCCGATCTTCGCCTCGTCGCTGCTGCTGATGCCGCTGACGGTGACCCAGATGCTCGGCAACAATGTCCAGCAGGACACGGCTTGGGGCGAATTCCTCGTCTCGCTCAACCAGTATCTCGCGCACGGCCAGCCGCTCTACATGGCGCTCTATGCCGCGGGGATCATCTTCTTCTGCTTCTTCTACGTCGCCGTGGTCTTCAATCCCGAGGAAACCGCCGACAATCTGAAGCGCCAGAACGGCTTCATTCCCGGCATTCGTCCGGGCAAGAACACCGCCGCCTATCTCGACTTCGTGCTGACGCGCATCACCGTGATCGGCGCGGCCTATCTGGCGATCATCTGCCTCGTCCCCGAATATTTCATCGCTGGGTCGGGCCTGCCGTTCCAGCTCGGCGGCACCAGCCTGTTGATCATCGTGAACGTCACGATCGACACGATCAGCCAGATTCAGAGCCACATGCTCGCGCATCAATATGGCGACCTCATCAAGAAGGCCAAATTGAAAGGCGGCATTGCGCGTCGCTGACGCCGCCGCTACGCGAATCCCGACAGGGTAGAGGTAACAGGGGCTTCCATGACGCTGAACATCATTTTGCTTGGACCGCCGGGCGCGGGCAAGGGAACGCAGGCATCGCGGCTCGAAAGCGAGCATGGCATGGTTCAGCTCTCGACCGGCGACATGCTTCGTGCCGCGGTCAAGGCGGGCACCCCGATCGGCCTCCAGGCGAAAGCGGTCATGGACGCAGGCGAGCTGGTTTCGGACGAGATCGTCTCCGGCCTGATCGGCGAGCGGCTCGACGCGCTCGGCGGCGACACCTCGGTGATCTTCGACGGCTATCCGCGCACCGCTGCGCAGGCCGATGCCCTCGACACCATCCTCGCGGATCGCGGCCGCAAGCTCGACCATGTGATCGAGCTGGTGGTCGAAGAGGACGCACTGGTCGACCGCATCACCGGCCGCTTTTCGTGCGCCAAATGCGGCGCTGGCTATCACGACCGCTACAAGCTGCCCAAAGTCGAAGGCACCTGCGATGTCTGCGGCAGCCACGAATTCAAGCGCCGCCCCGACGACAATGAGGAAACGGTGCGCACGCGCATGGCCGAATATCGCGCCAAGACCGCGCCAATCCTGCCGATCTACGAAGCGCGCGGGATCGTCAGCAAGGTCGACGGCATGGCCGACATCGATCATGTCAACGACGCCATCGAGGCCATTCTCGGCAGCTGAGCCGCACCTGTTGTAAACGTCATTGCGAGGGTCCCTTCGGCCTGCCGGCAGGCCGGACGCTCAGGATAAGCCGTGACTTGGTCGCGGACCCGTGGCAATCCAGAGCGGCGTAAGGCTGCCCTGGATTGCTTCGCTTCGCTCGCCATGACGGAGCTCGGGGAGGAGGGGGATTGTATGAAATCTAAATCCTGTCTTGCTGCTGGGATACTCTCGGCTGCCGTGCTGGCCATGCCCGCGCAGGCGAAGGTCATCGACCAGAGCGACATCGGCTTCACCATTGCCCACAGCGCGCAGGTCGCCGCCTCGCCCGAAGATGTCTGGAAGATGCTTCGCACCCCCGACAAATGGTGGTCGAAGGATCATAGCTGGTCGGGCGACGCCGCGAACTTCTGGCTCGATTCGCAGGCCGGCGGCTGCTTTTGCGAGAAACTGCCTCCCGCCAAGCCGGGCGGCGCGCCGGGCAGCGTCCAGCACGCGCGCATCCTGTTCGCCAAACCCGACGAACTGATGCGCCTGTCGGGCGCTTTCGGCCCGCTACAGGGCGAGGCGGTGGCCGGCACGCTGACGATCCAGATCAAGCCGACGCCGACCGGCAGCGCGATCCGCTTCGACTATACGGTCGGCGGCTATATGCGCTTCAAGGTCGCCGACGTCGCGCCGGGGGTCGATCGCGTCCTCGGCGAACAACTCGTCGGGCTCGCCAGGGCGCTTGGCGGTTCGCTGCCGGTCGCGAAGGACGGGACGGAGGGCGCGGGCAAGGAGGCGCCCGCGAAGGACGAACAGGATCTCGACGCCGCGGTCGCGGACCTCGTCAAGGACGCGCCGAAAGAGGCGCCCGAGAGCGATTAGGCGCCCGGCTTGCCGCGCAGCTTCGCGAGCGCCGCGAAGGGCCCCGCCTGCTCCTCGCTGAGCACGCCCTTCTCGGCAAGGATGCGGTCGGCGTCCGGATGACGCGGAAAGGGATCGAGCGCGAGCGACAATGTCTGCACTGCCGCCTCGCCTATATCGATGCGGTCGTCCTCGAGCGGCAGGATATCGCAGTCACCGTCGCTGATCTCGATCTCCTCGTCGGGATCGACGACGGGCTCGGCGCCCTTCAGGAAGCGAAGATCGAAAGGCTCGGCGAGCTTTGCGGGCACGGGCAGGGCGGTCGCGGCGCAGCTCTGTACGACCGCGGCTTCGATCGCACCTCTCGCGGCGATTCCGCCCGCCACCGCGCGCACCTCGGCGGTGACGACGAACCGGTCGAGCGCGGCGAGGTCGAGCCGCTTCGCGATCGCCGCGCGGACGGCGTCGCCGGCTTCGATGCGCACCGTGCGACCCTGCGCCGCGTCGGCAAGCGTGACGATGTGCGAAAATTCGGGCGCGCTCATTCGGGCAGCCGCTCCGCGACGACGAGCGTATCGACCGGAGTCGCCGCCAGCGCCGCGCGCTGCGCCGCCACCCGCGCCATGACATGCGCCAGCCCCGCGGCGGGCGGCTCCTTGCCGCGCCACAGGTTGCGCACCAGCGCCGCCCTGAGTTCGTCCGATCCGTCGGCAGCCCGATATGCGCCGAGGCGGCCGCCGAGCGCGCCGACCATCCGCCCGATCTGCTTGCCGACGACCATGTCGCCGAACCCGATCTGGCGCATCTGCCCGTCCATGTCGTCGACGAACAATTCGGTGAGTTCGACGCCCGCGCGCGCCTGTTCGGGATCCTGGTCGATCCGGTGCAGGACAAGCGCGAGGATCAGGCTGACCATGTCGAAGCGCCCGTCGAGCGTGTCGGGGACGCCGCCCTCGCTATACCAGTGCGGTTGCCGCGCGGTGGCGACGACGGCGTTCCACAGTGGACGCCGCGCTTCGCGGGGATCGGGGTCGGACCTGAAGAGTTTGCGGAGCGTTGAAAACATCGCAAATGCTTAGGCCGAATCCACTGAACGGAAAAGGCCTGTCGGTCAGCTTGGCGCAAGCATTGGGGCGGCATAAGCCGCTTGTGCGCGCCGTCCGCTTGCGGTTAAGAGGCGCGATTGCCAGCGCCTGCGCCCGATGCGGGGAAAAGCGGCGCAAGGAGACGAGTTGATGCCGATTGCCGACCCCAAGTCTTTCGCCCGTCCCGCCCGCCTGATCGTTGCGGGCGTGGCGCTCGCATTGACCGCCAGCGGCTGCGCGCAGGTCAAGGGCCGGCAGGGCTATTTCGTCGATCCGGTGCTGACCGATGCGATCGCCCCCGGCGTCGACAACCGCGAATCGGTCGAAAAGACGCTCGGCCGTCCGACCTTCGTCGGTCAGTTCAGCGACAATGAATATTATTATGTCTCGCGCGAGACGCGCCAGCTGGCGTTCGCCAGGCCGCGCCCCGTCGCGCAGCAGGTGCTGCGCGTGCGTTTCGATCCGGCGGGCAATGTCGTCGCGGTCGACAAGACCGGGCTTGATCTGGTGAGCAAGATCAGCCCCGAAGGCGACAAGACGCCGACGCTCGGCCGCCAGCGCAGCTTCTTCGAGGATATCTTCGGCAATATCGGTGCGGTCGGCGCGCCGGGAACGACCGGCGGAGGTTCGCCGGGGCAGTAAGCCGGCGGCCTTTGCCGGGCGGGTTGCAACAGCGGCGGCGTCTTCCCGACGACCGCCGCCTTTCTTTTATTGCGCGATACCGCCCGCCGCCAGGACGGCGAGGGTGACGAGGTCCGACGCGGTCGACGACATCGTCGCGACCTGCACCGGCTTTTCCATGCCGATCAGCATCGGGCCGATCACCGCGCCGCCGCCCAGCTCGCGCAGCAGCTTCGCCGACAGGTTTGCCGACTGCAGCCCCGGCATGACGAGAACGTTCGCCGGCCCCGACAGGCGGCAGAAAGGATAGTTCTTCATCGCGCGCAGGTTGAGCGCGACGTCGGGCGCCATTTCGCCTTCATATTCGAAGCCCGGATTGCGTTCGTCGAGGATGCACACGGCCTCGCGGATATTGTCGAGCCACGACCCGGGGGGGTTGCCGAAGGTCGAATAGGAGAGAAAGGCGACGCGCGGCTCATGTCCCATCCGCCGCGCGACCTGCGCGGTGCGCTCGGCGATGTCGGCCAGCATCTCGGCGCTGGGGCGCTCGTTGACCGTCGTGTCGGCCATGAAGATGGTGTGATGCTGGTCGACGAGGACGTGGATGCCGAACGGCGTCTTGCCCTCGGCATGGTCGATCACGCGCCGCACCTCGCGCATCGACTGCGAGTAGGTGCGCGTCGTGCCGGTGATCATCGCATCGGCGAGCCCGAGCTGGAGCAGAAGCGAGCCGAAGATGTTGCGGTCGCGGTTGACCATGCGCTCCACGTCGCGGCGGAGGTATCCGCGGCGCTGCAACCGTTCGTAGAGCATGTCGACCATCTGCGGGACGTGCGGCGAATTGACGCTGTTGTGGACCTCGAAACTCTCGGCGTCGGGGACACCCATCGCGCGCAGCTTGTCGTGCAGCCCTTCGCGCCCGACGAGCACCGGAATGCCATAGCCGCCATCGCGGAACTGGATCGCCGCGCGCAGCACCACTTCCTCTTCGCCCTCGGCAAAAACGATGCGCTTCGGATTGGCGCGCGCCGCCTCATAGGCGAGCGTCAGCACCGAGGTCGTCGGGTTGAGCCGCGCGCGCAGTTCGGTGCGATATTCGTCCATGTCGGCGATCGGCCGCTGCGCGACGCCGGTGTCCATCGCCGCCTTGGCGACCGCGGCGGGGACGATTTCCATCAGGCGCGGGTCGAAGGGCGAGGGGATGATATATTCGGGGCCGAAGCTCGATGCCCGCCCGCCATAGGCGGCGGCCACTTCTTCCGGCACCTGCTGGCGCGCAAGGTCGGCGATGGCATAGGCGGCGGCGATCTTCATCTCCTCGTTGATCGCGGTTGCCCGCACGTCGAGTGCGCCGCGGAAGATGAAGGGGAAGCAGAGGACGTTGTTGACCTGGTTCGGGAAATCCGAACGGCCCGTCGCGATGATCGCGTCGGGGCGCGCCGCGCGCGCATCGGGCGGCGAGATTTCGGGGTCGGGATTCGCCATCGCGAAGATGATCGGCGCGGGCGCCATATCCTTGACCATCTCGGGCTTCAGCGCCCCGGCGGCCGACAGGCCGAGGAAGACGTCGGCGCCCTTCAGCGCCTCGGTCAGGTCGCGCGCTTCGGTCGGCACTGCGTGCGCCGACTTCCACTGGTCCATGCCTTCGGTGCGGCCCTGATAGATGGTGCCCTTGCGGTCGCACATGATCACATTTTCGTGCCGCACGCCCAGCGCCTTGATCAGCGCGGTGCAGGCGATCGCCGCCGCGCCGGCGCCGTTGACGACGACCTTCACCGTCGACAGGTCGCGCCCGGTCAGGTGGCAGGCGTTGATCAGGCCGGCGGCGGTGATGATCGCGGTGCCATGCTGGTCGTCATGGAACACCGGGATGTTCATCTTCTCCTTCAGCGCCGCTTCGATGATGAAGCAGTTCGGCGCCGCGATATCCTCGAGGTTGATGCCGCCGAAGCTCGGCTCGAGCAGTTCGACCGCCTCGATGAAGCGCTGCGGATCTTCGGTGGCGACTTCGAGGTCGATCGAATCGACGTCGGCGAAACGCTTGAACAGGACGGCCTTGCCCTCCATCACCGGCTTCGAGGCGAGCGCGCCCAGATTGCCGAGGCCGAGGATCGCGGTGCCGTTCGAGATGACGGCGACGAGGTTCCCCTTGACCGTATAATCATAGGCGCTCGCCGGATCCTCGGCGATTGCGAGCACGGGCACCGCGACGCCGGGCGAATAGGCGAGCGAAAGGTCGCGCTGCGTCGCCATCGGCTTCGAGGCGACGATCTCGATCTTACCGGGCCGGCCATATGAGTGGTAGAGCAGGGCCTCGCGATCCGAAAACTGCACCTTGCTGCCGCTGTCCATAATAATCCCCTTGGTTCGATTCAGACACGCGCCCGTTTCCCAATCCCCTAGCGTCACCGGCGTCGATTGTAACCCCGCGATCTTCCAAACTCGGGTGCGTCCGCGCGCAAGGGTTGCGAGCGACCGGGAGCGACCGGTTGCGGACATGGAATTCCTCCCTGTGGCGTAGCCATGGGGAGGTGGCAGCGCGAAGCGCTGACGGAGGGGCAAATGGCGCAACGTTGCGGCCCCTCCACCACCGCCTACGGCGGCGGTCCCCCTCCCCATCGCTTCGCGACAGGGAGGATTTTACGTCCGCTCCCCACCCCGAAGCCGCCATTCGCGACCCGCGCCTTGCCATGCCGCCGCCAATCACTAAGCAGGGTGCGATGTCCGTCCCCGCCCGTTCCGCCGCCAACAGCAACGCCGCGCCCGCCGCCCATCCCGCGGCGACCCCGATGATGGCGCAATATTGGTCGCTGAAGGCGAAGGCGGGCGACTGCCTGCTCTTCTACCGCATGGGCGATTTCTTCGAGCTGTTTTTCGACGATGCGAAGGCGGCGGCTTCGACGCTCGACATTGCGCTGACCTCGCGCGGCGAACATGGCGGTGAGCCGGTGCCGATGTGCGGCGTGCCCGTCCATTCGGCCGAATCCTATCTCGCGCGGCTGATCAAGGCGGGCCACCGCGTCGCCATAGCGGAGCAGGTCGAAACGCCCGCCGAGGCCAAGGCGCGCGGCGGATCGAAGGCGCTCGTTGCGCGCGACATCGTGCGTTTCGTGACCGCGGGGACGCTGACCGAGGAGGCGCTGCTCGAAGGCCGCAGCGCGAACCGCCTCGCCGCGCTCGCGCAGGTCGGCAGCGAGGGTGAGGTGGCGATCGCCGCGGCCGATATCTCGACCGGACGGTTCGAGGTTGTCGCGGTGCGGCCCGAACAGGTCGACGCCGAACTCGCGCGGCTGGCGCCGTCGGAGCTGCTCGTCAGCGAAAGCGCGGAGGACGTTCCCGAATGGGTCGCGCGGCAGGTGGTGCGACGGCCGCAATCCGATTTTTCGAGCGCCGCGGCGCAAAAGCGCCTCGAGACTTTCTTCGGCGTCCAGACGCTCGACGGCTTCGGCCGGTTCGGCCGCGGCGAGCTGGCCGCGATGGGCGCGCTCGTCGCCTATCTCGACCATGTCGCGACCGGCCAACCGATCTTCCTCCAGCCGCCGCTGAAACATCAGTCGTCGGGCCGCATGGCGATCGACGCCGCGACGCGCGAAAGCCTCGAACTCGTCCGCACGATGGCGGGCGGGCGCGACGGCAGCTTGCTCGGCACGATCGACCGCACCGTGACCGCCGCGGGCGCGCGGCTGCTTGCCGACGATCTGGCGAGTCCGCTGACCGACAAAGCGGCGATCCTCGACCGGCTCGACCTCGTCGATGGCCTTGCCCGCGATGCACTCTGGCGCGGCGAGCTTCGCGCAGCCCTGCGCGCGCTACCCGACGCCGGGCGTGCGCTCGGCCGCCTCGTCGCGGGACGCGGCGGCCCGCGCGACCTCGCACAGCTTCGCGATGCGCTGGGCGGCGCGCGACTCTTGCGCGAGCGGCTTGCCCGCCGCCCCGACCTGCCGCCTTTGCTCGCGCGGCTGCTGCCCGGCCTCGACGGTCATGGCGCGCTTGTCGACGAGCTGACGCGCGCGCTGATCGACACGCCTCCGGTCGACGCCGCGCAGGGCGGCTATGTCGCCGAGGGCTATGACGCCGCGCTCGACGCGCTGCGCGAGACCGCGCGCGACGGCCGCAAGGCGATTGCCGCACTCGAAGCGCAGTATCGCGACCGTACCGGTATCGCCTCCTTGAAGATCCGCCACAATGGCGTGCTCGGCTATCATGTCGAGGTGCCCGCGAAGCACGCCGACGCGCTGATGGCGCCCGAATCGGGCTTCGCCCACCGCCAGACGCTCGCGGGCGTCGTGCGCTTCAACTCGTCCGACCTGCACGAGGCCGCAAGCCGCGTCACCCAGGCGGGCGTCCACGCCATCGCCGCCGAGGCCGCGCATCTCGAAGTCCTAACCGAAGCCGCGGTGTCGCGCCGCGAGGCGATCGCCGCAAGCTGCGACGTCCTCGCGCGGATCGACGTCGCCGCGGCGCTCGCCGACCATGCGATGAGCCACAACTGGTGCCGCCCCGACCTTGCGGACGAGCCTTGCCTCGACGTTGCCGGCGGGCGCCATCCGGTGGTCGAGGCCGCGCTCGCCAAATCGGGCGAGCGTTTCGTCCCCAACGATGTCTCGCTTTCGGAAGCCGACCGGCTCTGGCTCGTCACCGGCCCCAACATGGGCGGTAAATCGACCTTTCTCCGCCAGAATGCCCTGATCGTCGTGCTCGCCCAGGCGGGTGGTTTCGTCCCCGCCGCGTCGGCGAGGCTCGGGCTCGTCGACCGGCTGTTCAGCCGTGTCGGCGCGAGCGACAATCTCGCGCGCGGGCGCTCGACCTTCATGGTCGAGATGGTCGAAACCGCGGCGATTCTCGCGCAGGCGACGCCGCAGAGCTTCGTCATCCTCGACGAGGTCGGACGCGGCACCTCGACCTACGATGGCCTCGCGCTCGCCTGGTCGGTGGTCGAGGCAGTGCATGAGGTCAACAAGTGCCGCTGCCTCTTCGCGACGCACTATCACGAGCTCACGCGCCTCGCCGAGACGCTGAACGCGCTCTCGCTCCACCATGTCCGCGCGCGCGAGTGGCAGGGCGATCTGGTGCTGCTGCACGAGGTTGCCGAAGGGCCCGCCGACCGCAGCTACGGCCTTGCCGTCGCGCGGCTCGCCGGCGTTCCCGCGGGTGTCGTCAAGCGCGCCGAAGCGGTGCTCGCGAAGCTCGAAGCGGGGCGCGAGAAGACCGGCGGGCTCGCCGCGGGGCTCGACGACCTGCCGTTGTTCGCCGCGACGCTGGCGGAAGCGCCCGCCGCCGCGAAGGATGCGCTGCGCGAGGCGCTCGCCGGGATCGACCCCGACGCGCTCGCGCCGCGCGAGGCGCTCGATGCGCTCTACCGGCTCAAGCAGATCGTGGCCGACGGGCGATGAGCGATATCTTCGACACGCTCGACGGCCGCCGCGCGATCATCGACCGCCGCGCGCTTTCCGACCGGCTTGGCGAGATCGCGGCCGAAACGAGCGATAGCGGCAAGCGCCGCGCGGCGATGGTGGCCCTGCTCAAGACCGCGCTCGAAGAGGGGCGCGCCGAAATCAACCGGCGGCTGCTCGCCCGCCCCTCGTCGGGGCGCGTCGCGGCGAATGCCACCGCCTTCCTGATCGATCAGATCGTCCGCCTCAGCCACGACTTCACCGTCGGGCATCTCTATCCCTCGGGCAATCGCTCGGCGGGCGAGCGCATCACGCTGATCGCGGTCGGCGGCTACGGCCGCGCCGAAATGGCGCCGTTCAGTGACATCGACATCGGCTTCCTGACGCCGTTCAAGCAGACGAGCTGGACCGAGCAGGTGATCGAGGCGCAACTGTACACGCTCTGGGATCTGGGGCTGAAGGTCGGGCACAGCTCGCGTTCGCTCGACGAGATGATCCGCGCCGCGAAGGACGATCTGACGATCCGTACCGCACTTCTCGAGGCGCGCTTCATCTGGGGCGACCGCGACCTTTACGACCAGGCGAGCGCGCGCTTCGATGCAGAGGTCGTCGCGGGCAATGCGCGCGCGTTCGTCGCAGAAAAGCTCGCCGAACGCGACGAGCGCCACAAGCGCATGGGTGATTCGCGCTATGTCGTCGAACCCAATGTGAAGGAAGGGAAGGGGGGGCTGCGCGATCTCCACACGCTCTTCTGGATCGGCAAGTTCATCCACCGCGTCCGCACGGTGCCCGAGCTGGTCGACGCCGGGCTGCTGACGGGCCGCGAGCTCAGGCAGTTCGAGCGCGCCGAGAATTTCCTGCTCGCGGTGCGCTGCCACCTCCACATCCTCGCCGGGCGGCCCGAGGATCGGCTGACCTTCGATTTCCAGCGCGAGATCGCACAGCGCATGCAATTCGCCGAACGCCCCGGCAAGAGCGCGGTCGAGCGCTTCATGCAGCTCTATTTCATCCATGCGAAGGCGGTCGGCGACGTCACCGGGACCTTCCTGGCGCATCTCGACGAGCAGATGGCGGCGCGCGGACGGCGCTTCCTGCCGACCTTGCGGCGGCGGCCGGGCAGGCTCCATGGCTTCGTCCTCGACCGCGGCCGGCTCGCGCTGCCGTCGGACGATTTCTTTCAGGCGGATCCGGTGCGACTGGTCGAGATTTTCGCGCTCGCCGACAAGCATGGCCTCGAAATCCATCCGCAGGCGATGCGGCAGGCGCGCCACGATGCGAAGCTGATCGAGACCAGGGCGATCCGGCGCAATCCCCGCGCGAACGAGCTGTTCCTCGACGTGCTGACCTCGCCCCGCGACCCCGAAACGGTGCTGCGCTGGATGAACGAGGCAGGGGTGTTCGGGCGTTTTGTGCCCGATTTCGGCCGTGTCGTCGCGCAGATGCAGTTCGACATGTATCATCATTATACCGTCGACGAGCATACGATCCGTGCGATCGGGCTCCTGTCGGACATCGAACAGGGGCGGCTCAAGGAGGATCACCCGCTCTCGACCGCGATCATGGACCAGATCCATTCGCGCCGGGTGATCTATGTCGCGGTGCTGCTCCACGACATCGCCAAGGGGCGCGGCGGCGACCATAGCGTGCTCGGCGCCGAACTGGCGCTCCGCGTCTGCCCGCGGCTCGGGCTGAGCGCCGCCGAGACCGAGACGGTGTCGTGGCTGGTGCGCTATCACCTGCTGATGTCGGCGACGGCGTTCAAGCGCGACCTCGCCGACTTCAAGACGATCCTCGATTTCGCGCAGGTCGTGCAAAGCCCAGAGCGTCTGCGCCTGCTCCTCGTCCTCACCGTCGTCGACATTCGCGCGGTCGGCCCCGGTGTGTGGAACAGCTGGAAGCGGCAGCTGCTCACCGAACTGTACGACGCCGCCGAGGAAGTGCTGCGCCTCGGCCACAAGCAGCGCGGGCGCGAGGCGCGGATCGAGGCCAAGAAGGAGGCGGTGGCCGATCTGCTGGGCCACGATGAGAAGGCGTTCGCCAAGCTCGTCAAGCGCCTCCCCGAAAGCTATTGGATCGCCGAACCGGTCGAGGTGATCGCCGCCAACCTTCGCCATATCCAGGCCGCCGGCGACGCCCCGCTCCACATCGCGGCGGTGCCCGACGAGGATCGCGGCGCGACCCTGGTGATGGTGCTCGCCGCCGACCATCCGGGGCTCTTCTACCGCATGGCGGGCGGCATCCACCTCGCCGGCGGCAACATCATCGACGCGCGCATCCACACGACGCGCGACGGGCTCGCGCTCGACAATTTCCTCGTCCAGGATCCGCTCGGCCGCCCGTTCGCCGAGGCGGGACAGATCGGCCGGTTGACGCGGGCGATCGAGGATGCGCTCGCCAACCGCCAGAAATTGCTCCCGAAACTCGAAGCGCGCGCGTTGCCGCGCACGCGCGCCGAGGCCTTTCGCGTCGCCCCCAGCGTTTTCATCGACAACAAGGCGTCGAACCGCTTCACGGTGATCGAGGTCAATGCGCAGGACCGCCCGGCGCTCTTGAACCAGCTCGCTTACGCGCTCTTCCAGTCGAAGGTGACGGTGCACAGCGCGCATGTCGCGACCTATGGCGAGCGCGCGGTCGACACTTTTTATGTCACCGACCTGATCGGCGACAAGATCGACAGCGCCGCGCGGGTGAAGTCGCTGGAGAAGCGCTTGCTGGAGGCGGCGGGAAGCAAGAGCGAGGAGGCGGTGGCGGCTTAGGGGTTTGAGGAACCGCCGTCAAACCGCGCCGCGCAGCGGATCGGCCTCGCCGATCCGCCGTCGACGTCTATTTGTCAGCCGAACTTCACCAGATTGAGGGCTGGAAGCGGGCCGCCGGGGAACTGGACGAGCCGTCCGCCGACTGCGAGCGAGCCGAGGTCGATGCCCGCGAAACCGAGCCGGTCGATCAGAGCGCCGATCTCGGCCTTCGCTCCGGCATCGTCGCCCGCGTAAAAGAGAAGGCGCTGGCCACCCTCGCTTGCCGGGTTGCCCGACAGAAGTTGCGGTTGAAGGTGGTTGAACGCCTTCACCACGCGCGCGCCGGGCACCATGTCGGCGAAGACTTCGGACGAGGCCCGGCCGCCGAGATCGAACGGCTTGAACAGCGGCGCCTCGATCGGGTTGTTCGTGTCGACAACGATGCGACCATCGAAAGGGGGCAGGCCGCCGAGAGCCTGCGGCAGTTTCGACCAGTTCACCGCGACAAAGACTATGTCCTTCGCCGCCGCGTCCTCGCGCGTGCCTGCGGTGATCGCGGGACCGATCGCGCCGACCGCGTCGGCGAGGCTTTCGGGACCACGACTGTTGGCGAGTGTGGCAGCAATATCCTTGCGCGCGAGGGCCGTGGCGATGGCGCGACCGATGTTTCCGGCGCCGATGATGCCGATGCTGGGCATGATGATGCTCCTTTCGTTTCGGGATCAGGCGGTGAGGCCGCCGTCGGCAACGATGTCGGCGCCGGTGACGAAGGCCGCCTCGTCACTGGCGAGAAAGGCGACGATGCTGGCGATTTCCGATGGCTGGCCATAGCGGCCGATCGCCATGCCCGGACCGACGATCGCGGCGACGGGACCATCGGCGGGATTCATGTCGGTGTCGGTCGGGCCGGGGTGGACGGTGTTGACGGTGATGCCCTTAACCCCCAGGTCGCGCGCAAGGCTGCGGTTGAAACCAGTGATCGCGCCCTTGGTCAGCGTATAGACCGACGCGGTCGGAAAGGCGGCGTAGCGCGTCATCGACGAGCCGATGTGGATGATGCGCCCACCCGCCTTCATGCGGCGTGCCGCTTCCTGCGTCGCGACGAAGACGCCGGTGACATTGACCGCGAGCATCCGTTCGTAATCCTCGAAACGGAAATCCTCGATCGGCGCATTCACCGCGACCCCGGCATTGTTGACGAGGATGTCGATGCCGCCAAAGGTTTCGGCGGTCCGGGTTACTGCGGCGCGCACCGCATCCGAGTCACCCGCGTCGGCGGCGATGGCGATCGCCTTGCCGCCCGCCGCTTCGATTTCGGCGACGACGTCGGCGGCGCGATCGGGCGAGGCGCTGTAGGTGATGGCAACCGCAGCACCGTCGGCGGCAAGGCGGCGGGCGATGGCGGCGCCGATCGAGCGCGAACCGCCGGTAACGAGGGCGATCTTGCCCGAAAGGTTCAAATTGGTGTTGGTCATGGTCTTCACTCCTGATTGCTTTGGTGGAGTGAAGATGGCTCATCCATTATGTCTCGATTAGCCGGTAGTGAGTTGCTATATTTTCAACCATTGATTGAAAATGGAAACGCTCGCCAATCTTGAATCCTTCGTGCGCAGCGCCGAGCTCGGCAGCTTTTCGGAAGCCGCGCGTCGGCTCGCGCTGACCCCCGCAGCGGTCAGCCGCAATGTCGCCATGCTCGAACGCAATCTGGGCGTCCGGCTTTTTCAACGCTCGACGCGCAAATTGACGCTGACCGAGGCAGGAGAGGCTTTCCGGCTCGCGATTGCTGGAAGCCTCGACGATATTCAGGCGGCGATTGCCGGGATCGCATCGGACAGCGGCGAGCCCGCCGGGGTGCTGAAGGTCAGCATGGCCCCGACCTTTGGCATTATGCATATCCTGCCGATGCTTCCGGGCTTCATCACGCGCTATCCGCATATCCGCCCCGAATGGCATTTCGAGAACCGGCAGGTCGATATTGTCGCCGAGGGCTATGACGCAGCGATCGGCGGTGGTTTCGACCTGTCGCCCGGGATCGTCGCGCGGACGCTCGCGCCTGCGCACATCGTCGCGGTGGCGTCGCCCGCCTATATGTCCGGCCGCGTGGCGCCCCCCGACCCGGCGGCACTGGCGGCGTTCGATGGCATCGTCATGCGCTCGCTCCAGACCGGCCGGATCAGGCACTGGACGATGCGCGATGCGGCAGGAGTCGAGCGCGCGGCGACGCTAAGCGAAGATATTGTGGTCAACGACCCGGCCGCCATGCGCGAAGCCGCAAGGCTCGGGCTGGGCGTCGCCCTGCTCGCAGTGCCGGACGTGCTGCCGGACCTGGAAAGCGGCGCGCTCGTGCGGCTCGTCTCACGCTGGTATGCCGATGCCGGTGCGATCTCGGTCTATTATGTGTCGCGAACGCTGCTGCCGGGGAAGACGCGCGCCTTCGTCGACTGGATCGCCGAGGCGTTCAAGCGCGACAGGCTGGCAGAGCGATTTGCCGGCAGCTTGGGAACATAGGCCGCGCAGAACATAATTGGCGAGAAAACCGACGGCATCAACCCCGCAGCACCGCTCCAACCTTCGCCGCCGCCGCGACCACCTTGTCGGCGATCGCCTTCAATTCAGCGTCGGTGAAGCTCTTGTCCTGCGGTTGCAGCTCGACCTCGACCGCCAGGCCCACCTGGCCTTCGGGGACGCCCTGCCCGGCGAAGCGGTCGAACAGCCGCGCGTCGACGATCGCCGCCTTGTCGGCGCTGCGGATCGCGCGGACGAGCTCGCCCGCCGCCAGCGCTTCGGGCGCGAGGAAGGCGAAGTCGCGGCGCACCGATTGCAGCGCCGGCGGGGAAAAGGCGGCGCGGGCGGGCCCGCTCGCGCGCTTCGCCGGGATCGCGTCGAGGAAGATCTGCACCGCCATCACCGGACCGTCGACGTCGAAATGCTTCGTCAGCGCGGGGTGGAGCGCGCCGAATTCGGCGAGCACCGCCTTGGGGCCGAGGCGCAAAGTCGCCGACTGGCCGGGATGCCAGATCCCGGCTTCGGCGACGGCGTCCATCACCTGCAACCGGTCGGCGGGGGCGCCCGCGGCGTCGAGCAGCGCGAGCGCCGCCGCTTTCGCGTCGAAGGCGTTGAATGTCGGGGCCTTGCCCGCCTGCCAACTGCGCGGCGTCTTGTGGCCGGCCATCAGCACGCCCAGCGTCGGATGCTCGGTCGCGCCGATATAGCGGCGCCCGATCTCGAACAGGCGGATGCTGTCGGCGCCGCGATTCTGGTTGCGCGCCGCGGCGGCGAGCAGGCCGGGCAGCAGCGACGGGCGCATGACCTTCAGCTCTTCGCTGATCGGGTTCGCAAGGCTCCAGGTGCCGCCGCCGAAGGGCGCGGCCTCGCGCTCGCTGATGAACGACCAGGTCACCGCCTCGTGGAAGCCCGCGGCCGCGGCGCTGCGGCGCAGGCGGCGTTCGGCGAGCTGCTCGGGCGTCGCGGTCGGTTTCGCGACGCCATCGGTGCGCGGCAGCGGCGCCGACGCGATCGCGTCGAAGCCGGTGATGCGCGTGACTTCCTCGACGATGTCGGGCGCGGCATCGACATCGCGCCGCCAGCTCGGAACCGCGATCGTCCACGGATTGCCCTCGGCCACGCCAAAGCCGAGCGATTCGAGGATCGCGCGCTGTGTTGCGGGTTCGATCGCGATGCCGCCGAGCGTCGCCGACAGCGTGGGGTCATAGGCGAGTGTCTTCGCCTCGACCGGCGGCGTGCCCGCGCGGGTCAGCGCCGAGGGCGTGCCGCCGCAGATGTCGAGCACATATCTGGTGACGATTGCGGTGCCTTCGTCGAGGAAGGCCGGATCGACCCCGCGCTCGAAGCGGCTGCGCGCATCGCTGGTGAGGCCGAGCGACTGCCCGGTGAGCGCGATGCGCTCGGGCGTGAAGTAGGCGATCTCGATCAGGACGTCGGTCGTTTCCTCGCTGCAGCCCGAATGCTCGCCGCCCATGATGCCGGCGATGTCGTGGACCTCGCGCTCGTCGGCGATCACGGTCATCGTTTCGGTGAGGATATAGTCCTTGCCATTCAGGGCGGTGACGGTCTCGCCGTCCTTTGCGCGCCGCGCGACAAGCGCACCGCTGAGCTTGGCGCGGTCGTAGATATGGCTCGGGCGGCCGAGGTCGAACATCACATAATTGCTGATGTCGACGAGCGCCGAGATCGAACGCTGGCCGATCGCCTCGAGGCGACGGCGCATCCATTCGGGGGTCGCGACGCGATTGTCGACGCCCGCGATTGTACGGCCGTAGAAGGCGGGGCAGGCTTCGGGATCGTCGGTGCGGATTTCGGTCGCGGGCGCGCCCACGCCTTCGATCGCGGGAATGGCGAGCGGCTTCAGCGTGCCCAGCCCGGCGGCGGCGAGGTCGCGCGCGATCCCACGCACGCCCATGCAATCCTGCCGGTTCGGGGTGATCGAAATGTCGATCACCGGATCGCCCGCGCCCGAATAATCGGCGAAGGGCGTGCCGACCGGTGCGTCGGCGGGAAGCTCGATGATCCCGTCATGGTCGTCGCCGAGCTCCAGCTCGCGCGTCGAGCACATCATGCCGTTCGATTCGACACCGCGCACGGCGGCGACCTTCAGCTCCATGCCGTTCACCGGCACGACCGCCCCGGGCAGGCCGAGCACGCCGACGAGGCCCGCGCGCGCATTCGGCGCGCCGCAGACGACCGTGAGCGGAACGCCGTCGCCCGAATCGACGGTCAGCACCTGCAGCTTGTCGGCCTGCGGATGCTTTTCGGCGGTCAACACCTTCGCAACACGAAAGCCCGCGAGTTTCTCGGCGGGGTTTTCGACGCCTTCGACCTCGTGGCCGATACGGTTGAGCGTCGCGACAACATCGGCGGCGGAAAAGTCGCCATCGAGATGGTCGCGGAGCCACGACAGGGTGATTTTCATCGAAAATCTCCCGGTCGTGCCCCGGACTGCGATCCGGGGCCCAGAATCAAAAGGCGCGTGACCTTCATGCCGAAATCCCCCCGCTTAGCGTCGGCACACTCAGCGCGTTGAACCCATAATGCGACAGCCAGCGCAGGTCGCCGTCGAAGAAGGCGCGGAGGTCGTCCATCCCATATTTCAGCATCGCCAACCGGTCGACCCCGACCCCGAAAGCAAAGCCCTGCCAGACGTCGGGATCGAGCCCGCAATTGGCGATCACGCGGCGGTTGACCATGCCGCTGCCGAGCAGCTCCATCCAGGCATGGCCTTCGTCGTCGCCGTTGCCGCCGACGATCCGGCGGCCCTTCTCTTGCTTGTAGCCGACATCGACCTCGGCCGACGGCTCGGTGAAGGGGAAATAGCTGGGGCGCAGGCGGAGCACGATGTCGTCGCGCTCGAAATAGGCCTTGAGGAAGGTTTCGAGCGTCCATTTGAGGTGACCCATATGAATGCCGCGATCGATGACCAGCCCTTCGACCTGATGGAACATCGGCGTGTGCGTCGCGTCGCTGTCGCTGCGATAGACGCGGCCCGGCGCGATGATGCGGATCGGCGGTTCCTGGCTCATCATCGTACGGATTTGCACCGGCGAGGTGTGCGTGCGCAGCAGCATCGCGCGACCGTCTGCATCGGTGTCGGGGAAATAGAAAGTGTCGTGCATCGCGCGCGCGGGGTGCGTCTCGGGGATATTGAGCGCGGTGAAATTGTGCCAGTCGTCCTCGATCTCGGGGCCCGTCGCGACCGCGAAACCCATGTCGGCGAAGATTTCGGCCAGCTCGTCCATCACCTGGCTCACCGGATGGACGCTGCCCCGCGGCGCGTCGGTGGCCGGCAGCGTCATGTCGAGCCTTTCGCTCGCGAGCTTCGCGTCGAGCGCCGCGCCTTCGAGCGCGGCCTTGCGCGTCGCGATCGCCTCGGTGACGGCTTCGCGCAGCGCGTGGATCTTCGGGCCCTCGGCCTGACGCTCCTCGGGGGTCATGCCGCCGAGCGTTTTCAGCAGACCGGTCACGCTGCCCGCCTTGCCGAGTGCGGCGACGCGCAGCGCCTCGATGGCGTCGAGATCGGCCGCGGCCTCGATGTCGCCCACCAGCTTCGCCTGCAGGGCCTGTGTCTCGCTCATTGTCGTTCGTCCTGTTCCGGCGGCGCTGCCGCTGCCGGCCTGCATTTCATGTCTTTATGGAGACGGCGGCTGCCCGCGCGTCGGTTGTCCGCCGCTTGCACCGAACGCGCGGCGCGGGTCAAGTCCGTTGGCCGAAAAGCGGCCTATCCGGCGGGCTTGTGGAGTCCCTGGACGGCCTCGCCCGCTGCCGCCGCCCGCGCCCGCGCCGCGCTGCCGAGAATCGGCTTGGCCCGTGCGGCATAAGCGCGCGGGCTCATACCCATGAAGCGCCGGAAATCGCGCGTGAACTGCGCCTGATCATAATAGTGATAGTCGAGCGTCTCGATCCAGCTCATCGACGGATCGAGCATGAAGCGTGCCAGACTGCGCAGGAAGCGCTGGCGGCGGATGAGCAGCTTCGGCGGAAAGCCGAAGGCGCGCCGCGACAGGCGCTCGACAGAGCGTTCGGAGAGCTCCAATTTTTCGGCAAGTTCGGCGACGCTGGTCAACTCGTCGTCGACGAGCGCGCCATGCGCCGCAAGAATCGCCGGATCGTCGCGCGGCGCGCCGACGAGCAGGCCTGTGAAATGGTCATCGAGCATCTGCGCCGCCGTTCCGACATCATTCGCTTGCCGTAGCCGGTCGGCTAGCGGCGCAAGGGGAGCGAAAGCGGGATGTTTCGTCCCGTCGACGAAACGATCGGCCAGATCCTCGGCGGGAAGCGCGAAAAATTTGGCCCAACCCGCAGGCAGAATCCCGATTCCCCAAGCGCGCATATTGCCCGCGGCGAAATAGGTTGCCTTGCTCGTCGGCCCCGTGACGACGAAATGCGGGGCCGCTTCGGGCTTCGCCCCCCCGACGCCGGCGAACGACGGCTCGCCGTCGATGAAACGCAGATTCGCCCATTCCGGGTGTAAATAGTCCTCGACGCGCGTCCCCGGCGAAGTCTCGACCTCGGTCAGGTAGATGATGCTGCAATAAGGGCGGAGAGCGGCGGAAACGGGGAAGAAACGCGTTGCTACGCGCGTCCCGGATTGGGGTCCGCTTACAGATTCTCCCACGGTCATGAGAGCGGTTCATGCGGAGCCTTGCACAAAAAAACAACAGCCTAGGCAGCAATTTTGTCGGGTTTTTACAATTTTTGCCCGTCCGGCGACGGCATATGTCGCGCCAGAGGGACACTTCCGCCGGCCGGCAGCTTTCTGCGACCCACGGCTATTCGGCACGGAGGGAGGGGGGCGATGGTTTTCCACTGGAGCCATTGTCGGAACGGCGTGAAGGGAAACCTTCGCGCCGTTCCTGTTTTGCGATCACGAAAAAGGGCGGCCCCGTCGGGACCGCCCTTTTGCTTTAGCAATAGCTCAGAGGCTCAGGCCGCCTTGGGCAGCGCCGCCTTCGCCTGCGCGATGATCGCGGCGAACACGCCGCCTTCGTTCATCGCGAGGTCGGCCATCACCTTCCGGTCGAGTTCGATCCCGGCAAGCTTCACGCCGTGCATGAACTGCGAATAGGTCAGGCCTTCGGCGCGAACCGCCGCGTTGATGCGCTGGATCCACAGGGCGCGGAAGTTCCGCTTCTTTACCTTGCGGTCGCGATAGGCATATTGGCCGGCCTTTTCGACGGCCTGGCGTGCGATGCGGATCGTGTTCTTGCGGCGGCCATAATAGCCCTTCGCCTGATCCAGAATCCGGTTGTGCTTGGCGCGCGTGGTCGTGCCGCGTTTGATGCGTGACATGGTTTGCGCTCCTTACTTCAGGCCGTAAGGCGCCCAGAGGCGCACGTGGGCCGTATCCGCATCGCTGAGCACGCTGGTGCCGCGGTTGGTACGGATATACTTGCTATTGTGCGAAATCAGGCGGTGACGCTTGCCGGCGACGCCGTGCTTCACCTTGCCCGACGCGGTGAATTTGAAGCGCTTCTTCACACCGCTCTTGGTCTTCAGCTTGGGCATTTTCGTCTCCTTGGTTAGCGACGATATCGACCGGCCCTGGCAGCCCTTGTCGCCAGGCAGGTCCGCTTGTCTATCGTGCGAAGGCGCGCGCCTAGACGGATTCGCGCTGAAATGCAAGCGCTGCGGCAGTCAATGATGGCAGGCAAGTCCTTCGACCACATCCTCGAGCCGCGCCGGATCGCCGAGCGCGATGACATGGCCCGCGCTGTCGGCGTTGAGCGGCTCGCCATTCCAGTCGCACATCGTCCCGCCCGCGCCCTCGACGACGGGGACGAGCGCCGCATAGTCGTGAAGCTTAAGCCCCGCCTCGGCGACAAGGTCGATATGACCGCTCGCGAGCAGCCCATAATTATAACAGTCGCCGCCGAACACCATGCGCTTGTGCGAGGTCTTGGCTGCGAGCGCCATGAAATGCTCGCCATCATGGTCGGTGAAATATTGCGGGCCGGTCGTTGCCAGCACCGCGTCGGCGAGGTTGCGGCACGGGCGCGTCGCCGCCGGCTTGCCGTTGAACAAGGTCGGCTGCCCCATGGCGCCGACCCAGCGTTCGCCGGAAATCGGCTGGTCGATGATGCCAAGGATGGGCCAGCCGCCCTGCAACAGCGCGATCAGCGTGCCGAAGATCGGCCGCCCGGCCATGAAGCTGACGGTGCCGTCGATCGGATCGAGCACCCATTGCCGCGACGCGTCGGGACGCTCGGCGCCATATTCCTCGCCGATGATGCCGTCGCGCGGCGCCTCGGCATCGAGCAGGCGGCGCATCGCGGCCTCGGCGGCGCGGTCGGCTTCGGTGACGGGCGAGGCATCGGCCTTGGCTTCGTGGCTGTACGCCGAACGAAAGAGGGGACGGATGGCGGCGCCGGCAACGTCGGCAAGGCGCTGCGCGAGCGCGAGATCGGATTCGAGGCTCATGTCAGCCGCGATAATCCCATTGTCCGGCGTTGTCGCCAACACCTTCGCCGAACGTGATCAGATTGCCGTCGGGGTCGCGCACCCAGAATTCGCGCTGGCCATAGAGGTGCGTTTTGGGAGCGCCCCAGCGCTCCGCCGACAGTGCCGCGAGCCGCGGCTCATAGTCCGCGAACAGCGCGTCGACCCCGCGGACGTCGATATAGATGTGCGAACAGCCGGGCGGGTTGAGAGCGTCCGCGTCGAGCGCGAGGAGGCGAAGGCCGACGCGTTCGCGCTCGACATAGGCATAGCCGCCGTCGTCGATGTGAACGGTGAAACCGAGCAGGTCGCGATAAAAGGCGAGCGCAGGCTCCATCGCGGCGACCCCGAGGAAGGGGGTCACCTGGATGAAGGGCGATCGGGCGCTCATGTCAGTCGAACAGGCTCGACACCGACGATTCGTCGGCGATGCGCTTGATCGCCTCGCCAAGCAGCGGCGCGACGGTGAGCGCGCGGACCTTGGAGCTGTCGTTCACCGCGTCGGTCGGCTGGATCGAATCGGTGATGACCAGCTCGGTGAGTTCGCTCGCGTCGACGCGGGCGACCGCGCCGCCCGACAGCACGCCGTGGGTGCAATAAGCGACGACGCCCTCGGCGCCTGCAGCCTTCAGCGCGGCGGCGGCATTGCACAATGTGCCTGCCGAATCGACGATGTCGTCGATCAGGATGCAGAAGCGGCCCTTCACGTCGCCGATGATGTTCATCACCTCCGATTCGCCGGCGCGCTCGCGGCGCTTGTCGACGATCGCCAGCGGCGCGTTGTCGAGCCGCTTCGCCAGCGCGCGCGCGCGGACCACACCGCCGACGTCGGGCGACACGACCATCAGATTCTTGTCGCCGAAGCGCGCCTGGATGTCGGCGCTCATCACCGGCGCGGCATAGAGATTGTCGGTCGGAATATCGAAGAAGCCCTGGATCTGGCCGGCGTGCAGGTCGATCGCGAGGACGCGGTCGGCGCCCGAGGTGGTGATCAGGTTCGCGACGAGTTTGGCCGAGATCGGGGTGCGCGGGCCGGGCTTCCGGTCCTGCCGCGCATAGCCGAAATAGGGGATCACCGCGGTGATGCGCTTTGCCGAAGCGCGGCGGAGCGCGTCGGTGATGATCAGCAGCTCCATCAGATTGTCGTTCGCGGGGAAGTTCGTCGGCTGGACGACGAAGACGTCCTGCCCGCGCACATTCTCGTGAATCTCGACGAACACTTCCTCGTCGGCGAAGCGGCGGACGCTGGTGTCGGTCAGCGGCAGCTCGAGATAATCGGCGATCGCGCGGGCCAGCGGCAGGTTGCTGTTGCCGGAGATGAGTTTCATGGGGTGTGGTGGCCCTTTTTCGCGATGGGGAATGCGCGCCCCTTAGCCAGCGGAGGGCGATAGGGGAAGGGGTTAAAGCCATCGCGCGCCTTGCGGTAACAAGGAGCAGCGACCGCTTGCGGGCGGCAGGCGACAATCCTTTTCTCGTCATGCCGAACTTGATTCGGCATCCACGGCCCGGTCTCTCGTTCAGCGCCGCGTCGAAGGAGGCGGCAGACCATGGACCCTGAACCAGGTTCAGGGTGACGTCCGTTGAACGACCGCCCCCCTTACGGCGCGGTCCGGTGTTGAATTCGGTGCGGCAGCGCCTAAACCGCTGGGCATGACCGAGCAGCTCTCCATCGTCCTGTCGCAGATGACCCAGTCGGTCGGCGATCTCGCCGCCAACGCCGCCGCGATGCGCGAGGTGCGCGCGCGGCACGGCAGGGCCGACCTGATCCTCTATCCCGAGCTGCAACTGATCGGCTATCCGCCGGAGGATCTGGTGCTGAAGCCCGCGCTCGCCGGGCGCGCCGCGGTGTTGCTGGCCGAACTCGCGGCGGAGACCGCCGACGGCGGGCCGGCGATGCTCGTCGGTTCGGTCGAGCGCGATGAAGAGGGCCACCTCTATAATATGGTCGCCTTGCTCGACGAAGGGCGGATCGTCGCGACGCGGCGCAAATATGAGCTGCCGAATTACGGCACCTTCGACGAAAAGCGCGTCTTCGCGCCCGGTCCGCTTCCCGACGTGGTCGAATGGCGCGGCGTCAAGCTGGGTCTGCCGATCTGCGAGGATGGGTGGTTTCCAACGGTTTGCGGGCATCTCGCGGCGCAGGGGGCCGAAATCCTGATCTCGGTGAACGGCAGCCCATATGAGATCGACAAGGACGACCGCCGCCTGACCCAGGTGTTCGGCACGCGCGTGGCCGAGACGAACCTGCCGCTGATCTTCCTCAACCGCATCGGCGGGCAGGACGAGCTGGTGTTCGACGGGTGCTCCTTCGTCCTCGACGGCGATGGCGGCACCGCGCACCGGTTGACCGATTGGGAGGCCGAGGAGCGCGTCACGCAATGGACCAGGAGTGCGGACGGGTGGCGCTGCGAGCCCGGCGCGATCACCGAGTGGGACGTACATCCGGCCGATATCTACAATGCGATGGTGCTGTCGTTGCGCGACTATGTGACACGCAACCGCTTCCCCGGCGTCGTGCTCGGCCTGTCGGGCGGGATCGATTCGGCGATCTGCGCCGCGATTGCCGCCGATGCGCTGGGCCCCGACAAGGTCTGGTGCGTGATGTTGCCGAGCCGCTTCACCAGCCAGGAAAGCCTCGACGATGCGCGCGGCTGCGCCGAAATGATCGGCTGCCGCCTCGACACGATCCCGATCGTCCCCGCGGTCGAAGCGTTCGACATCATGCTCGCCGACAGTTTCGCCGATAAAAATGTCGATACGACCGAGGAAAATGTCCAGTCGCGCATCCGCGGCGTCACCTTGATGGCGCTCAGCAACAAGTTCGGGCCGATGCTGATGACGACGGGCAACAAGAGCGAGATGAGCGTTGGTTATGCGACCATCTATGGCGACATGGCGGGCGGCTATAATCCGCTGAAGGACGCGTACAAGACGACGGTGTTCGCGGTGGCCAGGTGGCGCAACGCGCATGTCCCGCGCCTTTCGCGCAACCCCGTGTTCCCGGTGATGCCGGAGCGGATCATCACCAAGCCGCCGAGCGCGGAGCTGCGTCCCGACCAGAAAGACGAGGACAGCCTGCCGCCTTACGTGGACCTTGACCGGATGCTCCACATGCTCGTCGAGGAGGAGGCGAGCGTCGACGATGTCGTGGCGCGCTATGGTTTCGATCGCGACGCGGTGGCGCGAATCGAGCGCCTGCTCTCGATCGCCGAGTACAAGCGCCGCCAGGCGCCGCCGGGGGTGAAGCTGTCGACGCGCAACTTCGGGCGCGACCGCCGCTATCCGATCACGCACGGGTTCCGGACGGCCTGACTCGCTTCACGCGCAAAAGGGGTTATAGGCGCGCCCATGACCGTCACGACCCGTTTCGCCCCTTCGCCGACCGGCAGCCTGCATGTCGGCAATGTCCGCACCGCGATCCACAATTGGATGTGGGCGCGCAAGCACGGCGGGCGATTTCTGCTGCGGATCGACGACACCGATCTCGAGCGGTCGAAAGAGGAATATGTGGGCGCCATCCGCGCCGATCTTGCGTGGCTGGGGCTCGATATCGATGGCGAGGAGCGGCAGTCGGCGCGCTTTGCGCTATATGAAGCCGAATTCGGGAAATTGAAGGCCGCGGGGCGCGTCTATGCCTGTTACGAGACGCCCGAAGAACTCGATATTCGCCGCAAGGTGCTGCTCTCGCGCGGGCTGCCGCCGGTCTATGAGCGAAAGCCCGCCGATGCGCCGGTTCCCGAGGGCGTCGCCCCGCACTGGCGTTTCAGGCTCGACCACGATGCGCCGATCGAGTGGACCGATATGGTTCGTGGCCCTCAGCATTTTGAACCTGGCAATATGTCCGACCCGGTCGTGCGCCGCGCCGACGGCAGCTGGCTTTACCTGCTCCCGAGCGTGATCGACGATATCGCGATGGGGATCACCCATGTCGTGCGCGGCGAGGACCATGTGTCGAACACCGCGGCGCAGATCCAGATGTTCGGGGCTCTCGGCGCGCCGCCGCCGCAATTTGCGCACGAGGCGCTGCTCGTCGGGACCGAGGGCAAATTGTCCAAGCGGTTGGGCTCGCTCGGGATGGCAAGCCTGCGCGCGGAAGGGATCGAGCCGATTGCGCTCGTCGCGCTGCTCGCGCGGCTGGGCACCAGCGATCCGGTCGAGCCGGTGACATCGCCCGCGCCGCTGATCGAAAGCATCGACTTTGCGCGCTTCGGCCGCGCGCCGGCGCGTTTCGACGAGGGCGAGTTGGCCTTGCTCAACCAGAAGATCCTGCACCACACCGACCATGCCGCGGTCGCGCCGCGCCTGCCCGCCGCGATCACCGAGGCACGCTGGAACGCGATTCGCCCGAACCTGATGACGGTGGCCGAGGCGGCCGACTGGGTGGCGGTGTTCGACGGGCCGTTCGCGCCGCCCGCCCCCGACGATGCCGACCGGCCGGTGCTCGCCGCCGCCGCCGCCGCGGCGCCGGGCATCGACTGGACGGCCGACCCCTGGCACGCCCTCACCGCTGCGGCGAAGGAGGCGACGGGCGCCAAGGGCCGCGCGCTGTTCCTGCCGCTCCGCCGCGCGCTGACGGGCCGCGACCATGGTCCCGACATGGCCGAACTGTTGCCGTTGATCGCCAAGGATCAGGCGGTGGCGCGCCTCGCCGCCAACTGATCATTCTCCGCAAGACGGCGGCGCGCCTTGCCGATCATTCCGATTGACAAACATAGTAATGTTATAATATCACATACTCGGACTTGGCCGACAGCAGCGGTCGACGCGGGCGGGGCCGGGTCTCCTTGAGGCAAGGAGAGGTGCCATGACCCTGATTCCCCTGTTATCCGCGATCGTCGCGGCCCCCGAGGCGATCACCGCGCCGGAGGGCGGCGCGGTGCTGCGGCGCGACAGTTACGACCCCGGCGCGGCGCATCGTCCGCTGGCGGCGACGCTGGCGGTGGGCCTGCCCGTCGCGCTCGTCGTCGCGGTTGCGCTGTCGCCGATGATCGTCAAGCCCAAGCCCGTGCTGTCGCCGCTGATCGGCACGCTGATCAAGATCGAGAAGCCGGTCGATCCGCCCCCGGACAAGCAGCCCGAAACCTCGCCGACGCCGAAGAGCCATTCGGTGCGCGAGGCGGTGAAGCCGCTCGTCGACCTTGGTCCCCGGACCGATCTCGGCGCCGAGGTAAAGCCCTTCGTTCCCGACCCGCTGCCCTATGATCCGGGCCCGCCCGCGCGTCCCGCCGATCCACCGGCCCCGCCGCCGCTGGTGCTTGCAAAGCTCGATCCGCGCTATGCGGCGGGGTTTCAGCCCGACTATCCGGCGAGCGAGCAGCGCCGCGAGGTCGAGGGCGCGGTTCGCGTCCGCGTGCTGATCGGCACCGACGGGCGCGTGAAGGCGGTCGAGCTGGTCAGCACCGACAGCCCCGGCTTCTTCGAGGAGACGAAGCGGCGCGCACTCGCCAAATGGCGTTTCAAGCCGGCGACGCGCGGTGGCGTGCCCGAAGAAAGCTGGCAGGTGATGACCGTCCGCTTCGAGATCAAGGGCGCCTGAAGGCGGGGCCGAACCCCTCCTGGGCGGGCGGCGCGATGCCGTCCGCCCTTCCTTTTGCTTGACATGGCGACCGAATCCCGCCAATGGCGCGCGGATAAATGGGGGCGGCGCCCGACGCGCGGCCCTCTTTGTTTTTCACCGCAACCGCCGGGGCCCCCAGTCCCGCCACATTTGCCGGAGCTTCCGGGGAATGTGCCAAGTTTTCGAGGAACAGGGCCATGGCCAAGCCGACGACCGTCAAGATCAAGCTGGTGAGCACCGCCGACACGGGCTTTTTCTATGTCACCAAGAAGAATCCGCGCACGATGACCGAAAAGATGTCGGTGCGGAAATATGACCCGCGTGCGCGCAAGCACGTCGAGTTCAAGGAAGCCAAGATCAAGTGATGCATTTCCCCATGCGCTGAAAGCGCGCGGGCGGAAATGCGTCATCCCGGGCTCGGTCCGGGAGTCAGGCGATCCAGAAGGGCGGCCGCGTGCCGCCCTTTTTCGTGCGCGCCTTGCTGACGGCTTCGGGGTGGGGCGCGGACGCCCCAAGCTCGTCTTGCTGGCTGCGGCGATGGCCTCGCTGTTTCAGCATCCATGGCCGGGCCTTGCATCCGGCGCAGCGCCGAAGGAAACGGCGGACCATGGACCCTGAAACAAGTTCAGGGTGACGATGAAAGATAGGTCCAATTCCGGTCGAAACCGGTCGCTCAGGCAAACGCCCCCACGCTTTCGATGAACTTGATCACCGAAATCGGCTTGGACACATAGGCCTCGGCGCCCGCGGCCTTGATCTCCTCCTCGTCGCCCTTCCCGGCATAGGCGGTGACCGCCATGATCGGAACCGCGCGCAAGGCCGCGTCGGTCTTCATCTGCCCGATGAGCTCGAGTCCCGAGACATGCGGCAACTGGATGTCCATGATGATGAGGTCGGGCGACACCTCGCGCGCCTTTTCCAGCGCGTCGCGCCCGTCGCGCACCGGATGCGCGCTGTAGCCATGGGCGTTGAGCAGGTCGCAGAACAGGCGGAGGTTCAGCTCATTATCCTCGACGACCAGGATGGTCTTGCCCATGTCTCTTCCGTTCCCCACCTTGTACCCGCGGCCGGTTTAGGCGAATCGGCCGCGCGACTCAATTGCCTCGCGCGGAAGGGAAATTTGGCTTGTTCGAAGACGATGCGGCGCTCGCGCTCCACGCGCTTGGCTGGATAGTGAGCGACGAGCCGCGCGCCGAACGGCTGCTCGCGATGACCGGGCTCGATCCCGATGGCCTGCGCGCCTCGCTCGGGGACCGCGCGACGCTCGCAGCGATCCTGTCCTTCCTCATCGCCCATGAGGCCGATCTGATCGCCTGCGCCGCGGCGCTCGACGTCAAACCCGAAGCGCTTGCGGCCGCCGCTGCGCGGCTCGAAGGAAACCAGAGGATGGACGCATGACCCGCCCGCTCGTCATTACCGATTGCGACGAGGTGCTGATGCACATGGTCGTCCCCTTCGCGCAGTGGGTCGACGAAGAGCATGGCGTGATCTTTCGGATGGAGGACACGAGTTTCGCCAATGCGCTGAAGCGCAAGGAATGCGGGACGCCCCTCGAGGCGGCCGAGGTCTGGCCGCTGCTCGACGGGTTTTTCCGTACCGAAATGGGGCGCCAGACGCCGATCCCCGGGGCGCTCGAGGCGATGGCGGCAATCGCTGGGCACGCCGACATCGTTGTCCTGACCAATGTCGGCCCCGATCATCAGCAGACGCGCGCCGACCAGCTCGCGGCGCTGGGCCTCGCCGCGCCGGTGATCGGCAGCCGCGGCGGCAAGGGCGAGCCGGTGCGGCGCCTGATCGACGAGCGCGAGCCGAGCGTTGCGATCTTCATCGACGACCTCGCCAACCATCACAAGTCGGTCGCAGCCGAGGCGCCGCAGGTCTGGCGGCTGCATATGGTCGGCGAACCCGCGATTGCGGACAAGGTGCCCCCCGCGCGCCATGCGCACGCCAGGATTGATGGCTGGACGGCGGCGCTGGAGTGGATATTGGCCCGGCTTGCCGAGAATATCCCGGCGCCCGATCCCGAACTGGTATAAAGGAACCATCATGCCCGACGCCACCGCCAAGCTCGCCGAACTCGGCCTCGAACTGCCGAAACCGGCGGCGCCGGTCGCCGCCTATGTCCCCGTCGTCGAGCAGGGCGGGTTGCTCCATATCTCGGGCCAGCTTCCGTTCCGCGACGGACAGGTCGTGACCGGCCGCCTCGGCGCCGACATGGACGAGGCGACGGGTTATGACGCCGCGCGCCGCTGCGCGCTGATGCTGGTGGCGCAGATCGGCAACGCCGTCGGCGGCGACTGGTCGCGCGTCGAAAAGATCGTCAAGCTGGGCGTGTTCGTGAACAGCGATCCCGGCTTTACCGCGCAGCCCAAAGTCGCGAACGGTGCATCGGAACTGATGGAGTCGGTGTTCGGCGAAGCCGGCCGCCATGCCCGCAGCGCGGTCGGTGTCGCGGTGCTGCCGCTCGGCGCGGCGGTCGAGGTCGACGCGATCGTCGCTGTAAAACCGGCATAAGGACTCCGGTGGCCGAAGCCGACCCGCCAGCCCGAACCATCTCGCTCGGCACCGGCGTCGCCGCAGTCGACGCGGCGGCATGGGATGCGTTGGCGGGCGGCGGCAATCCGTTCATCAGCCATGCTTTCCTGGCGCTGCTCGAAGAATCGGGCAGCGTCGGACCCGGCACCGGCTGGCAGGCCGCGCCGATTCTGGTCGAGGATGCGGGCCGCGCACTGGTCGGCGCCGCGCCCGCCTATCTCAAGTCGCACAGCCAAGGCGAATATGTCTTCGACCATGCCTGGGCCGACGCGTGGGCGCGCGCGGGCGGCGACTATTATCCGAAACTCCAGATCGCGGCGCCCTTCACCCCCGTTCCGGGCCCGCGCCTGCTGGCACAGGACGACGAAACCGCGCTGCTGCTGATCCGCGGCGCGGAGGCGGTCGTGCGCCAGAACGGCCTCTCGTCGGCGCACGCAACCTTCGTCGCGCCCGAACAGATGCCGATCTTCGAGCAAGCGGGCTGGCTGGTCCGGCGCGATATCCAGTTTCATTTCGCCAATGCGGGCTATGGCAGCTTCGACGATTTCCTCGCCACGCTGACCTCGCAGAAGCGCAAACAGCTCCGCAAGGAACGGGCGCGGGCGTCGCAAGGCCTGCGCATCGAGGATTTGACCGGCGATGCGATCCGCCCCGGGCATTGGGAGGCGATGTGGGCTTTTTACCAGGACACCGGCGCCCGCAAATGGGGCCACCCCTACCTCACGCGCGCGGCGTTCGACCTGCTCGGCGCGCGGATGGCCGACCGGATCATCCTGTCGATCGCCTATGACGGCGAGGCGCCGGTCGCGGGAGCAATGCATTTCGTCGGCGCCGACACGCTTTACGGCCGCTACTGGGGCTGTGTCCGCGACATCCCCTATCTGCATTTCGAACTATGTTATTATCGCGCGATCGATATCGCGATCGCGCGCGGTCTCGCGCGGGTCGAGGCGGGCGCACAGGGCGGGCACAAGCTCGCGCGCGGCTACGGTCCCGTCGCGACCTGGTCGGCGCATTTCATTGCCGATCCGGGCTTTCGCCGCGCGGTCGCGGATTACCTCGAACAGGAACGCCGCGCCGAGGAATCCGAGATGGAATGGCTTGAAGGGCACACGCCGTTCAAGCGTTCTGTGTGACTTCGTCAGAGCGGGCTGGTGCCGCATCCGCGTTAGCGGAGCGATTAAGCTGCGAAGCGGCGGGCGGCGGGACGGCGGGCCGTTTCGTCGAGCCAGGCGCGCGCCTGGCGCTGCGCCTCGGCGATTTCGTCGCGGCTCATTTCGCTCGACACGTCGGCGCGGCACTGCTGGCCTTCGCGGCTGCCGCCAAGCGCGGCCAGGTTGAACCATTTATGCGCCTGGATCAGGTCGACATCGACTCCGCCGCTGCCGGTCGAGAAGGCGATCCCGAGGTCGAAATAGGCATTGGCGTCGCCGCGCGCCGCATCGAGCAGCCGGCTTTCGATCAGATATTGGGCAGACTTCAGACTGTTCGCCATGATAACCCCCTGTCGTCTCCACCCCACGGAGACCTCGGGGCCCAAGTTTGCGGCTTATGGTCAACAAAGCGTTAACGGCCATGGCGGTTTTTTGTGGATAGCTGCGAAAGCCAGCAGAAATGCGGGGATTTTTCCGCGATCAGCCGACGGCAAGATTGTCGATCAGGCGCGTTTTCCCGATCCGCGCCGCCGCGAGCAGGCGGGCGGGCTCGCTGAACTCGGTCAATCTTTCGAGGCTGTCGGCGCTGGCGAGCGCGACATAATCGACGCTGTCGAAGCCGCCTTTGACGATCTCCGCCTCGGCCTTCGCCAGCGTCCCGGCGACGTCGGCGCCGCCCGCGATGGCCTTCGCGGCGGCCTTCAGCGCGTTCGGAAAGGCGGTCGCCGCCTTGCGCTCGGCCGCCGAGAGATAGGCGTTGCGCGACGACAGCGCGAGCCCGTCCTTGTCGCGTGCGATCGGCGCGCCCAAAATGTCGAGCGCGAAATCGAGGTCGCGCGCCATGCGGCGGATGATCGCGAGCTGCTGCCAGTCCTTCTCGCCGAAAATCGCGATGTCGGGACGGACCTGGTTGAACAATTTGGCGACGACGGTCGCGACCCCGTCGAAATGGCCGGGCCGCGCCGCGCCGCAATAATCGGCGCCGAGCTCGGCGACCTCGATATGCGTCGAATGACCGCCGGGGTACATGACCCCGACATCGGGCGCCCAGAGCAGCGCGACGCCCTCCTCGACCAGCAGCGCGGCATCCTTCGTCTCGTCGCGCGGATAGGCGGCATAATCCTCGTTCGGGCCGAATTGCGTCGGGTTGACGAAGATCGACACGACGACATGGTCGGCGACGCGCTTTGCCATGCGGACGAGCGAGAGATGGCCCTCGTGCAGGGCGCCCATGGTGGGCACCAGCGCGACGCTTTTGCGTCCCTGCTTCAGCGCATCGACCGCGCGGTGGAGCGTCGCAATGTCACGGATGATTTGCACGGCCGCCCGCCCTCCGATATTGGCGGCCCAACTGCCACCCCAAGCGGCCGCCATGCGCCGCCAACCGGAAAATCGCAACGCCCCATGTCGACGAACGTGACGAAGCCCGCCCCGCACCGCATCATCTTCGCCAACGAGAAGGGCGGCACCGGCAAGTCGACCTGCGCGGTGCATTTCGCGGTCGCGCTGGCGAGCCAGGGCTGGCGCGTCGCCGGGATCGATCTCGACCCCCGCCAGCGCACCTTCCACCGCTATCTCGAAAATCGCCAGAACACCGCGAAGCGCCGCGACATCGAACTGCCGACGCCGCGGTTCGAGGTGTTCGAGGGGACGACGATCGAGGAACTCGACGCACAGGTCGAGCGATTGACGGGTGACATCGACTATTTCGTCGCCGACACCCCCGGCCGCGACGATGTTTTCGCGCGCCACCTCGCGACGAGCGCCGACACGCTGGTGACGCCGATCAACGACAGCTTCATCGATTTCGACCTGATCGGGCAGGTCGATCCCGAGACGTTCCAGGTCACGCGGCCGAGCTTTTATTCGGAACTCATCTGGGACGCGCGCAAGGCGCGCGCGAAGACCGACGGGCGGACGATCGACTGGATCATCCTGCGCAACCGCCTGCAGCACGTCGACGCACACAATATGCGCCGCGTCGGCGAGGCGCTGACCCAGCTGTCGCGCCGCGTCGGTTTTCGGGTCATTCCGGGGCTCGGCGAACGCGTCATCTATCGCGAGCTTTTCCCCGCCGGGCTCACGCTGCTCGACAAGGCGCATCTGGGCGGCATGGGCATCGGCCATGTCGTCGCGCGGCAGGAGTTGCGCGAGGCGATGGCGGGGCTCAACCTGCCCGAGCGCGAGCGGCTGCACCCCGACGGCGACCTGTTCGCTGCCGCCTGATTTGCTGCGCTCGCGCACCCCTGCAATAATCTTGCCAGATTGACCACGGGCGCGTCGCTGGGGTAACGCCGCACGGGGGCTAGAACGGACCAAGCTGCGTATGACCGACGAATCCACGACAGGCACGCTCGCAAGCGACGATCATGGCGTCGCCGAGCACAAGGCGCATGTCCGCGAGGATGCCGTCGCGGGCAACGGCCTGGCCGTCATCTCGATCGCCAAAAGCTACGACAAGCGCGTCGTCCTGTCGGATGTCTCGCTGTCGGTCGCGAAGGGCGAGGTCGTCGGCCTGCTCGGCCCGAACGGCGCGGGCAAGACGACCTGCTTCTATTCGATCATGGGGCTGGTGAAGCCCGACGCCGGACGCATCATGCTCGACGGGTCGGACATCACCGCGCTGCCGATGTACCGGCGTGCGATCCTCGGGCTCGGCTATCTGCCGCAGGAAACCTCGATCTTTCGCGGGATGACGGTGGCGCAGAATATCGAAGCCGTTCTCGAACTTGCCGAACCCGACAAGGTGTCGCGCGAACGGCGGCTCGAGGAGCTGCTCGACGAATTCGGTTTGGCGCGGCTGCGCGATTCGTCCGCGATGGCGCTGTCGGGCGGCGAGCGCCGCCGCGCCGAAATCGCCCGCGCGCTCGCCGCAAACCCTTCGATCATCCTGCTCGACGAACCCTTCGCGGGCATCGATCCCCTGTCGATCAGCGACATCCGCGACCTCGTCGCCGACCTCAAGACGCGCGGCATCGGCGTGCTGATCACCGACCATAATGTGCGCGAGACACTCGACCTCGTCGACCGCGCCGCGATCATCTACGACGGCAAGGTGCTGCTTGCCGGGTCGCCGGCCGAACTGGTCGCCGACCCCGAGGTGCGGCGACTGTATCTGGGCGAAGGCTTCTCTCTGTGAGCATGTCGCATAGTCGAAAATGGTTCGTGTTCCCCCGCCCGCGCGGGGACACACGGATATTCTGATGCAGTAGTCGCCGATGGCGTTGGGTCCGCGCCTCGATTTACGCCAGTCGCAATCGCTGGTGATGACGCCGCAGCTGCAGCAGGCGATCAAGCTGCTTGCGCTGTCGAACCTCGAACTCGAAGCCTATCTGGCCGAGGCGCTCGAGGGCAATCCGCTGCTCGATGCGGCATCGGGCGACCGCGACGACCCCGGCGGCGACGACCCCGGCGAGGAAGCCCCTGTCGCCGCCGTATCGGGCGAGACCGACACCGATCGGGCCCTGTCCTCCGACGCGGGCACCGCCGACGATCTCGACGTCGATTTCAACGAGGAGCGGTTTCATCACGACAGCGCGAGCGATTCGGTCGGGCTGTCGGGCGCCGGCGAGGATATCGATTTCGACAGCTTCGCCGAGCATGACGGCACGCTCCACGATCATCTGATGGCGCAGGTCGGCGAGCGGTTCGACGGAGTCGAGGCGATCGTCGCGGGGCAGCTCGTCGCGCTGATCGACGAGGCGGGCTACCTGCGCGCCGACCTCGCCGAGCTTGCCGCGCAACTTGGCGTGCCGCTCGCGTTGCTCGAATCGGTGCTGGCGGGCATCCAGCTGTTCGATCCCTCCGGCGTCGGCGCGCGCGATCTCGCCGAGTGCATCGCGATCCAGGCGCGCGAGGCCGACCGTTACGATCCCGCCATGGCCACCATGATCGCGCACCTCGACCTCGTCGCCAAAGGCGCCTTCCCGCAATTGAAGCGCATCTGCGGGGTCGATGACGAGGATCTCGCCGACATGATTCGCGAGCTGCGCGGCTATGATCCCAAGCCCGGCCTCAAATATGGCGGCGAGGGCGTGCAGGCGGTCGTTCCCGACCTTTATGTCCGGCAAACCGCGAAAGGCTGGGCGGTCGAGGTCAACAGCGGCACCCTGCCCCGGCTGCTCGTCAATCGCCGCTATTATACCGAACTGGCAACGGGCGCGGCGGCGAAGAGCAAGGCGTGGCTGTCCGAGCAGCTCGCCGGCGCCAACTGGCTCGTCCGCGCGCTCGACCAGCGCCAGCGCACGATCGTCAAGGTCGCGAGCGCGATCGTGAAGCAGCAGGAGGGGTTTTTCCTGCACGGCGTCGCGCATATGCGCCCGCTGACCTTGCGCCAGGTCGCCGAGGAGATCGGCATGCACGAATCGACCGTCAGCCGGGTGACCAGCAACAAATATCTGAGCTGCGCGCGCGGGCTGTTCGAGCTCAAATATTTCTTCTCATCAGGCATTTCGGCGACCGAGGGCGACGGCGCGGTGTCGGCCGAGGCGGTGAAGAGCCGGATCAAGGCGATGATCGAGGCCGAAGACCCCAAGGCGATTCTGTCCGACGAGACGATCGCGCAGAAACTCTCGGCCGAGGGTCATGACATCGCGCGGCGCACCGTGGTCAAATATCGCGAGGCGATGGGCTATGGCTCGTCGGTGCAGCGGCGGCGGCAAAAGGCGCTGGCGGGGTAATTCTCTCCTCGTCACCCCGGACTTGATCCGGGGTCCACGACTTCGGTGCTATATGGATCCCGGATCAAGTCCGGGATGACGAAAAAGGGGCGGCAGGCGGTTGACTTTTTCCGCCCTTCCCCATAGTTGCGCCGCTTCGCGTCAATACGCCAAGATTTACGGACAGAGATCATGAAGATTCGCAACAGCCTGAAGTCGCTGAAGGACCGCCACCGGGATAACCGCGTTATCCGTCGCCGTGGCCGCACCTATGTGATCAACAAGACCAACCGCCGCTTCAAGGCGCGCCAGGGCTGAACGTCCTGCCGGGACATATGTCCCGCGCGCACAGCCAAGCCAGCGTAACGCCGTCGGATGCTTCCGGCGGCGCTTTCGCGTGTCTGGAGCAGTCATGATTCGCCAGAGCGTCATTTTCGATGTTGGCCGCGTCCTCTTCGACTGGGACCTGCGCCATCTGTTCGCCAAGCTGATCGACGACAAGGACGAGCTCGAATGGTTCGTGACAAACGTCGTCACCCCGCAGTGGCATTTCCAGCACGACGCGGGCCGCCCGCTTGCCGAGATGCTGCCCGAACTCAAGGCCGAGTTTCCCGATCATGCGCCGCTGATCGACGCCTATGCGACGCGTTTCAACGAGACGATCCCCGGTGCGGTGCCGGGCAGTCTCGAACTGGTCGAGCGGCTGGGCGACGCGGGCGTGCCTTTGTTCGCGATCACCAATTTCGGGCATGAATTCTGGGAAGGCTTCCGCCCGACCCAGCCGATCTTCGACCGCTTTCGGGGCATCATCGTCTCGGGCACCGAGAAACTGATGAAGCCCGACCCCGCGATCTATGCCCTTGCGATCGAGCGATTCGCCATCGACCCCGCGGGGGCGCTGTTCATCGACGACGTGGCGGCCAATATCGCGGGCGCCGGATCGGTCGGCATCGCGGGGCACCGGTTCGTCGATGCAGCGACGCTGGAGCGCGAGTTGATCGCGCGCGGCTATCTCCCCGCGTAGCAAATCGTCATCCCGGCCTTCGCCGGGATGACGGACCGGAGGCCTATTTCTCCACCCCGAGCTGCGTCAGCACGAAGGCGAACTCTTCGGCATCTTCGCGGAGCGCGCCCCAGCGGCCCGATTTGCCGCCGTGGCCTGCGCCCATGTTGGTGCGCAGCAGCAAGGTCGCGTCGCCCAAGCGCGTCGCGCGGAGCTTCGCGACCCATTTGGCGGGCTCCCAATAGGTCACGCGTGGATCGTTGAGGCCCGCCGACACCAGCATCGGCGGATAGGCCTTTGCGGTGACATTGTCGTAGGGGCTGTAGCTCAGCATATAGTCGAACGCCGCCTTGTCGGTGATCGGATTGCCCCATTCGGGCCATTCGCCCGGCGTCAGCGGCAGCGTTTCGTCGACCATCGTGTTGATGACGTCGACGAAGGGCACGCCCGCGAGCACCGCGCCCCACAGCTCGGGCGCCTCGTTATAGACGACGCCCATGACCTGCCCGCCCGCGGAGCGGCCCTCGATAGAAATCCTGCCGGCGCTGGTGTAGTTTTTCGCGATCAACCCCCTGGCGACGTCGATGAAGTCGTTGAACGTGTTCTTGCGCTCGGTCGTCTTGCCCGCGAGATACCAGGCGCGGCCCATGTCGTCGCCGCCGCGGACATGCGCGATCGCATAGATCATCCCGCGATCGACAAGGCTGAGCCGCGTCGTCGAAAAGCCCGGCGGGACGCGGTAGCCGTAAGACCCATAGGCATAGAGGTGCATCGGCGCGCTGCCGTCGAGCTTGGTGCCCTTCCTGTAGACGAGCGAGGCGGGGATCATCGTCTTGCCGTCGCGGCTCGGCAGGTTAACCCGTTCGGTTATATATTGCGTTGCATCGTAACCCGAAGGAATCTCCTGCACCTTCAGCGTTTCGAGCTTTCCGGTCGCAATATCATAATCATAGACGGTGTCGGGGGTGACCATCGATTCATAGTCGAGCCGCAGCTTGTCCTGATGATATTCGGGATTGTCGCCCAGCCCCGCAACGTAAGTGGCCTCGGGGAATTTGATCCGGCCGGGGGTCAGCGGCGCGTCATAGGTGCGGACATCGACCTGATCGAGCCCGTCCTCGCGCGCCTCGATCACGAAATAGTCGCGAAATACGGACAGGCCGGTGATGTAGCTGTGATCCGATCCCGGGATCAACGTCGTCCATTTGCCCGGATCCTTCACGCTCGCCGTGGCGATGCGGAAATTCGGATGCTCGTCGTTGGTGTGGATGTAGAGCGTGCCCTCGCGTTCGTCGACGCTGTACTCGCGGCCCTTCTGGCGTGCCGACACCAGTTGCATCGGCGCCTCCGGATTGTCGGCGGGGAGCAGATAGACCTCACTCGTCTCGTTATCGCCCGTCGCGATCACGATATAATTGTCCGCCGCGGTCTTGCCGATCCCGACCCCGAAGCCGATGTCGGGCTCCTTGTAGAGCAATTTGTCGTCGGCGACGGGCGTGCCGAGCTTGTGCAGCCGGACGTTGTCGGTGCGCCAATTCTCGTTCGCGAGGCCATAGAGGATCGCGTCGTTGCCCGAGGTCCAGACGAGCGACGACAAGGTGCCGGGAATGACGTCGGGCAGCAGTTCGCCCGTCTCGAGGTTGCGGATGCGCGCCTCGAACCGCTCGGAGCCATTGTCGTCGAACGAATAGGCCATCAGCTTGCCGTCGGGGCTGATCGACAGTTCGGCGAGGCGGAAATATTCCTTGCCGTCGGCCATCGCCACCTCGTCGAGGATCAGCTGCGCCTCGCCCGAGCCTGACGCTGGCTTGCGATACCATTTCTTGTATTCCGCACCCTCTTCAAATTCGACCCAGTAGAGCCAGTCGCCGTCCTTCTGCGGCACGCTCGAATCGGCTTCCTTGATGCGGCCCTTCATCTCCTGGAACAGCGTCTCGACCAGCTTTTCGTGCGGTTTCATCTTCGCGTCGAAATAGGCATTCTCGGCCTTCACATAATCCAGGATGTCGGCGTCATCGATCACCGGATAGCTCTGGTCGCGGAGCCAGTAATAGGGGTCGGACAGCGTCGTGCCATGCAGGGTCGTCTCGTGCGGCCGCCTGTCGGCGACCGGAGCGGTCGGGGTGTTGGTCAATTGGGTCTCTTTCTCTTCGGCGAAGGCGCTCGGGGCTGCGACAAGCGGGGTGGTAATTGCGGCCAGAAACATCCAAATAGCGCGCATAGAAAACTCCCGCAGCGTCGCCCCGATCGGGCAGGATCGCCTGTGATGTAGGAACAAGGAAGTCGCCATGTCCACCCCCGTCCCCGGGACTATTTACGCAGAACGCCTCGCCCGCGTCCGCGCCGAACTTGCCGCGCGCGGCCTCGATGGCTTCGTCGTGCCGATCAGCGACGAGCATATGAGCGAATATGTCGGCGCCTATGCGCAGCGCATGGCGTGGCTGACGGGCTTCGGCGGCTCGGCCGGAACCGCCGCGGTGCTGCCTGCGAAGGCCGCGGTGTTTGTCGACGGGCGCTATACGGTGCAGGTGCGCGATCAGGTCGATGGTTCGCTGTTCGACTATGTCGGCGTGCCGCAGTCGAGCGTCGCCGAATGGCTCGGCGCCAATGTCGGCGCGGGGCAGACGATCGGCTACGACCCCTGGCTCCACAGCATCGACTGGGCGCGGAATCTGGAAAAGGCGCTAGCCGCGAAGGGCGCGAGCCTTGTCGCGGTGACGCCGAACCCGATTGACGCCGCGTGGGACGACCAGCCCGCCCCGAGCGACGCCGTCGTGACCGTCCACGACGCCGCGCTCGCCGGGCAGACCGCGACCCAAAAGCGGGAGATCATCGCCGACTGGCTGAAGGCGAAGGGTCTCGACACGACGGTGATGACCGCGCTCGATTCGATCGCCTGGACCTTCAATATCCGCGGGCAGGACGTCAGCCACACGCCGGTCGGGCTCGCCTTCGCGCTGCTCCACGCCGATGCGACCGCCGACCTGTTCATCGCGCCCGAAAAGATCACCGACGCCGTGCGCGCGCATCTCGGCAACAGCGTGCGGCTCCACGACCGCGACGCGTTCGAGGCCGGGCTCGCCGATCTGGCGGGCAAGGCGGTCGCGGTCGATCCCGACCGCGCGGTCGCGGCGATCTTCACCGCGCTCGAAGCGGCGGGCGCGAAGATCGAGCGCCACCGCGACCCGGCGGTGCTGCCCAAGGCGATCAAGAACGACACTGAACTCGACGGCACCCGCGCTGCGCACGTCCGCGACGGCGTCGCGGTGTCGCGCTTCCTCAAATGGATGGAAGAAGTCGCGCCCGAGGGGAATCTCGACGAGCTCGGCGCGGCGGCGAAGCTCCGCGAATTCCGCGACGCGAACGGCGCGCTGAAAGATCTGTCGTTCGACACCATCTCGGCCGCCGGGCCGAACGGCGCGCTGCCGCACTACAAGGTCGACGAGACGACCAATCGCGCGATCGAAACCGGCACGCTCTACCTCGTCGATTCGGGCGGGCAATATGCCGATGGCACGACCGACATCACGCGCACGATCGCGATCGGCACCCCGACCGCCGAAATGCGCCGCCGCTTCACCCAGGTGCTGAAGGGCCATATCGCGCTTGCGACCGCGCGTTTCCCCAAGGGGACGCGCGGCAGCCAGCTCGACATTCTCGCGCGCCAATATCTCTGGGCCGACGGGGTCGACTATGCCCATGGCACCGGCCACGGCGTCGGCGCCTATCTGGCGGTCCATGAGGGGCCGCAGCGGATCGCCAAGCCCGCCGGCGGACAGGCGGGGACCGAGGAGCCGCTCCACGCGGGCATGATCCTCTCGAACGAGCCCGGCTATTACAAGGCGGGCCATTTCGGCATCCGCATCGAGAATCTTGTCGTCGTCACCCCGCAGAGCATCGCGGGCGCCGAGGAGGAGATGCTGGGGTTCGAGACGATCACCTTCGCCCCGATCGCGCAGAACCTCGTCGATGTCGCGCTGTTGTCCGACGCCGAGGCCGACTGGCTCGACGCCTATCATGCCGAGGTGCTGGAGAAGCTCGGCGCGGGCATGGCGGGCGAGGAGCGCGTCTGGCTCGAGGCCGCCTGTGCGCCGCTCGACCGCACGCCCGCCGCGCTCGCCGCCTGAGCCTCCGCATGACCGAGCACCGCAGCGCCGTGCCGCTCGCCGATTTTCGCGTCCAGGAGCGCGTGCGCGTGCGCTTCAACGAGATCGACGGCCAGAATATCGTCTTCAACGGCAATTATCTGGTCTATGCCGATATCGGGGTGACCGAATATTTTCGCGCCCTTGGCGAGGGGCAGCCTGGCCCGTATTTTCACCAATATGGTACAGACATTCGCGAAACGCATTGCGAAATCGACTATCACGCGCCGGCCCGACTCGACGAACTGATCACGATCGCGGCGCGGATCAGCGCCTTCGGACGCACGAACTTTACGCTCCATTGCGGGATTTTCCGCGGCGAAGAGCGGCTGACCGACATCGAAATCAGCTATGCGCATATAGATTCGGACAGCGGACAGCCCACGCCGCTGCCGGGCAGTTTCATTGCCGAGGTGCGGCGATTCGAATCGCGAACGCCGGTTCAGGACTGATTCGCGGCCGGGCTGATTCGAACCGGATCGTATTTCTCGATCAAAAAAGTCGGGTTTTCCGCCGCAAACGGCCAAAAAAAAGGGCCACCCGAAGGTGGCCCGTGAAAGTTTTGGGAGAGGATGCCTAAAAGGCAAGTGTGTTATTGCACTGCACAATGAATGCTGCAACTGCGAAAACAGCATCCGTTATTGCATTTTTTGCAATCGAGAACGTTGCCATCGATCAAATCGCGCAATCGACGCGCCTCTCGCCAATCGCCGCAACATCCCCTAAATTGGCGTCATGGGAATGTTCAACAATTGGGATGTCGGCGGCGGGATCGCCGATTTCTGGGCTTATATCCGCGAGCCGCGCCCGCATCGCTGGGCGAGCTGGGGCGTCGCGATCGTGCTGCCGATCGTCGTGATCTGGGGCTTTTCCAAATATCTCGTGCCTTATGAAAAGCCGAAGCCGTCGATCGTCTATTTCGAAAATTGGCAAGCGACGCGCAGCGAGGCGGACATCCGTGCCGACTGGGTGAAGCGTGCCAAGGAGACGACGCTCCGCAATGCGGAGAAGCGCGCCGAATATCAGCGTTTCGCCGACAGCCTGGGAATCGACTATGATTCGAGCGAGGCCGACAGGGTGACGCGCGAGACGCTAGGCGAGGAGGTCGCGGCGGCGGCGAAAAAGAAGAAGCCCGCGCCGCCGCAGCGCTCGACGCTTGCCGAACGCGCGGCGCGCGGTCCGGCCGACGCAACACGGCCCTGATGCAGCGGCCGCCGTCCGACGCCGACTGGATGGCGGCGACCATCGCGCTGGCGCGGCGCGGCCGGCCGGCGTCGGCGCCCAATCCCAATGTCGGATGCATGATCGTCAAGGACGGGCGCGTCGTCGCGCGCGGCTGGACCCGGCCCGGCGGGCGCCCGCACGCCGAAGCGGTGGCGCTGGCTGCTGCGGGCGATGCGGTGCGCGGCGCGACCGCCTATGTCAGCCTCGAACCCTGCGCGCACGCCAGTCCGCGCGGGCCGTGCTGCACCGACCTGCTCGTCGCGGCGGGGATCGCGCGCGTGGTGATCGCGACGCGGGATCCCGACCCGCGCACCGACGGTGCCGGGATCGCTCGCCTGGGCGCGGCAGGAATCGAGGTCGAAACCGGCCTGCTCGCCGCCGAAGCCCGGACCGCGATGGCGCCCTGGTGGACGCGGCAGGGCGAAGGGCGGCCGTTCGTGACGCTCAAGCTCGCGACCTCGCTCGACGGCTGCATCGCGATGGCCGACGGGTCGAGCCGCTGGATCACGGGAGCGCGCGCGCGCGCCCACGGCCATCTCGAGCGCGCGGGGCATCAGGCAATCCTCGTCGGACGCGGCACGCTCGCGGCCGATGCGCCGACGCTCGACGTCCGCTTGCCGGGTCTTGAGGATCGCAGCCCGAAACGGCTGGTGCTGACATCGGGCGCGGCGCCCGTGGGCTGGACCGCCGTCGCCTCGCCCGCAGCGGTGGAGGGCGTCGATTCGCTGCTCGTCGAGGGCGGCGCGGGCGCGGCGTCGGCTTTTCTCGCCGCCGACCGCGTCGACCGGCTCCTGCTCTACCGCGCGCCGATCCTGATCGGGGGCGGCAAGCCCGCGCTGGGCGACATCGGCCTTGCCGACCTCGCCGACGCGCACGGCCGCTGGCGGCTCGCCGACACCCGCCTGCTTGGCAGCGACCGGCTCGACGTCTACGAGCGCATCAGGATCATTTGAGGGCGTTTATGTTTACCGGCATCATTACCGACATCGGCACCATCCGCAGCCGCGAGGACCGCGGCGACACCCGCCTCGTCATCGGTACGCGCTACGACGTCGATGGCATCGACCTCGGGGCGTCGATCGCCTGCTCGGGCGCGTGCCTGACGGTGGTCGACAAGGGCGTCGACGAGGGTGGGAACGGCCCCGGCGGCTGGTTCGCGATCGACGCCAGCGCCGAAACGCTGGCGCGCACGGCCCCGGGCATGTGGGACGCGGGGCGCCGCCTGAACCTCGAACGTGCGCTCAAGATCGGCGACGAACTGGGCGGGCATATCGTCACCGGCCATGTCGACGCCGTCGGGCGCATCGTCGCGGTCGAGCCCGTCGGTGACAGCGTCAAGGTGACGGTCGAGGCGCCCGCCGAGCTTGCGCCGCACATTGCGCCCAAGGGTTCGATCACCCTCGATGGCGTGTCGCTGACGGTCAACGAGGTCACCGACCAGCCGGGCGGTGCCACGCATTTCACGCTCAACATCATCCCGCATACGCAGGAGATGACGACGCTGAACGAGGCGGTTGCGGGGCGTCCGGTCAATCTGGAGATCGATATCCTCGCACGCTACCTCGCGCGGATGCAGGCGCGCGGGGCTTAATTCCTACTCGTCATTGCGAGCGAAGCGAAGCAATCCAGAGCGATTTTATGCACACTCTGGATTGCCGCGTCGCCTTCGGCTCCTCGCAATGACGACGATTTTGGAAGAGGCTCAGCTCTCGATCCACCCCGCCGCCAGCTCGGGGTCTGCGGCGATCATCGAGCGGCGCATCGCGAGGCGGCCGATGCGCAGCAGTTCGGCCTTGCGCCGCGCCGGCGCCAGTGCCTGCGTCGCGGCCTCGCGGATCACCGCCGCGCCATAACGGTCGGCGACGATCAGTCCCGAGCTTTCGGGGCGATAGCCCTCGGTTTCGAGGATCGCAGGGTCGAGCCCGGCGGCGAGCGCCCAATAGAAGCGGTCGCACCAGTCGCAATAGTCGGGCCATTTGCCGTCGCCGTGCAGGTCGGCGCGGCTGACCTTGATCTCGACGATCGTGATTTGCCCCTTGGCGTCGATCGCGGTCAGGTCGGTGCGCCGCCCGTTGGGCAAGGGGACCTCGGGAATCGCGACCAGCCCCTGCTGCGCGAACAGACGGCACACCCCGCGCGCGACGTCCGCGGCGGTCAGCAGGTCAGTCGCCATGGGTCAAAGTCCCCGGAACGGCCAGACCGTCAGAACGGAACGTCGTCGTCCAGATCGTCGTCGAAGGGCGGACGCCCGCCGCCCGAGCCGCCGCCACCCTGGTTCCAGCCGCCGCCCGCGCTTCCGCCCGACGAACCGCCGCCCTGGTCCCAGCCGCCCGAGGAACCGCCACCGCCCTGGTTCCAGCTGTCGCCGCCGCGCGAACCACCGCCGCCGGGCGCGCCGTCGAGCATGGTCAGCGTGCCGCCCATCCCCGCGATCACCACCTCGGTCGTGTAGCGGTCGTTGCCGTCGCGGTCCTGCCATTTGCGGGTGCGCAGCGAGCCTTCGATATAAACTTTCGAGCCCTTCTTGAGGTAGCGCTCGACCACCCCGACCAGCCCGTCGCCGTTGACGACGACATTATGCCATTCGGTGCGCTCCTTGCGCTCGCCGGTCATCCGGTCCTTCCACTGTTCGGAGGTCGCGATGCGGATATTGGCGATCTTGCCGCCGTTCTGGAACGATTTGATTTCGGGATCGGCGCCGAGGTTGCCGATAAGAATTACCTTGTTGACGCTGCCAGCCATCCGCCGCTCCGCTCCGCTTCGATGTGGGAGGATCAGCCTAGGCCAAAGGCGACGGCTGTCCAGTAAGTGATTCCAGCAGCGGCATAGGCGAGCAGGAACAAATAGCCAACCATGAAGAGAGGCCATTTCCAACCATTGGTCTCGCGGCGGGTGATCGCGATCGTCGAAATGCACTGCGGCGCGAAGACGAACCAGGCGAGGAAGGCGAGCGCGGTCGCGAGGCTCCATTTGCCCTGCAATCGTTCGCCGAGCGTTTCGGCCATCGCCTCCTCGTCGCCGCTGGCGTCGATCGCATTGGCGGTCGCCATCGCCGACACCGCGACCTCGCGCGCCGCCATCGCGGGGATCAGCGCAAGCGCGATGTCATGGTTGAAACCGATCGGTTTGACGATCACTTCGAGGCCGCTCGCGATGCGGCCGGCGACGCTATATTCGACCTGGCTTTGCCCCACGGGCGCCTTCGGAAAGCTCAGCAGCAGCCAGAGGACGACGGTCGTCATCGCGATGATCGTGCCCGCGCGGCGCAGGAATATCCAGGCGCGCTGCCACAGCGCGATCGCGATGTCGCGCGCGCGCGGCCATTGGTAGCGCGGCATCTCCATCATGAAGCCCGCGGCATTCCCCCTGGTCACCGACCGGCGGAGGACATAGGCGACGAGCAGCGCGCCGACGATGCCGCTCAAAAACAGGCCGAAAAGGACGAGGCCCTGGAGGCCGATCGGGGTCCCGCCGACGTTTCGCGCCGGGATGAATGCGCCGATGACCAGCGCATAGACGGGCATCCGGGCCGAACAGGTCATCAGCGGGGCGATCAGGATCGTCGTCAGCCGGTCCTTTTCGTCGGGGATGGCGCGCGTCGCCATGATCCCGGGGACCGCGCAGGCGAAGCTGGACAGGAGCGGGATGAAGCCGCGCCCCGACAGGCCGACCTTGCCCATCAGCCCGTCCATCAGGAACGCCGCGCGCGCCATATAGCCCGACGCCTCGAGCAGCAGGATGAAGAGGAACAGGATCAGGATCTGCGGCAGGAAGACGATCACCGCGCCGACCCCGGCGAGTACCCCCTCGACGATCAGCCCGCGCAGGAAAGTGTCGGGCAACGTGTCGATCACCCAGCCCTGCAGCACGCCGATCCCGCTCTCGAGGACATCGGCAGGCGCCTCGGCGGCGGCATAGACCGACTGGAACATCACGAACATCAGCGCGAGCAGAAGGGCGAACCCGCCGATGGGGTGGAGCACGACCGAATCGACGCGCTGCGTCCAGCGCCGGACCGGCGTCTCGCTGAGCGTGGCGGCGCGGGCGAGCGCGCGGGCGCGCTGGTGGAGCGACGCGTCGCTGCGGGGCGCGGCAACGACGTCGCGCGGCTGGTGCGTGCGGATCGCCTCGTCGACCGCCTCGAGCAGTTCGGCGAGCCCGCGCTTGCGCACCGCCACCGTCGGGACGACGGGCACGCCGAGTTCGCGCGCCAGCCGCTGGGGATCGAGGGTCAGCCCGTCGCGCTCGGCAAGATCGAGCATGTTGAGCGCGATCACCGTCGGCAGGCCGAGCGCCAGCAGTTCGAGCGCGAAGCAGAGATGATTGTCGAGGTTCGCGGCGTCGACGACGACGATCAGCGCGTCGGGGCGCTTCTCGCCCGCCTGTTTGCCGAGCACGACGTCGCGCGTCACCGCCTCGTCGAGGCTCGCGGGGGTCAGGCTGTATGTGCCGGGCAAGTCGATCAGCGCAATCGGGCGGCCGTCGGCGAAGCTCGCATGGCCCGCCTTCCGCTCGACGGTGACCCCGGGGTAATTGGCGATCTTCTGCCGCGCGCCGGTCAGCGCGTTGAACAGGCTCGACTTGCCGGCATTGGGATTGCCGACCAGGGCGACGGAAGGAATCGGACCCGTCATGCCGCCGCCGGCTCGACCTCGATCGCCGCGGCCTGCCGCGACCGGATGATGATCTTCATCCGGCCGATGGTCAGCGCCAGCGGGTCGCGCGAAAAGAGGCTGCCGCGATGGAGCGGCACGATCTCGCAGCCCTCCATCAGCCCGAATTCGCGCAGGCGCCGGCCTTCGTCGACCGATATCGCATTCCAGTCGATGCGCGTGACGCGCACCGCGACGCCCAAGGGCGCCCTATCGAGCAAGGCTGTCATTTGCGAGCGATTATCAATATCGGCTGGCGATTGCCAGTCCCCTTTGCGCCAGCCCCCTTGCGCCCGCCAGATCAGCGCCCCGGATAGCGCAGCCGCCCGACGAAGCGCGCGAGGCTCGGGCGTTCGATGGCCCGCGCGGCGCGGCGGTGCTTCCAGCTTTCGAACCGCATCACCTGATCGATCCGGCGTGCAAGGAAAGCGCGCGTTTCGGCGAAATCCTCGCTCTCGTCGTTCAGGAACACCGCCATCGTCGATCCATAGACGGCGCCGAGGATCGTGCGCTTGCTGTAGTGGTTGAAATCGGTCGCGGTGTCGCCGGCAAGCTTCCACATCAGGTCGGCGGCGCGCCAGCCGAGCTTTGCCGCGTGCGGGGCGTTGGTCGGAAGCGCCAGCAGCGCGAGCGCGCGGCGCAGCGATTCGCGGCGGGGCGCGAGCAGGGCGATGCGCGTCTCGACGAGCGTTGTGATCCGCTCGCGGATTTTCAGCGTGGCGAGCTTCCCGGCCGGCCAGCGTTCGGCCATGCGCGCGTCGATATCGGCGAACCAGGCGTCGACCATGTCGCGCGCGCCGCCGGGAAAGGCGAGCTTCGCGACGTCGATATCCACACCGAGGCGCGTCGCCGCATCGGCGAGCGCTTCGTTGCCGAAGCCGTCGAACGCCGCATTGTCCGCGATCAGCGGCGCGAGCGCGGCGCGAATCTCGTCGAGCGTCGGATCGGCGGGAAGGGTGGTGGCCATGCGCATCAGATAGGCCGCGCGGCGCGGCTCGGCAACCGGATCAAGACGAGCGCCGCGCCGACCAGCATCCCGCCGAAGATATCGACCGTCCCGAGCCGTTCGTCGAAGACGATCCATCCCGCAAATGCCGCGATCGCGGGTTGGACGAGCAGCGTCAGCCCGATGACGAGCGGCGAGAAGCGCGGGAGCGACCAGGTCATCAGCCCCTGCCCGACGATCTGGCTGGTCAGCGCCAGCAGGATCAGCGGGGTCCAGTCGTGCGGCATCACGCGCTCGCCGAGCGCGAGCGCGGTGCCGAGCAGGATCGGCACGCACACGAACGAGGCGATCGACAGCGCGGTCCAGGGCGCGACCGTCCCGCGCACGCGCTGCATCAGGATGACATAGCCGGTGTAGAGAACCCCCGCGAGCAGGCTGAGCAGGTCGCCGACGAGATAGGCGGGCGAAAGCTCGTAGCTCCGGCCCATCAGCAGGGCCGATCCCGCGAAGGCGAACAGGATCGCGAGCGCCTGCGGCCCGCGCGGCCACGCGCGCGTCACGACGATCGTCCAGATCACGAGCAGCAGGCTGGCCGAGTTGCCGAACAGCGTCGCATTGGCGACCTTGGTCTGCAGGATGCCGAGGTGCCAGGCGGCGAGGTCGAGCGCGAAGAAGACGCCCGCCGCGGCGGCAATGCCGACCGCGGGGCGCGGCGGCAGCCGCCCGCCGCTCTCGCGCCATGCGAGCGCGAGCAGGAAGGGCAGCGCCAGCGTCATCCGCCAGAAGGCCGAAGCGGTCGGGCCGGTGTCGGCCAGCCGCACGAGCATCGCGCCGATCGACAGCGCGATATTGCCGCCGAGCAGCGCGAGAAACGCCCACCGCGTCGGTGCCGCGCGCGTTCCGGTCCCTTCGTCGAGGCGTTCGATCTTGGCTGTCATTTAGATTTTCTTTTGCTACCCACCATTGTGCCGGCGCCGCGGCGTCCATAGCTTCGCGGGCCATAGCGACGACCGATGGGGCCGTCGCGAATAAAGTGAGACGTGGAGGAACCATGGCCGTATCGCTGTTCGATCCGATCAAACTGGGCGCCATCGAGGCGCCGAACCGCATCATCATGGCGCCGCTGACGCGCGGCCGCGCCGGCCCGGGTTTCGTGCCCAACGAACTCGCGCGCGAATATTATCGCCAGCGCGCCGCGGCGGGGCTGATCATCTCCGAAGCCACCGGCATCTCGCAGGAAGGCCTTGGCTGGCCGAACGCGCCTGGCCTGTGGACCGAGGCGCAGGTCGAGGGCTGGAAGCCGGTGACCGACGCCGTCCACGCCGCGGGCGGGCGCATCGTCGCGCAGCTCTGGCACATGGGCCGCCTCGTCCATTCGGTGTTCAACGACGGCAAGCAGCCGGTGTCGGCCTCGGCGACCAAGGGGGTCGGCCGCGCGCATACGCCGGTCGGCCGCCTCGACCTCGAGGAAGCGCGCCCGCTGCGCCTCGACGAGATTCCGCGTGTGATCGCCGATTATGCCAAGGCTGCCGAGAATGCGAAGAAGGCCGGTTTCGACGGTGTGCAGTTGCACGGCGCCAACGGTTATCTGATCGACCAGTTCCTGCGCGACGGGTCGAACCTGCGCGACGATGATTATGGCGGGCCGGTCGAGAACCGCATCCGCCTGCTGCGTGAAGTCACCGAGGCGCTGGTCTCGGTCTGGGGCAAGGATCGCGTCGGCGTGCGCCTGTCGCCGAACGGCGAAACGCAGGGCGTCGACGACAGCGCGCCCGAAAAGCTGTTCCCGGCGGCGGCGGCGGCGCTCGATGCGCTCGGCATCGCCTTCCTCGAACTGCGCGAGCCCGGCCCCGACGGCACGTTCGGCCGCACCGACGTGCCGAAACAGTCCCCCGCGATCCGCCAGGCGTTCAAGGGGCCGCTGATCCTCAACAGCGACTATGACGTCGCGAAGGCAGAGGCCGCGCTTGCCGGCGGCGCCGCCGACGCGATCGCCTTCGGGCGGCCCTTCATCGGCAACCCCGATCTTGTCGAGCGCATCCGCACCGGCGCCGAATGGGCTGCCGACAACCCGCAAACCTGGTATTCGCCGGGCCCCGAGGGATACACCGACTATCCGGCGCTGGTCACGGCGTAGGGTAAGCGAAGGCGAGCGAAGGGCCGGGCGGGCGATCGTTCCGGCCCTATCCTTTTTGGGCGAGCGCCTTGTCGATGATCCCGGCGCCGATCGGGCCGAGAATCTGGCCGCCGAAGCGAAAGACCAGGAAGGCGGCGGCGAAGAAGATCACCGGCTGGATGAACAGCGCGACGATCGATGCGGCAACGGCGACGAAGAACAAGGTCATGAACCCGCCGGTCAGTTCGCGCTGACCCTGGGGCCCGAGTTCGATGGTGCGCGGGCCCTTCGCGTCCCACCATTTGCCGGTCACGATCGTCTTGCGGCCGCCTGCTTGCGGCGCGGGCCGACCGGCGGTTTGCCCAGGCTTTGCGTTCGATTTCAGGGCAGGACGATCGGCCGGCTGCCGGGTCCACGGCCGCTTGCCGCGTTCGGCGATGGCGGCGGCGACGCGCGCCTTGCTGTCGGTCGCGGCCGGCGTGGCGTGCTGGGCGGGTGCGGGCCGCGCGCTCAGCCCCGATTCGGCGCGCGCCGCAGCCGACATGTCGGGGACCGCGCTCGCTTTGACAGGCCGGATCGGCTCGATGCCGAGGCTGCGGTCGTGCAGGTCCATGCGCTCGGCGGCGCTGAGCGGGGTCTGTCCGGTCTCCCGGTCGATGACCACCAGCCGCCCGCCGCGCTCGACGACGGAGTAACGGCCGGGGGGTGGTCGATCAGCCAATGCCGAATTGTTCCTTCAGGGCCAGCATCGCGAGCGCGGCCTTCGCCGCCTCGCCGCCCTTATCCTTGCGCGTCTTGTCGGCGCGCGCAAGCGCCTGTTCCTCATTCTCGACGGTGAGGATGCCGTTGCCGATCGCCAGCCCGTCGAGCGTCAGCGCCATGATGCCGCGCGCGCTCTCGTTCGAGACCACCTCGAAATGATAGGTTTCGCCGCGGATCACCACGCCCAATGCGACATAGGCGTCGTAGCGCCCGCTGTCGGCGGCGAGCGAGATCGCCGCGGGAACTTCGAGCGCACCGGGGACGGTCACCACCTCGTGGCTGTGCCCCTCGGCCTCGAGCGCGCTCTTCACGCCGTCGATCAGCATGTCGTTGAGGTGGCTGTAGAAGCGGGCTTCGACGATCAGGACGTGGGCCATCAGGCTCCTCCGGGAATGGGGCGTTCGCCGACGACCGACAAGCCATAGCCTTCGAGGCCGACGATATTGCTGTGGGTGGGGGTGAGCAGTTCCATCGCATGAACGCCAAGGTCGGCGAGGATCTGCGCGCCGATCCCATAGGTGCGCAGGTCCATCCCCGCGCCCGGCGTTGCCGGTTCGGCATCGGCCGAGCCGGGAAGCGGCCGCATCAGCATCACGATGACACCCGCGCCAGCCTCGCCGATCGCATCCATCGAGCGCTGCAGACGGCGTTTTTTCGGACCCGGGCGGCCCATGATGTCGTCGAAGATCGACACCGCGTGCATCCGGACCAGTGTGACGCCCTCGGGATCGACCGGCCCCTTCTGGAGCACCAGATTGACGCTGCCGTCGATCTTGTTGCGATAGGATTTGAGCCGCCATTCGCCGCCATAATCCGATTCGAACGGCTCGTCGGCGACGCATTCGACCAGCCGGTCGGTACGGTTGCGATGCGCGATCAGGTCGGCGATCGTTCCGATCTTCAGCCCGTGGCGACGGGCGAAGGGAATCAGGTCGTCGAGGCGCGCCATCGTGCCGTCGTCGTTCATGATCTCGCAGATCACGCCCGACGGGTTGAGCCCCGCAAGGCGCGCGATGTCGACCGACGCCTCGGTATGGCCGGCGCGGACGAGCACGCCGCCGTCGCGCGCGATCAGCGGAAAGACATGGCCAGGGGTGACGATGTCGTCGCGGCCCTTCGACGCATCGATCGCGACCGATACGGTGCGCGCGCGGTCGGCGGCCGAAATGCCCGTGGTCACGCCCTCGCGCGCCTCGATCGAGGTGGTGAAGGCGGTTTCATGGCGCGTGCCGTTGTTGCGGCTCATCAGTTCGAGCCCGAGCGTCTCGACGCGGCTGCGCGTCAGCGTCAGGCAGATCAGCCCGCGCCCGTGCGTCGCCATGAAATTGATCGCATCGGGGGTCGCCATCTGCGCGGGAATGACCAGGTCGCCCTCATTTTCGCGATCCTCGTCGTCGACGAGGATGAACATGCGGCCGTTGCGCGCCTCGGCGATGATCTCCTCCGGCGTCGCCATCGGGGAGATGTCGCTGCCGGTCGCGAGCCAGTTCTCCAGCTTGCGCAGCGTGTCGGCGGTGGGGTTCCAGCTTTCCGAATCGAGATCGCGAAGGCTGTTGGCGTGAAGGCCCGCGGCGCGCGCCAGTCCCGAGCGGGACATGGTCCCGTCGTCGACGATGGCGCGGATGCGGTCGATGAGCTGTGTGGACATCACGGCGATGTCTCACATCACAATGTGATTGTCAATCCGGATATCACATTCAGTGTTTCGGCGAAGCCATCGTGCTAGTTGCTCGGGCCGAAGGTCGGCCCCAACTGGCGCCCCGGCGCGTCGGGCTTGGCATCGAGGATCGACAGCAGCTGGCCGGTGCGATCGTCGCGCTTGGCATAGTCGCGCGCCGACATGCCGGCGATATGGTCGGCCTTGTCGGGGCTCGCGCCATTTTTGACGAGCAGCCTGACCATCGCGACATTCTTGGCCTGCACCGCCAGGATCAGCGCGGTTTCGCCGCGCCGGTTGGTCTGGTCGACCGGCGCGCGGCTGAGGAGCAGTTCCTCGGCGCCCTCGGTGAAGTTGAGCAGCGCGCTGTGCATCAGCGGCGTGACCCCCTGCCGGTCGGCGATCGCGGGATCGGCGCTTTTCGCGAGCAGGAAGCGCAGCCAGTTGATGTCGCGGCGCTTGGTCACGATCGCCAGTGCGGTCTCTCCGGTGTCGGGGTTGCGCGTGTTGACCAGCGACGGGTCGTCCTTCAGCGCGTCGGTCGCCTTGGTCCCGTCACGGTTGTCGACCGCCGACAGAAAGGCGTAGCCGCCGCGGAACTGCGCGACCGCCGGGCTCGCGACGAGCGCGCCCGCGATCAGAAGGAGGGAGGCAAGGCGGAATTCCGCGCGTCGGAACATGATGGAGGAGACCCCTGGCAGCTTGAGTCGGTCGGACGACAAAGGTTGATTTTCGCGGCGTAGCCGATCAAGGCTGGCCGCATGATGAATATCGCAATTATGGGGCAAAAGCTCGCCCGTTCAAGCCTGCTGCTGTTTACCGCGAGCGCGCTCGCCGCTTGCAACGCCCCCGGCGGCACGCCCGAGGCGACCCCGCCGCTTGCCGGGGCCAAGATCGGCGGCCCCTTCACGCTCACCGACCAGAACGGCAAGACCGTGTCCGACACCGACTTTGCGGGCCGGTATCGCCTCGTCTATTTCGGCTACAGCTATTGCCCCGACATCTGCCCGGTCGACCTGCAGAAGCTGATGCGCGGGCTGGCGGCGTTCGAGAAGAGCGATCCGGCGCGCGGCGCGAAAGTGGCGCCGATCTTCATCACCGTCGATCCCGAACGCGACACGCCCGCCGCGCTCAAACCCTTCGTCAGCCGCTATCATCCGCGCCTGCTCGGGCTCACCGGCACGCCCGAACAGATCGCGGCGGTCGCGAAGGCGTTCGTCGTCACCTACAACAAGGTGCCGGGTTCGGCGCCCGACCGGTATCTGATGGCGCACAGCCAGCTCGCTTTCCTGATGGATCCGGCCGGCAAGCCGCTTGCGCTGCTGCCGCTCGACGACCCCTCGACCGAGCCCGACGAGGGCGCCCCCGACAAGGTGGCGGCCGATCTGGCGAAGTGGGTCAAGTAATGGTCGGCGGGGCGCAGCCCTTCTGGGAAGCGCCGCTCGCCAGCCTCGACGCCGGGCAGTGGGAGGCGCTGTGCGACGGCTGCGGCAAATGCTGCCTCCACAAGCTCGAGGATGAGGATAGCGGCCGCATCTATCCGACCAATGTCGCGTGCCGCCTGCTCGACCTGACAACCGCGCGCTGCGGAGATTACAAGCATCGCCGCCGCCACGTCCCCGACTGCCTGACGCTGACCCGCGCCAAGGTCGACGACCTGATATGGCTGCCGCAGACCTGCGCCTATCGGCTGCGCGCCGAAGGCGAACCGCTGCCTGAATGGCACTATCTCGTCTGCGGCGATCGCGACGCGGTGCACCGGTCGGGCGAATCGATCGTCGGCTGGACGGTGGGCGAGGATGTGGCGGGACCGCTGGAGAATCACCTTGTCGAGCGCGTGGTCTGACCCCGCGGGCGACGGCCCGCACATCCGCGTTGGCGAGACCTTGTGGCCGGTGCGGCTCGTGCACCACGCCCGGTCGCGCCGGTACAAGCTGATCTTCGACGGCGCGCGCGGCGAGTTGCGGTTGACGCTGCCGCGCCGCGCGAGCGCCGTGCGCGCGCTCAAATGGGCGAATGAACAGCAGGAGTGGCTGAGCGAACAGGTCGGCAAGTCGGTCGCGCCGGTGCTGGTCGTGCCGGGGACGGCGATTCCGTATCGCGGCGCCGACCACCGTATCGACTGGATCGCCGGCGCGCCGCGCGCGGTGCGGATGGCGGAGGGGCGGCTCAGCCTCGGCGGCCCGGCGGAGACCGTCGGCCGCCGCCTCGAACGCTGGCTGAAGGCCCAGGCGCTCGACCTGATGGCGGCGGAAAGCCGCGAGATTGCGGCGCACGCCGGGCTCCGCGTCGGCCGGATCGGGATCGGCGATCCGCGCAGCCGCTGGGGCAGTTGCACCCACGACGGCGACCTGCGCTACAGCTGGCGGCTGATTCTCGCCCCCGACCATGTCCGCCGCGCGACCGTCGCGCACGAGGTCGCGCACCTCCGGCACATGGATCATGGCGCCGATTTCCATGCGCTCGTCGACAGGCTGCACGATGGCGACGTCGGCGCGGCGCGCGCGTGGCTGCGCCGCGAGGGGCGCGGCCTGCACCGCTATCGGTTCGGCTGAAGCGATCCTCCGCGTGCTTTCGGTGCGCGGAGAGGCATCGGCTGGAGTGCTTTCAAGTCAGGTGGAATCACCCGACGACCCGGAAAACACGGCAAAACAGGAATCTGGAGTGCCGGTTTTGATTCAATCAAAACCGAACGCACTCTAGCCGCCATCCCCGTTCTGCGGGCGCGGAGCGGTCTTGGGCGCCGGTGGCGGCGTGCCCTTCGCCGGAGCGCCGCTCTTCGCCGGAGCGCCGCTCTTGGGCGGGGTGCCGAGTTCGGACGGCGCCGGGCGGCGGCCGGTCTGTTCCTCGATCCACTGCTGGTTCAGCACGGGGCCGTCAGGAACCGGCTGCACGGTCGGCGGGTCGGGCGCGTCGTCGGGGCCGCGCATGTCATAGGGCAGCTCGATCGGCATGCCATTGTCGTCGGTCAGCCCTTCCTGCCCGGGCTCGCCCATATAGGCGTCGCCCTCGTCCTCCAGCTGCCATTCGGGCAGCTTGACCTCGGTATCGAAGGCTTCGACCGGGCGCCGCGCGACCGCGACGCGCATATAATCGGCAAAGGCCTTGGCGGGGGCGCGGCCGCCCTGCAGCCCGGCGACAGCCTTCGCGTCGTCGCGGCCCATCCAGACGCCGGTGGTCAGCCCGCTCGAGAAGCCCAGAAACCAGCCGTCCTTGTTGCTCGTCGTCGTGCCGGTCTTGCCCGCGACGGGGCGGCCGATCTGGGCCGCCTTGCCGGTGCCGGTGTTGACCGCGGTCTGCAGGAGGTCGGTGATTCCGGCCGCGACCCAATTGTCGACCAGCACCTGCCCGCGCTCCGGCGGGCGCTGGTAGAGCAGACGGCCGTCGGCCGTCGTCACCTTGGTGATGCCATAGGGCTGCACCGACACGCCCTTGCGCGCGACCGCGGCGAAGGCGGCGGTCATGTCGATCACGCGAACCTCGGCGCTGCCGAGCACCATCGAGGGGTGGGTGTTGATCGGGGTGGTGATTCCGAAGCGGCGCGCCATGTTGGCGACCGCCGAGAAGCCGACCTCGTCGCCCAGCTTCGCGGCGACGGTGTTCACCGAATAGGCAAAGGCGGTGCGCAGGTCCATCGTCCCCGCGAAGCGCCCCGACGAGTTGCGGGGCGACCAGCCGTTGATCGTCACCGGTTCGTCGACCACCTCGTCGTCGACCTTATACCCCGCCTCGAGCGCGGCCATATAGACGAACAATTTCCACGCCGACCCCGGCTGGCGAACCGCCTGCGTCGCGCGATTGTAGTTCGAGGCGACATAGTCGGTGCCGCCGACCATCGCGCGCACCGCGCCGTCGCGGTCGATCGACACCAGCGCCGCCTGCACGCCCTTCGGCGTGTCGGCCTGGATCGCGGCGGTCGCCGCACGCTGCATGTCGAGGTCGATCGTCGTATAGACGTCGAGGGCTTCGGTGCCTTCGTCGATCAGCAGGTCGAGCTGCGGCAGCGCCCAGTCGCTGAAATAGCGCGCGCTGTTCTGCCCCGTTTCCTGCGCAAGCTGGACGTTGGCGGGCTCGGCGCTGTCGGCCTGGCTGCGGGTGATGAAGCCGCCGTCGACCATCGTGTCGAGCACGACGCCCGCGCGGCCGAGCGCGGCCTGCGCGTCGGCGGTCGGCGAATAGCGCGACGGCGCCTTGACCAGCCCCGCGACCACTGCGGCTTCGGAGAGCGACATCTCGGTCGCGCTATGGCCGAAGAAGCGGCGCGACGCGGCGTCGATGCCATAGCTGCCGCCGCCGAAATAGACCTTGTTGAGATAAAGTTCGAGCAGCTCGTCCTTCGAGAATTTCCATTCGAGCGCCATCGCGAGCACCATTTCGCGCAGCTTGCGCGTCCAGGTGTAGCTGTTCGACAGGAAGATGTTGCGCGCGAGCTGCTGGGTGATCGTCGACGCGCCCTGCATCCGGCGCCCCGTGCCATAATGCTGGACCGCGAACACCGCGGCGCGGCTCATGCCGACGGGGTCGATCCCCGGATGATAGCGAAAGCGGCGATCCTCGACCGCGACCATCGCGTCCTGCATCACCTGCGGCGTCTCGTCGAGCGTCAGCCAGCGGCCGTAATTCGGCCCCAACGACAGGAAGACCGTCCCGTCGGCGGCGTGGACGCGGATCGTCTGGCCCGCGGGCGAGCGCTTCAGCTCCTCGAAGCTCGGGATGCGCTGCACCGCGACGCCGACCGCGATCGCGACCGCGATCGCGCCGACCAGCGCCAGCCCCAGGCCCCAGCGGAACAGCCGCCGGACCCAGAGGCGGAACCGCGACGGCGGGGGCTTGGACCCGGACGAACCGGACCCTTTGCCCGCGGATGACGATTTACCTGACGATGCCTGCTGTCGTTCGCGACGCAAAATAGTCTGTTCCTTCCGTAGGGTCAGAATCCGCCAATCGCGCGTTCGAGGCGTCGAAATGGCGGATTCGGACCCTTCCCGCCCCCTGATGCGTCAGTGCCGACGGGTCGGTTAACCTTTGCCGGTGTCAGCGTCATCCTGCCCGCGGTCCGCGAAGTCAAGCGCCGCGCTGTTGATGCAATAGCGCAGCCCTTCGGGGCCGGGGCCGTCGGGAAAGACATGGCCGAGGTGGCCTTCGCACTTGGCGCAGCGTACCTCGGTGCGGACCATGCCGTGGCTCATGTCGTGATGCTCGGTCACCGCGGCATCGCCCGCCGGGGCGGTGTAGCTCGGCCAGCCCGACCCGCTGTCATATTTGGTGCGGCTGTCGAACAGCGGCGCGCCGCACCCGGCGCAGCGATAGATGCCGTCGCCCTTGTGGTCGGTGTATTTGCCCGTGAAGGCGCGTTCGGTGCCGCCCTCGCGCAGCACATGATAGGCCATCGGGTCGAGTGTCTTGTCGGTCATGCGGAAATCTCCTTTCCGGGTGCGGCGGGCCCGAGGCGCCGCCGCCGGTTGTGCCCAATATCGGGTGGATGCGCGCGGCCCGCAAGGGCCGGCCGGTCAGCTGCCGCGAATTCGCGTCGCCTCCGACATCGTTCGCACCAGCGGCGGGAAAAGTGACGCGGCGGCGGTCAGCATCGCGGCGGTGGCGGGGCTTTCGCCCGCCCGCCAGAGCAGATTCGCCAGCCCCAGCGGCCGCGCCAGGCGCTGCGCGAACCGGCGCTGGAAAGCAGGCGCAGCGCCGGCGCCACCGTCACGCCACGCCGCCACCGCCGCGTCGGCGCTCGCCAGCGCGATTCCCATGCCCTCGCCCGCCAGACTGGGGATGACCCCGGCCTGATCGCCGAGCCGGAACAGGCCGGGCGCGGTGTCGGCGGTGCGCCAGCCATAGGGGACATGGCCGATCGCATCGACGCCGCGCGTCCAATCGGCCGCGGCGAGCCGCTCGCCGAGGAAGGGAAACTGGTCGCCGAGCGCGCCGAGCAACGCGACGGGTTCGCCGCCCGCTTCATCGAGTCGCGATTTGTGGACGGCGAGGCAGAGGTTGCCGCTCCCGTCCTCCTGCCGCACCAGCCCGGCATAGCCGCGATCGAAAAGATGGAGTTCGACGGCATCGCCGACGAGCCGGTCGAGCGCCGGATGCGCGGGCAGCCGCAGCCGCAGCCCGAGCACCGGGTCGCCGCGCTGCCATGCGGCGGGCTCGCGCGGAAAGCCGCGAAAGCCATGCTTGCCCGCGGCAAGGAAGATCGCGCGCGCCGCAAGCGTCGCGCCGTCGCGCGTCCGCACGCTGTCACCCTCGATGGCCGACGCCTGGACCCCGCGTTCGAACCCCGCCCCTGCCGCGACCGCCGCCGCCTGCAACGCGCCGTCGAGCCGCAGGCGCGAAACGCCCATCGCCTCGGCGGGCAGCGTCGTCTCGCTCCGCCGCCGGCCCGCGAACAGCCGGACGCGGCGCACCGCCTGCCCGCCCAGCCGCGTGCGGTCGATCCCGAGCGCGTCGAGCCGCGCCAGCGTCCGCCAGCTCAGAAAGCCGCCGCACAGCGCATCGCCCGTTTCGCGCGTCCGCTCGAGCAGCAGCACGCCTGCCCCCGCCCGCGCCAGTCCGATCGCCGCCGCCGATCCGGCGGGCCCGGCGCCGACGACCACCGCGTCGCTCACCGAATATGCTCGACGCAGAGGCGATAGGGAAAGCTGCGGAAAATCCGGCATTCGCCTGCCGTCTCCGCCAGCGCGTCCGCCAGCATCGCCCTCCATTCGGCGCGGCGGAAGCTGCGCCCGACCGACAATTGCCCGTCGCGCCGCACGATCGGATCGGCGAGCGCCAGCACCGCGAGCAGCGGAAAGCCGATGAAGGGCAGGCGCTGGCGGTGAAGGTCGTTGACCAGCCAGCCGCGCGCGCTTTCCTCCTCCATGAAGTGCAGGAAGTCGCGCCGCTGCCCGGCGGTCATATGGTGGGTGACGAGGCTGGAGAGGACGATGTCCCACCCCTGGCCCGCCAGATCGCGGTAATCGCCGGTGACCAGCCGCGCGCGGCCGCCGAGCCGCGCGTCGGCAACGGGCGCGCTCTTGGGATTGAGATCGACCCCGGCGAGCTCGACCGCGACCCCGCGCGAATCGGCCCAATGCGCGATGCGCGACAGCATGTCGCCCGCGCCGAAGCCGACATCGAGGATGCGCCAGGGCCTTGTTCCAACCCCGCGCGCGCGGACGCGATCGAGGAAGCCCAGCGTCGGGCGCGGCGCCAGCGTCAGCGCATTGATGCGCGACAGGTCGGCGAGCACCTTCGCATAGCGCGCGGGCGGCAGCTCGGCGGCGTCCATCTCCTCCTCGCGCGCGATCGGCCTTGCGAGGCTGGCGAACGGGTTCATGCCCCGATTCCGCCAGCGTCGAACCGGCCAGTGTCGAACCGGATCGCCTCGGCAGCAAGGCCGGGGCCGAAGGCGATCGCGATCCCCTGCCCCGCCGCGCCGCGCGCCATCATCTCGGCGAGCACGAACAAGATCGTCGCCGACGACATATTGCCGAAACGGGCGAGCACCGACCGGCTGTCGGCGAGCGTCGACGGATCGACGCCGAGCGCATGTTCGACCGCGTCGAGCACCGAGCGGCCGCCGGCGTGGACGGCGAGCAGTTCGGGCGGATCGCCATCGAACAATTGCCCGCGCACGGCGGGCGCGGCGAGCGTTTCGCGAAGGCGGCCGGGAACCTCGCCGGACAGATGCATTTCGAATCCGCGGTCGCCGATGTCCCAGCGGATGAGGTCGGCGCTGTCGTCGAGCGCGAGGCTGACCCCCGCGCCAAGCGCGAATCCCCGCGCGTCGGCAGACACGATTCCCGCTGCGGCGCCGTCGCTGAACTGGAGCATCGCGAGCAAGGGCTCGGGCGTTTCGGCAAGGCTGAGATGGAGCGTCGACAATTCGACGCTGACGACCAGCACGACGGCATCGGGTTCCGACCGGACGATATGGCGCGCACTCCGCAGCGCGGTGACCCCGGCATAGCAGCCCATGAAGCCGATCAGCACGCGCTCGACCGTCGGCGGCAGGCCGAGGCGGCGGGCGAGAATCTGGTCGATCCCCGGCGCGACGAAGCCCGTGCAGCTCGCAACGACGATATGCGTGATCCGCTCGGGGTCGAAGGCATCGCCGAGCTTCGCGATCGCCTGCAACGCCAGCTCGGGCGCGTGCGCGGCATAGGCGGCCATCCGCGCCGAGGTGGGGGGCAGGCCCGGCACGTCATAAAAGCCGCCCGGTGCGACCGGCGATCCGCCATCCGCGGTCGGCGGCAGCACCGACCAGCGATGCGCGATCCCCGACCGGGCCGCCATGCGCGCGAAGAGCGCGCGCACGCGCTCGTCGGTCAGGCGCGGGGTCGCCCAGTCGATGAAAGCCTGGTGGATGTCGTGGGTCGGCACCGCCGTCGCGAGCGCGTTGAGGCGGGCAAGGGGGGGGAGCGGGGGGCTGCTCATGGCGCTGGTTAGACCGAATTGAAAGGCACCGCCAGCGGTTAGCGCGCGGGCGGCTTTACCGGGGATTAACCACGCGGGGCTTATGTCAAAGGGCGTGGAACTGCGCCTATTTCTCGGTCTTGCACTGCTCGCCGCCACGCCCTCGGGGGCGTCGGCGCAATGCCTGCTGTGCGGCGCGAGCGAAAGCGCGAAGACGACGGCGGGCCGGGGCGGCCAGACCCCGCTGCACGTCGAGGTCGAAACCCAGCTCGACATGGGCCGCGTCGCGGCGGGAAGCGGCGGCGGCGAGGTCGCGATCGACCCCGTCACCGGCGTTCGCCGGGTCAGCGGCGATGTCCGCGACCTCGGCGGCTTCGCGCTGACCGGCGTCGTCACCGTGCGCGGCGAGCCCGGCGCCGAAGTGCGCGTTTTCCTGCCCGCGACGGTCGACCTCGAAAGCGGGACCGGCGCGACGGCGCGTGTCGTCGGCCTCGCCACCGATCTTGGCGCCGCGCCGCGGCTCGGCATCGACGGGCGGTTGCAGTTCCGCTTCGGCGGCCGGCTGCAGGTGACGGGCTCCGCCGACGGCGACTATCGCGGGCGCATCCCGGTGACGGTCGAATATCAGTAAGCGGTGGCCGGGCTTTCGGCCCGCTTCTCCGCAATATCCAGCCGCCGTTCGACCAGCACCGCGATCCGCTGGCGCATCACGCGCGCCACGCACGCGTCGTCGGGGCAGGCGTCGCGCACCGACACGCGCCACGCGCTCTGTTCGGCGGTGAGCAGCGCGCGCCGGTTGATCGCGATCTGGTTCAGCGCGCGATAGGCTTCGGCCATTTCGCGGTCGAGCGCCGCCAGCTCATCGCTCGCGCAGATCCGCCGCTCGCTGTTGGTGATCGCCCGGTTGCAGTTGAAGGTCGGCGGGATGCGCGAACGCACCGGGGCCGAGGCGTCGGCCGCCTGCGGCGTTGCAGGCGCGGCGGCATATTGCGACGGCGCTGCGACCGGCGATGAAACGGGCGTATCGCCCGCGCCGGGCGCGGGGGTCGCTGCGGCGGGGGGCGACATAGTGGCGGCCGGAGCTTCGGTCGAGGCCGCCACCCCGGTTTTGGGAGCCTCGCCGCCGCGCAGAAACAGCATCGCGGCGAGCACCGCGACCGCGACGCCCAGCCCCGCCATCACCAGCGTGCGCACCGGAACGCTCGCGGGCGGCGGCGGCGGCGTCTCGGCGGCCTGCGACAGGATGGCCGCGTGCAGATTGTCGGCGGCTACCGCCGAAGCGCCGCCGGGGATCACCGGCGCGCCCTCCCTGACCGGCGGGACACCGGCGAGCTGCTGCGCCTTGACCGCGATCCGCGCGATCGAATCGTCGCGCTTTTCCAGCCAGTCGATCCACTGCGCGCTGGCCAGGTGATAGGCGAGGTCGTCGGGGACGATCTCTTCGAGGCGCAGCGGGATGATCGCCTTGTGTGCGCTGTCGGCCAGGATCAGCTCGCGCTTCACATGCGGGCTCTTGTCCGATTGGCTGCAGAACAACAGCAGGACGCCCGACGAATCGCGGATCGCCTTCATGATCGCGGTGTCGAACGCCTCGCCGGGGCCGACGTCGCGCGGCGCGATCCAGCAGTCGACGCCGTGGCGCGAAAGCGCGCGTTCGACGTGCAGCGCGACCTCATATTTGCTCGAATGATGGCTGACGAACAGCTGCGGACGCTTCGCTTCTTCCATTGCCGCCCCCTCGCGGTTCCCCCGTCATTGCGAGCGTAGCGAAGCAATCCGGAGCGGTCTACGCAACTCTCGATTGCTTCGCGACGCTCGCAATGACGGACAACAGGAACGGGATCGCTCCCGTCCGACGTCTCAACCCACGCGATGTTCGCCCTTCACCCAGCGCACCGTGCCCGACGAGGCGCGCATCACGACGGTTTCGGTGGTCAGGATGCCGCCGCGGCGATGCTTGACGCCCGCCAGCAACGATCCGTCGGTGACGCCGGTCGCGGCAAAGATCACGTCGCCCTTGGCGAGGTCTTCGAGGTCATAGACGCGATCGAGATTCTCGATCCCCCATTTCTTCGCGCGCAGCCGCTCGTCGTCGTTGCGGAACAGCAGCCGGCCCTTGAACTGGCCGCCGACGCAGCGCAGCGCCGCCGATGCCAGCACGCCCTCGGGCGCGCCGCCCGATCCCATATAGATGTCGATGTTGGTTTCGGGGTTGGTCGTCGCGATCACCCCGGCGACGTCGCCGTCGGGGATCAGCGCGACGCCGCAGCCGATCGCGCGCAGCTCGGCGATGATCGCCTCGTGGCGCGGACGGTCGAGGACGCAGACGATGATGTCGGCGGGCGCGCAGCCCTTTTCGCGCGCGACCGCCTCGACATTCTCGCGCACGCTGTTGTCGAAATTGACGATGTTCGGCGAATAGCCGGGACCGACCGCGAGCTTGTCCATATAGACGTCGGGTGCGTTGAGCAGGCAGCCCTCCTCGGCGATCGCGAGCACCGCCAGCGCGTTCGGGCCGGCCTTGGCGGTGATCGTCGTGCCTTCCAGCGGGTCGACCGCGATATCGATCTTCGGCCCCTTGCCCGGCGCATTGCCGACCTTCTCGCCGATATAGAGCATCGGCGCCTCGTCGCGCTCGCCCTCGCCGATGACGATGGTGCCGTCCATGTACAGCGTGTTGAACGCGTTGCGCATCGCTTCGACGGCGGCGGCGTCGGCCGCCTTCTCGTCGCCGCGTCCGATCAGCTTCGCGGCGGCGATCGCCGCGGCTTCGGTGACGCGCACCATTTCGAGCACGAGCACCCGGTCGAGGTTGCTGCCGCTGCTGTTCGTCATCGCCTTCACTCTCCGTCTTTACTTGTCCCGCCCCGTCGGCATGGTGGGCGCCATATGGTTGCCCGCGCCGCTTGTCGAGGATGCTTCGCCCGATTCGGTGCCGCTTTTGCGCCATTCTGCGTCATCGCGATGACGGCATCTCCCGTTTCGGCGCAATCGATCGGCCCGCCCGCGCCGAAGCCCGCACAGTCCGCCGCCGACGCTGCGGTCGAAAAGAGCCGCGAACTGACCGACCCGGTGAAGCGCTGCAAGCCCGCCGACGACGGGACGATCACGGTATGCGGCAGCGACACCGACCGCCACCGCCTGTCGCCCGAACTGCGCGCGATCGCCGGGGTGGGCAAGTCGACGAAGACGGCGATACCCGACGCGCCCTACATCAATCCGACGATCTGGGACCAACTGCCCTATAACTGGATGCCGATCGCCGGCGGCGCCAAACCGGGGCCGGAATATAATGCGCTCTACGAGATGGCGAAGCGCGCGACCGACCCCGATGCGGGCGTGGCGCCGCCCGAGGAACCCGAGAACTAGAGCGCGAGGATCGGCATATGCATCGGCGTGCCGATGACATGGTCCGACGCCGCGAGGATCTTCAGCGCGGCGTGGATCGCGCTTGCCGGTCCCTCGTGCGTGACGATCGCGATCACGACGCCGTCGTCGTCGTCGGTGCCGCGCTGGATGAAGCTTTCGATCGACACGCCGGCATCGCGCATCGCGGTCGCGATCTCGGCGAGGACGCCGATCCGGTCCTCGACGATCAGGCGGACATAATGTTTGCCGACGCGCGCGCCGGCGTCGGCGACGGGCGCGGCGTCGAGCGCGTCGACGGGCATGGCGAAGGCGGGGCCATATTCGTCGCGCGCGATGTCGATGATGTCGGCGACGATCGCCGACGCGGTCGGCCCCGCGCCCGCGCCCGCGCCCTCGAAGAACAGGCGGCCGACGAAATTGCCCTCGGCGACCACCGCGTTCAGCGCGCCGGGGACATAGGCGAGCGGATGGTCGGCGGGGACGAGGCACGGCTGGACATGCTGGTAGAGGCCGCCCCCATTCGCTCCGCCGTCGCGCTCGGCCATGCCGATCAGGCGGACGCGGTGGCCCAGCGCCTCGGCCTCGCGGATGTCGGCGGCGATCAGGCTGCGGATGCCGCTTGCGGTCACCGCGCCGATGTCGAGCCGCGTCCCGAAACACAGCGCGGCGAGGATCGACAGCTTGTGCGCCGCGTCGATCCCGTCGACGTCGAAGGTCGGGTCGGCCTCGGCATAGCCCTCGGCCTGCGCGCCCGCGAGCGCCTCGGCGAAGCTCGCGCCGCTGCGCTCCATCTGCGTCAGGATATAATTGCAGGTGCCGTTGAGGATGCCATAGACGCGCGCGATCTGGTTCGCCGACGCGCCCTCGCGGATCGCCTTGATCACCGGAATGCCGCCCGCGACCGCCGCTTCATATTTCAGCGGCGTGTCGCGCTCCTCGGCAAGCCGCGCGAGGGCGATCCCGTGGTGCGCGATCATCGCCTTGTTCGCGGTGACGAGCGCCTTGCCCGCGCCGAGCGCGTGGCGCGCGATCGTCAGCGCCGGGCCGTCGGCGCCGCCGATCATCTCGACGACGACATCGACATCGTCCGCCGCGACGAGCGCGTCCATGTCGTCTTCCCAGCGATAGCGCGACAGGTCGACGCCGCGATCCTTGTGCCGGTCGCGCGCCGACACCGCGACGATTTCGACCGGCCGGCCGGCGCGGCGCGCGATGAGGTCGCGATTCGCCTCGAGCAGCTTGACGACGCCGCCGCCGACGACACCGATCCCCGCGAGCGCGACGCGCAAGGGCGGACGGGGCGCGGCAGGGGCGGGGGACGGCGACATTCGGGCACTCCTTTACAGGGGGCGTGCGCGATCGCCCGCCCTCGCGAGCGCCCTATCGGCTTTTCGGCCGGACACAAGCCCGGCGCGGCTTCGGCGCGCGGAAGGAAAAGTTTAGCTTCCCGTCAGCGGCGCGCGCGTGCGCGTGCATTCGCCGAGCGCGCCGAGCACCACGGCATAGTCCGCCGCCGCCTTCTTGCGATCCTCGGGCGCCGTGCCCGCGAGCTTTGCGAGCGGCAGCGTGCGCGGCAGGCCGCAGGCGAGGCGGTACCAGGCGAGCGTGTCGCGCGGCGGCACCGCCGCCGATCCGTCGACGATCTCGCCGAACGCCGCCGCCCAGCGCCGCGAACCGTCGGCGGCGGTCAGGATCGTCAGCGACACCGGCTCGCCGGTTTTCGTATCGAGGAACAATTGCGTCTCGCCCTCGCCGGGCAAGGTGCCGGGAACATGGAATCCGTTGGCAATGCCGGTGATCGCGGGCGGCGCGCCGGGCTTCACCGCCTCGGTCAGGATCGCCCGCAGCGTCGCCTCGGTCGCCGCATCCCAGGGAAGCTGCGCGTCGGGGGCGACCAGCCGGATGCTTCCGGTGTTGCTGGTCCCCGGCGCACTGCCCGCGACCGGGCGGGCGAAGATCAGCACCGGCTGCTTTTTCTTGAGCTTGGGCGGCTTGCCCTTCGCGTCGAGCGGCAGGTCGACGAGATAGTTTACCCGCGCCGCGAGCGGCCCCGATCCGCGAATCAGGCTGATCACGTCGGCCTCGACATAGAGTCGCGCCCGACCCGCTTTCAGGCCGGCCGCCTGCTCGGGCTTCAGCACCGCGGTCTTATGGATTCTCCCGTGGATCGCGATCGGCGCGATCGTCGCCAGATCGGCGATGTCGGCATAGCTATAGGGGGAGGGGGCTGTCACCGGTGTCGGAGCCTGCATCGCCGAAGCACTGTAAAAACAGCAACTTGCGGCCAAAATACCGAGGGCGAGAGCTGGCAGACGCGCGCGCATGATCGAACCACCTTCCATAGTAACAAGCGCCGGAGCGGCGCCAAATCCCCCTCATGGGGAAGCGGACATTAACCGCTGATAAAGGGTTTGCGAATGTGCCGCCACCGCGATAGGACGTGCGGCGAAGCGTCCGGCAAGAGCATAATAAGCCGGCTGCTACGCCGCCGGGTCTGTGGAACGCATCGGAAATCATCCGGGCATTTGGCAACCGAACCCGTCGGTGGGGATTTTGGTGTCAGGATGATCTAGCAAGGAGCGTCGTCCCTGAATGGCTTATGGTGATAATGTCGACCCTAAAAACAGGGTAGTGGCAATTGTCTTGGTGGGTTTGCTGACGGCGGTGCTGGGCTATGGCCTGGTCAACGGTCTGAACATCAGCATCGTCAAGAAGCTTGCCGAGAAACTGGACGTCGTGGACGTCGAAGAGCCGCCGCCGCCGGAGGAGCCCCCTCCGCCGCCGCCGCCGGACAACAAGCTGCCGCCGCCGCCGCCGGTGGTGACGCCCCCGTCGCCGATCCCGCCGCCGGTGACGTCGAACACGATCCAGTCGGTTCCGGAGGCGCCCCCGCGTCCGCCGCTCCCGATCCCGCCCGTCGCGGCGCCGCCGGCGCCGCCGCCGACGCCCGACCTCAGCGCTCCCGGCCGTCCGAAGGGCAACCCGGCGCGCTGGGCGACCAACGACGACTATCCGGCCCGCGCGATGCGTGAGGAACGCGAAGGCACGACGGGTTTCCGCGTCAGCTATGACGCGAGCGGCAAGCCCACGGGTTGCGACATCACGTCGTCGAGCGGCCATGCCGATCTCGATGCGGAAACCTGCAAGCTGGTGATGCGCCGCGCGCGCTTCGATCCTGCGAAGGATCGCGCCGGCAACCCTTCGGGGGGCAGCTTCTCGAGCCGTATCAAGTGGGTGATTCCGAAGTGATCCCGATCGGGATCGCTTGAAGGAACGCCTTGGAAATTTTGATCTTTATCGTATTTTGAGAGGGAATATCCGAAATGTTTAACCTGATTGCAAATGCCGCCGCCGCGGCGCCGGCAGCCGCCCACGACGCCGGCTTCAGCCTGATGCCCGCGTCGATGTGCGTGAAGGAAGAAGGCACCAACCCCTACGGCCTCGTCCCCGCGCTCTGCGAAGGCGGCATCGTGTCGCAGGTCACCTTCCTCGTCCTGCTCATCATGTTCGTCGGCACGCTCTACATCCTGTTCACCAAGCTGTTCGAACAGAACAAGGTGATCAACCAGGGCAAGGCGGTCGACGCGAACTTCTGGCGCGCCCCGACGCTCGCCGACGGCGCGGCAAAGCTCGAAAAGAACAGCGCCTATCGCCAGGTCGTCGAAGACGGTCTGCGCGCCAACGAAGAGCACACCAAGCTGACCGACCCCGTCGAAGCCCACGACTGGATGCACGGCACGCTCGAACGTTCGCAGAACCACATCAACTCGAAGCTCAACGGCGGCCTCGCCTTCCTCGCGACCGTCGGTTCGACCGCGCCGTTCGTCGGCCTGTTCGGTACGGTTATCGGTATTCTTCGCGCGCTGGTTAAGATCGGTGCGTCGGGCCAGGCCTCGATCGACACCGTCGCCGGTCCGGTCGGCGAAGCGCTCATCATGACCGCCATCGGTCTGATCGTCGCGGTTCCCGCGGTGCTCGCGTTCAACTGGCTGCAGAGCCGCAACAAGGCGATCGCCCGCCGTCTGTCGACCTTCTCGAACGACGTTCTCGGTTCGATCATGTCGGGCGGCCAGGTGAAGCCCGCGACGCTCGCTCCGGCGAAGGCCGCCGCTCCGGCCGCTGCGCCGAAGAAGGCCTAAAGGTCTGCGGATCCCCGATGGTGTCGCGCGATGGCGATGCCCGGGGGCCGCGCTGGACGGGACGGGGCGCGATGCGTGCGCCGTCCCGGTCCATGACAGTAATTTTGTGACAGGATGCTAATCCTATGGCGATGAGTGTAGGCGACAAGGGCGAAGATGCCCCGATGTCCGACATCAACACGACGCCACTCGTGGACATCATGCTTGTGTTGCTCATCATCTTCCTCATCACGGTTCCCGTGGTTTTGGAGACGGTGAACCTCAAGCTGCCCGACGTGGTCTTCGAACCGACGACGACGAAGCCCGAAAACGTGCTTCTCTCGGTCCGCTCTGCCGATACCGACGGCGACGGCGAACCCAATGCCGACAGCTCGGCTTGCGAAGTCTATTGGGGCCAGACCCCGGTCGATTCGCGCGAACTGCTCAAAAAGGGGCAGGATAAGCTCGAACAGCTTCTCGAGGATATCGGCGGTCCGCAGAATATCACCGAAGAGAACTTCCCCGAAGTGCACATCCGCGGCGACATCAACACGCCGTACCAGTGCATCGGCGGCGTGATCTACACGATGCAATATGCCGGCTTCCAGAAGATCGGGTTCATTTCCGAACCGGCTCCTGGTTCGGGCACGCTGGGCCGCCTCTAAGGCGGTCCGGCCCATTATGAAGGAATAGTCCTATGGCTATGGCTGTTGGGGATCGGGACGAAAACGAACCGATGATGGACATGAACACGACGCCGCTGATCGACGTCATGCTCGTGCTCCTCATCATGTTCATCATCACCATCCCGGTGCAGACGCACGCGGTGAAGATCGACCTGCCGGTTCCGACCGACGCGAAAAACAACGTCGACCCGGAAAAGAACAAGATCACCATCGACCCCGCGGGGACGATCGCGTGGAACGGCACGCCGGTCGATCTGGCGCAGCTTTCGCAGTTTCTGGAACAGACCAAGGCGCTGCCGGTCGAACCCGAACTGCAGGTGCAGCCCGATCCCTATGCGCGCTATATCGTCGTCGACCGCGTGATGGCCGTCGTCAAGCGCAGCGGCGTCGGCAAGCTCGGCTTCGTCGGCAACGAACAATATGCGCGCGTCTTCTGATCGCTGATCGGAACGGCGTACAGGCAAAGGGCCGCGGAGCGATCCGCGGCCCTTTCTCTTTGCGGCCGATCCGGTTTCAGTGACCGGTGTCGACCGGAAGTTGTCCTTCCTTGTCCCGTCACCCCGGACTTGATCCGGGGTCCATTCGCGCAGCGCTGGAAAAATGGATTCCGGATCGAGTCCGGAATGACGAAGGCCTGAAAACGGCCGATTGCTGATCCATCTTTCATCGTCATCCTGAACTTGTTTCAGGATCCATGGTCCGCCGTTTCCTTCGACGCAGCGCGGGACGAGAGTTCAGACCGTGGATGCTGAAACAGCGAGGCCATCGCCGCAGCCGGCATGACGAGAATTGAAAGGCTGGAATCCACCCGACCCGGCCGCCGCCCTTCAGTCGCCCTTGCCAGCTTCGCGAAACCGCAAACGGCCATCGATCTCGACGAAAAACGATCTCTCGCCTTTTCGCTTCAGATCGTGAAGCGCCTGCCGCCGGCACTCGGGGTCGTGGTTGATCCGCCAGGCGATCAGGCGCCGCATCTCCGCGTCGGCGAAAACCAGCGCGTGCGCTTCGTCGATCCCGACGCCGAATGTGGCACGCGTCCGCTTGACCAGCGCGACGAATTCGGAATTGGCGAAAGTCATCGTTTCCTCTCCCGGCAAGAGCCACCGAGCAAAGCCCCCCGCTTCCAAGGGCAGGGCGGCTGGCGGGGGCCGGCCCTTCGCCCATATCGCACTTGGCAGCACGACGAGTCGAGGGCATCATCGCGGCGGATCGAAATCGCCGCCCGCGGCGTTATGGCCCAGAGCAACCGGAGGAATGAGATGACCCAGCCCGCCCACCGCCGCCCGAAACCGGCCGCCGTCCTGCTGGGGGCCGCGACGCTGGCGCTCGCCGGATGTGCCGGGATGGGCGGCAAGCCGACGCAGACCTTGCCGCCCGCTGACGCCTCGGCGCCGCTCTTCGATGCCGCGGGCGCCGACCGCGGCCGCGCCGATTTCTACAAGGATAGCGACGGGCTGCGCATCGAACTCGTCGCGCGCGGTTTCGCGCCCGGCACCTATGGGATGCACGTCCACGCCGTCGGCCAGTGCGCGCCGCCCGACTTCGCCAGCGCGGGTCCGCACTGGAACCCGACCGGAGCGCAGCACGGCCGGGACAATCCGATGGGCGCGCATCACGGCGACCTGCCGAATCTCGTCGTCGAAAGCGGCGAGATCGGCCGCGCGACGCTGAAGATCGTCGGCACGCGGATCAGCGGCGAGGGCGGGCTCCTCGACGCCGACGGTGCGGCGTTCGTCATTCATGCCAAGCCCGACGACCTCAAGACCGACCCCAGCGGCAACAGCGGCGCGCGCGTCGCGTGCGGGGTGATTACGCTCGGCGCGGCGAAATAGGCTCCGCGCGGGCGGCAGCGTCCTCCGCGCGCTCGGCGATCGTCGCCTCGGCGCGCGGCACCGCGCGATAGGCATAGACGAGCAGGGCGAGCGCGACTGGCGCGACGGCGATCAGCGACAGGATGCCCGTGCGCAGGTCGCCGACCGGCTTGCCGTCGACGATCGTGCCGGCCAGGTCCGAAATCTGCCCGGTCAGATAGGGGCCGAAGGCGAGCCCGACCAGCGTCGTGCCGAGGAAGAAGGCCGCCGTCGCGGTGCCGCGCATCCGTGGCAGCACCAGATCCTGCGTCGTCGCCGCCGCCGCGCCCAGCGCTGCGGCGCCGAACATCCCGGCGAGGAAGTTCATCGCATAGAACAGCGTGCCATTGTCGGTGGTATAGCCGATCCAGATCGGCATGATCGGTGCGACGACGCCGAAGACGATGACCCAGATGCGGCCCGCCGGATGGCGCGCCCGCAAGGCGTCGGCCACGCGGCCGCCGATGATCACGCCCAGGAAGCCGGCCGCCGCGCCATTGGCGCCGAGCACGAACGCCAGCTGCTGCTTCGGCAGGTGCAGCACGGTCTCGGCATAGGGCGCCGACCAGAAACCCAGCGCCCAGGCGACCAGCGAGACCAGACTATACCCCAGGGTCGTGCAAATGAACGCGGGTGTGCCCCAGATCAGGCGGAAGGTCGCCGGATCGCGCGCCTTCAGCGTGCAGGCCCAGGAGAAGACGGCATAATAGCCGAAGGCGATCGCCGACCATTGCGGCAGGTTGCCGGTCAGCCCGATCATCAGCCAAGCGGCGGCGGCGGCGAGCGCCGCGACCGCGAGGTTGATCGCGAGCGCCACCGGCCCGCGTTCCCACGCGCCGAGCAGGGTGAAGGGCGGGACGATGCTCGACAGGTCGCCGACGAAGCTGCGGAAAGGGGTCGGCGAAACGGGGCTGGCGACGCCGTCCATCGCGCCGCGCGCGGGTTCGCGCAGTGTCGAGACCCACAGCGCGATCAGCAGGCCGGGAATGCCCACCGCGAGGAACGCGCCCTGCCAGCCGACGAGGCCGAGCGGGCCGCCATCGGGCCAGGTCTGGTTCCACACCTGCCCGATCTTCGCGCCGATCAGCAGCGACACCCCGCCGCCGATATAGAGCCCCGACGAATAGATCGCGAGCGCGGTGGCGCGCTGGCGCTTGGGGAAATAGTCGGAGATCAGCGAATAGGCGGTCGGGCTGGCGGTCGCCTCGCCGACGCCGACGCCCATGCGCGCGAGCGTCAGCGTCAGCTGCGTTTGCGCGAAGCCCGACAGCGCGGTCATCGCGGACCACAGGGTCAGCCCGATCGCCAGCAGCTTCTTGCGGTTCCAATTGTCCGCGAGCCGTCCGAGCGGGATGCCGAACAGCGCATAGAAGACCGCAAAGGCCGCGCCGCCAAGGAAGCCGAGGTCGCCGTCGGTCAGCCCGAGGTCGGCCTTGATATCGACCGCAAGGATGCTCAGGATCTGCCGGTCGATGAAATTCAGGATATAGACGACGACCAGCACGAACAGCACGTACCAGCTATAGCCGCTCGCCTGCGGCCCGGCGGGCGGCGCCCCGGCCGTCTCGTTCACGCTCGCGCTATCGGCCATCTGGCAACCCTCTCCCTGACCCGTTATCCTTATGCCCCGGTGGTTGCACGAGCCGCCGCCCGGCGCAAGTTGAAAGTCGGTTCACCTTTGGAGCGAAGACGGACGATATGCGCGAAGATCGACCAAATCCCCCCGCGATCCTCTTCCTCTGCCTCGGCAATATCTGCCGCTCGCCGCTTGCCGAAGGGGCCGCGCGCGTCGCCTTTGCCGAGGCCGGGATCGCCGCGAGGCTCGATTCGGCGGGCACCGGCGACTGGCACGTCGGCCACCCGCCCGACCGCCGCGCCCAGGCCGAGGCGCGGCGGCGCGGCGCCGATATCTCGGACCTTCGCGCGCGCCAGCTCCGCCGCAGCGACTTTCATGATTTCGACCTTATCCTCGCCGCCGACGAGGCCAATCTGCGCGACGCCCGCGCGCTTCGTCCAACGGGTGCGACCGCCGAACTCAGGCTGATGCTCGATCTGGTCGGCGGCCGCGAAGGGGAAAGCGTCACCGATCCCTATTACGGCGCCGACGACGGCTTCGCCGCAACATGGGACGATGTCAGCGCGGTCGCTGCCGCGCTCGTCGCCTCGTCGAGGGGATAGCGCGCGACCGGATGATAGCGCGAACCGCCGTGCCCCATCTCGCTCTCGTAGAGCGTGACATGGCCGAACGGAAAGGGCGCGCTCGCCAGATCGCTGTTCAGCGCAAGGAAGGGCGCGACCGGCCCCGATCCGCGGTTGAGCCGCGCGAGCGTGATATGCGGCACGAAGGCGCGCGTTTCGGGCACAACGCCGACGCGCGCGAGCAGCTGGTCGATCTTGCGATGCAGCGCGGCGATCGGCGCGTGCGGTTCGACCCCGGCCCAGACCATGTGCGGGCGTCCCTGGCGCTCGAACAGGCCGACCCCGGCGATCCGCGCCTCGATCGTGGGTGCGTAGAGGCTGCCCAGCGCGGCGGCGATGTCCTCGGCGCGGTGATGGTCGACCTCGCCGATGAAGCGCAGCGTCAGGTGGAGCTGTTCGTCATCCTGCCAGCGCGCGCCCGAAATCCCGTGCATCGCGGCGATCAATTGTCGCCGGATCGGGCGCGGCGGACGCAGGGCGACGAACAGGCGATGGGTCGACATGGCGGTGCCTGCATAGGACGGCGCGCGGCGGCTGCGAAGCCGAAACAGGGCGCATGTCCGGTTTCGCTTGAAACAAAGCGCGAATATCCCGATATTATCGCCACGGCCGGTATCGTCTGGCCGGTGATGGAGATGAAAATGGCTAATTGGAACGACCCCAATATGGCGGCGTCCGGCTTCCCAGGCAGCGCGAGCGCGATGGATCAGGCCGTCGATGCCGGCCTGCGGTCGTACATGCTGTCGGTCTACAACTATATGGCGTCGGGCGTGCTGCTGACCGGCGTCGTCGCGATGCTCTTCTCGCAGTGGGAAGGCGCACCCGCGCTGCTGTTCGGTCCGGGACCGGTCAAGTGGGTGATCATGCTCGCTCCGCTCGCCTTCGTGATGGTGCTGAGCTTCGGCATCAACAAGCTGTCGACGGCCGCGGCGCAGGCGCTTTACTGGGCTTATGCGGCGGTGATGGGCGTGTCGATGGCGGCGATCTTCTTCGTCTTCACCAACACCTCGATCGCGCAGACCTTCTTCGCGACCGCGGCGGCCTTCCTCGGCCTCAGCCTCTATGGCTACACGACCAAGAAGGATCTCTCGGGTTTCGGGACCTTCCTGATCATGGGCCTCGTCGGCATCATCGTCGCGATGCTGCTCAACGCCTTCGTGTTCCAGTCGGGCGCGCTGGCGCTGGCGATCAGCGTGATCGGCGTGCTGCTGTTCGCGGGCCTGACCGCCTATGACACGCAGAAGATCAAGAGCATGTATTTCTATGTCCGCGGGACCGACTTTGTCGGCAAGTCGGTGGTGATGGGCGCGCTGACGCTCTACCTCGACTTCGTCAACATGTTCACCTTCCTGCTCAACCTGCTGGGCAACCGCGAATAAGCGGACGGACAAGGAACGACCAACCGGAGCCCGGCGGAGCGATTCGCCGGGCTCTTTCCTTTTTGGGGAAGGGACCGCCCATGCGTCATGCCGGGATGCTCGTCGCCGCGATGATGCTGGCCGCCTCGCCCGCCGCCGCCGGGGCGGCGTCGACCTGCGCGGTGGCGCGGCCCGCCGACGGCGATCTGAAGGCCTATGCCGCGACCTTTTTCGCAAAGGCGCGCCTCGGCGACCTGGAGGCGCTGGCGGCATGTCTGGGGGATCCCGATCCGGCGATGCGCGACGGCTTTGCCTTCACGCTATGGTCCGAAGGGCTGCGTGGCCGCCACCTGTCCGCCGCCCAAATGCGCCGGACATTGGCGCTGCTGACCGAAATGGCCGCGGTCCCGGAGGATGCCGCAGGCTTTCGCCGTCCGTTCGCCGCGCTGGCGCTGTCCGAAATTGCGCGCGCCGACCGGATCGAGGCCTGGATGACCGACGCCGAACTGCACGCGCTTGCCCGGACCGGCGCGGCCTATATGCGCGGCGTGACCGACTATCGTGGCTTCGTGCCGGGCGAGGGCTGGCGGCACGGCGTGGCGCATGGATCGGACCTCGCGCTCCAGCTCGCACTCAATCCGCGGCTGGCGCGGGCCGACGCCGACCTTTTGCTTGGCGCCATCGCGTCGCAGGTCGCGCCGGCGGCTTCACCCTATTACCATCACGGCGAATCCGCGCGCCTCGCGCGGCCCATCCTGTTCCTCGCCAGGCGCGCCGACATCGACGATGCGGCCTGGGCGGCTTGGTTCAAGACGCTCTATCCCGATAGCAGCGCGCGCTGGAAAGACGTCCATACTGGCGACGCAGGCTTGGCGGCCGTCCACAACACGACTGGCTTCGCGAACGCCATCTATGTCAGCGCGGCCGAAGCGCAGGATCCGCAGATCAAGCGCCTTGCGCCGCTGGCAGTCGAATTGCTGAAGGCGCTGCCCTAGGTCACATACCCATAAACGGGATTCCCAAAGGGGGTAAGTTCTGATTCAGTGTCTCTGCGAGAGGAGACGCAGATGGCACGTTTTGATCTGACGGATTTCGAGTGGTCTGTGATCCAGCCTTTGCTGCCGACGAAGGTTCGCGGGGTGAAGCGGGTCGATGATCGGCGAGTGCTGAACGGGATATTCTGGCGGCTGCGGACGGGAGCGCCTTGGGCCGACATTCCGTCGCGCTATGGCCCACCTACGACCTGTGTGAACCGCTTCAACCGCTGGCGGCGGGCTGGGGTGTGGAAGCGGATATTGGATGCTGTTTCAGAAGCTTATGCAGGCGACATCCAGATGATCGACAGCTCGTCGATCCGTGTCCACCAGCATGGCGCCAACGCCCAAAAAAAGATGGCCGATCCCGTTGCATGGGTCGCTCGCGCGGCGGCTTGACCACCAAGATCCACGCCATGGTCGATGCCAATGGCTTGCCGATCAGCCTCGTTCTGAGCGAAGGACAAGCCTATGACGGACACAGTGCGCACATCATGCTCGACAGCCTGACGCCCGGCTCCGTTCTGCTCGCCGACCGCGCCTATGATGCCGACAAGCTGCGCGCCGCCATCGCCGACAAAGGCGCTTTCGCCAATATTCCACCCATGCCCCAGCGCGTCCGGCGAGCGGCCTTCTGCCCCTTTCTCTATCGATACCGCAACCTCATCGAACGCTTCTTTAACAAAATCAAACACTTCAGGGCGGTAGCAACGCGATACGACAAACGCGACGACAACTTCCTCGCCTCTGTCCAACTCGCTTCAATCAGAATTTGGCTGCGACATTATGAGTCGGTGACCTAGAGTGTTTTCAAGTCAGGTGGAATCACCTGACGACTCGGAAAACACGGCAAAAAAGAATCTGCAGTGCCAGTTTTGATTCAATCAAAACCGAACGCACTCTAGGTCACATACCCATAAACAGGATTCCCAAGCGGCTTGAGTTCTGATTCAGTGTTTTCCGGAAGGGAGATGCTGATGGCGCGGTTTGATCTGACGGATTTCGAGTGGTTGGTAATCCAGCC
>Ga0233425_10000371_pt1 | contig 117504 bp, 88 predicted proteins | sample Watercolumn_Towu_2_FD_181712 | JGI IMG/M metagenome (GOLD analysis project Ga0233425, IMG submission 181712) | Freshwater microbial communities from Lake Towuti, South Sulawesi, Indonesia - Watercolumn_Towuti2014_140_MG | ecosystem: Environmental > Aquatic > Freshwater > Lake | place... | reverse complement strand
TTACGAGCATGGTTTCTGCAAGGTTTTGATGAATAATATTCGTTTCCTCGGTAACTCAATCTCGCGGATTTTCGTTCCTGAGCCTTTCTTTGCTTTGCTGTCGTGACTTTTTAAGGGGTAACTAAATTGTACCAGTTTTTTATACGATTACAAAAAATAGGTGATTCAAAAGGTTTATTAGGTTGCACTTTTACAAGCAAACAGCAACAAAGTTTTATTTTCACATATTCCCAAAACTATTACATTAGTACATAACTATGACACACACACATACTAATTCCATAATTCGTTCAATGTTCATTTTCATTGCAACGATACTTTTTCTTTTATCTGCGAACAATTTATTTTCGCAAACAAACTATTCTCTTTATTTCGATGGCACGAATGATTATGTCAACGTGAATGACGCTGCGACATTAGATGTAACAGGAAGTTACACCATTGAGGCGTGGATTCGTCCATCTACATTCAGTTTCTTAAGAGGTATTGTTTCAAAATACCATAGTCCTAATAGCAGAGGACCAATTCTCCGGTTAACTCCAACATCACCGTACACGGGAATAGATGCAGCGGAATTCAGTTCAAGCAACGGACTTCTCACGGCAAACACTTGGTACCACGTTGCTTCGGTAATTTCAGGCTCTAACGTTTCTATTTATATCAATGGAAGTTTGGCGGCTTCCGGAACAACTTCGTATGTTACACAAGCAAATTCTGACCCGTTGCGTATTGGTGTAGATTATCTTACGGACGGGAATAGATATTGGAGTGGTTATATTGATGAAGTTCGTATATGGAATACGGCGCTGAGTTCAGGTACGATCAGCACTTGGCGCAATCAACTTGTAACCGCTTCACATCCGAATTATTCGAACTTAAAAGGTTATTGGAAATTCGATGAAGGTTCGGGAACTTCTGCAACCGATGGAAGCGGGAATGGAAATACCGGAACGTTAATGAACGGTGTAGCGTATTCTTATACTACGCCAACGTTAAGCGGGTATTCACCGTTTTCTTTATCGGCAACGAGTATAAATTTTGGAAATGTTCCCACGGGTAATACTTCTCAAAATACAGTAACTGTTACAAATACCGGAGGTTCAACGATTACAATTTCTTCAGTAACATCAAACGATGGAAATTTTAGTGTTTCTCCAACAAGCGGCTCAATCAATGCCGGCGGAAATATGGTTTTTACAATTACGTTTGCGCCTTCAAGTGCGGGAAGCAAAAGTGGAACAATTACATTTACTCATAATGCATTGGGTTCTCCGCATACGGTTTCAGTTTCCGGGACGGGACTTGGACCAACATTTTCTGCGTCTCCGACTTCACTCAATTTGGGAAATGTTCAACTTGGTTCGTCAAAAACCGATAGTATTACCGTAACGAACGTAGGGGGAAACACGTTAACCATTTCGAATGTAACTTCAAGCGATGCGCATTTTACTGTTACTCCAACTACATCAGGAGCGTTAGCAAACAATCAATCACAACAATTTTATGTTACATTTACGCCAACGGCTGCGGGAAATGTAACGACAACGCTTTCGTTCACACATAATGGAACAGGTTCACCGAGTAATATTTCTGCATTCGGAAGCAATTCCGGTCATCAGTTATTTGCACTACGACTTGACGGCACCGATGATAGAGTTTCATCCAATCAGTATAGTCAAACAATTCTTGGAACGAATTGGGCTTCAACAAAAACAGTTGAAGTATGGTGCAAACCGATGGGAGCGGCGCCTGTTGTATCATATGGATATCAAGGTGCGAATATTCTGGGTGATAATGTTTATTTTGGAATTTATCACGCTAACATTGGCGGACAAGATAAAATTTGGGTGTATAATTACGATGGCAACGATGATAAAATCGCTATTGATTACACGATGAATGAGTGGGTTCATATCGCCTTAGTTCATAGTGGTGGAATGTTGTATGCATATAAAAATGGTACACTGGTGAATTCAGTTTCGTCTAGTTCGACTTATTCCAATTCGTATTTAGAGGCAGGTTATGGCTCTAATAATTATAAATATTTCAATGGCATCATTGAAGAAGGAAGAGTATGGAATGTGGCTCTAAGCGCAGGAACAATTCAAACGTACTATAATGAAGAAGTAACAAACATGCACCCCAACTATTCCGGGCTTAAAGTGTATTGGAAATTTAATGAAGGAACAGGCGCTACGACGGCGGATGCAAGCGGAAACGGATATACCGGCACACTTTACAATAATCCCACGTGGTTAGTTTCTGATGCCCCGTTTTCTCCGCCATCGCCATTTACGCTTTCAAAATCAAGTATAGATTTTGGTAATATTGCTGTTGGAACATCAAAAACGGATAGCGTAATTACAGGAAATACCGGAACATCGGCGATTACAATATCATCGGTAACTTCAAGTCAAGGAAACTTTTCTGTAACTCCAGTAAGCGGAGTTATTCCTCCCAGTGGCTCAAAAACGTTTTATATTACTTATACGCGAACAAGCACGACTCAAAATACTGGTTCGATTACGTTTACACATAGCGCACCTGGTTCTCCAAAATCTGTTTCAGTTTCCGGCGGGCAAATTCCCATAATCGGGGGCGCTGGAAAAGCAATTCGATTTACTGCTTCAGGACAAGTAGTTAACTCAGGAAGTTATGCAAGTGCAATTCTTGGTTCCGGGTTTCAGAATAATAAAACAATTGAGGTTTGGTGTAAGCCAATGGCGGCTGGTCCAACCGTATCTAACGCATATACTGGCAATCTTGTTTTTGGTGACCAATTTTATTTTGGTATATATCACGCAACCATCGGTGGTCAAGATATGTTATGGGTCAATAATTACAATACAAACGGTGTCGAAGAACGAGTAGGTGTACCATATACAATCGGTCAATGGGTTCATATTGCATTAGTACATAGCGGCGGATATTTAATGATTTACAAAAACGGTTCGTATTATTCGTACGTTGTTAATTCACTCAATTCATACGGTTCTTATTATGTTGCTGCTGGTCAAGCATATTATGGAACGTATTTCAATGGTGAAGTTGATGAAGCGAGAATGTGGAATGTAGGATTAAGTTACACAGATATAGGCAATTACTACAATCAAGTAATAACTTCCTCTCATCCATATTACAATAACTTAAAACTCTATTGGAAATTCGATGAAGGCACAGGAAGTCAAACCGATGATGCAAGTTTAAATAATTTCGTTGGTAGTTTTTATGGTTCTCCTGTGTGGGTAAATTCCGGCGCAGGAATTGTTGGCGGAACAACACCTCCGGGAACATTCACAATCAATGCAACAACAAGTTCCGGTGGAACAATTTCTCCGTTTGGAACAGTATCCGTTGATTCAAATTCAAGTATAACATTTACGTTTACTCCCGATACCGATTATCATATAGACAGTGTTTATGTTGATGGTTCATATATCGGAATACCAACGAGTTACACATTTAATAATGTCGTTGCACCTCATACAATTCGAGTTGTCTTTGCGAGCACGATTCCTATTTTTGCAACAGCAGGAACCAATGGCAGTATCAATCCTTCGGGAGCAGTACAGGTTTTTCCGGGGAATAATCAATCGTTTATCATTACGGCAAACGGCGGTTATCATATTGACAGCGTTCTTGTTGATGGTGTGGATGTTGGTCCTGTTACGATTTATACGTTTTCGAATGTCGTTGTAACACATACCATTCACGCAGTATTTGCCCCGGATCCGCCGGTCTTTGCGGTTGCTCCGGATTCTGTAGATTTTGATAGAGTCAATGTTAATGAAGCGAAGATTGAAACTGTTGTGGTTACTAATAACGGTACTGCATCGCTGGTCATTTCATCGGCGAGTTCCGATAATGCGCGATTTACGGTTAATCCGTCTTCTGCTACAATAAATGGCGGAGCAACGAGAGCATTTTCCATTACGTTTATACCGAATGCAAATGGTGAACAAACGGGAACAATTTCTTTTACGGATAATGCGAACGGTTCACCGCATTCAGTTTTTGTTAGCGGAAAAGGTGTAACGCCGCTTTTTGCCGTTGCGCCAAATAATTTAACATACGGAAGCGTGCGCGTCGGCGAAAATAAAGTTGATAGTGTTGTCATTTCCAATAGCGGAGACGGAATTCTCAATGTAAATTCTGTTTCTTCTGATAATGAAAATTACTCTGTTTCGCCAACATCCGCAACGATTGATTCCAATGCTTCCAAAACATTTTATATCACGTTTGCGCCAACAATTGTTGGAGAGATAAACGCAACAATTACGTTTGACCATAACGCATCGCCGACCAAAAATAAAATTACCATCAGCAATAAACAAAAAGTTGCCGATGTCGAAGGGAAAAAATCTGCTTCAACATCAACGACGAGTACTGCTCAAGGACAAAATACCGTTTCCGTTTCGGGAACCGGAATTGCTCCTTCGTGGAGTGTTTCGCCAACGACACTTTCGTACGGAAATATTCTTGTGGGAACTTCCCAAAGCGATAGTGTAACAGTTTCAAATAATGGAACGGCGTCGCTTACTATTGCTTCCGTTATTTCCAGCGATGCGCAATTCACCATTACTCCAGCAAATGCGACGATTGATGTCAACGGAACACAAACATTTGTTCTTTCATTTGCGCCAACTTCCGTCGGAGTAAAAACAAGTGATGTCATATTTGTACACAATGCAAGCGGTTCTCCCGATACTGTAGTTGTTGACGGAAATGGAATTGCTCCCGAATTTTCTGCTTCTTCCGGTTCAATCAATCTCGGCGACGTATTAGTCGGAACAACAAATACGGATAGTGTTATTGTAACGAACACGGGAACAGCAACGCTCAATATTTCGAACGTAGCATCCGATAATAATCAATTCACGGTTACGCCTGCAACATCATCGCTCGAGCCAAACGCATCGCAAACATTTACTATGACGTTTGCGCCAACTTCTCCCGGTACAAAAAATGGAAATATTTCGTTCACGCACGATGCAAACGGTTCTCCTTCGGTGGTAGAAGTAAGCGGAACAGGTACTGCGCCAATGTTTTCTTCCGTAGCGTCGAAAAATGTTGGTTATGCAGTAATCAATAATTCGCGTGTTGATAGTATTACGGTTACCAATACCGGAACCGCGCCGTTAAATATTTCCAATGTTTCTTCCAGCAATGCAGTGTTTTCCGTAACACCAGCATCTGCATCGTTAGACCCGAATGTGGAAATGAAATTTTACATCACTTTTAGTCCAACATTAACCGGCGTTCAAACAACGAATCTTACTTTTACGCACGATGCAATAAATTCTCCGTCAGAAATCGGCGTTTCCGGAATTGGTGTTGTCGCAGGATTTTTTGTTGACCCGGCGACCGTTGCATTTAACGACGTACTTTTAGGTTTCAGCAAAGTAGATAGCGTTCTTGTTTCAAACACCGATGTAACGCCGTTGACGATTTCGTCGGTTATTTCCGATAATGCAGATTTCACGGTTAATCCTACTTCAACGGTACTTGCTCCCAGCGCTTCTATGAAATTTTATATTACGTTTGCGCCATCGCAATTGGGAGTGAGCAATGGAACAATTTCATTCACACACAGCGCAAGTGTTGAAGCAGGAACGGTTACTGTTTCCGGAAACGGCGTAACACCGGAGTTTTCTGTTGCGCCTGCTTCTGTGAGTTTCGGTGATGTTGTGATTGGACATAGTAAAACCGATAGCGTTGCAGTTTCCAATCCCGGAACGGCGACGTTAATTATTTCCAGCATAACTTCGAATAACAATAAATTCACTGTTTCGCCAACGAATAATGCCGTTGCTCCAAACGAAACGAAACAAATTTATTTCACATTTTCGCCATCAGATACCGGAATTCAAAACGCAACGATTACGTTTACCGATAATGCAAGCGGCTCACCGCATACTGTAACGGTCAATGGACGAGGCACTATTCCTGTGTTCACTATTTCGCCTTCGGCAATTTCATACGGTAATGTTCGCGTTGGTCAAGAAAAAGTGGATAGTGTCTCTGTTACCAATCCCGGAACGGCAACACTTATTGTTTCAGAAGCAACATCGAACAGCGACCAATATTCTGTTGTTCCGACTTCGGCAAATATTGTACCGAATGAAACAAAACAATTTTATATTACCTATTCGCCAACAACAACCGGAATTGAAAACGGAATACTTTCATTTTCGCATAACGCAAGCGGTTCTCCGCATACGGTAACGGTTGACGGAAATGGAGTAACTCCGATTTTCGGATTTTCCAAAGTATCTACGGATTTTGGTGAAATTGTTCCAGCAGTAACTATGAGCGATAGTTTTTCTGTTTCCAATACAGGAACTGCGTCCCTCAACATTTCTGCCGTTACTTCCACTAATTCACGGTTCACCATTACACCAACAACGGGAACGGTGAATATTGGCGGAACGATGATGTTCTATGTTTCGTACACGCCGACGTCATTGACGGAAGATACAGGAAAAATTTCTTTCGTTCACGATGCAAGCGGTTCTCCTTCAGTTTTTACTGCAACGGGAATTGGATTGGGAGGTGCATTTGCATCATCGAAATCGGCAATGACGTTTGGTGATGTTGCGCCGCTTATCGGAAAAACCGATAGTATTGTTGTTACGAATAATGGAACAAAATCGCTTACCATTTCTTCCGTAACAGCAATGAGCAACGATTTTGTTGTATCACCAACTTCGGCAACCATTGCCAAAAAATCCGCCGAGAAATTTTCCATAACATTTACGCCGACAAGCGTTGGTTCGAAAAATTCTTCGATCAAATTTGTGTATGATGCGCCAAGTTCTCCCGCGAGCGTTGTCGTAAGCGGAAGAGGTGCAGCAGGACAATTTTCCAGTTCGAAAGCAACGATTGCGTTCAACGCATTAACGGTGGGTGAAACACAGAGAGATAGTTTTACCGTCGCAAACATTGGAAATTTGCGATTGAGAATAACAAGCATCTTATCGAGCAGCGACCAGTTCTATCTTTCCGCCGCGTATGATTCGATTGAACCGAATTCGACGAAGAAATTCTCTGTAACATTTGCGCCAACGACTGCAGGTGAAAAAACTTCAACGGTTACGTTCACTCATAACGGTGTTGGTGGTCAAAGCACGATGACATTAACCGGTTTTGCAGGCGCGCCGATGTTTTCGCTTTCAGCGAACGCAATCAGTTTCGGAAGTATTACGACGTCGCGTACGAAAGTTGAAAGTTTAACAGTCAGTAATCCCGGAAGCGCCGTGTTGGTCATTTCTTCTGTGAGTTCGAGTAATTCCGCATTCACGGTTACGCCGACAAGCGCAGTTATTCCGAACGGTGCAAATAACACGAAGAAATTTTATGTTACGTTCACGCCGAACGGAATGGGAAATTACAACGGAGGAATTGTTTTCACTTACAATATAATTTCTTCTCCAACATCTGTTGCAATGTTTGCCAATGCGTTTGAAACACCGGGAAAGATGGCGGAATTCAATGGTAACAGCAGTAAAATTGAAGTTGCGAATAATACTGCTTTGCAGTTCACGAATACGTTTACGCTGGAAGCGTGGATGTATCCGAGAAAATTAACTGCAAGCGCGGGAATAATTTCCAAACGTCATACATTCAACACGAGTGGGTATTTTCTGGCGTTGAGAACAACGTCGCCCAATTCCGGAATCAATGCCAATGGCGTTGAAACTCCTGCTGGAAAGATTGAAGAAAACAAATGGCATCACGTTGCAGTTACAACGTCCGGAAAGAATGTGAATATTTATATCAACGGAAGTTTAGCGAAATCCGGAATGATGAGCGACCCGATTAGTTCAACAATTGACCCACTATACTTCGGTGTGAATTTTGCGAATAAATATTTTGATGGATTTATTGACGAAGTTCGTCTTTGGAATGTTGTGCGAACGCAAGCGCAGATTCAATCCTCGATGAATGTTGCATTGAAAGGAAATGAGAGTGGGCTCGTTGCATACTACCGCTTGGATGAAGTGGATGGAGGTATCGTTGCCAATGTTACCGGCGGATTATCGGGAACGCTCAACGGAGTAAATCTCGTTTCTTCCGATGCGCCGATTGAATCACCGTCGCTTCAACTTTCTACCAATACAATTACTTATGGTTTGTCGAAAGCGGGAATAACGAAATCCGAAAATGTAACGCTGACAAATATTGGAACGAAGAGTTTAGTCATTTCTTCCATCACATCAGAGAATTCGGAATTTACAACATCTCCTTCAAACGGTACAATTCTTCCGGGCGAAAGTATGAATCTTACCATTTCCTATACGCCTGCGTTATCCGATGAAGATTCTGCAAATATTAGTATCGAACATAACGCACCCAGGTCGCCGCGTAATATCTTTGTGAAAGGACGCGGTTATGAAGCAAGTTCGCAAAACAACTCGAATTTGAATTCCGTTTCGTTGATACAAAGTTCGTCGTTCTCTTCAAGTGGAGAAGCGAGTGATTCAACGCTGAAACAATTTACGGTTGCAATGTGGCTGAATCCATCGTTTGGTTCTCTCACGCAGAGCGGGTATTTAACGATACTTGGTAATTTTGCCAGCGTTGGGCTTACCACAGATAAAAATTTAGTGTTCAACCTGAAGAAACAGAACTTTTCCAATGCGGAAGTAACTATACCTTACGCAATGAGTGGATGGCACCATTTTGCTGCATCCGTAGAATATAATTCCATATCATCTTCGACCATTGTTAAGTTGTATGTTGACGGACAATTGGTGAAAACGAAAAATTATCAGGAATTACTGCGGAGTGGACCAGTTAAACCGAATATTTCCATAGGTTTATACTATGTCGGTTATCTCGATGAATATTCTCTTTGGAACAAAGCGTTAAGCGCAAAGGAAATTCAGGAAGCGATGCGATTTAGTTCTGCAACGATGTCGTCAGCAAGTGAAAATTTACTTGCATATTATCCGTTCAGTGAAACAAGCGGAAATAATGTGTCAGACGCAAGCGGTAATAACCGAAATGGATTATTTACCAATGTTACACATCTTCCGTTCGGTGCACCGTTAGGAATGCCGTTCATTCATACAAATTCCGGAGAACTTGCTTCTCACAATTTCGGGAATATATATACAACGGCATCATCTTCTTTGAACGCATCAATGACGAACACTGGAGATTTACCGTTGCATATTTCCTCGTTTGTCGCAAGCGATTCGGATGTCGTCATTAGTGGACTTGATACTGCGGAATTTCTTACCGGTCAAACACGCAATTTCACGATGACCTTTGCTCCAAAGAAATATCAGGATTACAACGTAACGGTTTCGCTTACCGATAATGCAGAACGGTCGCCGCGTAATATCACGGTAACCGGTCGCGGAATCGGGACAACGACATTAACTACGCCGCTAACATTGACGTTTGGTAGTGTTCCGTATGGAGTTCCGACGGAAAAGAAATTTGCAGTAACCAACAGCGGTTCTGCACCAGTATACATTACTGGAGTTGTTGAATCGTACGCAGGAAGTCCCGTGTTTGTTTGTTCGCCAACGAATTTGATGATTCCTGCAGGACAAACTGATAGCATCAATGTTGCATTTACACCCGACGCAATCGAGTATTCTGCAACTTCTCATAAAATTGTTATCTCTACGTTGAATGCAGGAACAAAAGAAATTCCTGTTTCCGGAAAAGGCATATATAACGGAAGTTTGGTTGTTGAACAAAAAGTTATTGATTTTGGAACGGTTGATGCATTTTTTGCGAAACGCGACAGCGCAACAATAACCAATGGTGGTGGCGGTCTTCTTACGATTACCGGATATTCATCGTCGCCGGATGTTGTTGTGCAAGGACCTCCGGATGTTTCAGGAGGTGAAACGTTGAAAGTGTATGTTAAATTCAAACCTAAAGGAGCAGGAACTCGTTCAGGAAAAATTTACATTTCGTACCTCAAAGCAAATGCAACCGGCGGAACCGATGCGGCGATTGATTCTTCCTTAACATTTACCGGGGTTGCAGTGTATGGTCCGCTCGTGAATGCAGATAATGCAATTACGAACAGTGTAACGGCAAAACTTTCCGATGGAAATAAATTACGATTCGATTCTGCATTTACGTTTGAAGCGTGGGTGAAACCGAATTATGAAGTATCGAATTATTACACCAACACTGTTTTACTTGATAACAAGGGAGGAATTGTCATTGCGTTGAAACCGTCGAAAGTTTCAACGACAAGAAGCGACTCGTATAATTCAACGACGAATTATACCGGATTCTCTGTATCTGCGGCGTTAAATAACAATTCTTCTTCTGCAGAATTTGGAAAACAAAACGTCAGTAACAAGTTTGAATATTATCCTTATGGTAAAGATAATTATTCATACGGTTATTACGGGAGTGGTGGCGGTTATAGTTATGGTTATGGTTATGGTGGCTATAGTAATTATTATGGAACCGGTTACTACAATTCTGGCGGTTATTCGAGTTATTACAGTTATTCGAGTTCGTATTATTCGTACGTAGGATATACACAGTATGAAACAGGTTCGATTGGAAGTATTCCGCATAGTGTATGGTCGCATCTTGCGGTAACGTGGAGCAAAGGAGATTCATTACGCGTTTACAAGAACGGCAACCTTCTCGGTTCTGCATATATGGGAAATGAAAATATCGCATATACTTCTTCTGACTTAATTATTTCTCCGTTTCCCGCAGGAATGGTGGACGAAGTTGTATTCTGGAATTATGCTCGTTCACAAAATCAAATCATCAGTTCGTTCAATAACGGCTTGGAAAGTCCCGAAGGATTGGAATCATATTGGAAATTTACCGAAGGAAGCGGAAGAACTGCAGGCGACGTTACCGGCAATGGCAATACGTTAACGTTAAACAACACGGTAAATTGGTCGCGTTCAACTCTTCCGGTCGCAAATGCTGCGTTGATGGATTCGATGAAGTTTGATTTCGGTTTGATGAATTCTGCAGCGACTTCGCCGATTGCCAAAAATATTATATTGCTGAAAAAAGCAAAAGACACACGCATTTTACCGGTACGCGCAGAATTATCCGATACAACCAATTTCCAAATCAATAATTCGATTGTAGGAGTTGGCGAACTTGGCGATAATATCTCCATCGGATTTACCGCAAAATCGGAAGGTGAGAAAACTGCCAATGTAATATTATACAATGCGACAACCAATGATTCTGTCGGAAAACTTTCGCTGAAGGGAAAAGGAGTGCGCCCGAAAGTTACAGGAAAAATCAATCAAACTTCGACGTACTCGTATTATTCCAGTTATAGTTACTCGAACAGTTATTCATATTACTATTCGAGTAGTTATTCATATTCATATAGTTATGGTTACAGTTATGGTTATTCCTACTCGTCATATTCTTCTCGTTCAACAACGTGCTTCGGAAGTCCTGTAACTATTTATTTACGAGATCTGAATCAGCAAAACATTGCCCAATCAACATCTTCTTGTGAATACGAATTTAAAGATTTAGTTCCCGGAAAATATTTCTTATATGTTCCGCCCATTAATAGTTATTACTATAACAACAATGGTTATTACTACTATTTCTCAGGATTTGGCGGCGGGTATATTGGACGTGCAGATGTTACTATGGATAAAGTTGAATTTGGAGGATTTGACCTAACGTTGTATTCCGCGGCATCTTTTTATTATAGCGGTTTAAAAAACAAAACGAATTCAGTTATTGAATGGACTGATCCCGCAACGTGGGGAAGTCAACTTCCCAAAGATACAATGGATATCTCTGTTGCTTATCCGGGATTATACGACCAACTTGAAGTCAACTTAAATTTAACCGCGCTGAACAATTACTGTAACGTAAATACATGCGATGGCGATGTAACATCTCAACGCAACGTAACAATTATGGACAGCGCAAAAATGACGGTAAATGGTTCCGGCGCGTGGAACGTAAATGGAATTCTTAGCGTCAATGGCGATTTAACCATTAATGCAGATTCCACTGCAACCATTACTATCGGTGAATTGCAAGTCGGCGGAAAACTTCTTATTCCCGCAGACAAAAATCCGACAATTATCATCAACGGCGGATTTGTTTGCAGCGGAACGTTTGAACCGGGAAAAGCAACCATCATTCTAAACGGTGAAAACTTAAACTATGTTTCCGCTCCTGCATTCGGTAACGATTCGACAAAACGCACGCTCGAAATTTACAATCTCATCATGAACAGCGACAGTACATTGATAAGCGATAACGTCAGAATTCTCCATCAACTTACGTTAAATTCCGATATTCGTTTTGCCGACTCGTTGAATGATTTCTTCGACGCATTCGATACATTATTTATTGCTTCATCGTTACCGAATGCTATTACCGGAACCGGTACGATGAAAACCGGCATTATCAAACGAACTATTGACCAAAGTGAACCAGGAACATATCGTTTCCATACGCCAAGTTCAGTCGTGCGGTTAACTTCTTCGAATAATTTGCCGACATCATTAACCGTTACGAAAGTTGCCGGAACCGTTCCCGCAAATCAATATCTCGCAGTGAAAGAAGGAACGATTGATAACGAAGGGAAATCCGTTTCCATCACCAGTGTTAATCCTATTGGCTATTGGGGATTCGGAAGTCCAACGTATCAAGATGGCGATGTCCGTGGCGGTCCTTTCTACACTATTTCAGCAGAAGGCTCGCAAACGGTAACGGGAAATATTTCTCTTGGTTACGATGCAGGTCTTCTCAATGGACTCGATGAAACTTCGCTTGCGTTATTGAAAGTCAGCAGCGGTATTCGTGTTCGAAATGTTTTCGACGCCGATGCCAATGTTGAATCCGATAGCGATAGAGTTTTGTCTCCTTGGGAAATTAAAATTTACCAAGGAAGCGTTGCTGAAGAAAATCTTCTTTCTTCGCAAACCGGTGAAGAAATACTGCTCGACGATGTGAAGAGCGGCGATTATATTATTGTCCCAACGGAAAATATTCACTATCGCACCATTCTTCGAACCATCAGCGGTTTCCCGTTTGTTGATTCGACAAATTCTATGTCCGTAACTGTTCCCGATGGAGTTTTGATGGATGTTATTTTTGTGAGAATGAATGTGGTAACAATAACAGCAGAAGCAGGACCAAACGGAACAATCATTCCTTCCGGCGTAACAGAAGTAGCCGCAAACAGCGTTGTAGAATTCAATGTTATTCCCGATTTCGGATATCGCATTGCCGATGTTCAGGTCGATGGAATTTCTGTTGGCAATAACGATACGTTTATCTTCGAAGGCGTTGCAGAAAATCACGAAATCGTCGCAACATTCGTGTTCGATGATAACGTTCTCTTCCGCACCTTTTCTGCCGATGTCAATCTTTCCAAAAAAGCGACGAAGATAGCGTACAAGAAAGGAAAACTTGTAACCGTTCCGAATCTCGCCACTGCAGTCGAAGCGGAGTTCAAGAAACTTGGGAAGAGCGGCGCAACATTTCTCGGTGTTCCGCAAACCATAAAAGCAGACGCCAAAAAATATGCGTGGATTGCCTATAAAACCGCCGCAACGTTAGGAAAACTTTACACGAGTGCGCACAGCGAAAACTACTATCCGCTCGACACACTGCGCGGAACGAAAAAGAAAGCGATGTATGGACTTGTCAAAGCAGACAGAAAAACGCATAACAACAAAACATTTGAGCAAGCCGTTGCATTCAAACTTAATCTGTTAGCAAGCGAAGACAGTATCACACCGCCGAATTTCGGCGCGTTGATTCTCGATACGTCGCTCACGCTTGCGGGAAAAGAATTGCAAGGAATGATGCTTACGGATATTTCGCTGTATCTCGACACAGTAATGACGTATTGGAAAAATTACGGCGTTGACGACGATACGGCATATACCGAATTGAAGAGCGTGATCAATGTTCTGCAACGTATCAATGATGGATTTGCGGCGCCGATAAGCGCAACGAATCACACCATTGGCGATGTGTTAGTAGCAAAGAAAAATCCGTATGCAATAACGCTTTCGGGAGTAAAACGCGCAAGTGAAGTAGGCATCGTAAAATTTGTAGCGGGAAAAACACGCACGACGCGACACATCGTGAAGAGTGAAATCCCGGAAGAATTTGCGTTGTATCAAAACTATCCCAATCCGTTTAATCCGACGACGACGATACGATTTGATTTACCGAAATCGGCAATCGTGTCGCTGAAGATATACAACATACTGGGACAGGAAATAACAACGTTGCTGAGCAAACAGGAGTACGACGAAGGACAATACGAAGTCGTCTTCGATGCGAGCACCATAGCAACGGGCGTGTATTTCTACCGTTTGGATGTGAACAACGAATTTACGGAAGTAAAAAAATTATTGCTGTTGAAGTAATAATTTCCCGAAGAACTAACATTACAAATCCCACGTATTGCAAAGTGCGTGGGATTTGTTTTTTTGATGAGTAAGGTTAAAAAAACTTTCAAGTTTCCGAATATGTTTTCAATGCTTTTGTGTCAACGTATTTTAGAACGATTCAAAGAACAAAATAAAAAAACCTGCGAGTTAATCAATATCTCGCAGGTTTTATTTTTTTAAAGCAACTGACTTCGCGTGCAAACACGAAAACTCCGGAAGAACATTATCCGATGGCTCTTCGCACAAATCCATCAGCGTTGTTTAACAACGCCATCGCATTCTTTCGCGAAACGCTTTTCTTGCGCATTACGACTGCGGCTTTCACGTTTCCTTTTGCGTCCACTAAAATTTTTTCCGCTTCGCCGTACGACACATTCAATACGGTCATCAGAATATTTTTTGCTCGTTCGCTAAGTTTATTGCTTTTCAACTGCACGTCAATCATCATATTTTCGTACACTTTTCCCAAGCGAATAAACGTAGCAGTCGTAAGCATATTCAGCACTATTTTTTGCGCCGTTCCGCTTTTCATGCGCGTTGAACCGGAAATAACTTCGGCGCCGACGTCTATACAAAGAGCAATATCAACGCAACGGTGAAGCGCCGCAAAATGCCGTTGGGAATATACACTGCGCGGATTTGTCGTGAGAAAAATTGTTTTCGCTCCAATGGATGCGGCGTACTGCATTGCCGATACAACATACGGCGTGCGAATACTTGCAGCGATACCGCAAACGACATCACGCGCGGAAATTTTTTTTGCACACAAATCTGTTCGTGCCTGTTCTTCATTATCTTCCGCACCTTCGAGAGATTGCACGATGGCTTTTTTTCCGCCAGCAATTATTCCTTGCACCGATTCTTTTTTTGTCCCGAATGTTGGCGGACATTCCGTTGCATCCAGTATTCCTAATCGCCCGCTCGTTCCGGCGCCAACATAAAATAATCGTCCGTTATTTTTCAATGCGTGAACAAGTATATTCACGGCTTTTGCAATGTTTGGGATTTCTTTTTCAACAGCAAATGGAACGGATTTGTCTTCTTCATTGATGATGTGAAGAATTTCAGCAACCGATGCACTGTCAATTTTCATTGAGCGGAAATTTCGTTTTTCGGTGTGCAATGCGTTGAGTTGGGAGTAAAGGTTTTTCACAAAAGGTATTGGATGAGTGAAGAAAAATTGCGCTTCAAAATTAGAAAAAGTGAATTTGAAAAACAAAAATTTCGGTAGCGCGAACAAAGTTCTGTCGTCTGATGGTTCGAGGATACCTCTGAAAAAGTCAGAATATTTATTATCAACAAGTCGAACCAAAACGTTTTCCTGTAAAAAACGAAAAGTTCACAGAGCAATATACACAGTTCGCAAAGGATTGATTTTATTGCTCTATGTGCGCATTGAAAAAAATCTTTGAGTTCATAAAAATGTTTATGCGGCATCTCATCGTAAATGCCAAGAAATACTTTTTCAGCGGTTGTTCGAGCATTGAATTTTCGCAGAATGAAATCATATATTTTGCCCGTAATTTTTTTCACAACAAACAATAACGTTAAGGCATCCGTTCCCGAAATCGTATGAACGATACTGCACATCCGCTTTCCAACGCGCACGCAGAAAATGTTTTCTTCTTCAAAGAATTTTTCCCTGTTGCGTTATTGTTTGATTCGCTTCCCGACCTTTGTTTTCTTGTTTCCAGCGATGGAAAAATTCTTGAAGCGAACATCGTTGGTTGCGCAACACTCAAGCGTTCGAAAGAACAACTTCTCGGTTCGTCGTTTACGTCGCATATTGTATCGAACGAGCGTTTCTGCGTCGAAGATGCGCTCCACAAATGTTTTCTTGAAGAACATCATCAGCATTGCGTTTCGCAATTTCGTTCTTCCGACGGAACGCCGGTGGATGTTCAAATGTATTTCTCGCTGATGGCGTTCTCACAGAACGGAGAACAACACGTGTGTGTCGTCAATGCGCGCGATGTTACAGAACAAAAAAAACGTGAACTGGATTTTCTCCGCTTCTTCAACGTTGTGGAACAAACGGTGAATCCGATTCAGATTACTGACGTCAAAGGAAATATGATTTACGTCAATCCTTCGTTCGAAAAAGCGAGCGGATATTCGAAAGAAGAATTGCTGGGAAAAAATCCGAGTATTTTCAAAAGCGGAAAACATTCGAACGGATTTTGGAAAAATGTTTGGAACACCATCAATTCGGGAAAAGTGTGGGTGGGCGAAATTGAAAACACGAGGAAGAATGGAGAACCGTTTTTTGCGCACGTTCTTATTTCTCCCATCATTGACGAAAGCAAAACGCTTGTGGGATTTTTAGGCGTTCACCGCGATATTACGGAACAAAAATACCTTGAGCAACATCTCATACACGTACAAAAAATGGAGAGCATCGGAACGCTTTCTGCCGGTGTTGCGCACGAAGTAGGGAATCCACTCGCTTCGATTTCTTCTATCGTGCAAATTATTCAGCGAACAACGAAAGAAGATTTCACGAAAGAAAAATTAGAACTTGTCAAAAGCCAAATCAATCGCATCTCCCGTATTCTTCGCGACCTTGTGGATTTTTCGCGACGCTCCACGTACGAACTGCAACTGACGGACATCAATAAATGTATCCGCGAATCGGTAGAAATTGTTCGCGTCGGAAAAAAAGCAAAAGGAATTTCTTTCAATTTGTCGCTGGACGATACGGTTCCGCTGCTCCGAATTGTTCCCGACCAAATTCTTCAGGTATTTATCAATATACTCATCAATGCTGCAGATGCGTTGATTACCAAAGCAGAACAGCAGCAATGTTCTGTCGAAACAATGAAAGCGGCGATTGTTGCAACAACGCGGGCGCGCGGAAAACACGTGTCCATTTCTATCAACGACAATGGCACAGGAATTTCCCAAGAGCATCGGGAAAAAATTTTCGAGCCGTTTTTTACCACGAAAAAAATTGGCGAAGGAACCGGATTGGGATTATGGGTGAGTTATGGCATTATCAAAAGTTTTCAGGGTGATATAAAAGTTCAAAGCGAAGAAGGCAAAGGAACAACATTTATCGTTCTTCTTCCCATCAATTTAGAAATCTGATTTTATATGGAAAAAATTTTAGTTGTAGACGACGAGCAAATCATTCGCGAATCGCTTTCCTTCATCTTAAAAAACGAAGGATACGAAGTGAGCGAAGCATCCAACGGAAAAGAAGCGTATCAAAAAGTACTGGAAAATATGTACGATTTGGTTATCACCGATATCGAAATGCCCGAAATGAAAGGCATTGATTTGTTAGGACATATCACTACAGCAAGTCCGCAAACATTAGTGTTTATCATCACCGCGCACGGTTCCATCGAAACGGCGATACAAGCGTTGCGAAACGGCGCAAGCGACTATATTTTAAAGCCCGTTGAATTTGACGAACTCGTTGTAAGAATTCAGCGATTGCTCGAACATCGCCGCATTTCCATCGAGAATAAATTATTGCGCAAAGAACTTCTCGACAAGTATGATTTTTCCAATTTAATCGGAAAAAGTTCTGCAATGAAAAAAGTGTTCGATATGATTCAAACGGTTTCCGGCACCGATAGCACGATTCTTATTACAGGAAAAAGCGGAACGGGAAAAGAATTAGTGGCGCGCGCAATTCATTACAACAGCAAACGAAAAACAAAACCGTTTGTCGTAGTGAACTGCGGAGCAATTCCGGAAACGTTGATAGAAAGCGAATTGTTTGGCCATAAAAAAGGTGCGTTTACCGGAGCGGCATCGGATAAAGCAGGATTTTTCAAAACGGCGGATAACGGCACGTTATTTCTTGATGAAATAAGCGAGATGCCGTTTCAGTTGCAAGTGAAGTTGCTTCGCGCATTGGAGCAGGAAGAAATTATTCCCGTCGGTTCTTCAACGCCGACTTCGATTGATGTTCGCATCGTTGCGGCAACGAATCGGGAGTTGTTGAAGGATGTGGAAGCGGGAAAATTTCGTGAGGATTTATATTATCGTTTGAATGTCGTAGAAATACATCTTCCGTCGCTTGCGGAACGGAAAGAAGACATTCCGTTGCTCATCGAACATTTTGTTCAAAAATTCAGAAGAGAAATGAATAAGAATATCAAAGGTGTGGATAACAACGTGATGAAACATTTGCTGGCGCACGAATGGAAAGGAGAAATCCGCGAACTGGAAAACATCATTGAACGCGCGGTTATTTTTTCTACCGATGAGTTTGTTTCGATGAAAAGTCTTCCGGAATTTTTTCAAGTAAGTACGGAAAAAGCGATTGCCCGCAGCGATATGTCTTTACGGGAAGCGTTGGACGAAGTAGAGAAACAATTTATTTACAACACGCTGGAACGATTTGAATTCGATAAAGAAAAAACTGCGGCGCAACTGAAAATAAGTTTGCCGACGTTATACAGAAGAATAAAAGATTTAAGTATTTCTCAAACGTAAAAAAAAGAACTTCTGTAAAAAGTATTTATTTTCATTTACGATTCGATGCCTTGCTGTTATTTCTTTCCCCTTCTTGTTTCTTCTGCTTGTTTTGCTAAGCGTTCGAACCAAGAACGTTTCCGACTTTTCTGTTCAATTTTTTTCAACGGTTCATCATTATGCGCCTTGTTGACGAACCACTGTTGCGCAATGGAGAGAAGATTGAAAAGCGTATAATATAAATTCAATCCCGAAGGAAAACTGTTGAACAAAAAAAACATCATCAACGGCATCATCCACACCATCATTTTTTGACGAGGGTCCGTCGTTGTTTGTTTCGATTGCCAGAATTGTGTAATTCCCAACATCAGCGCTAATCCGCTGATTTCCTGCGCATTAAAAATGGGAACGGCAAACGGAAGCGTGAACAATACATCGGGCATCGAAAGGTCGCTTATCCATCCAACAAAATGCGCTTGACGCAAATCAATGGTCGAACGAAATACTGCAAACAATGCGAAAAGAATCGGCATCTGCAAAAGAATCGGCAAACACCCGCCGGCGGGATTTACTCCATAATCGGAATACAATCTCATCACCGCTTGATTCATTTTTGTCGGGTCATCTTTGTGTTTTTCTTTTAACTCGGCCATCATCGGTTGAAGTTTTTGCATCTTCCTCATCGAATCCATGCTTTTTTTCATTAGCGGATGGAGGAGAATTTTGATGATAATGGAAAATACAATTAAGACAATTCCGTAATTTGGAATAACGTAATGCAAACCGTAAAAAATCGGAAGCAGAACATATTCCGATATCGGGCGAACTATCCATGCCCATCCGAGACTTAACATTTGGTCAAGACCTGCATCGTACGAAAGTAATATATCTCTGTCCAGCGGTCCGAGGAAAATTGTTTCGCTGCATTTCTCTTCTCGATTTCCTTTAAAGGGAAGTTTCATTGCGACCTTGTATTCTTCTTTCATTCCATTGCCGCCAACGGTGCGATGCGTTCCTTCCAAATATCCGCCAACGCTTTTTTGTTCGTTCGAAAGAATTGCAAATCCAAAATATTTATTATGCGTTCCCACCCATTCGGTAGTTCCCGAGAAATTTGATTTCGGAAAATCATCGGTAGAAGCGGCGTCAATAGTTTTCAGTTCGCCGCCGCTGAAAGCAATTGCTTGCGCGAATCCTGCTTCGTCAACGCTGTTATATTCCGTAAAACGAAGTCCGCGTTCCCACACGAGTTGATATTCATCGCCCGCAATAATATTTTGCATTCCGATAAAATGCTGTTCGGTGCGAAAACCATATTCGCCGCGCTTAAAAATATATGTTCGAATCAGTTTGCTCGTTTCAGAAATCGGAAGTACAAATTCCAGCGTGTGTTCATCGGCGTCGGAACGTGTAATATCGGTTTGCGATGCAGCGTGCGAAGTTTGAAAATACAACGCGCTTGTGTTGATGATTTTTCCTTCAGTAGTAGAAAATAACAAACTTAAATCTCCCGCGTTGGTGTTTTCTACCAATTGCACTAAGCGTTTTTTACTCCACGTAGAAAATCTTTTTAAGGTCCACTTTTTCAACATTCCGCCTTTCGTTGAGAATTCTGCAGAGAACAATTCGTTTTCGATACGAATTATTTTTTCTGTTCCTTGCGCAAACGGAGCGAAAGAATTTCCCAGAACTTTTACAAACTGTTTATCGCTTGAATCCGCCACCGAAACTGCTTGCGGAAAAATTTTTTGCGCCGCAGAGTCCAATATTTTTTTTTGAGGCGAAAATGACGAATCGCCAGAAGTTCGGTTTTGTGTTTGCTGTGGTGTTGGCGCAATATACATCATCCACACCATCAAAATTAATCCGATGAGGATGAAACCAAATGTTTCTCGTTTTTCCAAGTTATTATCTAAAAAATGTGAGTAGAAGAATTATTGAGTTATTAAGTGAATGCGAATAAAAATTCGGTGGCAAAACGCTACGTTTTTTCCGGAACAGGGTCAAATCCTCCTCGATGAAACGGGTGGCATTTGGCAATTCTTTTCATCGACAGCCACAATGCAGAAAAAAAGGAATGTTTTTCAAACGCATCGAGTGCATAGTTCGAGCACGACGGTTCAAATCTGCATTGGTTTTGCGGAAGAAGCGGAGAGATAAAAATTTGGTAAAAACGGATGAGGAGACGCATGCGGGTAAAATAACAATGAAGTTGATAAAAAGCGTTCTATGAATTTTTTTCGTCGCAATTCGCTCGTTGCGCGTGAGATTTTTTCCATTGGAGAACGGTGTTCAACAAAATACGCATTTCGTTTTCTATCTGTTGAAACGAAAGACGTTTCGGGGGCAATTCTTTCGGTTTTAAAAAGGAAAACAAAATCACTAAATACTGTTGATGCAGTTGACAAAATTCAAAAAGTTTGTGTTTCTGAATGCGGTATGATTCTCGAAGCAAACGTTTCAAACGATTTCGTTCTACTGCCGTTTGCACTGCACGAGAAACAGAAAAGCCAACAAGAACAGGAACGTCTGTTGGCAAATGTTTCAGAGAAAAACGATTTCGTTCGAGCGCAATGCACAGAATGTATTCTTGGGAAAATCGTTGTCCGCTACGATAAACTTCTGTAAATGCACCGTAACCGCGAAGAATTTCTTTTCGCGGAAGCGAGTTGCGAGACAATGAACGTATCGTACTATTTTTCGTCGCTCACAGTAAGTTTCCAGCGTCCTTTTGCGCGGCGGCGAGCAAGTACGGCGCGACCATTTTTCGTTTTCATTCGCTGACGAAAACCGTGAACGTTTTTTCGATGGCGGTTACTGGGTTGAAAAGTTCGTTTCATATCTGTTAATGGAAAATAAAAAAAATATAGCAATGAACGCAATGTTCATTTTTATATTGATAAAAAACCCGTACCAAATACTTTGGGACGGGATTCATTTTTTTTAAAGCGGGCAAAAGATAGGAAAAAAAGGGAACGCGGGCAAAATTCACTGACGAGTTCTTCGCTGAATTAAAAACCTTGATGGTTTTCATTCTTGTTTTTTTTAAAACACGCGTTCCTTTTTGAATTGCCATATACTGATGAGCGTGATTACAGAAGTCATTTGGAAATTTTTTTGTAAAGTTTTTTATGGAAATCACGGGAGAAATATACGGTACGAAAGTGAATTCACGCAGAGTTAGACTTTTGATGCGGCGAGTTCGTTGTTGGAAGAACAATAAAAAACCCTCAATGAATCTATCATTGAGGGCAACGGAATAATGATTTAATCTTCTTCCATTTTTCCACGGAAGCGTTTTCCTTTTCCGGGTATTTTATCCATCATTTTTTCTTGCATTCTCTCTCGCACTTCGCCCCAAAACTTTCGCTCGAACACCAGCCATTTCGCCATTTGTTCCGTTGTAAGAAGATCTTTCACTTCGTTGCGAAACGATTTCCGTTCGTTGGTAATTTTGGGTTCGACGACAAGGAGCGCATCGAAAATTCGTTCAAATGATTTATCCGACGCTTTTGCTTTTACAAGTATTTCAAGCGTATCGAGTAAATCGTTGCGGTGTTTTTGCAGTTCCTGAATGATATTTTCGTGTGCATTGAGTTTTGCAAAAAAACGAAGCGATTTTTCTTCGTTCAAATCTAACACTTCTATCAATTTCAGTTTGCGAAATTGTTTTACGCGTTCCCGTCCGCGATGCATTGGCATATCATCCGGTTGTGAAAATGAAAAAAGCGTTCCGAAAATGAATAGAACGAGGAGTGTGTATGGGTTCTTGCGGGTCATATTATTTCCTTATGTTGTTTGTGGAAAATTTTTTTTCTAAATCAGAAACAAGCGTTTGCGCATCTTCATCGGAAAGCGATTCCCAAGAAATTTTTTCGTCGCTCTCGAATGCCGACGAAATTGCGTACGGCGAAATCGGTTGTTCATCGACAATGGTTTGCAAAAGTTCGCTGTCATCTGTGCTGAATAGCGATTCTTCCTGTTGCAAGAAAATGAAATCTTCTTCTTCGAAATTCAACGAAGCAAAATCCTGCAAATCATCCTCGCTGATATTTTGCGTGAGCGATTGGTGCTTTTCATCAAACGTTTTCTCGGACGATTTGAATCGTGAACCAAATACCATCACGAGAACTATTGTGGCGAGCGATGTTGCAATTTGTACGATTCGCCAATACCATTGTTGTTTGCGTTTCCGTTCGATGCGTTGATGAATACGGGGAAGCAGATTGATAAAATATTGCTGCTGCGGAGCCGATTGTTGTTCTTGTTTCATGGATATCAATAATTGTTCAAATGCGTTGGCTTCTTGTTTGCACGAGATGCAATGTGATAAATGTTGTGTAATTGTTTCATGATGTTCATCGCGTTCTTTGTTCGCTATCCAATCGGGAAGAAGCATCTGAATCTCATTGCAATGCGTGTTGGACATAGTGTTGAATTTTTTTTATAGCGTGAAAATAATTTGCTTTCAAACCGCCGATGGAACGTTTCAATAGTTGAGAAATTTCTTCGTACGAGAGTTCATCATAAAACCGCATAACGAAAACGGCGCGCTGTTGTTTCGGTAGTTTTTTTACGGCATTTTCTATGGCGTTTTTCAGTTCTTGTTTTTGTAAGAGAACATCAGGATGGTTTGCATCGTCCGAGAGTTCTACGTCTTGTGGCAATGCGTTGTCGTCATCAAGTCGGAAAAATCGTTTCATTTTTTTTGCGCGAATTTTATTGAGTGAAATATTGACCGTGATACGATAAACCCACGTAAAAAATTCCGATTCCATTCTGAATTTGTTTAATGCGCCGTACACTTTCACAAAAACATCTTGTGTTATATCGTCGGCGTCGTCGTGGTCAAGAACCATTCTTCGTGCAATCCAGTACACTCGTTCCTGATACCGGCGTACAAGTTCGTTAAAGCCCAAAATATCCCCGTTTTGAAATGCGGTAATAAGTTCTGTATCTGTTTTTTGTTTTGCTGTTCCTCGTGCTTCGAACGTTTCCACGTTTTCTTTCAAAAGATGACGGAAATTAGACGATATGAAAAAAAAGAAAGTTTAATTGACGTTTAGAAAAAAGGTAATTCTGTCGGTAAAAAAAAATGCCGAGCGAAGACCCGGCATTGTACAATATGGAAAAGAGCTGTTTCAATCACCGATAGAGAATTATGTGGAAGTTCTGCAAAATTCGTTAAATGCGGATGCTAATTGTTCTGCAATAATTTCCGGCGGATGAGTTTGAAATTGATGTCGTTCAATTGCATGCACAACTTTTCCGTTGCGGAGAAGCCACATTGAAGGAGACGAGGGCGCAAAACCAACAAGATGTTTTCGTGCTTGTTCAGTTGCTTCGACATCATTGCCGGCAAACACAGTGATTTTCTTTTCGGGCAATGCATCGTTCTTCATTGCTATACGTAACGCTGGGCGAGCAGAACCTGCTGAACATCCGCATACGGAATTGATGAAAAGAAATAATGTTCCGTTGGTATTGGTAATGAGTGTGTGAATTTCTTGAGCAGTTTTGATTTCTTCAAATCCTAAATCTGCAACTTCTTTTCGCATAGGTAGAACGCGAGTTTCTGGGTACATAAATTTTTTTTTTGTTGAATAAATTTTTTGAAAAAAGATAGAAATAATTTTTGTGAAAAATAATTTGTAACGAATTTCGATGCGTTGATTTTCTTCTTTGATTTTTTTGCAGATTCTCACTACATTTAAGCCAGAAAAACGTATCTAACTCACTCGGAATTGTCGTCTATCGGCATTTTGATATTTCTTTTATAAACAATTATTTTTTAGGTACCAGTATGAAACAGCATTCTGTTCTTCTAATACTGATAGGAGTGTTTTCGCTTTCTCCCATCTATGCACAAGTCAATCAGTCGTGGCTTCCTCCTCCACGGTATAGTCTTTCAAATTCAAATGAATTTCCGTCTTCAGTATGTGTTGATGGCTCCGGAAATGTTTTTGTAGGAATAACAGCAACTACCAATGCGGAAACCGGAGACAGAGATTGGATAATTTTAAAATTCAATATTATGGGAACGTTAGTTGAAGGCGGTGGATGGCCAGTAAGATTTCTCAATGACTTAGGAAATGATTCTCTCGCCGCAATGGTCATAGATTCTCGTGGAAATCTCTACGTATGCGGAAGAAGATATTATCCATCTCTCGGCGGAGGACAACCGAATAGTTTTACTGCAAAAATTGATGGAAATAGTGGAGCAGTGCTTTGGAGCAGTTTTTATAGTCTTCGTCAAAGTAGTGGGTTTGACGAAGCGCGGGCGATAGCAATAGATGAAGCGGGAAACGCTTACGTTACGGGAACATCACAAGAACAAGGTTCGAACGGACTTTATAACTTAGTTACCATAAAATTCCCCAAAAATTTATCAGGAATAGATTTAGACGCAACCGCAGCGGCATCGTGGATTATGGTGTTTGATGGCGGATATGGTGATGATATTGGAAAAGCAATCGCAATTTCTCGCGGTGGATATGTTTACGTAGGTGGATATAGCTCAGGAGGCAATACAAGTTTTGATTTCATCACGTTGGCGTACAACAGTATTGGCACATCTTCCGGAGATACTGCGCTTTGGTCCAGAAGAGTGAATGGTCCAACAGATTCGTTTGATAGTGTGGTTGCCGTGGTAACAGATTTTAATGATAATCTTATTATTACGGGACTCTCAAAATCGTCAACAAGTAATGATATTTTAACAATAAAATATTCTCCAACGGGAACCGAAATTTGGAAAAAGCGTTACAACTATTCAACCATAGTCGTAAGTGAAGTTCCTGTTGGTGTTGCAGTTGATAAATCAAACGATGTATATGTTGCCGGAACCGCATATCGTGGAACACCCAAAGACGATATCTTAACCATAAAATATAACGGCAACACAGGAGATACGATATGGACAAGCGCATTGAATGGACCTCTCGTAAATTCGGTAGATGGTGCATCATCTATCCTTGTTGGTCGCGATTCCGCCGTGTATGTTTCAGGATTTACTACGGCAGATAGCGCGCGAGGATACAAAAACTTTTTTGTTGCAAAACTGAATCCAGCAACCGGAAAAAAAATATGGTACGACACGACGAACGGAGAAACAAACAGCAACGACATTCCTACTTGTATGGCAATTGACCATACAAATTCTGTATATCTTGCGGGAAAAAGTACCGGCGCAGATGGTACGTTCGATGTTATGGTTCAAAAATATATACAATCGGGAGGAGTAATAGCCGGTCAAGTCATTGATGATTTCGATGGAGATACTTCTACTACGCTTGACCAAAAGGGATTACAAAATTGGAAAGTTACGATGTACACAACGGCAAATGCATTTGTAGATTCAACACGAACAGATGAAAAAGGTTTTTATAGTTTCTACAAATTAGGGAACAATTCTGTAACGTATGACGTAATGTGCGATTCTACGTTTCCTTTCAGTTATTCCGCAATGCCCGGGACCGGAGGAGTTTCGCAAGCGGTTCTTGGCACAAGAAAAATTCGCGTGAATGTGAATTTTTCATCGCAACAAGGAATTTCCGTTTTCAATAATTTTTACAATCGTCGCGACCCGCGCTATGCAACCGCTCCACAGGAAAGTCTTGTTGCATTGAAAACGAATAAAGCAGTTAAAATTTCGTGCACGAAATTACCCAAATCAAAACCAACGTGGCTCAATGTACGAGATACGGCGTGGGTTAGGACAGATTTATATAATCCGTTGAATATAAAATTATCGGGATTAGTTCTTGGTGTTGCACAACCAAGCACAACGAATGGATATACAATCCTGCTCAAAAAATATAAAATAAAAGATGCAAACATTATCACGACGGATAAAGCCGCCAAAACGCTTGCGAAATTTCTTCCTTCCAAAAATGAAATAGAGAGCGGATACTGGCTCTCGGTACCCGCTCGCGCACGATGCTTTGATATTTACAATGGAAAACCGTGGGCAAACGAAAATAATCTTGGATACCAAAAAGGTCCACAGTATAAAAAACATCCGAATCATCTTGTGGGAGAATTAATAGCGCTTCGTATCAATATGATGGCGAGCGACATCGGAACAACGCCCGCAGGATTTCCCGATTTAGTGTTTATGGACAGCACCGATCTCAGTAATCCGTTCAATAGTTTCACCGTGTGGGAAATTGCAAATAAAATTGATACAGCAATGAGCAATTGCAACGGAAATTTTGATTACGCACTCCTTGATACAGTTGCTCGGAAAATAAACACGGCATTCCAAGGTCCCGTGGATACTATTTCACGATGCCCGTTACAACTTTTCGGAATTGTTCGATTGCAGGACGTTCCGTTTCTTTACAAACCAGATACGTTGAAGCCGCGACGTCGTTACGTAAGCAACACGGTCATTCATAGTTCGCTTGAATCGTACGAACTCGACCAAAACTATCCGAATCCATTTAATCCGTCAACGACGATACGCGTTTCTCTTTCGTCGCCATCGCTTGTTGAACTAACGGTGTTCAACATTCTCGGTCAAGAAGTTAAAACAATCCTCAAGAAACAATTCTTGGAAGAAGGCGCATACGAATTTCAGTTCGACGGTTCATCGTACGCAACGGGGGTTTACTTTTACCGATTAACAACGTTTTCTCCAGCGACAGAACAATCAGTGTCATCAATTCGAAAAATGCTTTTGCTGAAATAATATCACAGCGCTAACGATGAACGGCGATTGAAAAAAAATCAATCGCCGTTTTTGTTTTTTCCCAACGCTTTTCTTCCTATTTTTATTCCGAAAGAATGAAGAACAACGTTCAACAGAATGTTTCTGCTAACTGAATGATAGAAAAAGAAGTTACCATCATTAACCGCGCGGGAATGCACACGCGACCAGCAGCGGCATTAGTAAAAATTGCATCGAAATACAAAACAGAATTTTTTATTTACAAAGACGGAATGGAAATTAACGGAAAAAGCATCATTGGCGTAATGACACTTGCTGCCGAAAAAGGTTCAAAACTTTCTCTTCGCTTAGTCGGCGAAGACGAAACAGCAGCGGCGGAAGAAATTATTGCGTTGTTTGAACGCGGATTCGATGAACCTTAACGTATGCACCTTGCATGGAATTAGAAAATAAATCGTTATCAGAAATTGTACTCCATGGAATCGGAGCCGCGCCCGGAATTGCCATCGGATGTGCGTGTTTATATTCTAAAGCAGTTCCGCAAATCACCGAACGCACGCTTCCCGATGAAGAAATTAATGCAGAAATTGAGCGGTTGCGTTCTGCATTAGAACGTTCACAGAAAGAATTACGAAAAATTTTGTTGTTCGCAGAACAAAAACTCGGCGACCGAACAAAAATTCTCGAAGCGCAAATGATGGTGCTGGAAGACCCCGTTCTCTTGGAAACGCTCTACAACCGCATCCGCATCGAAAAGAAAAATGCCGAAGTAATTGTATCGGGAGAAATTGAAAAATACCAGCAATTGATGCTTGCGGCGCACGATGAGTATATGCACGAGCGCGCGCACGATATGGATGATTTGAAACTTCGTATCGTTCGTTGTTTGCAAGCGCAAAAACTCATTTCGAAAATTGAACGCGGTTGTATCGTCGTTTCGCACAATCTTACTTCTGCGGATACAGTGATTCTCAGCAGAAATGAAACGCTTGCTTATGTTACGGATTTAGGAGGAATGACTTCACACGCCGCATTGTTTTCTCGCTCCCTCAATATCCCCGCCGTTGTTGGCTTAAAAGATGCAACGCGTTATGTTCAAAACAAAGTTCCGATGATTGTTGATAGTTACTCCGGCACGGTTATTATCAATCCTTCTCCGCAGCGCATTTCCGAATACGAAAGCAAACGCAAAGCATATCAGGAACACGAGCGCAAACTTTCCGGACTGCGTGAACTTTCCGCAGAAACTTCCGACGGCAAACGGATAGAACTTGCGGCAAATATTGATGGCGAAGAAGAAATTGAGTTTGCATTGTTGCAAGGAGCAGAGGGCATTGGTTTGCTGCGAACAGAAAATTTAATCGTAGGAAGCGAGATGTTGCCAAGCGAAGATGAGCAGTTTTCTATTTATAAAAAAATCTCCGACAAAATGTACCCGCACAAAGTGGTGATTCGAACGTTCGATGTTGGCGGAGATAAAATTGCTCCCAACTCGATTGAAGAAGCAAATCCGTTTCTGGGATGGCGCGGTATTCGTGTTTCCCTCGACGATTCGGATGTTTTCCTTACACAATTGAAAGCAATGCTGCGCGCAAGTTCGCGAAAAAATATCTCTATCCTTCTTCCGATGATTGCAAGTTTAGAAGAAGTGCGAACGTCGAAACTGTGGTTGGAAAAAGCGAAAGAAGAATTGCATCAAGAAAAAATTCGTTTCGATAAACACATTCAACTCGGTGCAATGATTGAAATTCCTTCCGCTGTGTTACTCATCGAAGAACTTGCGAAGGAAGTAGATTTTTTCAGCGTTGGAACAAATGATTTAACGCAATATATGCTTGCAGTAGACCGCGGCAATCCGTACGTTTCCAATTTGTTTAACGAACTTCATCCGGCGGTGTTGCGTTCGTTGCATCAGATTGTTACAGCGGCGCATAAAGTCGGGAAATGGGTTTCGTTGTGCGGTGCGTTGGGAAGTAATCCGTTGGCGACTTCGTTGCTTCTTGGTTTGGGATTCGATTCTATAAGCGTTGAACCGTCGGTGCTTCCGGAAATAAAAAAAATTATTCGCTCTCTTTCGTTGAGGGAAGCAAGAAGCATTGCGCAAACGGCATTGCATTTTACGACAACGCGGGACGTAGAACAATTTCTTTCGGGAATGTTGAAAAAAGATTTTCGAACCTGTGCTTGCTGATGTAATGGTCTTCTAAACGTTTTCCGTTGTGTAATAAACTAAACACGCCAAATCCCGACGGCGCATTTCTTGCTCCTGTTGAATGAACAAGTTTAATGACGTTCAAAGGTATTCCTCGCTCGGATGCGGTTTTGCCTCCATCGAATCTTTTTATGCAAGAGTTAATTTTTCTGAATGTTCTCGGAAATCTTCCGATAAATTTTTCTTTCGCGATGCCGCAACGGCAAGCTTATCACAACGCTCGTTATATTTATTTTCGTTATGCCCTTGTATCCAGCAAAATGTAACTTCGTGTTTCTCCAGCAGCGGCAGTAAGCGCATCCATAAATCAACATTGAGCACGTTCTCGCGTTTATTGCGTTTCCAGTTGTTTGCTTTCCATTTCGTTAACCATCCATCGTTGATTGCCTGAACAACATAGTTGGAATCGCAAACCAAAGCAACGTTGCACGTTTCCTTTAACGCAGAAAGAGCATTGATGACAGCAAGAAGTTCCATTCTGTTATTCGTTGTGTTTTTGAATCCGCCGGAAATTTCTTTCTGCACATTTTCATAGAGAAGAATTGCCGCCCATCCCCCGGGACCAGGATTTCCGGAACACGCGCCATCGGTATAAATTGTAATATGCTTCATATTCGGTGCAAACAATGATGAAAAGAGATGTTTTCATCGGCAAGAAAATTGAAAAATGAAAATGGTTTTTCTATCTTTGTCCACAATTATTGAGAATAAAAAAAATGTCCACACAAGCACCCGCGCAAGTTCAAACATTTGCGGAATTGACGCTAGAAAAAATTGCGTATAACAGCGTGCAAACTATTTCAACAAAAGAACCCAACGACAAAACACGATTGGGATATTACGTTTGGCGCTGGTTGAAAATGAAAGAAGGAACGCTCGAAAACGCAGTGCGGATTTCCGGCGCGCGTTTGACGTGTTCAATCGCCGACGCTGCAAAAACAATTCGCGAAGAGTTATCAAAACAAAACGTAGAACGATAACGCTGAGAACAACCGATGGACAATCGTTTGTTACAACTGATTCGCGACAAGTTCGCTTTCGGAAAAGAAATATGCGATTTCGATTTTTCCGTTCTCCGCAGAATCGGAACCGTGCACAATGTTTTCGCCTTTATTATCGGCGAAGAGTTTGCGAATCGTACCTTCCGCTGCATCGTTGGGATCCGTTGCGCCGATGAGTATTCGATAATCTGCAACGGCATTTTCTTTTTCTAACGCAATCGGAACGCATGCGCCGGAACTCATAAATTCCACAAGCCCATCATAAAACGGTCGTCCTTTATGCACTGCGTAAAATCCGCCGGCGGTTTCTTTGGTTAAGCGTGTCATTTTCATCGCGAGAATTTTGAATCCTGCTTTTTGAATGCGCGCAGTTATTTCGCCGATAAGATGTTTTCGTACGCAATCCGGTTTTAAGATTGCAAGTGTTCGTTCAAGAGCCATAATGAATTGGAGATTGTTGATTTTTAAATGAAGTGAATAGAAATTGTATTGTTGCGTTGTACTGTCATTGGTTCGGATATTTCGAAGAGACGGCATTTATTCGTAACAAAATGCTATTTGTTTTCCCGTTGCAACGGCAAACCGGTGTTCGGGTCAAATCGCACAGAATCCGATTTCAACGGTAAACCGGTGCTCGGGTCAAAACGAAGAAATTGAGAAACGGGAAGAACATCATCAGCGTATTTGACAGCGTCTCCTTCGATAGTATAGGTTTTCAAATCCTCAAAGAACGGAAGAAACGCAAGCGTAAGCAAGGAAGGAGAAATCAGCAGCGCGCCTCCTAATCCAAGAACAACAGGAAGCGAAATATCTCCGGCGCTTGCGGCTCCGGTAATTTTCAAATTGACGATTGCATCAAAATCCGTACTCTTCAATTCTTTTTCCAGCATTTTATCCAACTTAGGTTTTCCTGCGAAAAATAATCGTTGGAGAAAAAGAAACGGTTCTTTTTGTTCGAGGGAAAAATGTTTCACCACGTAGTATTTTCTGTTGATGTTGCTCGTAAAACTTATCGGCGCAGGATGTGAAACCGAAAGCATTACCGGCGCTGAGGCGCAGGAACAAAGTGCAAGAATGGCGAAAAGAACAATGCAATAATGTTTCATACTTTACGTGTAAAATGATTTAAGTCGTACTGCAAACCTATTCTTCAAAATACGTTAACGCGCGAAATGCGTGATAGCGCGAATGAATATCGCGTTCAACAAGTTTTTGAATGTTTTCAATCGAGAATTTTTCCACGCAAAATGAAGCAAGCGTACTTCCGTACACAACGGCGCGTTTTAAGTTTTCGTCGGAGACATCGTCCGTTTTGGCGAGCCATCCGATAAATCCGCCAGCAAACGAATCGCCCGCTCCTGTGGGGTCGTATACGGTTTCGAGAGGAAAAGCGGGAGCAAGAAACGTTGTTGTTTCTGTCAATAATACCGCGCCATGTTCGCCCTTTTTGATTATTAAAATTTTTGGACCCAGCATTCGCAATTTTTTTGCAGCGCGATAAATGTTCGTTTCATTCGTGAGTAACTTCACTTCGGAATCGTTTGCAACAAGCGCGTCAACGCGTTCAAGAGTTTTTTTCAATTCATTCAATTTGCCTTCAATCCAGAAATTCATCGTGTCGCAAACCACGAACGACGGTTTTTCCATTTGTTCGAGAACGCGGAACTGTAAAACCGGGTCAATATTTCCCAAACAAACGTACTTGCTGTTTTTGTACGATGCAGGAATTTTCGGATTAAATGTTTGAAAGACATTTAAATGCGTGAACAGCGTATCACGGTTGTTCGTATCGAGATGATATTTTCCTCCCCAACGAAACGTTTTCCCTCCTTGAACTATTTCTAATCCTTCCAAATCAACGTGGTGTTGTTTTAAAAGCGTAATTCCTTCGTCGGGAAAATCATCGCCGCACACTCCAACCAATCTTGGTGCGGCAAAAAAACTCGCAGCAAGCGAAATATAAATTGCTGAACCGCCAATGACATTTTCTACTTTTCCCATTGGCGTTTCTATTGTATCAATACCGATACTTCCTACTACGAGTAAACTCATTTCGTTCAGTTAAAAAATAAAAATGAAAAGTGAAAAAGCGATTAGCCATTAGCGGTCAGCACTCAGCAAATAAAAAAATGCTGAAAGCTGAAAGCTGTACGCTAATTGCCAACTAAAAAATTCTCGATAATCGTTCTGCATCTTTTTTTCCAACAATAAACTCATCAACAATTTCCAGTCCGCGAATTTGCCCATGCCAAACAAGTTTTTTCTTTGAATCTTCGAGCGCGCACCATTCGAACGCTTGATGTTCTTGGGATAAAATGGGTATGCTCGTTTCATCAACTTCTGCGGCAAAAACAGGAATGAAATGAATTGCATCATTGTTCGCATCGAAATACGAATTGACAAACGGAACGCGCCACAACGCAAGTGGAGCGAGTTGGGTTTCTTCGCGCACTTCGCGTTGCGCCGTTTGTAAAGCAGATTCTCCAGGTTCGATTGTTGCAGTAATAATTTGCCACATCAACGGATACCGTATTTCAGAAAAAGAACGTTGCAACAGAAGGTACAACGCAGAATGTGTATTCCGTTTGAACACACATACTTCAACAAATTTTGAATCGAACGTTGGCATAAAAAATTACGGTGGAAAATATACGGAAAGTGTTTGCTGTTCTGTAATCTTCAAACGCGAAATGCTGATGAAAAACTGGAAACAATAGCGGGAGTAATGTTGCACAACGACGTAATGTCGGAAGTAAAAAAATCTTTCTTTTTTCCCCAAACAATTGTCGGAACAACATTCATCGTGTGCGTATCTATGCTCAAGTCTTCCATATTTCCATGGTCGCTCGTGAGAAGAATGGTATGCTCAAAAAGATTGGTTACAGAAAAAATTCCTTCGAGAAATTCTTCCATTATACGAATGTCGGTGATGGCATCGTTCATATTTTGTGCGTGACCGATTGCATCGCTGAATGGATGTTCAAACAAAACAAAATCGTTTTCACCGAGAAGCGAAGCAACAATTTCTCCCGCTTTTTTTGCCGTACGAATTTTTACGTTGCCAATTCCGCGTTGCACGATAAATTCATTCGTCAAATCCGGCGAAACCGCTTTATCGTTTTTTATATCATCGAGCCAGCGAAACGGAACATCTGCCGCTTTCGTAACCCATGTTGATGCGCTCCAAAATTGCAACGGACGTTCAAAATATTGCGGCGTGTAACCGTTTGCAAATGTGGATTTCAATCCGAGTTTTTTCAGTTGAAGCATGATGCTGTGTTCGGTAATTATTTTTCGAAGAGTCGAGGTAGGAAATCCGGAAACGTGTCTTCCCATTTCTTTGCTTGCATTGATTCCGGTAAAGATTGTCGTTTGTCCCGTCGCGCTTTGTGGTAATCCTTCGACATCGAGAAATGGATTTGTCGAAATTATTTTTCCATCGAATGCACAGTTTGCATTTCCACCATCAGAAAAAAGTGTAAAAAATTTCGATGGTATTTGTGTAAATGGATTCAGTTCATTTTTTATTGAACCAATTCCAACGCCGTCAAGGAAGAGAAGTGCAACACTCATTGAAGATTTTTATTCACCACGAATTTCACGAATGAAACACGAATGTACGCTGATGAAATTCGTGAAAATCCGTGCTATTCTCTGTGTGATCCGTGGTTAATTTCACACCAAAATAAAATCTATTCTTCTCTCAATCGAATCCACGCGAACAACTTTCACATTTACACTATCGCCGAGACGAAAACGCCGCTTTGTTTTTTTTCCAATGAGACAATAATTTTTTTCGTCATACACGTAATAATCATCATCCAAATCGCGCAAACGAATCATTCCTTCGGTGAGCAAATCAGTTATCTGCACAAAAATTCCGAAATCGGTAACGCCGGAAATTATGCCGTGAAATTCTTCGCCGAGATGGCGTTTCATAAATTCCACTTGCATAACTTTCGTTGATTCGCGTTCCGCTTCCATCGCAACTCGTTCGCGTTCCGATGAATGTTCGCAAATGAACGGAAGATTTTTTTGAAAATAATTTCTTCGTTCGTTCGTCATTGCGGTTTCGAATTCAAACAACAAACGATGCGCAATCAAATCGGGATAACGGCGAATCGGCGAAGTGAAATGCGTGTAGTATTGAAACCCCAAACCGTAATGCCCGATGTTTTCCTCGCTGTAAATCGCCTTCGCCATCGAGCGAATTGCAATGTTGTTAATCACGTTCTCTTCCGGCGTTCCGCGCGCTTGCTCAATCAATCGCTGAAACGCTTTCGATGTAACGTTTTGCGATGGAAGCGCATAACCGAATTGTTTTACGAACATTGCAAACTCTTCCATCTTGCCGGGAAGCGGCGCATCGTGAACGCGATACACAAACGGACGAAGTTGTTGTTGTGATTTTGCATCACGTTTTTTCGGCAACACCGCAATATGTTTTGCAACAGTTTGATTTGCAAGCAACATAAATTCTTCAATCAACCGATGACTATCGAGACGAATTTTTTTGATTATCTCCGAAGGTTTTCCGAATTCATCGAAACGAAATTTCGCTTCTTCGCTTCCAAAATCAATACTGCCTTCGCGCAAACGTTTTTTTAAAAGCATTTGACTGAACTTGTGCATCAACGAAATTTCATCGGCAAAATCTCCGCGATTCGTTTCAATAATTTTTTGCACTTCTTCGTACGTAAATCTTCGTTTGCTGTTGATAACGGATTTTTTGATGTCATAGTTTTTCACAACGCCGCGCGGCGAAATTTCCATAATGCACGAATACGTGAATCGTTCTTCGCGCGGTTTCAAACTGCAAATGTCGTTCGATAATTCTTCGGGAAGCATCGGCACAACGGCATCAGCAAGATACACGCTTGTTCCGCGTTTGAATGCTTCTTTATCGAGTTCAGAATTTTCTTGCACAAAATGCGAAACATCGGCAATGTGAACTCCAAGCGAATAATTTCCATTCCCCAATACTTCGAGTGAAACCGCATCGTCGAAATCTTTTGCATCTTCCGGGTCAATCGTGAAAATTATTTCGTTGCGCAAATCGAGTCGAGTTGTCATTTCGTCTTCGAAAATTTCTTTCGCCGCTTCTTCCGCTTCTGCAATTACTTGCGAAGGAAATTTTTCCGGCAATTTAAATTCGCGAATCACCGAAAGCATTTCCGCGCGCACTTCTCCGCTTTTCCCCAGCACTTCAACGATTCTTCCTTCGGGATTCAGATTTCTATCTTCCCAACGTTCGACAACTGCGACAACTTTATCACCTATTTTCGCTTTGTTGATTGCGCTTTTCGGAATGTAAATATCGCGCGAAGATTTTTTTCCATCTTCGGGAACGACAAAATAAAAATGACCGCTGCGTTCAAATCGTCCGACAATGTGTTCTTTCGCTCGCGAAAAAATTTTTACAATTTCTCCTTCGCGTGTATCATTGTTCAACGAATGTTTCCGATGTTCCGCAAACAATGCAATTTCCACCGTATCGCCATCCATTGCAGTAGAACAAAATTTTTGCGGAATAATTATTTCGTGGAATTCGTCGCCATCAACTTGAACAATACCGAAACCTTTTTTCATTGCAAACGTTCCGACAAAGCGATTTGAATCGTGCGGCTGATGTTTGTAATGTTTTCCTTTGATGCGAAGAACAAGTTTTTCTTTTTCCAATACGCCTAATGCTTTGCGAAGAATGGAATATTCACGCTCGTCTTTGATTCCTAATCGCCGTTGCAATTCTTTTGATTTGAATGTATGCGAAGGATAACGGCGAAGAAATTCGAGAATGCGTTCACGGAATTGGACTATGGTTGTTTCTTTTTGCATTTTATTTTTAACTAATACGAAAATTTGTAAAACAATCGCGCCGTATTCGTGAGTTTGCGTTCGGATGCGAATGTTTCATCTTCCACTTTGCGTTCCACTTCAATGAAAATATTTTGCAGCGCGCGCGATTTCACCACCTCGCCCAAGGGAATCTGAAAACTCACATTTGCACGACCAATGTCGTTTAAAATTCTACCGCCGAATCGCCAATAGGCATTGAATAATTCGCCACTCAAACGCACATCCGCCGCTTCCGAAACGTTTCCGCCGCGGTACGAAATTTCCGCACTGCGAATAAACCCGAATTCATCGCGCAAAAATTCCGTCAACATTCCGGAAAGCACCGACGTCGTAAATCCCGTAACGACCGAAGACCCAACGGAGGAGCCGACATCGAGCACAAGTTGCGAACGTTCGCCGCTTGTTAATTCATCGCGGAATTTTCCCGTGAGAATAAACGCAAGCGCATCCGATTGCGCGTCTTTTCCCTCCTGTGAAAAATCCGTCGTGTCTTGTCCTTCCACTTGCTTCATCGCAATCGAAATCTTGGGTTCCGCGCGCGTTCCGGCAATATGCAGTTGCACGAGTATTTTATAATCTCGCTGTTGATTTTGCAGCGAATCGAACACGGTGTGAATTCCTTCGTGCGCTGCAAGAATATTCAATTCCGGATTTTGCAAATTTCCCGTGAACTTCATACTTCCCGTTGCCGCGAATCGTTTGAAAAAATTGTAATACGAATTTTCTCCGATGTTCAAATCGCCCAATAAATACACTCCTTCGCGCGTTTTTCTGTACGAAAGTTTTCCCTGCAATTCCGCATATAATTCCTCGCTCGTCGCCGGATTATTGCTGAAAATCATTCGCAGTTGATTGGTTCCCTGTGTTTCCACGGTAACATCAATCGCCATTCCTTCGACGATAACAGCGCCGAGAGATTTTTGCAGAACTTCGTTGCGCTCATTTTTTTTCGTTTGCAGAAACGACGGTTCCGTTGTGTTCAATAATGTCGGAAAAATTTTTGACGTATCGTCTATAATAATTATCGGAAGAAACGTTGCGGAATTTTCTTCTGTTTCCCGAATTGCAGGAAATGTCATATCGGCATCTTGCACAAACATCGTTCCTTGCAGAACAGAATGTTCAAACGTTCCGCGATATGTAATTCCCGATGTATCCGTCGCCAAAAATAAATTTCCGTATGCTCCTTGTTTTGTATTGCGAATGGAAGATTTCAACACGAGTAACTGTCCTTTGGCGCGTGCGTTGATGGAATCAATCGTAATTCCGCGCAGCGTAAAGTATCCATCGAGAAAAACATTTCCGTCGGAACGCTCGGTTCTTTCATTCGAGAGAACAACATTCGCAAGGCGCATTCGTTTCCCTTCGCCGCGCAACATTCCGGAAACGTTATACCAAAGTTTATTATCCTCGTATTGAAATTTTCCGTTCAAAATCTTTATCGCGCCGCGATAATCGGGAAGCGATGTTGTTCCGCCGATAGCGAGTGAGCACGTCAATGTTCCCGTCACATTATCGAAACGCGGAATAAACGGGTCAAACAACGCAAGCGGAATTGCATTTCCTACAACGTGAAGGTTCATTTTGTTGTCGGGAAATCGCTGCGGAATGTGTGCAAAAGAAAGGTCGAGCGGGAGTTCGCCCTCGAGCGAGCACGTGAACGGACGCAGTGAATCATTCGAAGAAAAATAGCATTGCATCGCAAGATTTTTTTCTGCGTATGCGCCGAGAAGCGACACCGTTCCCTTCGTCACGTTTTCCATTGCAATATTATCGGACGTTGCGTTAAATTCAATTTCCGGAGAAAGAAATGTTCCTCTCAAGGTGAACGAACCGTTGACTGAGCCACTGAAAATATTTTTCGCTGACGAAGAATGTTCGGAGGAATTTCCCACCAAGGAAACTTCGTTGAACGAAAAGTTTTTGATGTTCATCAAAAGTTTCATCGAATCGGCAACAATATCGCCGGAAAATTGTACGCGTTGCGAATCGCGTTGCAACACGCAATTTTCAAAACGAACAAATTTCGGATAAATGCTTACGCGCAGTGTGTCTTCATTGTTCCATCGGTATGTTTCTTTCGAAAACAAAAACGGAGAACAGGAAAAATTGTAACGTTCTTTTTCAATGGCAAGCGTTCCGCGTGTATGAAATGCGTACGCGTTATTCACAATCGTTGAAGCGAAAAAATTCCCTTTCTGTTGTTCAGTTTCAAGAAACAAACGAATTGAATCGAGGTGTGTTCCGTTATAGTACGCGTGGTCCATCGCAGAAACAAACTGGATTTTCGTTGCGGCAAACCCCGATTCTTTTTTCTCCGAATGAATATCGTACGAAATATTTCCATTGCTTGCGCGAATTGCCGTTGCGATGGTTTGCTGTTCGTCATTATTTTTTTCGGTGAATGCGATTGAGTCGAAAATAATTTTTCCGTTCAAGTTTGCGTTGCCGTTTGTGCGTTGAAAATTTCCGGTGATGGTTCCCCGAAAATTGATAGCGGTACTGCCGGAAAAAATGGAAAGCGGTTCAAGATTTTTTGCGGAAAGATTGTACGAAAATATATGTTCCGGCGTTTGCTGCGTTCCTTCCGTATCAATTTTTGTGATTTGTTGCTGAGAAGAAAGCGCAACTTCATTCAACAACGATTTCAGTTGCGTGAACACGATATTCGGCGTTGTAAGAATATCAAACGCTCCTTCCACTTGAGCATCAAGGAACGGAGAATGTAAGCGAGAATATTTTTTATCGCTTTGTTGCTGGTTGATAATCAGCGTTACGGTGGCGTTCGTATCTGTTTCGTTTTCGTTGCCAAAGGAGCGTCCCGCAAATGTTGACGGATGAAAATGCGCTTCCAGTGTTGCGGAAAGATTATTGAATGTTTCTCCGGTTACATTCCCGGAAAAATGAAAGGAAATATCGCCCGTAAACTGCGAATTGTTCATGTAGGTCGCAGGATTCAAATGTGCTATCGTTCCCTCGCTTTCCAAGTGTGTAAAACGATTGTTGTTCAACGTTGCGCTGGTGTGTATTGTTCCGTTTGTGTTTTCAATTTCAAAAGAGACGGAAGTTTTCAGAATGTGTTTTCGCGCAGAAAAATCAAGGTGCAAACGGCGAATGTCTATTGTTTGTTCGCGTTCCGAAGTGAGTTGCACCGAAGAAGAATCCATAGTCAATTTGCATTCGGCAACGAGAGAATCGAGTTGTGTTCCTTCGCCTGAAAATATTCCGGAAACATTGAGTCGCGTTTCTGGGAATGAAGCGTTTGTTTCTTCAAAGAATTTTTTCAGATTCACCTGTTGCGAAAAAAATTTTCCTTCATATTTCAATAGCGAAGAACGCCAATCCATTTTCGCGGCAATGCGAGCGTTTCCAGCGAAAGTTTTCAATTCAACATTTGCATCGAACTGATGACGCGTTGCGTTGATGTTTCCCGAACATTGAATGGCATCACGTTGCGAAAATTGCGGCAGTGAAAACGAAGGGAATGCGGAAGATATTTCTGAAAGTGAAATTGCGCTTTCAGAAATGTTCGTTTCCACCAATAAACTCTCCGCGATGTGAATGTTGTGAATAGTGCCCGTGAGTTGAATATAACTGTCGAACGATTCAGCGTGAAACGTGTGCAAGGCAATGGTTCCGATTTCTCCGCTTGCGCGAATGTCAAGCGAACTTGTTCCCTGAATGTTCAATGTTTTCGGAAGAAACAATGATAATTCTTCACCGTTCAACGCGGGCGAATACAACGAAAACGCAATCGGTTTATGTTGCAATGTATCGAAAGCAACGGGAGCAAAAATATTTACGCCCTCCAGCGATGCGCTCAACGAAAGTTTGCTGCGTTCTGTTTGAATTTCCACGCCATCGGCGCGAAGACGCGAAGGCGACGCGAGAAATTTTCCGGAAAAATTTCGCACAGAAAATTTTGGTGAATCCGATTCGCAGAAGAAATTTTTTATCGTTGCTTCATACGTGGTTTTATCAATGAGTAACGAAAGAAGCGCGTTCACATACGTGAGATGCAAGTTCTGAAAAGAAAACGTGTGCGATGTATCGGTGAAAGGTGCTGAAAGTTTTGTCGAATCAACAATGAACACTTCGCCGTTCGTAATTCCTAAACGAGAAATGGAAATAAATGTTGTAGGCGACGCGTGCGATGTATCGGAGGATAAAAACTTTTCGAGATTCCATGTTCCGTTCGACGATGAATGAATATGAATGTGCGGTTCGAGAAGTTCGGCGGAGTTTAAATAATACTTTCCTTTCAGTGCGGAAAATAAATCGAAGGAAAATTTTGCCCGTCGCGTTTCTACAAACGGCGCATTATCTATTTCTATGGCGATGCTGTCGGTTTCAAAACCGGAAAACAGATTTCCGCGCACGTTGCCGATGAACACATTCCCGTTGAAATAGGCTCGCGCTTCTTCTGCAATCGTTGACCGAAGATAATTCCGAAACGCATCTGTTCGCATAGATAACGCCGCCGCGATATACAGTGCGATGCAAACGATGATAACGGAGAAACTGTATTTTGCAAATTTTTTCACACGCGTTGCAAGTTAGGAAATGGTTATCGGTACAATTCGAGAATGCGTTCGATGATGTTTGTTGTTGAACAATTCGGAAGGAATTCGATAGTTGCAACGCTTCCGCCGTTTGCTTCAACAATATCTTTTCCGACAATGGTTTCTTTTTTCCAATCTGCGCCTTTTGCCAGTACGTCGGGAAGAATTTTTGCAATGAGATTGTGCGGAGTTTCTTCATCAAACAGTACGACATAATCAACACACGCAAGCGAAGAAAGAACTAATGCGCGGTCTTCTTCGGAAACAATGGGACGTTTTTCTCCCTTGATTTTTTTTATGGAAGCGTTTGTGTTTATCCCGATAATCAGAACGTCGCCGAGTTGTTTTGCTTTCGAGAGATACTCAATATGTCCGCGATGCAGTATATCAAAGCAACCGTTGGTGAATACAATTTTTTTCCCGCTTTTTTTTATTGCAGCGGAAAAAAGTTCGATTTCGTTTCGCGCGACTATTTTTCCCATCGTGATTTTTTTTTATTGAATTGACAACGTAAATTTTTTTTACGGAATGTCATTGAGCAATGCTTGTCGCAACGCTTCTTTCGAAACGGGAATGATTCCCACTTCGCCAACGACAATGCCGCCTGCATGATTTGCCAGAACGGCGGATTCTTCGATTGTTGCGCCGCTTGCGAGCGCAAGAGTAAGCGCAGAAACAACAGTATCTCCCGCGCCTGAAACGTCGGCGACTTTTTGTGCTTTTGTCGGAATGTGTTCAATCGTTCCGTTGTGTGTGAAGAGTGTCATTCCTTTTTCGCTGCGCGTGAGAAGAATATTTTTTACATTCAGTTTCTTCAGCAGCAATGTTCCGGCGCGTTCAACATCAGCATCCGAAAGAATTTTTATTCCCAACGCTTCTTCCGTTTCTTTTTTATTCGGTTTGAACACGGTAACATTTTTATACGCAAAAAAATTCATGGACTTCGGGTCCACCGAGATAATTTTTTTATTCGCATTTGCGAGTTGAACAATTTTTTCAATTAACGAACTCGTCATTACGCCTTTGTTGTAGTCTTCTAAAATAATAGCGTCAACATTATTCAAATGGCGACGAAGGGAAAATAAAATTTTCTCTTCTATCAACGAAGAAATATCGTTTCTCGATTCTCGGTCAATACGCACAACGTGTTGATGATGTGCAATAACGCGTGTTTTTACCGTCGTTGGTCGCGAGTCATCTTTGACAATTCCATCTTCAGAAAATCCCATTTCGCGCATCGTATCTTTGAGAAGTTTTCCGCTATTATCATTGCCGATGACGCCGACCAGAAGTGGAATTCCTCCGAGCGATTTTAAATTGTTCGCAACGTTTGCTGCGCCGCCAAGTCGCGCCGATTCCGATTCGACATCCACAATGGGAACCGGCGCTTCGGGAGAGATGCGATGTACAGAACCCCAGATATATCTATCGAGCATCAAATCACCAACAACGGCGATGGTTTTTCCGAGAAAATTTTTGAACAATGATTCGATTCGTTTTTTTGAAAGTGACGGCATTTTCGTTTTTTTCTTTTTTGAACAAGTGAAAAAATATCACACATTTAACACTGAATAATATAGAGAGAATTTCATAAGAGAAAAAGAGAGAAGGAAAAAAGTAACAGAAAGAAAACACAGAAAAAGTCGTCATTACTCGATTGAATATCTTGAAACGCACATGGGATAAAAACACACACAATATTTACAGAGAAAAACACAAAGCCATCAACGCATTGATTTTATTGCTCTTTGTTTGCTTTGTGAAAAATCTTTGAGTTCTTTGCGTTGTAAAAATGTTGATTCAGTAGCGCATTCTCCGTTGAGAAAAAATACTTTTTCAAATGTTTTTGGAAATGTTTTTTGATTCTCTGTATGAAGAAAAGTATATTTTCTTTAACAAATTTATGAACCATCGCACCATCGTTACAACCGAAGCAATTGTTCTCAAATCATTGAAATATGGAGATACGAGTAAAATCGTAACGTTTTTTACCAAAGACTTTGGAAAGATAAGCGCGATTGCCAAAGGCGCGCGCGGGAAAAAATCGAAATTCGGAAGCGCGCTCGAACCGTTGTCGCATGTTTCGGTAGTGTTGTATAAAAAAGAAACGCGTGCGCTGCAATTGATTTCCGAATGTTCGTATCTTCAATATTTCGGGAGTGTGAGCAATCGCTTGGAATCACTTTCTACCGCGCTATCCATCGTGGAAATGTTGTACTATGCGACGCACGAAGAGAAGAATGAAGCGCTGTTTCAACTTGTCATCGAAAGTTTGAACGAATTACAGTATGAGAACAACAACGCAATGCGAACATTACTTTCGTTTCAATTGCACTTTGCCGCCGTTTTGGGATTTCGCTTTCAGTTGGAACATTGTCCGCTGTGTCAACAAACATTCACAGCGGCGACTTCTGAAAAAAAACAATACGCTCTCGAACTAAGCCGCGGCGGCATATTGTGTTCTTCGTGTTCCCCCAAAAAATCGTCATCGTTTTCTGTTTCTGCGGAAACTCTTTCTGCGCTTCGCGTGTTATTGAATCGTAATTTTCACAATGCATGTAAGCAAACGATGACGTTGCAAACAGAAAAGGAAATTGCGTCTATCATCAACAATTACTTGCGCATTCATATCGAGGGATTTCGCGTATTGCGAAGTGAACAAATATTGAAAGGAACACCATAAATTTTTTACATTACTTTTTTATCACCTAAAACACATTCTGTTATGACCAAAAAAACATTACTCGCAGTCGTATTGCTTGTATGCGTGAGCGTACTGTTTGCCGCAATCGTTATTTCGGGATTGAGAACCTCGGAAGAAGGAATTGTACTAACGGGCGCAAGCGTTTCCGTTGGCACGGCAAATTCTTCGTCAACGGCTACATTCAGCACGCAAGAACTCAGCAAAGCATTTATCGAAGTATCGAAAATTGCGAAGCCAACAGTAGTTAGCATTACGGTAACTTCCCAAGGAAAAGAATCGCCGACGGAAGATTTTCACGACTTCTTTAAATTTTTTGACCCGGATTTTAAACAGCAGCCGATGCCATCCGTCGGTTCCGGTTCCGGCGTTATTCTCACATCCGACGGATACATTGTTACCAACAATCACGTTGTCGCCGATGCTGATAACGCTGGTGTTGAGGTTGTGCTGGATGACAAAAAAAAGTTTAAAGCAAAAGTTGTTGGAACAGATCAAACGACGGATTTGGCTGTCATAAAAGTTGATGCAGAGAATTTACCAGTTGCATCGTTTGGAAATTCCGATTCCGTGCAAGTTGGAGAATGGGTTCTTGCCATAGGAAATCCATTGGGATTAACTTCGACCGTTACCGCAGGAATTGTCAGCGCCATTGGTCGCGGAAACCTTGGCGTTATTAGCCGCAGCGATGGATACGGCATTGAAAATTTTATTCAAACAGATGCCGCAATAAATCCCGGCAACAGCGGCGGCGCATTAGTGAATTTGCGTGGTGAAGTAATTGGAATCAACGCCGCGATTGCAACAACGAATGCCCGCTATCAAGGGTATGGTTTTGCTATTCCTTCCAACTTGATGAGAACGGTTACCGAAGATTTAATGAGACACGGAAAAGTGCAGCGCGGATATATCGGCGTTCAAATTTCCAACATTGATGAAACGATGGCGAAGGCGCTCGATTTAGGAACAGTGCGCGGTGTATTAATTCAAACAGTTACCGAAGGAGGCGCGGGAGAAGATGCGGATTTACAACTGGGAGATGTCATACTTTCCGTTGATGGCGTTGAAGTGAATGCGTCGAACGAGTTGCAAACACAAATTGCAAAACATCATCCGGGAGAAACGGTGGTGTTGAAAATTTTCCGCAAGAAGAAAGAAATGGAAAAAAATGTGAAATTAAAATCGCGCGGAGATGCGTCTTTTGGTTCGAATGATAGAAAATCTAAGGATGAAACGAACGATAACGACGAGCAGATTTCACACACGAAAAGTTTTGAGGAACTGGGGTTAACGGTCAAAACGCTTTCCGACGAACAAAAATCGAAGCGTGAAGTTTCTTACGGAATAATTGTTGCGAGTGTTAAACCGTTGGGAGAAGCGTCGAAACGTGCCATTGCAAGCAATGATATTATTCTCGAAGCAGATGGAAAAAAAATAACATCCGTCAAAAATTTTGAAAATATTATTAAAGAACATAAAGCGGGCGATTCAATACTTCTGCGTGTGAACCGCGCGAATGGTCAAGTGAATTTAGTAGCGATTGAAATTCAGGAATAATTTTTTCACAGGTATTTTCAAAAACAAAATGCCGTGCGCCAATAAAGGTACACGGCATTTTTTATTTTTTACTCAAAACAACTATGCTTGTTTTTTACCATAGACCATCGAAAGCACAATTCCAATGATGACATATTCTATCATTCCATAAATAAACCATTGCAGAGAGAGCGAGTATGGCATTGGATACATTGCATACGAAGCATAAGCCATTGGTGTAGCGAGAAGTAATCCGATATATAATCCATAACGCATTCCTTCTGCAATGCCTTTGCCTTCATATCCTTTTGAAAATATGAGCGTGATGACAAAAGAGGATATAAGATAGACGACATAATATATCCACATCATTCCCATCATTTCTGTTTCGGGACGCATTATTTTCGCCACTTCTTCTAAACTATATGTTGATGTTAAAAGAACGCCGTGAATGACAAAACTTAGCACAGACATTACAACAAACACTGCAACAAAAGCAATCCAAAGTTTTTTGTTCATAAATTTTCTTTCTAATGAGTTAGTGAAATATGTTATAAAAATGACGCACAATGATACGAAAGGATTTTTTCAATGCAAAGCAGGAGCATTGAAAGCAAATGAAATTTCTATTAAAACTTATTTTTATAGTATTCCGTTCGCCTTCCTTCCAACAAATTATTATACTCGTTGAGTTGTTTATCGTTTGCAAGCGATAAATCAATTTCTGCAACAGCAATGTTCGTTTCCCGTTCTTCCAAACGAACAAGAATTTCTCCTTTCGGCGTAACGATTTCACTTTTGCCGATGTAGTGCAAATCAATTCCATCGCGGTTTTCGTCGCCAACTCTATCAGCAAGCGCGGCAAACACACGATTTTCTAAACAGCGTGTAACAAGCGAATCGGGACAATGCGACATAACGAGATTTGCCGGTTGACAAATGAGTTGCGCTCCTTGTAATGCAAGCGTTCTTGCGCTTTCCGGAAAATACCAATCGAAGCAAATCATCATCCCAATTGTTCCAAACGGCAAATCGAAAACAGGAAAACCGAGATTTCCGGGAGAGAAAAAAATATTTTCGCGATAGAAGAGATGAACTTTTCGGTACAAACCGAGCAATCCGTTGGGACAAACAAGTGCGGAAGAATTGTAAAACGTGATTCGTGAATCGTTGGTGATGAATCGTTCTGCAAAACCGTAGACAACGGAACAGTTTTTTTTCTTTGCAAAAGAAACGAGTTCCTGAAACGTAAATCCCTCGGAAGTCTCTGCAAGTTGTTCAACTTCTTCTTTCGATATAAAATTATATCCCGTGTTGAAAAGTTCAGGAAGCACGAACAAATCTGCATCAACATTTTCCATCTGTTGAATCGCAGACTGTACATTGTGCTTTACTTCACCGAAAACCGGATTCGTTTGAACGACAGCGAGCAGCATTTACTTTGCTTTTCCCTGATTTGCTACCGATTCCATTGCGCGTTGCACATCTTCTGCGTTGCCAAGATATTCACTGCGCAGTGGTTTCAAGTTATCGTCAAGTTCATAGAGCAAAGGAACACCCGTCGGAATATTGAGTTGCACAATTGCTTCATCGGAAATATTGTCCAGATATTTAACTAACGCGCGCAAACTGTTTCCGTGCGCAGCGATGATAACGCGTTTTCCCGATTTGATTGTTGGTGCAATTGTGGAATGCCAATACGGAAGAAATCGTTCAACGGTGAGTTTCAAAGATTCTGTGAGTGGAATTTCTTCTTTTTTCAAATCGTTGTAACGCAAATCTTTTCCCGGATAACGCTCATCGGTTTGTTCAAGCGATGGAGGAGGAATGTCGTAACTACGGCGCCATAATTTTACTTGTTCTTCGCCGAATTTTGTCGCCATTTCCGATTTATTCAAACCTTGCAATGAACCATAATGGCGCTCATTCAATCGCCATGAATTGAACACGGGAATCCACATCAAATCCATTTCATCAAGCACAATCCACAACGTGCGCACTGCGCGTTTGAGAACCGAAGTGAACGCAACATCGAACACGAACCTCCGCTCTTGTAACGCTTTGCCGCCTCGATGTGCTTCTTCAATTCCTTTTTCCGATAAATCAACATCAGTCCATCCGGTGAACCGATTTTCTTTATTCCACACGCTTTCGCCGTGTCGAATTAAAACGAGTTTGTGCATATATGCCTCTTCTCAATAGTGTTTTAAAAATTTCGTGCTGAATATACAAATTGTAGAACAACGATACTTGTAACGTTTTACTTCACGAGCACCGCCGGAATTTCCAACTCTTTCACTTTCGTGAATGTAGGTAGGACAAGTTTCCAACTTGTCCAACGTTATTCAAACTTCTTTGCGTAACTCCATTTCCATTCACTTCGTTCCGAAACCAATCCCGCTTTCACGGGATTATTCAAAACATATTCTACAATGCGATACAATTCTTTTTCGTCGCGAATAATGTGGTCATAACTTTCGTGCTGCCAAAACGCGCCGGTGCGATGGAGAATTTTATTTGCCTCGCGAGCGGTAAAAAGTTTCAGCGTATGTAAAATTGGTGATAAATTGTAGGACAAGTTTCCAACTTGTCCAATATTATCTTTTGACAATTTGGAAAATTGTCCTACGGAAAACACGATATGAACGTGGTTCGGCATTATGCAGTAGCAAATCAAATCGTATTTTTTTCCATCAAGGAAATGAATTGTATCTGCAACTATTTTTGCAACTCTCTCATCATTCAAATAAAGTTCTCCCGTATTTACTTTATCCAAATACTCATCAAATTTTGCAAAGTAGCGTTTTTGTTGGTTGTATAATTCATTGTAGGACAATTTTCCAAGTTGTCCCTTGCTGCTTTGGGACAAGTTAGAAACTTGTCCTACATTTTTTGACAATTTGGAAAATTGTCTTACAAGTTCTTCTTGTTCTTCTTTCAATCGCACAATGACTTCTTGCGGAAGTGAATTTGCTAAACGAAACGTTACAAAAAATGCTGCGTTGTCTGGTTGATAATGCGGAAGTTTGCGGCGAAAATATGTTTTGTTGTTGTTCATTTTATTGTAGGACAACTTTCTAAGTTGTCTTTTTATGTAGGACAACTTTCTAAGTTGTCTTTTTATGTAGGACAACTTTCCAAAGTTGTCCTTTTATTATGGACAAGTTGGAAACTTGTCCTACACTCTTTTGGCTTTTTGCAATCGGTTTTGGACTAACTCGCAGACGGCGTAATAGATTTCAGTGCGCTCTGCTTGAGTTAAATCGAGTGCATCGAAGATGATATCATCTAACGCTTTGCGGTCGGGAAGCGGTTGCGGTGTTTGGGAACGGATTGGCTTTGTTTTGTTGAAACCAAGTTCTTCAAAAATACTAAGCGACTCCTTTGTTCTAAAACTTCGATAAACTTTCACCAAGATATTCTTTTCTTCATTTATTAAAGTTCTGGGGTCAAAAATCTTCGCATCTTTAATTATATATACATTTGTATCAGCGACTGCTTGGGCACCTGTCAACGGTCTCGTGGTAAGTTCAATATATAAACGAGTCCACATGCAATTTAAAGTTGAAAAGAAAAGTTCGTTCTGTATTTTCTCTTTCAAAGTAATTCCAAAAAGAACGCAATCTTCCAGAACACCATTTGATTCAAAAAATGGTAATCTTTCACCAATTCGTCTTAACATAATTGCATCGGATGATTCTTTATGTCCAACGTCGTACCAATTTTTTCTACTACGAACAGATTGGATATAATGAAAGCCTTTTGACTCTCCCCAAAGAATATATTTTAATGCATTCGTTCCTTTAATTTCTTTCTTATCTCTATCGCACAAGAACAAAAACGTTGTTAATTTACTTTTATCAATTATGAATGTGCTGCTACCTTTTGCTGTTTTCAGAATTGGTTTCAAAAATTCTTTTTCAATATTCCATTCGGCAATTTTCTCTTCGTCAAGATAGAAAAATTCATTTGCGCCGGTTGTAAATCCACGTCGTACATCTGCAATATCGCCAAGCCGCACAAGTTTATCTTTTCCTTTTTCCAAAATGGTAAAAAATATATCGGGAGCGCGCAAATATTTTCCTCCCCATTTATCGCCGGCGTACCATTCGCGCTCGCCTTTCATTCCGGATTTTTTATACTCTACTTCTTGCGTTTCCAATCCTTGTTTCCATAATTCTTTTTGCGGAATCGGATACACGCGAAACATTTCGTTGGAAGTAATGGTTGTTGTTTCGGCAATCGTTTGCAGTTCTTCCGTTGCTGCCGCTTCTTCAAACGGTTTGCGAAACGTTACAAAGCGCGTTACATTTTCGGTAAGTACATCGGCGGATTCTTGTTTTGTGCTTGTTTGAAGTTGTATTCCGTTCACGCTGCTGTCTTTTACAAATACGTTAATTGTTGTATTCACGTCGGCTTTTTCAAACGAGCGTTTCGCGCTGTTATCGTAAATAGTTTTTATGCGTGTTGTGCGGAGCAAAAATTCTTGCAGTCCCGCGCCGTATCCTACATCGAGCCACGAGTTGGAGCAGATAAAACAAAGAACGCCGTGTTCTTTCAGCAAATGCACGCCGCGCATAAAAAAATATACGTACACATCACTTTGTTTGTTGATGGAAAGTTTGAGATGCTCAAATAACTTTTCGTATTCGCGCGCGAGGTCGTCCTTTCGTATTCCGATGTTGAACAGTTCAAACAGTTCGTTGATTTTTTCTTGCCGTACGTACGGAGGATTGGCAATGCAAATATCGAAACCGTAGGACAACTTTCCAAGTTGTCCTTCTGTTTGGGACAAGTTGGAAACTTTGTAGGACAACTTTCCAAGTTGTCCTTCTGTTTGGGACAAGTTGGAAACTTTGTAGGACAACTTTCCAAGTTGTCCTTTTGTTTGGGACAAGTTGGAAACTTTGTAGGACAACTTTCCAAGTTGTTCTTCTGATTGGGACAAGTTGGAAACTTGTCCTACGGGGACAAACACTTCGGCGAAATGAATTTGCCAAAGAATATGCGGCAGCGCATCAATATCTTTTTCGAGCAAGGGAAAACCGAGTTCGGCGGCGACTTCATTTTCTTTCTTTGCAATTTGCTTTTTCAATTCATCTTTGGAAGTGGAATAGAGTTTAGGATTTTGTTTTCGCAGTTCTTCAAACTGGAAAAATGTTTCTTTAAGTTTCCGTAGTTCTTCGATTTGGGAAAGGAAAAATATGTCTTGGGTTTTGTTGGACAAGTTGGAAACTTGTCCTACGATGATATCTAAGTTTGCAATTGCTTCGGTTTCACCTTTTTTCTTTTTTACTTTTCCCGGCGTAGAAATCAAACTTTCGCCAACACGCAATTTAAAATCAAGATTCGGCAATGCGGGAATCGAACGAAGGTCGTCCGGGTTCTTCACCTCAATATCATAATCAACGACAAGCGAAAGCCAAAAGCGAAGTTTTGCAATTTCAACAGCGAATGTATCTATATCAACACCATACAAATTATTTTGAATGATGGAAAGTTTGAGGTCAAATTCACAGTGCGGATGTTCAAGTTTATTCTCGAACACGTTGCGAAATGTTCCTTGTTGTAATTTTTCCGCCAACGCTTTTTGGATGAGAACTAATTCTTGCATCATTCGTACGGGATATGCGCCGGAGCCAATTGCCGGGTCAAGAATTTTTATTTTCAACAACAAACGATACACCGAAAACGCTTCATCGTCGGAGAGAAATTGTGTTGTTCGCTCATCAATAAGTTGCGAAATTATTTTGTAGGAAACCGACGTATGTTCTTCGAGATATGTTTTGAGAACTTCGCGGCACATCAATCCCACTTCGGTTGGATGCGTATAAAATGCTCCTTGCCCGTGTCGTTCTGCAATTAGTTCTTCGTACGCATAACCAAGTAAATCGGGATTGAGCGCAACTTCGACATCGAGCGGTGAGTTTTCGTAAATCGTGAAGTTGTAACGGTCAAGCAAGCGCGAAAAAATAATGTCGAACAGTTCGTTATCTATTTTAACGTGCTTTTCTTTTTCTTCCGGCGATTGCTCAAACAAACCTCCGTTGAGAAATGGAACGTAGCCGATAATGGTATGAAGAGCATTCGTTTGTTCTGCGGTTCCAGGAATGCTGAAACGATTTAATCCGCGATAAAATAGGCGCGAGAAAAATTGGTCCCATTGATTTTGTTCACCGAAACGTTCTCGTTGTCGTTTGAGAAAAGCGTGTCGTTCTTCGGCGGTATCATTCTCGTTCACAAACAACCACGATTTTCGTTCAAGAAATTTGAGAAAGAGTAATCGGTTAATCATCAATTGAGCGAAGGAGCGTTTGCGTTCGCCCGCGATTCCGTGAATGTATTCTTGAATTTCATTGAAAACTTTTTTCAATTCAACATAAAAATTATCCGTAACAGATTTTACATCAAATGCTTTTGTCCATTGCTTGAGCCAATCGCTTGGCGGAACAGTATTGAACATATCGCTTTCCGGCAAACGCAATGCAGATAAATTAAATTCGCATACGGTACGAATGTAACTCGATTGATATTCCCAGCCGAAAGAACTGAGTTTTGCTTTCTGCGGTGTATCGCTATCGAAATGCGCAATGGTATAATTTTTCCAATCGTGCGTGCACAGGAAAAGTAAATGCTGCGGATTCCACGCGGGAAAATTTCCGCGATGTCGTTTATTGGGAGAAAGTCCGCGCAAAATTTTTCTGAGTTCTGTAACGTGCAGTTTTGGTGTTGCAAATTCAAGGAAGAAAATTCCCCACGGCTGTTCGCTGCTCATTGGTCGCAGTTGGAAAAGTTTCGTTGCGCGTAAATCGCTTTCCGAAATTCCTAAATCTTTTTGAAACCATTCGTACGTTGCGTCTTCAAAATAAATTTCGGCGGGGATGTTCCAATTTAATTCACTCCTCAAAAACTCAAAGAACGAATTTTTGTCGTGAATGTTTTTTACAACGTGTTCGGGAATTGGTTTTATGTTCATAGTGTATTTATTTGTAAGACAATTTTCCAAATTGTCATACGATGTTTGGACAATTTAGAAAAGTGTTTTTCCATTTTTCTTTTTTACAAGAGGGACAATTTGGAAAATTGTCAAAACATTTTTCTTTTTTACAAGAGGGACAATTTGGAAAATTGTCAAAACATTTTTCTTTTTTACAAGAGGGACAATTTGGAAAATTGTCCTACAGTATTTCCATCCAACAGATGAGCGTTGCTTTTTCGTTGATGGTTGCGTTCATTTTTTTCAATTCTTCTGTAACTTTTTTTCTTTCAATCAGTTTCAAACTTGTTCGTAATTCTTCAATCGGTTTTTCTACACTACGAGGGGTTTCCGGATTACTTTCAATCAGCGCGTGAATTGCTTCAACATCTTCCAGAATGTCATCGCTTCTGAATTTAAGAAAATACCATTTACATTCGCCAGGGATTTCTGTTTCTTTTCCGCTTTCATCGCTCACAATTCTTTTCGGTAAACGATATGCCGCAAATACTCCTTTGCTTTGCGATGGAAGAGATTGTTTTCCCGAAAACACTCGCTTGGGAAATTGTGAAAGTTGGCTCGTTAATTCCGGATGCAGTTTTACAATTTCATCAAACAGCAAACGCATTTTTTCCTCAAATGTAATTTCGCCATTGTACGAAGCATTGAAATCTTTCAGCGCTTCATAATCATCCTCCGGAGTCAATAATTTTTTCCCTTCAATCCCAAGCGTTTTAGAAATACGAAGAATTTTCCCCGAAACACGTATGTATAATTCAAGAAATTCATCAAGTTCATCCGGTGGAAGAAAATTCCAAAAACGCACAATACATTTTTCTCTGCCGAGTTTCTTTTCCATTGCCGGGTCAAGTCTTCTATCAATACGCCCAATACGCTGCATCAACCGAACGGGATTCCAATGCAAATCGTAATTGATAAGTAAGTTCGCATCTTGTAAATTGAGCCCTTCGGAAAGCACATCAGTCGAAATTAAAACACGAATGGGTTTTCGGAGATACTCATCGAGTTCATTTTCGGGACAATTGTAATATGGAGCGAATCGTTTTATTACTTCCTCTCTATTTTTTGCAGATGTGCTGTCGAGTTCTTCGATTGGTCCTTGTATTCCACTTTTCAATAATTGCTCTAATAAATAACGCGCAGTATCTCTGTATTGTGTAAAGATAATAACTTTTTTCGATTGGAGTTCTTCGTCGGATTTGAGAAGTGTAATGAGTCGTTGTAACTTATCGTCCGTTTCTTCCTGCAACTTATCGTGGATGTATTTGAGAAATGTTGACAGCGCATCCATATCGCGTCGAACGCTGGATGTAATTTCTTCGACATTAAATAATTCTTTGGAAAGTTGTTCTTTCGGCGCGGGAAGAATATCGTCTTCTTCAACTTCTTCCATTTCATCTTCATCTATAAACCGTTCTTTCCAATGCGACTCAATTGTTTCCCAAAATTGTTGATGCTCTTTTTTCCATTCCTCCCACTCATTCGGATTATGAAAGCGAAGAAACCGCGCCATTGTTCGTAGCAAATCTTCGCACGATGATTGGAATGCGATGTATGATGATTCCATTCGTTTCAACATTGTTGCGCGGATAAGAGAGATAACTTGCTTCTCGCGGTTTTTTACTTTCGGGTCAATTTGGGATTCGTCTCTCCGTTTACTTTCCGAATTATACAGTGTTAATTCAAGAAAGGGATTTTCTTTACTGAAAGAATCTTTGACGATTTGAAAAAGTTCGCCGTACACTTTTGCAAGTTTATATTCTGCAACAATTGGATTTTCGCGTTCGGGAAAAAGAAACTTGTTGTTTTGTTGTTGTGCAAAATATCGTTTCGCAAATTCGCGGCTTCGTTGAATAACAACGGCGCGAAAAAGTTCATCATCGCGAAGAATTTTTTCCGCCTCTTGAATATCGAATTCAGGAAAAAATGATTCCGATTCGTCTGCTTCAATGTGCGCTTGAATTCCCATTTTTGTTTCTACTGCTTTTTCTTTCTTCACAAAGTATGTTCGTGTATCATTGATACCAAGTTTTTGAAAATACGCTCGCTCTTTGCGCGTAAAGTATTCCATCAAATGCAGCAAATCAAAGAGCGAATTGTTGACGGGGGTTGCGGTGAGAAAGAAAATTTTCTTTTTGTTTTTCTTTTCGTCTTCCACTAATGCGAACAATTTCTCGCTACGTTGTGAATTCGGCGTACGGAAATGATGTCCTTCATCAACAAGAATAACGTCGGCGCGTTCTCTAATCCTTTCCAGTTTTCCAAACATTTTTTCCCGATGCAAATCCGTATGATTTATTATTTCTATTTGCGCGCCGTATGTTTCATCTTTTTTAAATTCCAAATGCTGACGCAAACGATTTTCCCACACGCTTTCTCTCGCCGATTTTGGAACAATTAAAAGTATTCGTTTTCGTTCGTGGAGAAATCTCTCAATCAACATCAAGCCAATGTACGTTTTTCCAAATCCAACTCCATCACAAATCAACGCTCCTCCCCATTGTTCCGCAATCCATAACGCTTGTCGGTACCCGCTCTTTTGCAAATCATCAAGCATCGTATAAATTCTCGACTCGTTTTTTTCCCAACTGCTTGCTGGAATTTCTTTACCAAGAAAATATTCATATAACGATTTACAATACACTTCAAATGGAAGATACTCTCGAAGATGCGGTTCAATGACATTCAAAATTTCTATCTGCACGTCTTCTGCTTCACTCCACACTTGTTCGTACCAATCTTGTAATGCTTTAAGTTGCAGTTGGTCGGTAGTAAAAAGATTGAGTTCAAGATTTTGTGTAAGTCCAGGCTTTGTAAAATTGCTTGAACCGACAATTCCAAAATTCACAGGGCTTGGCGGTTTCGCTTGCAGTAAATATGCCTTTGCGTGAAATTTTGCTTGCCGATAAATTTTCGTTTCGATTTGCTTCAATAATAACGCTTGACGAACAGCAGCAAATCCTTTTAAACTATCGTCGCGCTCTTTTTCACGTTCAATACTTTCTTCGCTTTGTTTTGTGAGCGCATCTATAAGTTCGTTACGTGTTCGTTTTGTAGTTTCATCACCCATCACAATACGAATTTTTTCAAGGTGATTCCAAAAACTTTCAAGCGATAAAAAACTTCCTACTTCAAAAAATCCAGTTGCGATATCAAGTAAATAAGATGAGGGAAGTAATCGCTGGAGGCAAGAGAGAAGAGAATTTTCGCCTCGATTGTCTATGATAGTGTTGAGAGACTGTGCCATTTTTATTTTAGCGTAAATACGTTGTTAAAAAAACGAGAGTAAATGTCTAACATTTTTACTCTATTTCAAACAGAAACAAAACACCCAACTTTTTAAATTGAGCTTGTAGGACAATTTTCTAAATTGTCCTTTTATTATGGACAAGTTGGAAACTTGTCCTACTTCAATATCACCGCAGGAATTTCCAATTCTTTTACTTTCTTATTAAACGCAACCAAATCCGAATCAACAACGGTTTTGAATTTCAGTAGTTGTTCATTCAATCGCTCCGTAAGTTCATTAAATACATCGTAGGTTTGTTGTGTCGGGCGCGTATCGGCGCTGGCGGCAACATCTGCGAGGACGGCAATTTTGTTATTCAATTTTATCGGATAATTCAACGCATCTTGTCCGCTTTTTATTTTTGTCTGTATAATTTCTTCTTCAATCGCTTTCAGTTTTTCATTCAACTTTTTACTGAGCGAATCAATAATTTTTTTGGACGAATCTTTTTCCAAGCGTTTCACCCAATCATTCATTTGGTTGCGAATGTCGCGAATGGAATTGACCGCATTATGCGCAGCGGAAAGCGTATCGCGCACGAGTATGAGAAAATCGAACTGTTTCGTAAAATCTTCTGCTGTTGTAGAAATACGCGGGTCTTTCTTTAGTATAAATTCCTGCTTCCAACTTTTGTCATTGTATTTCAGCTGCACAAAATATTTGCCGGGTTTTGCAAGCGGACCTTGAGTTGTTCCTCCCCAAAAAATTGCGCCCGGCACTTTCTTTGCATCGGGATAACGCATATCCCACACGAAACGATTCATTCCCGAATCTGCAGGCGCTTTCGGCTCTTCGTCGCCACTCATTTCTGAACCATCTTTTTTCTCTTCTTTTACAAGAAATGATTTGATGAGATTATCTTTTTCATCGAGGATTTCTATTTTCACAGAATCTTTCGCTGTCGGTTTCTTTTTAAAATTGTAGTAACAAACAACACCTCCCTGCGGATTTTTTCCGAGCGCAACTCCTGCGCGCTCAAATGAAAAACTTTCGATGCGGTACGTATCGTTCGGTTTGAAAAGAACTATGTCGGCTTTCGTAACTTCGTCGTTGAGTTGATGCAACGGCGTGAGATTATCCAGAACCCAAAAAGAACGACCGTGTGTTCCAACAACCAAATCTTTTTCGCGCGCCTGAATTGCAATATCGTGGATCGGAACAATCGGCAAATTCAGTTGCAGCGTTTGCCAGTGTTCGCCATCGTCAAACGAAACATACATTCCGCGTTCTGTTCCCGCATAGAGCAAACCTTTTCGATTCGGGTCTTCGCGGACAACGTGAACGAATTCGTTTTCCGGAATTCCACGCACAATTTTTTTCCAACTCTTTCCGAAATCATTCGTCTTAAAAATGTACGGTTTGAAATCGTCTAATTTATAGCGGTTCGCGGCGAGGTATGCTGTTCCTGCGTTGTGCGGCGATGCATCAATAATACTCGCCATTGACCATTCGGGTAAGTCTTTCGGCGTAACATTTTCCCAATTTTTTCCATCGTCTTTCGTAACGTGAATCAAACCATCATCGCTTCCGCTCCACAATATTCCTTTCTGAACAGGAGATTCGGCGAAAGTAAAAATTGTACAATAGTATTCCACGCTCGTATTGTCTTTGGTAATCGGTCCGCCCGAAGAAAACATTTTCGTCGTATCGTTGCGCGTTAAATCGGGAGAAATTTTTTCCCAACTCATCCCTTCGTTCGTGGATTTGAAAACCACATTCCCCGTTACATACACAACATTCGCATCGTGGTGCGAAACAATAATCGGATATGTCCATTGAAAGCGGTATTTCGATGCAATTGCTCCTGCGCCCATCGGATTATCGGGCCACACGGAAATATTTTGTTCCTGCTTTGTAGCGTGATTGTAGCGCGTGAGATAGCCGCCGTAACTTCCGCCGTACGTAATGATTGCATCTTTCGGATTAACGGCAATGTAACCGCTTTCGCCTCCCGCAACTCCGAACCAATCCGGACGGTCAATACCAAATCCGTTTGTGCGGCTCGGAATGCGAACCGTGCTATTATCCTGTTGCGCCCCGTAAATATTGTACGGAAAATCATTATCAACAATTACGTGGTAAAATTGCGCCGTTGCAACATCCTGCTGTGTCCACGTTTGCCCTCCATTGAATGTAACGTTTGCGCTGCCGTCGTTTGCATTTATCATAATCTGTGGATTGTCGGGATTGAGCCATAAGTCATGATTATCGCCGTGGGGAACTGAAATGTTGGTGAGCGTTTTGCCGCCATCTATTGATTTGAAAAACTGCACATTGAGAATGTAAATGCCGTCAGGATTTTTCGGGTCAGCATAAATGTGCGAATAATACCACGCGCGTTGTCGGATTCTTCTGTCGTCATTCATCTTTGTCCAGTTTTTTCCGCCATCGTTCGACATAAACAATCCCCCTTCATCCGCTTCTACAATTGCCCAAACTCTATCTCGTTTTGCTGGCGAAACAGCAATACCGATTTTTCCTTTCACACCTTTGGGCAAACTTTTATTATTGGAAATTTCTTCCCACGAATCGCCGCCATCGGTTGTTTTCCATAAACCGCTTCCGTTTCCACCGCTCGTCATACTCCACGCATTTCTATTCGCTTGCCAAAGTGATGCGTAAATTACTCTTGCATTATTAGGGTCAATTACAATATCCACTGCGGCGGTAGAATCATTTTTATATAAAATTTTCTCGAAAGTTTTTCCACCGTCTTTCGAGCGATACACACCGCGTTCTTTATTTGCTCCGAACACATGACCGAACGCCGCAACATAAACGAGATTATCATCTTTTGGATGAACAACAATTTTGGAAATCGTTTGCGCTTCTGCAAGTCCGAGAAACTTCCACGTCTTTCCCGCATCGAGCGATTTGTAGATTCCCTCGCCCGGCATTGCATTTCCGCGAATACACGCTTCTCCCGTTCCTGCGTAAATTACATTCGGATCGCTTTCTGCAATAGCCAACGCGCCAACGATACCAACTTTCAAAAATCCGTCGGAAACATTCAGCCAACTGTTTCCACCGTCTTCGGTTTTCCAAATTCCGCCGCCCGTTGCGCCGAAATAATATGTGTTCGGAAAATCTTTATGTCCTGCAACGGCAACAGAACGTCCGCCGCGAAATGGTCCGATTTCCCGCCACTTCATTTTTGAATAATAGGAAGTGTCATAAACGAAGTTAGATTTTTGAGCAGAGAGTTGAGAGCAAAGAGGAAGGAGCAGAGAGCAGAGAGAAAATATTCGGAAGAATGAATGTTTGTTGTGCATAGTAGTTTAGAATTGGAAATGATAATTGTTGATATGTTTTTTAAAATGATGTTGTTTCGGGATTCAGTAAAAAAATTTTTTGTTAAAATTCCAAATGTGTTCCGTTCTTGATGACATTGCGAACATGGTTTTCTCCAAAATGATACATCAGAAATTGATAATTTGGAATTGCAAGCACAAGCAAATCTGCATTTTTCCCAACGTCTAAACTTCCCAAAGTTTCGCTTCGGTCAATGGCGGCGGCGGCGTTCAGTGTTGATGCAACGATTGCTTCTTCCGGCGTCATTTGCATTTGCGTGCATGCAATGGTCATCATTAACGGCATAGAATAGCTCATACACGAACCGGGATTAAAATCACTCGCTATTGCAACGGGTATATTTGCATCAATCAATGCTCGTGCGGGTGCAAATGGATGATTTAAAAAAAACGAAACACCCGGAAGCAACACAGCAACTGTTTGACTATTTTGCAACGCACGTATTCCTGTTTCTGAAATATGCTCGAGATGGTCAACAGAAGTTGCTTGTAAATCGGCGGCAAGTTCTGTTCCTCCAAGATTAGTGAGTTCTTCTGCGTGGAGTTTCAATTTCATTCCGTAGTGTTTTGCGGCAAGTAAAATCTTTTGTGATTCTTCAAGAGAAAAATAATTTGTTTCGCAAAACACATCGCAAAACTCGGCAAGGTTTTTTTCGCCAACGTACGGGAGCATTTCTTCAATGACGAGTTGCACATAATCGTTTTTTCTTTCCTTGAATTCTTTGGGAATTGCATGCGCGCCGAGAAACGTTGAAATCACCGTTGATAATTCTTCTCTCTGAAGTTCGCGCGCGCATTCAAGGAGTTTTATTTCATTGTTGAAATCCAAACCATAACCGCTTTTTGTTTCCACCGTAGTTGTTCCGTGTTTGAGCATTTGCAAAAGAAAATGGCGCGCGCGTTTCTTCAAAACTTTTTTGGTCGCATTTCTTGTATGCTCAACAGTGTTCACAATGCCGCCGCCGCGAGTCGCAATTTCCTGGTACGACATTCCGTTCGCGCGCATGGCAAATTCGTTTTCTCTGCTTCCTCCGAAAATCAAATGCGTATGCGCATCAATAAAACCCGGCATGACGACGCAGTTTTCACAATCAAGGATTTCCATATCATCCGAAATGTTTTTCGGAAAATCGCTCATTGTTCCACGCCAAGCAATTTTTCCGGTTTCAGAAATTATTCCTGCGTTTTCCATAATGCCAAGTTCGCGCATTTCGTTTCCGCGTTTCATTTTTTTCCCACAAGCGGAAACGGTTACGAGTTGCGATATATTTCTGAGAGCGATGTTCATACGGTGTTCAATTATTTTTTCGGCAAAAAGTACCAAAAGCAAATTCTATTTCCAACTTGCAACGTTTGGAATTCAATTTGAAGAAGTCTATTTTTACTCCCAATAAATTAAACGCAATACAATTCCGAATGAAAAAACTTTTTTTGCAACTCCTGCTATTCTTTGCTTTTTCCACATTTGTTTATTCAGCGTTTGAACTTCGCGGAACAGGTGCGCGCGAAACTATGTTCAGCAGCAGCGCGGTGGCGTTGAATAATTCGCTTTGGTCAATTTCCTTCAACGCTGCGGGACTTGCTTCGCTGAGCAAAACTCAAATTTCCATTTCCTATTCACCGCAGCGTTTTGGTTTGAAAGAATTTTCTTCGTCTGCGCTGGCGTTCGCATTTCCTTTGGAATATGGAACCGTTGCCGCTAGCGCGCATCGTTACGGATATGAAATGTATAACGAACTTTCTTCCTCTCTTGCATTTGCGAAAAATTTTCAAACCATAGCGTTCGGTGTTGCTCTTCACTACAACGCGCTTTCTATTCAGCGTTACGGAAATGATGCAACGTTCGGGATTGATGTTGGAACCTTGGCGTTCCTTTCAGAAAATGTTTCCGTTGGTTTTTCTGCAACGAATATCAATGCGCCGACCATTACGCAAAAAAAAGAACGACTGCCTCAATTATTTTCCATCGGCGTTTCCTATTATCCAATGAAAGGTTTCACTGTTGCTGTTGGCGCAGAAAAAGATGTTCGCTACAAACTTTCTCCAAGTGTCGCAATAGAATATTTCCCGATTGATGAACTTGCGCTGCGTGTTGGCGTACATGACGAACCAACGTTGTTTAATGGCGGATTCGGAATACGTATTCATTCGATGAATCTTGATTACACTGCTTCGTTACATCAGGTCGTGGGATTATCGCATTATATTACGGTAACAATGCAAATGTAGACCGTATCAAGGAAGAATGATTGAAGTATGAAAAAATTGAAGCGCAGATTCGTTTATCATTTGTTCGTTCTTTTTTGGACGGTAACTTCGTTCAGTTATGCGCAGGAAGAAACGGCAATGGACACACTTCAGGAAAACGAAATCGAGAAAAGCGTCGAACAAATAGAAACCGATGAAAAAGATTCGCCGATTCTTGAAACGTTAGAAGCGGGATATGAAACTTCATCATCCATTCACGCAGAAATCCGTTCGCGCATAGTGCAGGAAATACAAAAGCGAAAAGGATTTGAAGACGGAACGTTTCTTGGTTCTCGTTTAAAATCGTATCAACGAATGCGTGTGTTGCAGGAAAATATTTCCGGCGGAATTCTTTTGGAGAAAGATGCGGGCGAAAAAAAAATAAACGATTTTTCCACAGGATTTGTCCAGTTAAAAAATGTATTCAACACCATTACCGTTCTTCTCGGTGATTACAGCGTCGAAGCAGGCGAAGGTCTTTCGTTATGGCGCGGCTTTGGTATTGGAAAAAGTTCCGATGTGTTCACTCCCGCACAACGGAATGCACACGGCATTGTTCCTCATCTTTCGTCCGATGAGGTTAATTTTTTTCGCGGCGGCGCAATGCAAATGAAATTTTCCTCATTCGATATTGCATTGTTTTATTCTCAAAGAAAACGCGATGCGAATTTTTCAAACGGAAATGATTCTGCAACATTATACGACGCTGGATATTTTCGCACGGAAAATGAAGTGAAAAAACGCGCACAACTTTCTGAAACAGCAATCGGAGGAATTGCATCGTATCATTTTGCAGAAAAATTTTCCATGGGCGGCAGTTGGTATCGCTCAAAATTTCAGCGCACCTTGCTCGAAAGCGAAGGAAAAATTTTTACAGGAAAAACTCTTTCGCTCGCCTCACTTTTTTTCGATGGAAAATTTTCGTTCGGAAAATTGTTCGGAGAAATTGCTCATCAACAAAACAACGCATCCGTTTCTGCTCTTGCGGGCGCAGAATTTTTTCCCGCACGAAATTTCCGTTTTCTGGTAGTCGGAAGAAAATATGCGCCCAACTTTTTTTCACTTCACGGATTTGCGTTTGGCGAACGAAGCACGACACGAAACGAACAAGGAGTGTATTTCGGTTTTGTACTTCGCGCCATCAAACGAACAACGCTCTCATTGTACTATGACCAATTTTCGTTTCCTCTACCAACGTCGTTTTCTGTATTTCCTTCGCACGGAAACGATATGCTTTTTCGCGCGGATGTTCGTCCATCAAGGAAAATTTTTCTTTCCTTGCAAACGCGAAGAAAAAATAGTTGGGAGAAAACAACGAGTGAAGTTGATGGAGTGCGTTCCCGATTCGATGATAAACAAACCAAATTCCAGTTTCGCATTACGTTTGATTTTTCTGCAACGGATAGAATTTCTTTTCGTGAACGTCTAGAATATGTTACCATCAAAAAAAATATCTCTTTGCTCGATGAAGAAGGATTATTGTTATATTCCGATGTGCGCACGTCACTTACTGAAAAAATTTCAAGTGCGTTTCGCATTGCTTTTTTTGAAACGGATTCATACGCGTCGCGCATCAGCGAGTTTGAAAAAGATGTTGACGGCGCGTTGAGCGTTCCTTCGTTATATGGAAAAGGAATTCGCTGGTATGTTTTTCTTGAATGGAATGTTATTCGTCAACTTACCATGCAAGCAAAATACAGCGGAACATTTCGTGAGGATGTAAAATTTATCGGGAACGGTGATTTTGCATTTCCATCGAACACCGTAAATACATTGGGAGTACAGTTGGAATGGAAGTTGTAAGTTTTTTGTAAAATTATTCTGTATTTTCTTGCCGATTTTAAACAATTTTTTTACCAATCTTTTCAAGAAAACTTTTATGACTGAACTACAATTTCTTACTCTTGATTCCAAAAATATGCGCGCGATGTTGCAAAACTTTCACGCACAAGTTGCTGAGGCAGTACAAATCGGAAAGAATGCAACGCTTCCGAAAAAAATTAAAACACCGAAAAACATTGTCGTTTGCGGACTTGGCGGTTCTGCAATTGGCGGCGATTTGGTGCGCTCGTATCTTGCAAACGAACTCAAAATCCCAATGCAAATTTGCCGCCATTACGTTTTACCGAATTATGTTGACAAAGATACGCTCGTGATTATTTCAAGTTATTCCGGCAACACGGAAGAAACAATCGCTGCGCACAAAGAAGCGACAAAACGAAAAGCGAACGTGATTTGTATGTCCACCAACGGTGAAACGGAAAAACTTGCCGCAAAGAGCAAACAAATTTTTATTCGCTTGCCGAAAGGATTTCCACCGCGCGCGGCGTTGGGATATTCGTTCTTTCCGCTACTCGTTGTGCTTTCTCGTTTCGGATTGGTGAAATCGAAAGATGCGGAAATAAAAGAAACACTTGCAATGTTGAAAGCAAAAGGCGAACTTTATTCTTCACTCGATGTAAAACAAAATCCATCGCTTGCGCTTGCGGAAAAATTGTACGGTAAACTTCCGATTGTGTATGCCGGCGCGGATTTGTTTGATGTTGTCGGGTATCGCTGGCGCGGACAAATTTGCGAAAACTCGAAACAACTTGCGTTTGGAAATGTGATTCCCGAAATGAACCATAACGAACTCGTTGGTTGGAAAATGTTGAAAGATAAAATGAAAGAAATGGTTGTCATTTTCTTACGCGACAACAAAGACCACAAGCGCGTTGCTTTACGAATGAACGTTATGAAAACCGTACTCTCGCAATACACTGATACTATTGAAGAATGTTGGAGCGAAGGAAAATCCAATCTTACGCGAATGTTTTCTCTCATTCATCATGGTGATTGGACAAGTTTTTATCTCGCAATTCTGAACAACGTAAATCCAACACCGGTGGAAGTGATTGATTATTTGAAAGATGAGTTATCGAAAGTAAAATGATATATGCAAACCATTGAACACATTCCCATTTCCGAAGTAGAAAAAACGCTGCGTTCTCTTCAACTTCCATCTGATACTCGCGTTACGTTGTCAATTGAAGTAAATGAAGAAGAACAGAAACACTTAAAGAAAATCAGAGCATTAGAGGCGATGGAGAAGTTGAAGGGTTCGGGAAGCGGCAATCTCGTAGAAACACTACTCGAAGATAGAAAACGCGACTCGCTTCTATGAAAACGTATGTTTTCGATTCTACCGCGCTGTTCACTTTTATCGAGAATGAAAATGGCATCAACAAAGTAGAATCTCTCTTACAACAAGCGATTAATAAAGAAGTAGAAATTTTTACTTCTGTTGTTAGTAGTATCGAAGTGTTTTATGTTTCATATCAGAAACAAGGCAAAGATGTTGCGAGAAATAGAATTTCTCTACTTGAAGTTTTGCCATTGATTCAGATTGAATTGACAAACGACCTTGTAGAAATTATTGGTGAAATAAAAGCAACAAAGAAAATGTCTTTCGCGGATTGTTGCATTGCCGGATTAGCAAAACTGAAAAACGCGATTCTTGTTCACAAAGACCCGGAGTTTGAACAAGTAGAAAATGAAATAGAGCAGTTGAAACTTCCTTACAAACAAAAGTGAAAACACAATGTCAACTTTAGAAAAAAATACAAATAGAAGTTCAAGCGCGTTGCCTTACGAATGAATGTTATGAAAACCGTACTCTCGCAATACACAAACTCCATTGAAGAATGTTGGAGCGAAGGGAAATCCAATCTCACGCGAATGTTTTCGTTGATTCATCTCGGCGACTGGGCAAGTTTCTATCTCGCTATTTTGAACAACGTGAATCCAACACCGGTGGAAGTGATTGATTATTTGAAGAATGAGTTGAGTAAAGTAAAGTAATATTTTTCTTTAAACTTGAATATGAATAGCAATACTATTTCTATCTCTCCCGATGTTTTGAGCGGAACTCCCGTTTTCAAAGATACGCGCGTTCCCATCAAAAATCTTTTTGATTATCTCGAAACGGGAAAAACGGTTGAGGAATTTCTTCTCGGTTTTCCGAGTGTGAAAAAAGAACAAGCCGTTGAAGTTTTGGAAATTGCGGAACGATTTGTAGAGTCTCTCAACCCCAATTATGAAATTGCTGCTTGACGAATGTATTGATGTTCGTCTTAAAAATTTCATTCCCGATTACGAAGTTTTTACTGTTCAGGAAATGCAATGGTTGGGAAAAGTAAATGGTGAACTTTTGCGATTGACGGAGAAAAATAATTTTGACGTTTTCATCACTATAGATAAGAACCTTCCGTTTCAACAAAACGTAAAACAATATGGTTTTGCAGTTGTAATATTCGATATCGCTCGAAGCACGGTAGAAAATTTACAATTACTGATTCCTCAAATGATGAAGTTGCTTCCAAACGTTCGTGCTGGTGAAGCGTACAGAATACGGTAAATACGACACAACCGATTGAACACATTCCTATTTCAGAAACGTTATCCTTCGCTTTCGAAGAAGGTATCCACGCTTGTTTGATATTTGCCGATGAAAGAATTCGCAAATGAATTTTGTTTTGGTTAAAACCATTTTGTAATTAATTGTCCTTTCATTTAACCACCGATTTAAAACCCTCCGGCGACCAACCCGAAGCAATTCGCCAATTAACAGAAGGAATTCTTCGCGGGGATAAATATCAAACGCTGCTTGGTGTAACGGGAAGCGGAAAAACATTTACCATTTCCAACGTTATTCAACAGATTGGAAAACCAACGCTGATAATGTCGCCAAACAAAACTCTTGCGGCACAATTGTACGGCGAGTTTAAAAGTTTTTTCCCGCGCGACCACGTTGAGTTTTTTATTTCCTACTACGATTATTACCAACCGGAAGCATACGTTCCTTCCACCGATTTATACATTGCGAAAGATGCTTCCGTCAATTCCGAAATTGACAGATTGCGATTGCGTGCGACGAGTGCATTGCTCACAGGAGAAAAAAATGTTATCATCATCGCATCGGTAAGTTGCATTTATGGAATCGGTTCTCCCGATGAATGGGTAAAAGGAATTGTCGTTGCCAAAAAAGGACAACACGTTGCACGTAACGATGTTCTCCGCGCGCTTTCGGAAATTCATTATGTGCGGAACGATTTTGAATTTACACGCGGAACAATGCGGGTGCGTGGCGATGTCGTGGAAATAATTCCCGCATACGAAAACGAAGAAGCGTATCGTATCGAATTTTTCGGCGACGAAATTGAACGCATTTCTTCCATCAATGCGCTCACGGGAAAAGTATTGCAAGAAGTCGAGAGCGCAGTAATTTATCCCGCAAAACAATTTATCACGTCACGCACTTCCATTGAAAATGCGATTGATGGCATTGTGCAAGAACTCGATGAGCGATTGAAAGATTTACGCGCGCAAAATAAACTTGTTGAAGCGCAACGATTGGAGCAACGCACGATGTTCGATATTACGATGATGAAAGAAGTCGGCTATTGTTCCGGCATTGAAAATTATTCGCGTCATCTTGCTGGTCGTCCGGCGGGTTCGCGTCCGTATTGTTTGCTCGATTATTTTCCAAAAGATTTTTTGCTGGTAATGGATGAATCGCACGTCTCAGTTCCGCAAATTTCCGGAATGTATCTTGGCGACCGTTCACGAAAAAGCACGTTGGTCGAATGGGGATTTCGTTTGCCGTCCGCGCTCGATAATCGTCCGCTGAAGTTTGAAGAATGGGAGAAGATGACTCATCAGGCAATTTTTGTTTCCGCAACGCCGAGCGATTACGAACTCAAAAAATGCAACGGCGTTATTGTCGAACAAGTAATTCGTCCGACGGGATTAGTGGATCCGGAGGTGGACGTGCGCCCGATTAAAAATCAGATTGACGATTTGATTGCGGAAATTCGTGAACGGACACAACGCAAAGAACGCGTACTCGTTACTACGCTGACGAAACGCATGGCGGAAGATTTATCGGAATATCTTGCGAACATCAAAATCCGTGTGCGGTACGTGCACAGCGATATTGATGCGCTGGAACGTGTGGAAATTTTGCGCGACTTGCGTTTGGGAAATTTCGATGTACTCGTTGGTGTGAATTTACTGCGCGAAGGTTTGGATTTGCCGGAAGTTTCGCTCGTGGCAATTCTCGATGCGGATAAAGAGGGATATTTGCGTTCGGAAAAATCGCTCATTCAGATTGCGGGAAGAACGGCGCGCAACGTGAACGGTAAAGTGATTTTATACGCCGATAAAAAAACCGGCTCGATGCAGCGAATGTTAAAAGAAACAACACGGCGCAGAAGCAAACAACTTGAATACAACGAGTTGCATAACATTTCTCCGAAAACAATTTATAAAACAACTGAAGAAATAATTTCCTCGACGGCGATTGCGGATATTCGTCAGGCAAAAGACGAGCGGCGGGAAAAACTTCCGATTGTTGCAGAATCCGTTGTGCGGTATCTTTCCACCGAGCAACGAAAGGATTTACTTGAGGAACTGGAAACCGAAATGAAACGCGCTGCAAAAGAATTAGAGTTTGAAAGCGCCGCGCAGTTGAGAGATGAGATACAGAGACTTAAAACGATGAATAAAAAATCTTAGTGTTCCTTGGTGTTCTTCGTGCCTTTGTGGTGAAATTTAAAACCACTGAGACACTTAGGGCACAAAGGTTCACCAAGGTTTTTCTTGTTTGAAAATTTGAGATGTAAAAAATATGACATTACAATACTTTACTGAAACCGATATGCTCTATATCAAACTTTCCGACTCGACAAGTTCTGACTCCGAAGAAGTTGCAAATGGAATTGTTTTTGATTACGATGAAAAAAATAATGTTGTTGGTATAGAAATAGAAAACGCCCGGAATAAAATTGACCTTTCACGGTTGGAACTTAACGCATTGCCAATTACGAATGTTGTTTTTGCAGAGAGAGCCGCAGCATAACATTATTTTGAAATATTATGAATGCAACAAAACGAAAACGATTACAAACAAAAGGGTGGAGCGTCGTTATTTGCCGTGTATACGCAACGCTTTTAAAAGTGAGTGAAGTGATTAAGAGACCGTTAATACTTCAGTATACGTCATATCGCGTCCACTCAAAATGCTTCACAATTTCCTTGTCTATCCACAAATTAAGATTTATAATGCCGTGCGGAAAAGATAAATATGCATAAGCACCAACTAAATGACCTTGATAGCTTGCTGAATCATATTGGAACTGAGTGGATATATTATCGAAATGTAAGATCAATGAATCGTTAATAAGAACAGACAGGTCAAATTCAAGGTGGGTTGGTTGCTCGTATTGATATTTTTTAACGGTGATATTCCATGGTTTAGTATTTTCTCCACTTGGAATATAGGTAAATGATGATGAGCTACACGAACAAAAAAAAGAAGATTACACTCAACAAAATCAACACCTTGAAATAAAATGTTTTGTGTGAGTAATTCATAATGTTGCTCCTAGTGTATTAGTGATTGAAAGCGTTGCATATAACATTTGTAACTACGCAATATTACGTTTTTATCGTTTTTCTTTTCTTCTCGAATCCAACATTTTTGAGGGATATTGGGTTAGAGAATGTTCGTTTTTCTTTTTCGTGGCAAAACATACAAAAAGTTTTTGTAAAGCACAATTTTGATTTTCTACAAATTCTTTCTTCCAACAAACCGTTTTTTTCCAGGCAAAAAATTTCTTTCAAGACATTCTGCGGCGGAATAACGTACGGGTTAATTCCAGTCTTCAATATTTTCGTAGAAAATTTTTTCATTGTTTCGCGGCAAACATACGAAAGGAATTTTTGTTCTTCAAGAATTGAACCCTCGTGCATTTTGTTTGACGTTGCATACCGAATGTAATATATTGTGCCGTGAATTTTATCTGGGACGAAACAAAGAACAAAAAACTCAAAGCAGAACGCAACATTTCTTTTGATGAAGTTGCTTCTCTGATTTTACACAATAACTATGTTGAGATTGTGAAACATCCAACGCGTACTGAACAGAAAATATTTCTCGTGCCAATTCGAGGATATATTCACGCCGTGCCATTTGTGGTGGACAAAGAAAAAAATATTATTCTCAAAACAATTTTTCCAAGCAGAAAATTTAATAAACTCTATGGACAAAAAACGCAAGAAGATAACACTCGATAAAGACGAACAAGCGATTGAAATGGTAGCTGAATCTTATATTCCCGTTTCGAGGAAAGAGCGTAAAGAAATTGAAGGAACGCTCGAGCGAGTACGAAAAACGCGAAACGTAAACATTCGCATTTCGGAAGCCGTTTTAGAATCGCTTCAACGTCGTTCGCGGGAAGAAGGGATTCCGTATCAAACGCTTATTTCCAGCGTGTTGCATAAATACGTAACACATCGCCTTGTCGAAGAAGAAGCGATACGAAAATCGTTGAAGTTATTTCAATCCAATTATTAGCCAAAAATGCTTTCCGTTTTTCGTTCCACGCTCTTCTCGTTTCGCAATTTTGTTTTTCCCAATGTTTGTCTTTTGTGCAAACAAACAATGAGTAATGATGAATTTCGTATCTGTAATAATTGTTGGAACGAACTCACGCCGCTTTCCGAAACCGAACCGACGTTTATCGAAAAGAAAAAAATATTCGCACAGCACAATGCGGTTGATGGTTTTCAATCGTGTTTTCTTTTCGAGAAGAATAAACGTATTCAAGACATTATTCACGGATTGAAATACGAGCAACGCACAAAGTTTGGTTTTGAATTAGGAAAGCGACTCGGAGAAAAACTGAAACGCGAAAATAATTTTCTCTCTGCAAACTTTTTGATTCCGATTCCATTACACAAACGCAAACTACGAGAACGCGGTTACAATCAAAGCGATTTTGTCGCGAAAGGAATTTCTTCCGTAACAAAAATTCCCGTTGCAACAAAACTTCTTTCGAGAGAAAAATACACGCAATCGCAAACGCATTTGACTTTTCAAGAGCGGCAGGAAAACGTAAAAGAAGTCTTTGCTGTAAAAGAAAAATTTCAAAAAGAAGTTCACAACAAATCAATTATTCTCGTTGACGATGTTATTACAACCGGTGCAACAATTTTTTCTGCGGCAAATTCTCTCCGAAATTCCGGCGTGAAAAATGTGTTCGCTGTTTCTGCCGCATTAACAGAATACACGGAAACGAATTGAACTCCTCTCGTGTTTTCCCTATATTCTATCCGACTTTTTTCCCAACTTCTATGAAATACATTTTATTTTTTCTTCTCGTTTTTTTCTTCGTAAAAAATTCCTTCGCGCAAGAATTTGAATGCGACGTAACTGTTGATATGCATCAACTTTCCGAACGCTTCCGCGAAAATCTTCAAGACTTTGAAAGAAATCTGGAAGAGTATATCAATTCGTATCGCTGGTCGGGAAACGATTGGGACAACGACAAAATTAGTTGTTCCATGAGTATCGTTTTCGTTACGAGCGATGAAAATTTTCGGTACCAAGCAAATGTATTTTGGGGAACACAACGAAAAATTTATAAGTCGCCGAAAAATTCCATTGAAGCGCGTATCGCTGATGACAAATGGCAATTTGTTTTTACTCGCAATCAACGTCTCGACCATAACGAATTTCGTTTCGACGAAGTTGCCAGTTTTGTGGATTTCTATATGTATCTCCTTCTTGGTGTTGATTTCGATACATACGAAAAGTTAAGCGGAACAAAATATTATCGAAAAGCAATGAACATTTCAACAATGACAACAGGCACATCTTCCAACGGATGGGAAGCAACGAGTGGAGGCAATTACAATCGTGTGCAACTGGTCAATGAATTGCTGAACTCTGCATACGCTCCTCTTCGGAATGCGATATACGAGTATCATTACAACGGGCTTGATTTACTTGCAGAAAAACCTCGCGAAGCAAAGGCAACGATTCTTTCATCGCTCGAAGCAATAGCGAAACTTCGTAAAAAACTGAACACGCGAAGTTATTCCATCAAGTTTTTTTTCGACACAAAATATTTAGAAATCGCCGATACGTTTCTTCCTTCCAATGATGCGGAAATATTTACGCGGCTAAGCGTGTACGACCCATCGCATCAGAAAACGTATGATGAGTATAAAGGAAAAATAAAATAAAATTCCTCGCGGATTGTTATTCTTTCAGTTTATTTTCTATCGAAGAAATTGCAGTTCCCCAAATATTCAACGCTTCTTTTGCAAAGCGATTATACCGAAACATATCGTTGAACAATGCTTCCGAATCATTCATCAGCGTTTTTGAAATTTCATTCAGCCGCTCAAAACTTTGCGTAGAAATCTTTGTTTGAGGAAATTTCATCGTGTTCCAACTTCGTGCGAGGAAATGAACTAACGCTTGTGTGTATGCTACTTGTTTATCGTGCTTGGCGGGAGTTATCGTAATTACATTCAATCCAACTTGTTTCAATCCACGTTTTATCGTTTCAAGTTTCTCATTAGAAATTCGTTCGGGACAAAGCACAATCGTTTTCCCTTTTACTCCATCTGCCGCGCTATCGGGACCAAACATCGGATGTGTTCCAAGAATAGAAATTGATTGCGGCAAAAGTTTTTTCATCCACTGAATCGGCTTTTCTTTTACTGAACAAACGTCAATCACTAACGCATCTTTTTGCAACAACGGGGAAATTTTTTTTAGAACAGATTGTACACTATTGATTGGTACTGCGAGAATTACAATTTTTTGGGAAGCGATAATTTCAAGCGAAGCGAATTTTAATCTGTGAATCTGTGGCAAAAGATTTTTCACTCTTTCATCATAAACAACAATCGAAAACGTCTTCGCTAAATGTTCAGCAAGAAATTTTCCGAAGCGACCAAATCCAATCAATCCAACTACTGACTTCTGACTACTGACTACTGACTTCTTCATCTTTTCACAAACCTTTCTTGTATCGCACGCGAGTTCTTGATAATCGAATGAAAAATTTCTTCGACAAATTCTTTATCCAATCCTGCGCCTTCTGCATGATGAAATAATCGTTTCCGAATATTCGCTTCGCGTTTTTTATCCACGATAAATTTCTTTTGATAGTTTTTTACCTTCGCAACTTCCGCTACAAGCGATTGACGCTGCGAAAGTAGAATGAGAATATTATCATCGAGCAAATCAATCGAGCGGCGAACATCGTTCAAAGCATTTTCTTCTTTCAACATTTGCAAACGCATCAAATGGTCAGCAATCACCAGCGCCGCCATTGATTCAATCACCGGAACAGCGCGCGGACATAAACACGGGTCGTGTCGTCCTTCTGTTTTTATCGTTGCAGATTTTTTATCAACGGAAATCGTTTTCTGCTCTTTTAAAATGGATGAAGCCGGTTTTATTGCAACGCGAAATACAATATCTTCGCCATCAGAAATTCCTCCTTGAATACCGCCGGAAAAATTTGTGCGCGTGCGAACTCGTCCTGTTTTCTTCTCGACATAATATTCATCGTTATGTTCGCTTCCTTTCATTCTCGCCGCTGCAAATCCCGAACCGATTTCAAATCCTTTTGTTGCGGGAATCGAGAGCATCGCTTTGGCAAGTTCCGCTTCGAGTTTATCAAACACGGGTTCGCCTAATCCAACGGGACAATTTTTTATAACACATTCGACAACTCCACCAATCGAATCGCCTTCTTTTTTGGTACGAAGAATTTTCTTCTCCATTTTTTTTGCTGCATCTTTATCGGCACAACGCACAATATTTTTTTCTATTTCGCTGATGTCAATTTCTTTTGCAATAATATTTCCGACTTGTTTTGTGTACGCAACAATTTCAATTCCATTTTGTTTCAGAATTTGTTTTGCGAGCGCGCCGCTTGCAACGCGTCCCGCAGTTTCTCTCGCCGAACTTCTTCCTCCTCCGCGATAATCGTGAATGCCGTATTTTGATAAATATGTGTACGCCGCATGTCCTGGACGAAATAAATTTTTAATTGCTTCATAATCTTTCGAGCGTTGGTCGGTGTTGCGAATAAGCAGGCAAATCGGCGTTCCCAATGTTTTGCTTTCAAAAACGCCGCTCAATACTTCTACTCTATCCGCTTCATTGCGAGCAGTGGTTACGTTGCTTTGTCCCGGTCGTCGTCGGTCGAGTTCTTTTTGAATTTCATCAACGGAAAAAACGAGATTCGGTTTCACGCCGTCAATGATTACTCCAACCGCTTTGCCATGACTTTCGCCAAATGTAGTTATGCGAAATAATTCGCCGAAGGAATTTCCAGCCATAAAATTTGTAATTGGTAATTTGTAATTGGTCATTTGTAAATTTCTCTGCGCCCTCTCCGCGAACTCTGTGACTCTGCGTTTCAAAATATTATTCAATCAATCCTTCACGTAATTCTTTGACAAATTTACAAACATTCTCTTCCATTTCTTTCTCTTTACTTTTTTGAATTACACTTATCAACGCACTTCCGACAATAATTCCATCGCACAATTCTTTTATTTGCTGTGCATCTTCTTTCGATGAAATTCCAAAACCAACGAGTAACGGATTTTTCTTTACAACTTTTCGTGCGCGTTTCAAAAATGTTTTTGTTTGTTGAGAAAGATTTTTTCTCGCTCCTGTAACTCCCGTAATCGAAACGCAATATAAAAATCCGCTCGAGTATTCATCAAGGAGTTTCAAACGTTTATCCGTAGTTGTTGGCGTTGCAAGAAAAATTTGAGAAATGGTTTTTGCTTTTGCTTGTGTTGCAATTTCATCCGACTCTTCAATTGGTAAATCGGGAATAATAATTCCATCAATTTCACTTTCGGAACAAGAAGAAAAAAATTTTTCTATTCCAAATGCAAGAACCGAATTTGTATATCCCATCAACACAATCGGTATTTCAGAAAACGCGCGAATCTCTTTGACAAGAGAAAATATTTTCGTAAGCGTAATTCCATTTTCCAATGCAACGTGCGAACTGAATTGAATCGTCGGACCATCGGCAAGCGGGTCGGAGAAAGGAATTCCCAACTCCAAAATATCTGCGCCGCCATTTTCAATCGCTTTCACAAGCGGAATTGTTTTTTCTATTATAGGAAATCCCGCAGTGAGAAAAATGGAAAGAGCTTTTCGTTTCTCTTGTTGAAGCGATTGGAGTTTTGAAGTAAGTCGGTTCATATTTTTTTGATTTGAGATATGCGATGTGTGATGTGAGTGTAATACTTTTAAACGTATATCTCAAATCCCCAATCGCACATCTTGAAGAATCGTTGGCAAATCTTTTTCTCCTCGTCCCGAAAGATTTACAATTATAAGAGTTTCGTGTTTTGAGTTACGAGTTGCGAGTTTCATTTTTTCCAAATACGCTAATGCGTGTGCAGATTCGAGCGCGGGAAAAATTCCTTCTAACTTTGTAAGTTCAAATAATGCTTTCAACGCTTCATCATCCGTAACGGAAACATATTTCACGTGACCGCTTTCTTTGAGAAAACTGTGTTCGGGACCAACGCCGGGATAATCGAGTCCCGCAGAAATAGAATGTGCGGGAAGAATTTGTCCGTCATCATCTTGCAACAAATAACTGAACGAGCCGTGCAACACTCCGGGTTTTCCTTTCGTAAGTGTTGCCGCGTGATGCGTTGTGTTAATTCCAAGTCCCGCCGCTTCAACGCCGAACATTTTCACATCGTCATTTAAAAACGGAAAAAATAATCCGATGGAATTACTTCCTCCGCCAACACACGCAACAAGAATATCGGGAAGACGATTTTCTTTTTCCAAAATTTGTTTGCGCGTTTCTTCGCCGATTACTTTTTGAAAATCGCGCACGAGCATTGGATACGGGTGCGGACCAACAACCGAACCGAGAACATAAAACGTGTCGCGCACATTCGTAACCCAATCGCGAATCGCTTCGTTCGTTGCATCTTTCAGCGTTTGCGTTCCCGATGATACGCCGCGGACTTCCGCTCCGAGCAGTTGCATTCGCTTCACGTTCATTTCTTGCCGCGCCATATCTTTCGTTCCCATATACACAACGCATTGCAATCCAAATTTCGCCGCGACTGTTGCTGTTGCTACGCCGTGTTGTCCCGCGCCGGTTTCTGCAACGATGCGTTTCTTCTTCAATGTTTTTGCAAGAAGAATTTGCCCAATGGTGTTATTGATTTTGTGCGCTCCCGTATGACACAAATCTTCGCGCTTCAAATAAATTTTTGTGTTGCGAAATTGCGCGCTCAATCGTTCTGCAAAGTATAATGGCGTTGGTCTTCCGGCAAAATCTTTTAAGAGCAAATGAAATTCTTTTTGAAAAATTTTATCGTTTTTGGTTTTGTTGTACGCTGTTTCCAATTCATCGAGTGCAGCAATCAATGTTTCGGGAACAAATCTTCCACCGAATTTTCCAAACTTGCCGTATGACTCGGGAAATTGCGAGTTGCGAGTTACGAGTTTCGAGTTACGAGTTGCGAGTTGTTTCTTCATCAAAATTTACTTCCCTTTATTGATGAACCGCGAAGATAGTTTATCAAACCTCCAATCATTTTTCCGATTTCATTTGCAGACGAGTACAGTTGTTTGAACGCATCATTTTCAATATAATCGTTATCAAGAGCAACATATAAAAGTGACTTGACTTCACCGGTCGAAGCTTTTGCTATCGAAAGAAATTGAATGAACTCTTTTCTTCCATCGCGTTCAAATCCTTCTGCAATATTTGACATTATGGAAACGCTTGCACGTCGAATTTGATCTTTCAGAGCGAAATCTTTCTTAAACTCTCCACGATTTGACGCTGCATAAATTTGTTTGCAAAGTACACGCGCCTTTTGCCACGCTTCAATGTCTTCAAATGTTTTAAAACTGCTCATAACTATAACATAATATAAAGTGAAACACAAAAAAATACCTCTGCTTAACTCGTAACTCGTAACTCGTAACTCGCAACTGATTACTCACAACTAACTAAAATTCATCGAACGATTTACAACCGCCGCCAACAATTTTAACTTTTCAATAAGTTCAAAAAGTCGTTTCGGCTTCAACGATTGATATCCATCGCTCAATGCAACTGCTGGCTCGTGATGAACTTCAATTATCAAGCCATCCGCACCGGCAGCAATTGCCGCAAGCGACATCGGAATCACTCCTTCCCACAAACCGATGCCGTGACTCGGGTCAACAATAACGGGCAGATGAGAAAGTTTTTTTACTATCGGAATCGCATTCAAATCCAATGTGTTGCGCGACGCAGTTTCAAACGTTCGTATTCCACGTTCGCAAAGAATCACATTGTAATTTCCGCGATGCAAAATATATTCCGCGCTCATCAGTAATTCCTCAATCGTTGCAGAGAGTCCGCGTTTGAGCAACACCGGTTTTCGCAATTCTCCAACTGCTTCGAGCAACGAATAGTTTTGCATATTGCGCGCGCCGATTTGAATGATGTCCGCAACTTCTGCAACGAGTGGGAGCGTCGCTGTGTCTTTCGCTTCGGTTACAATTTTCATTCCCGTTTTTTCACGCACTTCTTTCAAGAGTTCCAAACCGTCTTCTTTCAATCCTTGAAATGCGTACGGCGAACTTCTCGGTTTGTATGCTCCTCCGCGAAAAAATAAAACTCCCATTTCTCGAATTGCATTTGCTGTTGTAAAAACTTGTTCGCGACTTTCTACAGAACACGGTCCCGCAATCAATGTGAGTTCTTTACTTCCAATTTCTTGTGCGTCAATTTTTATAATCGTGTTTTCCGATTTCACTTCGCGCGAAACTAGTTTGTACGGTTTGGAAACGGGAATCGCATCGGCAACACCTTCGAGCAAAAGAAATTGTTCCGCATCAATCTTTCCTTTGTTACCGGTGATTCCGATTGCAACACGCTGCGCTCCGGGAATTTCGTGCGGTTGAAATCCCAGCGATTCGATTTTTTCTTTGACGCGTTCGATTTGATGTTTCGACGCGTCGAGTTTCATTACGATTAACATAAATTCAATTCAAAATTAAAAATGAAAAGTTAAAAATTCGATTGGAATTGATTCACTACTTCAAATAATTTTTCCAATTTTTGTTTGTCTTTCTTTCCGGGAAATTTTTCTACACCGCTGTTCACATCCACAGCAAACGGTTGAACAGATGTAATTGCATCGCGAGTATTTTCTACATTCAATCCGCCCGCAAGGAAAATTTTTTGAAACTGTTTCAATCGTTTTGCCATTTGCCAATTACTTTGCTTTCCCGTTCCGCCAAATTCGGTTTCTGTTTTTGCATCAACAAGAATCGCTTCAACGGAAAATCGTTTTGCATTTTCAAATTCTTCTTCTGAATTAAGTGAAACAGATTTTATCACGGGAATGTCAAAACCAACACAATCTTCAACATTTTCATTTCCCGAAAGTTGTATCATATCCAAATCAACAAATTCTTTTATCCTTTTTATCTGCTGTGAATCTTCATTCACAAACACGCCAACTTTTTTTATTCCGTTCGGTAATTGTTGAGTTATCTCTTTTGCAGTTTGAACAGAAACACATCGCGGAGATTTCTCATAAAAAATAAATCCCAAATAATTCGCGCCGAGTTCTGCACACAATATTGCGTCTTCGATGTTGGTAATGCCGCAGATTTTTACTCGTGGTTTATTCGTCAGTTCGTTCATTCGTTAGTTTGTTTCGCAACACAAATCGCAAATCTCATATCGCACATTGTTCCAACAATTCTTTCAACGCTTTTCCCGGAAATTGTTCCTTCATCAATGTTTCTCCAATCAATATTCCTCTCGCTCCATAATTTTTTACACGCAAAATATCTTCCGAAGTTTTTATTCCGCTTTCACTGACAACAATAGTTTCACTTGGTATTATTGGCATTAAACGAATTATTGCTTCCGTGTGTTTTAAATTCACTTCCATCGTTTTCAAATTGCGATTGTTGATGCCAAGCAAATTCATTTCGTCGAAATTTATTTTGTCAAGAGAATTCGGTTCATACACTTCCACTAAACATTCCAATCCGTTTTCTCGTGCGCAAAAAAATAATTCTTCGAGTTGCGAACGCGAAAGAATATCTACAATGAGTAACACTGCATCTGCGCCAAACGATTTCGCTTCAATGATTTGCAATTCGTCAATGATAAAATCTTTTCGCAACAATGGAAGCGAAACCGTGTTGCGAACACTTTCCAAATCAATCAGCGAACCACCGAAATATTTTTCTTCCGTTAAAACAGAAATCGCACTTGCGATGTTTTCCTCATATTCTTTTGCAATTTTCTTTGCAGAAAAATTTTCTCGAATTACTCCAGCCGATGGGGATTTACGTTTCACTTCTGCAATCACACCAATTGGTAACATCGTTTTTTCCAATGCAGAACGAAGCGAAATCGCTTCTCGAAAAAACATTTCTCGTGTTTTCAAATCCAAAATTCCCTTTTGCTTTCGTTGTTTCACTTCTTCTTTTTTGTGTGAAACTATGTCGTCGAGGATTGTCATAAACATTATTGTCATTGCGAGGAGCGAAGCGACGACCAATGGTCTCGTAGAGAAGCAATCTTCTTGGGGATTGCTTCGCTTCGCTCGCAAAGACTAATCATTTTGTGAACATTATCAATTCCTTCAACTTCTTCATCGCATTTCCGGAATCAATTGAATCTTCCGCAAGCGCAATTCCCTCTTGAATCGTTTTCACTGTATCTGCAACATACAAACCGAACGCCGAGTTCAACACGACAATGTTTCGCGCGGACGATTGTTCTCCGTTCAAAATTCGCAATGCAATTTCCGCATTTTCTTTTGCTGAATTTCCTTTGAGTTCATCAAGCAAACACATTTCCATTCCAACATCGCCCGGATGAAAATTCCATTCAGAAATTTTATCATTCTTCACTTCAAGAATTGTTGTTGCGGAAGAAAGCGAAACTTCATCGAGTCCATCACTTGCGTGAACAACACACACTTTTTTCGGATGAAGTTTAGAAAATGTTTCAGCAATTTTTCGCGCGGCGGAAATTGAAAACGTTCCTACAAGTTGTCGTTGAACATTCGCGGGATTCGCCATCGGTCCAAGCATATTGAAAAACGTTTTCATTCCGAGTTCGCTGCGTGGTTTTGCGGCATACTTCATTGCGGGATGAAATGTCGGCGCGAATAAAAATGCAATCCCGATTTCACGCAAACATTTCTCCGATTGTTCCGCCGAAAGAGAAATATTTACGCCAAGTTCTTTCAACACATCAGCGCTTCCGCACAAACTCGAAACAGAACGATTGCCGTGTTTTGCAACAGAAATTCCGCATCCCGCAACAACAAACGACGCAACGGTAGAAATGTTGAACGTTCCGCTCGCATCGCCGCCAGTACCGCACATATCAATCGTGTTTTCATCAGCACCGTAAATTTTTATTGACTTTTCTCTCATCACTTCAACAAATCCCAAAAGTTCATTTGCCGTTTCGTCTTTCATTTTTTCAGCAACGCACAACGCGGCAATCTGTGAATCTGTGGCGTCCCCATTCATAATCATATCCATCACAACTTTCGCTTCTTCGTACGAAAGCGAATTTCCTTCGGTAATTTTTTTTATGAATTCTTTCATTGATTAGTTACAAGTTTCAAGTTACGTGTTACGAGTTACGTGTTACGTGTTACGTGTTACGTGTTACGTGTTATTAGTGCGACAATAAATAACGATTCACGTACTCCATCCAATGAGAAATTATTTTCGGTCCTTCCGTTGTCAAAATGGATTCGGGATGAAACTGCACTCCTTCAAGCGGAAACGTTTTATGCCGCGCTCCCATTATCGTTCCGTCATTTGTTGTTGCGGTGATTTCCAATTCATTCGGAAAATTTTCCTTCGCAATCACAAGCGAATGATAACGCGTTGCAGTAAATGGATTTGTTACATTTTCAAACACTGTTTTTCCATCGTGAAAAATTTGCGAAGTTTTCCCGTGCATCAATTCGTTTGCGCGAACAACTTTTCCACCGAATGCATAACCGATACTTTGCAAACCGAGACACACGCCGAACATCGGAATTTCTTTTCCAAGTTGTCGAATGAGTTCAACACAAATTCCCGCATCTTCCGGACGTTTCGGTCCTGGAGAAATTAAAATTCCGTTCGGTTCCTTATTCGCAATTTCTTCAAGAGAAATTTTATCGTTGCGAAATACTTCATATTCATCCGTATGTTGCGCAATCAGCTGCACGAGATTGTAGGTGAAGGAATCGTAGTTGTCTATTATGAGTATCATTTCAAATTGCCAATTTACTAATGACAAATTACCAATTACAAATTACTGTCATTAGTCATTGGTAATTCGTAAATAGTAATTCGAAGTTAAATTTTACAAGCCAATTCAATCGCTTTCACTAACGCTTTCGCTTTATTCACGCTTTCAAAAAATTCTTTTTCAGGAACCGAATCAGCAACAATGCCCGCGCCCGCTTGAATGAATAATTTTTCTTTCGTTGCAAAAATTGTTCGAATCGCAATGCACGTATCCATCGCTCCGCTGAAATCAAAGTAGCCGACAGCGCCGGCGTACATTCCACGTTTTGTTGTTTCGAGTTCGTCAATAATTTCCATCGCACGAACTTTCGGCGCGCCGCTTACTGTTCCGGCGGGAAACGTCGCTTTGAAAACATCGAGCGCAGTTTTTCCCGTTGAAATTTTTCCAACAACTTTCGAAGCGATGTGCATTACGTGCGAATAGCGAACGAGAAATTTCATTCGCTCGACACGCACGGAATTTTTCTCGCACACTTTTCCTAAATCATTTCGTCCCAAATCCACGAGCATTATGTGTTCGGCATTTTCTTTTTCATCAGCGAGCAATTCTTCTTCGATGCGTTTGTCGTCTTCATCATTTTTCCCTCGTGGTCTCGTTCCAGCAATAGGATATGTTTCTGCAATTCCGTTTTCTCTTCGCACGAGAATTTCCGGAGATGAACCGATGATTGTTGTTTCGCCAAAATCGAGAAAGTATAAATACGGCGATGGATTCACGATACGCAGCGCACGATAAATTTGAAACGTATCACCTTCGTACGGAATTTCAAATCGCTGCGATAACACGACTTGAAACACATCGCCGGCGGAAATATATTCTTTCGAGCGTATGACGTTTTCTTCAAACTCTTTTTTAGAAATGTTAGAAATCATTTCTCCGACATTTGCAGAAAAGTTTTTCTTTTCAGCGCTTGAAAAATTATTCTGAAAAATTTTTTCTTCCATATTTGATAATGCTTTCATTCCTTCAGAATACTGATGATGAAGTGAAAGCGAATCGCTGAGAACTGCATTATGAATGATATGCAATTGCTGAGTAACGTGGTCGAACGCGAGAATAAATGCGAACAAACTCAAACACGTATCAAGTGAATTGTCCTCGGTAAATTTTTTCGGAAGTAATTCAATGAAACGAATCATATCGTAACCGATGAATCCGACAAATCCGCCTTTGAATCGCGGCAAGTTTATGTTTTCTTCTTTCGGAAAAGAATATTCGCGCAATAATTTTTCCAATGTATCAAAAAAATTTTCCTTCGTTTCTTTTATTCCATTTGCAAAATGAATTTCCGTTACTCCATTTTTACACTGAATCGTTACGCACGGTTCAATGCCGATAAAAGAGTATCGTCCGATTTTTTCTCCACCTTCAACACTTTCAAAAAGGAAAGAAGAAACACGTTCGTTTCGTAATCGTGTGTACACGGAAACCGGCGTGAGCATATCCGCAAGCAACGTTTTCACAAGCGGAATTACGTTGTATGTTTTTGCAAACAATTGAAATTGTTCAAAATTCATTTTTAAAACATCCATAAAACGAAAAAACCCTTCTTGGTTTTTTTCAAGAAGGGTTTTACAATAGTTGTTTTACTATGTTAAACTTTTTCCAAACCAAGAATACCAGTACAAAACATACGCCACCAATACGAATTCGTAAAGTTAAGTTGTGTAACAATATTATTTTTGATTTGGAAGTCCATAGTTTGTCTAATAACGTGGGTCAAAAATGCCAATTTTTTTTGAGAATTGCAAGAGAAGAAGAAAAAAATTTGAGGCGCAATGAGTTGGGCTCGCCACGTTCAGTGATATAATTTTTACGGTAAGCAACGTCTGTTATGATATTTCAATTTGAAAGAAGCAGAATTAAAAATGATTTGTCATCGAAAAGCGTGTGCCGTTGAAGGGATTCACGGTTCTGCAAATTCCGTTGGAACACACTTGACCTCCGCGCTCGCTTCCGTACGCAAGCGTCAATGTATGATTTGTTCCGATACGATAACCACATTCAAACACGAGCCAATTCTTTTTTTTCTTTGGTTCGTTGGGGCTATCGGTAAATTCGTAGCGAAAACCGAAAGAAAAATCCGGCGAGTGAGAAAGTTGCATCGAAATGAGTTGTGTGTAGTAGCGTTTCTTGGTCGGAAATTTATTGAGCCATTGTTGTTCGGAAGAAATTTTTACGCTCCAGATTTCATCGAATGCATATTGAACAATGAGCGGAACAACGGTGATGCGTTGATATTGTTCGTGCTCGAAAGCAAAAATTTCGTACACAATTTCGCTGCGTCGGTCGTAACCGATTTTTACGTACGATTCTTCACCTTTGAAAAAATAATCCACATCAAAATACCATTCCCAAAACGGCGCGCGTTCTTTCGCAAGCGAAGGGAGCCACGATTTTCCGCGCGATAATTTTTTCAGTTGAAAATTTTTCCAGTTGATTTCGTACGCATTATGTTTGCTTGCCATCGAAAAATTTCCGTTGAGCGTCATGTTCGGATTCACGGCAAAAAAACCATCAAGTTGAAATCCAACTTCATCGTTGAAATTCACCAAATGCGGATATCGCGTGAGCAGCGTGAGCGAATGTTCTTTGTGCACAATCGGCGGATTTTGAAACGGCAACATTCGCGTCGGTCGAAAGACGTTCGAAAAACTTGGATTGAACGGATGCACAATATCGAAATGATAATTCTTGTATTCCATTGTAACGCCATATTGTTTTCCCGAATGAGAAAGAGAAAAATATAATGCGCTTCCAACGGCGCTATCAATATTTCCCACGCGCGTTTTTTTTTCTGCAAACGAAACGAATGCATCCGCAAACGGAAATCGGAGCGAAGCGAAAACTTCCGGAATATTTGCAACAATGGTATCGTTGATTTCGGGAAGAAATGTCTGAAGAAATCCTTGCGCCCACGTATAACTTGCGCCGAGAGAAATTTGTTTGATGATATTTATTTCGGTTGTTGCGGCGCGCAACTGATAATTCTCCTTTCGCAGCGGAGGAATGAGGAGCGTGCTTGGTTCAACAAAATGAATATCGCCGCCAAGAATTGTTGCAGAAAAATATTTCCTGCGATATGTTGCTCGAATTCCTTCAACGCTATTATCGAATGCAAGCGTACGGTTTTCAAATAAATGCAATGCGAGTCCTCTTCCGAATAATGCGTACGAATCTCCCGCGCGCACGCTGAAATTTTCTTTTTGAAACTCGATGTATTTTTTCCGAAGCCCGCGAAACGGAATGCCAAATTCCGGAGGATTGCTGAGTTCCAAACGAAAACCAAGCGTGAAATTCGATGCAAACAAACGCACATCGGAAATATTGTCGAGATATTCTTTGGCGATTTCGAATTGACCCGCTTCGCCAACGTTTTCGTTTCCCGTTCCATAGCGAAGCGCGTTAGAAACAGTAGTTGCTATATTTTGCGTGAACGAAATATTTGCGGTGAAAAGAATTGCAAGAAGAACGTTCTGGAAAAAATATTTCAATGCGCTTCCTCTTCGTTCTCCGATTTTTTTTCCGGAAGTAATTTCACAATGTCATCTTCAATATGTTTTTCATCGCCGGGTAAAAACCCCGTGCGTGTTTTGATGATGTTTCCTTTTGCGTCGAGCAAAACGGAATACGGAATTGCTTGACCGCTGAATTTTTCAAACACTTCTGCATTGGGGTCGAGCAAAATCGGAACAGAATATTCTTGCGAAGAAACGTACGCTTTTACTTTTGCAAGACTTTTCGGCGTGTCGCGGTTGATGGCGAAAACCGTTAAACCGTCTTCGTGGTATTTTTCGAAAAGTTTTTGCAGAATTTTCATTTCTGCTTTGCACGGTTCGCACCATAACGCCCAAAAACTGATGTAGATAGGACCGTTGCCGAGGTGCTCGCTGAAAACAATCTCGTCGTTTTCAATATTCTTCAGCGTGAAATCAATTGTTGATTCCTGCGAAAAAGCAAATGTGGAAAAAAATACGTAGAGAAAAAAAATATTGCGTTGCATAAAAAATAATTTGAAATTGAAATGCGAAAAGACTGTTGAAAAAATTTCCGTTTGTGTAGAACGGAAATTTCGAAGGAAAACTTTTTCAATGTTATGAAAGATTCTTCAAAGCGTTTTCAAAATCTTCGAGTAAATCTTCCGTTGCTTCAATGCCGACGGAAATGCGAATCAGCGTGTCAGTAATTCCGCGTTGTTCGCGTTCGTTGTTCGACATTCCTGCGTGCGAAGTGGTAACGGGACGCGTGATTAACGTTTCAACGCCGCCAAGACTTGGCGCAATAATGGGGAGAGAAACATTTTTTAAGAAATGTTCTGCATCATTCACATTTCCGCGAAGTTCGAAACTTACCATTCCGCCAAAACCGTCGAGTAAATCTTTCGCACGCAAATGGTGTGTATTGGAAACAAGTCCCGGATAATTCACGTTGAAAATTTTTGGATGTTGCTCAAGAAATTGTGCAATCGTCAACGCGCTTTCATTTTGAAATCGAACACGAAGTGCAAGAGTTTTCAATCCGCGATGCAACAGAAATGCGGCGTGTGGGTCCAGTGAACCGCCAAGATGATTGAGGCGATGAGTAATTTTTTGAATGAGTTCTTGTTTTCCGATAACTGCGCCTGCAACAATATCCGTGTGTCCGTTCATATATTTTGTGCAACTATGCAGCGATAAATCGAAGCCGATTTCCGCCGGACGAAAATTGACGGGACTTGCAAACGTGTTGTCAATCATCGAAATGAGGTTGTGTTCTTTTGCAAAACGCACAACTTCTTTTAAGTTGAAAATCTGCATCAATGGGTTTGAAATTGTTTCTACATAAATTGCCTTGGTGTTTGGGCGCAATTTTTGTTTCCATTCATTGCCATCGCCGTCGCGAATGAAATCGTACGAAATGCCGAAGGAGGAAAATTCGCGGGTGATGAACGTATGAGTTCCGCCGTACAAACAATCCTGAACGAGCAGGTGGTCGCCGCATTGCAAAACAGAGAACAATGCAGTAGAAATCGCCGACATTCCGCTGGAGGTAACAAGTGCGGCTTCTGCATTTTCGAGCGCGGCTAATTTTTCGTGCAGCGCAAGATGATTCGGGGTGTTGTTCAATCGGATGTAGCGAACGTCATCGTATGTTTTTTCGCCGGTGTATTCAAACGTTGACGATTGAAATATCGGGAAAGAAACGGCGCCAAGAATTTTAGGATGCGGTTCTCCGCTGTGAATGAGTTTTGTTGAAAGCGATTTGAATTGTTGAGCCATAGAGTGTACGGAGATTGAAACAAAAGAACCGTGCAGTTTTATTTCAACAAAACAAATTTTTTTGTTTCAGAAAAATTATGTGCAGATAAACGATACAGATACATTCCGCTTGGTAATTGTTCCGCGGCGAAAGCAGTTTCGTGTTCACCTTCTTCCATTGCTTCGTTGTTGAGAAGTACGGCTACCTCTCTTCCGAGAACATCGTACACTTTCAATGTAACAAGAGCAGTCGTGGATAGTGTAAAGCGGATAGTGGTCGTTGGATTGCAGGGATTCGGGAAATTTTGTAAGACGGTGATTTCTTGCGGTATTGTTGTTTCACGTATTGAATGAAAAAAATCGTTCGCATATTTGGGAAACGGTTCACGAACAATACCAACATCTGCGGCATTTTTTACGCCTTTCAGATATACGGCATAATAATTTTTTTGTAAAACAATTTCATTGACATTAATATTGTAATCGGGACCGCTTGTATCGAGAGGCGCAAAGAAACCTTCGTTGATGGGACGCAAGAGGGAATCAACAAACGTTTGCAACAACGCATACGCTGCCGGATTATCTACGCCGAACTTTTTCCAGTACGTCATAATACTGTCGTAATATTTTCCGACTTCTGCGAGAGATTTTCCTTTCAGTGTTGGTCCTGCAATTGTTGCGGCGGAGTCAATGACAAGCGAATCAAAACCCGTGGGAAGCACGCCGTATTTGCTTGCGAGAAGATTCAGATTGAAAATAACGCCTTGTTCCCACGCAACATTGTTGTGTGTCGAACGTTTTGGTTTAATTGCGCCGTGCATTTCTTTTTTCTTTTTTCCTTTCACGAGCGTATCGAGCGGACGCGCTTCGTTTGTATGTCGCACAGTATAAAACTTGCCGAGATTTGATGATGTTTTGAACGTCATCCACGCGTACAATTTTGCTAAATGCGAAGAGTCTTGTTGAATACCTAACAACGTTGCGCCTTTTTTCCCCGCGTGGAAAAATACGTTCGAAACAACGGTGCTTATATTGGGATAGCCGATGGCAAAACCATTTTTTACTTTTATTTTTTTTGCTTTTTCTGAAAGCGAACTATCGGCATGAAACGTTCTGAATTTTTTGAGCGAGGATAGTTTTGCAATATTGTTTGCCGTTAAACCTCCGGCAGAAGTAAAATTGCCGCCGACGTACAATTCATCTTTTGCAACATGAAAAGCAGTAACGATATCGTTTGTTCCCGAACCAACAGTATTCCACGTCGTTCCATTCCATTGCGCAATGTAATTTACCGTTGTACCGCCGGCAGAAAGAAAATCGCCGCCGACAAATAATTTTCCTCGGTATGTGCTTAACGAACGAACAACGTTATTTACTCCTGTTCCTAGCGACGTCCATTCCGTTCCGTTCCATTGTGCAAGAAAGAAACACAAATTTCCTCCTGCGGTGGTAAATCTTCCGCCTGCAATAAGTACGCTATCGAACATTTCCAATGCATAAACGTAATTATCAACACCGCTTCCGAGTGAAGTCCATTGCGTTCCGTTCCATTGGGCAATGTTATTGACGGGTGTATCTCCTGCGTTCGTAAAATCACCGCCGACAATGAGGCAACTATCATACGCCATCATTGTATTTGCTCGTGTTAAAATTCCACCGCTGATTCCACCGCCAACGGAACTCCATTGTGTTCCGTCCCATTTTGCAATGCGGGAAACTTCGGTTGTTCCCGACATCGTAAATTCTCCACAAGCATAAAGTTCACTTTCGTACACGAGCAGAGAAGTTACAACGTCATTGAAACCATCGCCTACGGAAGACCATTCAAGCCCGTTCCATTTTGCAAGGTGTTGTATATCGGTTGTTCCTGCTCTTGTAAAGTAACCTCCTGCGTATAATTCGTTGTTGAATGTTGTGAGCGTTGTTACTTCCGCATCAAAACCGGAGCCGACTAATTGCCAAACGGTTCCATTCCATCGCGCAACAAAATTTGCGTTGATGCTTCCTGCCGAAGTGAATTTTCCTCCAATATACACTTCGTTGTAGTATGAAGTGATGGTATTCACGGAATTGTTTGTACCGTTTCCCAGCGGAGACCACATTTGCGAAAATAATTGATTCGTACATACGGTTGCGAGAAAGAGCAAAAGAAAAAATTTTTCATTTGCATGGTTTTTCTTAGAAGTTCCCAAAGCGTAATTAGCAAACATCATAACGGTATCTCCTTATTTTTTACGTTAGAAAAATTTACTGAAAATTGACAATGATAATATACAAAAACATTTATCGCGTTTCTATTCCTTTGGCAATGACGACGTTTACTTTTTGTTTCTGAGAATATTTTCCGAAAGAAAAATTCACCGTGTATTCTCCGCTCTTCACAAATTTTCTTCCTTCACCGCCGTAGTTAGTAAGTAAATCGCCGCTCCATCGCAAATCCCACGAAATGCGATTCAACCCCGGCGTTCCGTTTCCGCCGAGATTCGCAACCGTTTTTCCTGCAGAATCAGCGATGGAAATATTTACGCCATCACCCGTAAATTCTTTGATATAATAATTGAAGATTGCTCCCGTCGGTGGATTTTGTCCGCGAAACTCTGCAACACCATTCCATTCGGAAAATCCTTCAAACGGAAAATAGCCGTACGCATCGCGAATGGAAAAAAGGTGCGCATCTTTAATTTGAATACTGTCAACAAATTCCTGGAGTGGACGAATGTCATCTACGATGTATAAACTCCTTCCGTGCGTAGCAATGACCACATCCATTTCGCGCGGATGAATCACAATATCGTCCACAGCAACCGTAGGAAGTTTACCGAATTTTGTCCAATGCAAACCTCTATCGAGAGAAACAAACAATGAAAATTCGGTTCCGAGGAACAGCAAGTTCGGATTCTTCACATCTTCACGAATCACTTTTACCGGTTCAGTAGAAGAAATATCGTTTGCAATACTCGTCCACGTTTTTCCTTTGTCGGAAGTTCGCAATACCATCGGCGAATAATTTCCCGTTCGATAACCGCTCATTGCAACATACGCAACGTTTTCGTCGAAATGCGATGCTTCAATTCTTGAAATCCAAAATCCGCGCATATTCTTCGGGACGTTTTCTGTAAGATCGCTCCACGTTACACCATCATTTTCCGTACGCCATAATTTTCCGTCATCTGTTCCCGCCCACAACATTCCTTGTTGCCGCGGAGATTCGGCGAGAGCGTACACAACACCGAAATTTTCTGCTCCACTTCCCGATGTCAAAATTTTTTTCACCTCTTGCGTTGATAAGTCGGAGGAAATTGCTTTCCATTCTTTTCCTTGATTCCAAAGTTTGAAAATACGATTTCCTGCAAGATACAGCGAACCTTTTTCGTGCAAACTTCCGATGAGCGGCGCATTCCAGTGAAAACGAAATGCCGTTTGTCCCTCCGAAGGTTCCGGTCGAAGTCCGCGCGTTTCTCCCGTTCGCATATTGAAACTATGAACATAACCTTGTTGCGATTCAGCGTACACTACATCGGAATCGTTTGCGTCGAAGACGCAATAAAATCCATCGCCGCCGTAAATATTGAGCCAATCGGAATTGAGGATTCCATCTTTGGTTTTTGTTGCGTTTGGACCAATCCAGTTTAAGTTATCTTGCAAACCGCCTGCGATACGATACGGTGTGCTGTTGTCAACGGTAATGCGGTAAAATTCGCCTGCGGCAAAATTGTTGAGATGAATCCATCCTTTTCCGTAGGCATACGAAACATATACTCCTCCATCTGTTCCAAGAAAAATTCGTTTCGGATTGTTCGAATCAATTTCCAAAGCGTGGCAATCGGGATGAACTTTTCCGAACGAATCTTCGCGAAAAGTTTTTCCTCCGTCTTCCGAAACGTGCAACGCAAATCCGAGAACATATACGCGGTTTGAATCATTCGGGTCAACACGAATTTGGCTGAAATAAAACGGTCGCGGATTCAGCGCATTGACGCGTGTCCACGATTCGCCGCCGTTTTCTGATTTGAATATTCCTCCGCGTTTTTGTGTTACGTCGTCAATGCTCGATGTTCCGCCTTCATCGCTTTGAATAACGGTAAAAATAATTTTTGGATTTTTTTTATATAATGATAAACCGATTCTTCCCGTGAGTTTTGGTAATCCGTTTTCTAATTTTCTCCAATTCTTTCCCGCATCAGTAGATTTGTAAATTCCTCCGATGTCGTTTCCGTTCGTACATTCACTCCCATAAGAAAACGACCAAGGAGTTCGTTGGCGCGCGTATAAAACGGCGTACAGCGTATTTCCGTTTGAATCGGAAATATCCAACGCAACATCGCCGCAACCGACAATTTTATCGTATGGTTTTTCCGCAACAAGAATTGCGTTCCAGGATTTTCCTCCATCGGTTGTTTTGAAAAGTCCGCGCTCACCTCCGCTGTTCCATAAATCGCCCATTGCGGCAACATAAACGACGAGGGAATCTTTCGGATGGACAACTATGCGCGCAATCGTTTTACTTTCTTTGAGTCCAATATTTTTCCACGAACCGCCGCCATCGCTCGATAGATACACGCCATTTCCCCACGATGAACTGTTGCGGTCGTTCGCTTCGCCGGTGCCCGCATAGACATATTTCGCGTTCGAAGGAGCAAGAGCGCCGATTGCCGCAACGTTTTCTTTTTCAAAAATTGCGTCGAACGAAAAACCGCTGTTGGAAGTTTTCATAATTCCTCCGGTTCCGAGCGCAACGTAAAATGAATTTGCATCACTTGGGTCAAGCGCAATATCGGAAACGCGTCCACTCATCATTGCTGGACCGATGCTTCGCGCAGAAAAGTTTCGCAGGAGCATTTCGCGTTTTTTCATTTCTACAGAATCGGAAAGCGATTGTGATTTTTCTGCTGCGAGAGAAAAAGAGCAACAAGAGAATGTGATGAATAAAAAAAGAAATACGAAACGGGAAAAACGCATATTGCAGTTTTTAAAAATTAAAAAAACGGGAACAAAGTAAAAATATTTTTGTGGAAAATAAAAAAGGCATTCAAAAAGAAAAAGAATTTTTTTTCGCAAAAATACTGCTCTTCGATTTCTTTTCTTCTCCGAAAAAAGTATATTCACCGCAACTTTTAAAACATCCTATGCTCAATTATATTTGGATATCCCTTCTTGCTATCGGAATCATCGTTGCTGTTGCCAAAGATATTTCCGATTTGTCTTCGGATACATTTCGGAACGGAAAAGAATTGAATATCGAATTGAAATCAGAACAGTCAAAGTATTCTGTTTCCATTTCCAAAGAACAATTCAATCAATGTTATGCTGCTAATGAAATCAACGATGTTCAAGCAAAAGCGGAAATACATTTTCTTGATTCATCGAGCGGAACAATTTCTCTTTCGCTCAATGAAACTTCCCCAGCAATTTGGAAACAACTTTCCCAAGCGCAAAAAAAAGAAAATGCAATCGTTGGGAAAATCTTTTTGCAAGGAAATTCTGCTCGCATAATTTTCGATGAAGTAAAATTTCCTTCACTCAACAACGTTACCAATGACGGATTTTTTTCTTCGGCGAAAACAGCTGTAACGCTTGCCATCGGTTTAATTGGCATAATGGCGTTGTGGCTCGGCGTTATGAAAATCGCAGAAGACAGTGGCTTGATTGCACGACTTGCACGCTTATTTAAACCAATTATGACGCGCTTGTTTCCCGATGTTCCCGCAGAGCATCCGGCAATGGGAGCGATGATGATGAATATTTCCGCAAATATGCTCGGACTTTCCAACGCTGCAACGCCGTTTGGTTTGAAAGCGATGGAGCATTTGAACGCGCTTAATAAAAAAGTCGGAACAGCAACCGATGCGATGTGCACATTTCTCGTTATCAATACGAGCAATGTGCAACTTATTCCCGCGACAGTGATTGCAATTCGCGCTTCGCTTGGTTCGCATAATCCCACGGAAATACTCGGCGCTTCCATTGTTGCAACAACAGTGAATACGATTGTGGGAGTGATTGTTGTAAAATTGTTGGCGAAACTGCCAAAGTATAAAGTGGAGAGCGGAGAGCAAAGAGCGTAGAGCGGAGGGGAGAGAGGGGAGAGGTGAGATTTCTTATGAACATTGTTTCGCTTTCATTTTAAGGAATAAAGTTATGTTTCGATTTGAAAAATTAGATATTTGGAAACGTTCAATAGATTTGCTTGATGACCTATTTGATGTTTCGGAAGAATTAGATAAACGTCATCACTCTAAATTTGCCGAACAACTTCGTTCTGCTTCGCTTTCTATTTGCAATAATATTGCAGAAGGTTCGGGGAGTAAATCGAAGCAAGAGTTTAAGCAGTTTCTGAACTTTGCTCATCGTTCTCTCTTTGAAACCGCAAATATGGTTATCATTGTTCATCGTCGAAAATTTATTGACGAGAAAAGGAAAATTGAATTTCTCGATGAACTCGAACAAATCAGTAAAATGATTTTCTCTTTAATCTCAAAACTGTAATCTCTCTGCTCTCTGCTCTCTGCTCTATGCTCTCTGCTATTGAAATCATCTCCGTTCTCGCCATTCCATCGCTGATACTTTTTATAGTTGCATACGGCGCGTTCAAAAAAGTAAAAGTGTACGAACTTTTTGTTGAAGGAGCGAAAGAAGGATTCAACGTTGGTGTGCGGATTATTCCGTATCTCGTAGCAATGCTTGTTGCGATTGGTGTATTTCGCGCAAGCGGAGCAATGGATTTTCTCGCAACGCTACTTTCTCCATTCACCAAACTCATCGGAATGCCGGCAGAAGCATTACCCGTTGCGATTATGCGACCGCTTTCCGGAAGTGGAACACTCGGTTTGATTTCCGAAGTAATGAAAACGCACGGACCCGATTCGCTGATGGGAAGAATGGTTTCCGTGATTATGGGAAGCGGCGAAACAACGTTTTATGTTCTCGCAGTGTATTTCGGAAGCGTGAGCATTTCCAAGACACGACACGCTGTTCCCGCTGGTATTGTTGCAGATGTTGTTGGAATTTTGATGAGCGTGTGGTTGGTGAACTTAATATTTGGTTAAATTCTTTTCGTTATATCCGAACTCGATTCTTCACAAGAAATTATTGTGTATTGTCATCACGGAATGCGAAGCGCGTATGCCGTTCAATTCCGAAAACAGAATGGGTTTCACAACGTCAGGAATCTTCTTGGTGGAAGAGATGCATGGAGCAGAGAAATTGATACCTCGCTTCCAACCTATTAGATATTGATGTTTCTGAAGAAACGTTCATTTTTAAATTGCGAATTAAAAGATATACATACGCAACGCCCACTCTTGACAGCGGATATTTTTTCCCTATATTTTGCCCCAAAAAAAATTTCAATTCAATAATTCTATTTAGAAATTTTAGTAGTTAACAAATATTTATTAACAATTTTAGGAAAGAAACTCCTATGAAGAGAATAGCTATTTTACTAATGGTCGTTGGTTTTATCGCCAACGGATTTGCTCAAGACGCGTCGGTATTTCAACAATACAAAATGCCGACGTTTGAATATAAGTATCTTGATGTTTATGGTACGGATTTTTTGCACTATATCAGCAAAGATGCAGCCGGTGATAGTCGAATGTATATGAATTTTGGTGGAAATTTCTTGTATAGAAATCAAAGCCCAATGATGACGTATTATCTCAATGATAATTTAAATTATAAATCAGACTCAAAAGGTTCGTCTACCGGTGATGCAACTTCAACGATGAAAAACACTTTAGGATTTGGTGCAAAAAAATGGATTATGGACGATAAACCGAAAGGATTATACGGATTTGCCGATGGTTCTTTGACTTATTCAAAGACGACCGATATTGATGCAACAAAAATGTTACCTCTCAATATTGGAGCAGGATATGGTCGTGTTACCGAAGAACGCACCGTTGCACAAGCCATTGTAATCTTAAATGAACTTGGTGCTGATGCATCAAACGAGAACATTCTTAAACTTGCTGATATTATTGCAAAAAATGCAGGCGGCTATTATGAAAGAATGTATAAAGATGATGCTGCAATTATGTTTTACAAAGATGTAGCAGGCGTAACCGGGAAAGCAGAAGATGCGTTAAAAGTTCAACGAATTATTAGTGGAGGAATCTATCTAAAAAACACTACACGTGCCAATGGTTGGCTCGCAGAAGCTGGTTACTCTCATCCGGACCTTCTTGCTGACTCTTCAAATAGCGGCGGAATCAAGATCGGCGGAGAATATGCAAAGCCAATGGATTTGGATAAACAATTTCGCGCATGGGCTTGGTATTCGAAGGATTTAAACACTGCCCCAACAAACAAATTCACACTTGGTGCTTCATTCAGCATTGACCATAATTACTTATGGACATCAAACGCAAAACTTGATTTCACAAACTTTATGCCCGATGTTGGTGATGGTTGGTCTGATTGGTCACTCAAATGCCGTTCAGATTATTTCATTCTCAACCAGATGTCAGCGTATGGAGAATTATCATTCACCACAAATAACAGCGGAATGCTTTTACACAAAGATGCAGATATGATAATTGATTTCCGTATCGGTGGACGATATATCATTGACCTTCAATAATTCATCATTGTATCGAACTTTAAGTAAGTTCGGTTTGGAATAAATAAAGGCGTTCGATTCATTCGGACGCCTTTTTTGTTTGTGTCGAATGAATTGAATCGTCCTAAAATACGTTGACACAAATGAAAGCAACGTATGGAAAACAGAGAACAAACTGAAAAAAGAAAACAGACGCAATTCGAAATTTTATTTAAAGCAATGGTTTGTCAAGGTACGATAAACGAAAAAATACACACTATCATTGAACCGCCTGTATCGAGTTTCGATTTTTCCTTTGTCGTGGGACTGTTTTTCCATCAAAAGAATTTCACTACTTTTTGCTCGTCAAATGCTCCAACGAACAATCAAAAATCTAAAATGTAAAATCTAAAATGTTATCTAAAATCCTCTCAGCGGCAATACGGTATCAATGCATTTTTCGTCGAAGTGGAAACACATTTACAACCGACGACAACGCCGAATTTTTTTCTTGTCGGAATTCTGATGAGCGTGTGGTTGGTGAATTGGATGTTTGGATAAATTGTTGGAAGTTCTAAAATCAAATTTCAAATGAAAGTCGAACTAAAGCAAAATAAAAAAAATAAATTCGGACAATATTTTACTCCCGAACTTATTGCCAATTTTATGATTGAATTAGCGAACGTTTCTTCTGAATCAAAAATATTAGAACCTTCGAGCGGGAAAGGAATATTTTTAGAACTCTTGCAGCGAAAAAGATTTTACAATTTGACAGCATTTGAAATTGACGACTCGTTATCTACACAGTTTCCGTTTGTACAACATCAAAGTTTTGTCAGCAGTGAACTGAAGGAAAAATTTAATTTGATTATTGGAAATCCACCATACATTCGATGGAAAAATTTGGAAGAAAATCTAAAAAAAGAGTTACAACATAATCTTTTATGGAATAAGTATTTCAATTCTCTTTGCGATTACCTTTATATCTTCATTTTAAAATCCATTGAATTGCTTGAAGAGAATGGACAGTTGATTTTTATTTGCCCGGAATATTGGTTCAATACTACTCATTCTCTTACGCTACGAAATTATATGGTAGCGAATGGTTATTTTGAAAAAATTTATCACTTCAATGAAACGCCTATTTTTGACAAAGTAACTGTTTCCGTTATTATCTTTAAGTACATCAAATCAAAACAAAGAAAACCGAATATTCAGGTTTCAAAGTATTATTCAAATAAAAAACTCACATCGGAAACTTTGAATAATTTGAAAAATAAGATGCAAACGAGTGATGTTGAGCATTTAACAATCTCACAATTTAAACCCAATGAGCGTTGGTTGCTTTGCACAGATGTAACAAAAAAGGAATTAAAAATATTCGAACAGAAATGTAAAAAGACTTCAACGAAACAAACTTTGTTTGATGATGAAAACGAAATCATTTATCATACTATCGGTGATGTTTGCGACATAGGAAATGGTTTGGTCAGTGGCCTCGATAGAGCGTTTCAACTTAACGGACAAACTCTCAATGACAAGGAAAGAAAAAAAGTTTTACACGTCGTAAAAGCAAAAGATATCAGACAATATTATTATGAAAATGTTACTAGATATTTTTACATTATAGAAAAAGTTACAGAAAAAGAAATAAAACAATCTTATCCGAACTTCTACAAACTTCTACAACCATTTAAGGATGCATTGGAAAAACGTTATCAGTACAACAAGGAAATTCCTTATTGGCAGTGGGCTTTTCCGCGAAGTTTTCATTTGTTCAGTCAAAAAGAAAAACGAATTTTTGTTCCTTGCAAAGAGCGGATTTCAAATAAAAAATATTTTCGCTTTGCTTTGGTAGAAAGTGGAATTTATCCAACACAAGATGTAACAGCGATTTTTAAAAAAGAAAAAACGAAAGAAAGCATTGAATACATTTTATGTTTGTTAAACAATTACAGAACGTTTGATTGGGTAACGGTGAATGGTATTGTAAAAGGAAATATAATTGAGTTCTCGGAAAAACCAATTTCAAGTATTCCGTTTCGAGCGATTGATTGGGAGAATAAAAAGGAAATCGAAATTCATAATACGATTACAGAAGTTTGTCAAGAGTTCGTTCAAACGAAAAATGTAAAATTGCTCAATACAATAAACAATTTCATTGACAAACTTTTTGATTAGGTTATGCTTATAGATTATAAAAAACTACAAAAACTCACCATCGGAAGCAAAGTTTCGAAACCAATCTCAGGTACATTATCTGGACACGCTGCCGAAGAACCATTTGATAAACATGTTTATGCCGCAATAAAGAAACAGTTTCCTAAAAATACTTTTCGTCAATACGAATACTTGAATTTTTTGTTTAGTAAAAATTTATTTTCGGTTGGTTTTGAAGAGAGACAAAAATTATTCAATTCGCCAACAGTGATGTTCCTTTTGAGTCGTGGTAAAAATGCAACAGATAAATGGAGTTTAGAAAATCCGTTTGAAGAAAAACAAAATGATACAGCGGATATACTCGTTGTGAAAAATAATTACTTTGAAATCATTGATATAAAGACACGCAATATTTCAAAATCAGCGCAACCACCCAATATAATTTCCGCATACAAATTAGCGCAACTTTGCGCGAAAATGATTGACAATAACGAATTTGAGAATTTCAGTATCAATTATTTTGAGGTTGATTGGAGTTTAGAAAAAAGCGACTTAATTTGCAAGGATACTCACTATGGAAATTTATTTCTTGCCGAACCTTCTTCATTGTACATTAACTGGTCAGCAGCATTACAAATACAATTTCACGTTAGCTATTTAATTCAATCTTTTGACGGAACAAGAAAACAATGGACGAAAGAATATTTGAAACATTTTGTCGCACAAGCAAAAAGACGTTCGCGAGAAATGATAAATATATTTGTGAAACCATTCGAAAAGTATATTAGATAAAACTTAAACTTCAAAAATAACCGTGAATATTTTGAATTTGAGTTTTCGTATTTAGTATTTATTTGTTATTTGGAATTTCAAAGAGTTATGTTATCAAAAATCTTCTCCGCCGCAACGTATGGTATCAATGCGTTCTTTGTTGAAGTGGAAACACATTTGCAACCGACGACAACGCCGAATTTTTTTCTTGTCGGATTACCGGATAATGCGGTGAAAGAAAGCCGCGAGCGCGTTTCATCGGCAATTCGTAATTCCGGTTTGCATTATCCCGGTTTGAAAATTACTGTCAATCTTGCGCCGGCAGATATAAAGAAAGAAGGTTCGTCGTACGATTTACCGATTGCTGTTGGAGTTCTCGCTGCAAACGCAAATGTATCGGAAGAAAAGTTGAATGAGTTCATTATTCTCGGAGAACTTGCGCTCGATGGTTCGTTGCGTCCGATTCATGGCGTGCTTCCGATTGCGCTCGAAGTAAAAAGGAACAACAAACGCGGAATTATTTTACCGAAAGAAAATGCAAACGAAGCCGCAATGGTGCAAGGCATCGAAGTGTACGGCGTTGCAAGTTTGAATGAAGCGATTGATTTTTTGAATGGCAGTTATACACTTCTTCCGACGAAAATAAACACGAGCGATATTTTTGAAAGCGCAACGCATTACACAATTGATTTCGCCGATGTGAAAGGACAAGAAAATACCAAACGCGCGCTCGAAGTTGCCGCTGCGGGAGGACACAATATTATTATGATTGGTCCGCCGGGAAGCGGGAAAACAATGCTCTCGAAACGTTTGCCGACAATTCTTCCGCCGCTCACGTTTGAAGAAGCGATTCAAACAACGAAGATTCACAGCGTTGCAGGGTTGCTTCCGAAAAATTCCGCGCTTGTTGCAACACGTCCGTTTCGCTCGCCGCACCATACTGTTTCCGATGCAGCGCTTGTTGGCGGCGGAACAATTCCACGTCCCGGAGAAATTTCGCTTTCACATAATGGCGTATTGTTTTTGGATGAACTTCCGGAGTTTGCAAGAAATGTTTTGGAAGTAATGCGTCAACCGCTCGAAGATGGAAAAGTTACTATTTCGCGTTCAAAACTTTCGGTGGATTTTCCCGCAAGTTTTATGCTCGTGTGCGCAATGAATCCGTGTCCGTGCGGCAATAACGGACATCCATCGCAAGCGTGTACGTGCAATCCGCAAATGATTCAAAAATATATGGCGAAAATTTCCGGACCGCTTCTCGATAGAATTGATTTGCATATTGAAGTTCCTGTTGTAAAATTTCATGAACTTACATCGAAGAAACCGGGAGAAAACTCTGCAACGATTCGTGAACGTGTTACGAAAGCAAGAGAAATTCAGTTGCAAAGATTTACGAATAAACACAATTTATTTTCCAACGCGCAAATGCAATCGAAAGAAATAAAAGAGTGGTGCAAAATTGATAGCGCAGGAGAAGAACTGTTGAAAATGGCGATGACAAAACTCGGACTTTCTGCGCGCGCGTATGATAGAATTCTGAAAGTTGCGCGAACCATTGCCGATTTATCAATGAGTGAAGAAATCCGAAACGAGCATTTGAGCGAAGCAATTCAATATCGCAGTTTGGATAGAAATTTGTGGATGTAGATATTCATTAAGAATTATTTCAAACTAATATCAATTGGAAATTTTATGAGATATAAAAATAAACGAAGTCAATCACTTTTATTTAAGGAAGGAGGCGCTAGTTATAATGCGCATCCGAGAGAAATAGAAAAATTCAGTGAAGAAAAACTTATAAAAGCAATTTCAGAATCATTCAAAAGGTATAAAGAATTTGGTGCGAGAAGTACTGAAAAACTGAAACCGCTTCATCTCTACATTGCAAATGTTACTCAATTTATTTGGGGAAATGATTTTCAAACTCATTTTATGAGCGAAGAAACAAAAGAAATTACAGTTGAAGGAAAATATTATCCAAAAGATATAGACATTAGCGTTACGCAGAATGATTCACCAGTATTTTGTTTGGGTATAAAATTCGTTACTTCGAACTATAAACAGAATGCAAATAATTATTTTGAAAATATGATGGGAGAAACGGCTAACATTCAAGCAAGAAAAGATTTACCTTATGCTCAATTGATTATACTTCGTAGAGAAACTCCTTATTATAAAAAGGAAGGTGAATTAGAAAAAATAGAGATAATTGATGAAGGCGATTTACAGAAATACATAAATCTAGTTTTCGACTTACCGCAAGCACATCGACCGTTTGCTATTGGAATTGTTTTGGTTGATATTAACGAAGATACAAATGAGGTAAAAATTATCGATCCTTCTGACATATTAGAACCAACAATTGCAGAGCTAATACAAACGAAACTCTCTGTTGTCAATTTGTTTAACGAAATTGAAAATCATAAGAAATTCTACACGATACAAAAATAAAATATGGCTTCACTGGCAAAAACTTATGAACGAGAAAAGTTGCTTGGACAACATTTTACACCAGAATTCATTGTACAGAAAATTCTTGATGACGTAGGATATAATTCTAAAAGTATTTTAGGTAAATCAATTCTAGATCCGGCTTGTGGTGATGGAAGATTTTTAATTGAAGTAGTGAAAAGGATAATCAAATATTCTTCGAAAAATAATTTGAAAAAAAATCTCTCTTTTGTAAATGGCTGGGATATTGATCCTTATGCAATTCAATCTTGTATTGAAAACTTAAATTCGCTCAATGAGTTAAAGGGAATGAAAATTGATTGGAATATTCACTATGCTGATTCTATAAAAAGAAGTTCTTCCTACTTGAATCTATTTTCCTCTACGGTTAGTTATCAATTTGATTATATCATTGGAAATCCGCCGTACATTCGTATTCAACATTTAAATGAAGAGCAAAGAAATTTTATTCAGAGAAATTATCGTTTTTGTAAAAGCGGTTCGACTGATATTTTCATCGCTTTTTTTGAATTATGTTTTAACTTGTTAAAAGCAGATGGAAACGCTGGATTGATAACTCCCAATACTTTTTTTTATACAGAAACCGCGAGAGAATTAAGAGAATTTTTTGTTGAACGAAAATGTGTTAAGCAAATAACGAACTATGGCATAATACAATTATTTGATAATGCAACAACATACAGTGCAATAACAATTTTTGATAAAAACGAACACTCAAAATTTTTATACCAACAGGCAAATGGTGCGCGAGAGTTTATTGAAAGAAATATCAAATTTTCAGAATTACATAACCAAAAATTCTGGCAGTTATCCGCAGAAAAAAAATTAAAAACAAATGGAACACGATTAAAAGATATTTGTAAAATACACGTTGGTGTTACTACTCTATGCGATAAAGCATACATATTTTCCGTTGAAGACATTGATGAAAATCATGTTTATGGAATTACAAAACTGAAAGGAAAAGTCAAAATTGAAAGAGCAATTTTAAAACCAATCGTTAAAGGCTCGACCTTAAAAAATGGTTGTGAAGAAATAAAACAGTACATAATTTTCCCTTACGTGAAAGTAAATGGAAAACATCAAATAATTTCTGAACAAGAGTTGAAGTCTAAATTTCCATATACACATGAGTACCTATTATCTGTAAAGAATGAACTCGATAAAAGAGATAATGGAAAACCAAATTCTGCAACTTGGTACGCCTTTGGAAGGACTCAAAGCTTAGATAATAGTTTTGGGAAAAAGATTATTTTTTCTCCAATGAATCATAAGCCCAATTTTGTCTTTTACGAAAATGAAGAATGTACATTTTACTCTGGATATTGCATTAAATACGATGGAAATAATTTCAAACTTTTGAAACAATTAAATTCAAAACGAATGCAAAAATATATTTCTATTTCAAGTAGAGATTTTCGAGGTGGATGGAAAGCGTACAATAAGAAAGCAATTGAAGATTTCCCTATTGATGTTGATAAACTTAAAATCTTTACTCTTAAAAATTAAAACCAAACATTTGAGCGAAGCGATTCAATACAGAAGTTTGGATAGAAATTTGTGGATGTGAGAAAACTTTGCACTACTTTGCAAATCCTTGCGTTCTTCGCACTTCTAAATTTTTCTCTGAAATTGAAATGCGTTGTAGTACAAGATGTCGTATTGTATCCAGGTCGGATGTTGATATATCATTGATTAAAATACGTGATAGGTTTTCGAATTCGCTATGGACTTGCGCATTACCGGTATAATACGATTCGAGGAATTCTTCATTTTCCGTAAGAATATACCCGCGTATTCCCGCTTCGACGTCTTTGAGGGAGGAAAATAGACGCTCGAAAGATTGAATCGAGGATTGTGTTTCTTTTTCGTTGTTCGATGTTTCGATAAGCAATGTAATACTGCGATATGAAAACAATCCAACGGCAACAAAAATAATAATGACTGTTGCAAAACCGAAATTAGTTTTGTTCAAGAGAGATGGAAATGGCGTAAAACCGTTCTCCCGCATAACGATTATGTTTCATTTATTGATTTTATGGACAGTAAATATGAAATTTTGCTCAAAGAAAAAATTTTGTACAAAGGAATTCGCGGAAAAGTATTTGTCCCCAATTATGCACTGATGGTTCGCAGAAAGATTCAACATTTTTGAAACACGAAGAATTGGGTCGTGTATCACACGTGAAGTTTCTGTTGTTCGAAGAACGAAAAGTTACGAATGTTGATTCATTCGCAAATTCGTAACGATTCGTTCTTCGCACATAATTTCTTACTTTACCCCTTTGACCGTAATACTCAGCAAAGCGTAATCGTTTGTGGAAACTTCTCCGTATTTTTTTTCTTTGAGAATTTCAACGTGTTGAAAGCCAACGTTCTTGAAGAGAGAAAGGTAATCGTTTTTATTCATTGCTCCCGCAACACATCCCGCCCAAAGTTCGGCGCCGCGTTGTAAATGTTCGGGAAAATTTCCTTCGGTAACAATATCGGAAACGATGAATGCGCCGCCGGTTTTCAGCACGCGATACATTTCCGAAAATGCTTTTTCTTTTTCGGGAACAAGGTTCAAAACGCAGTTGCTGATAATTCTGTCAATAGCATTGTCATCAACGGGCATGTGTTCAATTTCTCCGAAGCGAAATTCGACATTCGAGATATTCAGTTTCCGTGCGTTCTCATTTGCGCGCGCAAGCATTTCTTCCGTCATATCAAGCCCGATGACGTTGCCCGATTCGCCAACATATTGAGATGCGATAAACACATCTATTCCCGCGCCGGAACCTAAATCGAGAACCGTCATTCCTTCGCTAATATCGGCGTATTCTGTTGGTGTTCCGCAGCCAAGATTGAGATTTGCAATTTCCATTTCACCTATTTGTTCTTTGCTGTACTGTTCCGCCATAACAACATTGAATTGCAGAGAATCGCAACAACTTGTCGCCGAGCAACACGAAGTTGGCGCAGAAGCGTTCGCAATTTTTCCGTATTTGTCTTTGATTACTTCTTTAACGTTTTCCATAAAATGACCATAATGATTGTTTTGAAAAAATTAGTTTGTTTGTCTATTCTCTTGACGAAGCACGGGAGAAAAAGACGCAAAAGAACTGTTCGATGAACATTATTTCGATTTCCAAACTGCTAACACTGCGCTTAACGCCGCCGCAACATTCAGCGATTCCGCTTTTCCGAATTTCGGAATGGAAAAAATCGTATCGGAGCGTTGTTCGAGTTCGGAAGAAATTCCATGCGCTTCATTTCCGAATATCAACACAGATTTTGCATCGGAGGCGCACGAAGCAATTTCATATAAACGTTTCTTCGCATGGAGAGCAGAAGAAAAAATGGAAAATGCTTGATGCCGAAGTTCGTGTAACGTTTCTGCTAAATTCAGTTCCGTAAAAATAGGAAGATGGAACAACGCGCCCATCGAAGCGCGCACAACTTTCGGATTGAAAAGTTCAACACAATTTTTTCCTAACAGAACAGCATCAACACCGAACCAATCGCACGTACGGAGCATTGCTCCGAGATTTCCCGGATCTGCAACCGCATCGAATGCAACAAGGAGCGTGCGTGAGGCGTGAATGAATTCTCGGAATTGCTGGTTCTTTTTTTTGTGAACGACTGCGAAAATGCCTTGGCTAGTTTGGGTGTCGGAAAGATTTTCACGTTCGGCTGCCGAAACTTCAACGAGTGGTATTTTTTTTTGTTTGGAAAGCGCGTGAATAAGTTTTGCTGAATGGTGAGCATAACTGTTTTCCGTTCCGAGAAGGAGTTCCACGTTCCAGTCGCTTTGCAGCGCTTCTTCGACGCAATGAAATCCTTCGACGAGAAACTGTTGATGGTGCTCGCGGAATTTTTTTTGGAGAAGTTGACGAATGAATTTCCGTTGCTGCTGCGAAAGTGTGTTCATACGTTTGTTTGTTTGCTCGTTTGTTTGTTTATTGAATTGGAAATGATGATTCGGAAACGAATCGGCGGTGAAAGTACAAATGAAAAATGAATTGACAAACATCTTGAACAAACCAATAAACGCACGCATGAACAATCTTCACATCCATTACAACGAATACGGACACGGCGAACCGATGATATTGGTGCACGGATTTCCGTTTTCTTCTGCAATGTGGAACGCGCAAGTGGAATATTTTTCAAAGCACGTTCGCGTGATTACGTACGATATTCGCGGACACGGCGAAAGCGAAATTGGCGACGGACAATTTTTTCTTGAAGATTTCGTCGAAGATTTTTTTGCGCTGCTGGATGTTCTTCGCTGCGAAACAGTAATTGCCGTTGGTCTTTCGATGGGAGGTTATATTCTGTTGCGCGCGTATGAACAATCGCCCGCGCGATTTCGTGCGCTTGTTCTCTGCGACACCAAAAGCGAAGCGGACTCTAACGAAGTAAAACTGAAACGCGCAATCCAGGCGAAAGAAGTGAAAACACGCGGCGTAAAAAATTTTGCCGATGGATTTTTGAAAGCCGTTTTGACGGACAAAACGTTTTCTGAAAATGCGCAAGCAGTGGAACTCATTCGCAACATTATGCTACGCACTTCATCGGTTTCCATCGCAGGAACGTTGCTTGCGCTTGCTTCGCGAACCGATACCACGCACGTGCTTTCTTCGATAACAATTCCTACGCTGCTTCTTGTCGGCGAAAACGATTCCATTACGACGGTTTCGGCAATGCAAGCGATGAAAGAAAAAATTCCGAACGCCCAATGGAAAATACTTTCGAATGCGGGACATCTCAGCAATATAGAAAACCCGAGTGAATTTAATTTCGCACTCGAAACATTTTTGCAATCAATGAACGAACAAACACCGCAATGAAAACGTTTGTGAAATATTTTGCAACAATGCTTTTTGTATGCTGTTGCAACCGAAATCTTGACGCGCAACTATTGCTCAATGCGGATTTTATGCTGACGCCAGCATCGTTGGAACCGGCAGAAAGTCCTTTGAAAAATGTGAACACAACGCATCACAACGATTCGCCGTTCAATCTCGTTCGTTCGGAAATATTCGGATTGTGGGGCATCAGCGAAATGTTTTCTCTTCGCGCGAATGCTTTGTTCGATGCAAAAATGGCACAACGTATTCGGCTCGACGGATTATATCTTGAAGGGAAACCGGATTCGGTGTTCAATGTTCGCGTCGGAAAAATTCCGACGACGTTTGGAAATTTTGTTCACCGGAGATTTGCGCGCGAGAATACGTTGATTGGTTTTCCGTTGATGTACAGTTTCAAAACTCCTTTGTTGGGAAACGCAGTGGATACAAGTTTTGCGCAGGTGTTGTTTCGCAAGCAACATTTCATTTCCGAAATAATATCCGTCAATGAAGCGTTTTGGATGAAGGGAATTTCTGTGTTGGGCGCAGTGGAAAATTTTCGGTATGCGGTTTCAATTTCCAATAGTTCGATTTCCAATCCCACCGTAAAACGCCGATACGGAAATCAGATAGCGGGAAGAATTTCATCAACACTTTCCCATAATGTTGACGTTGGAATTTCGAGCGCATTCGGTTCGTATCTTGACAAAGCGAAATTTTTACCTGCGAATAAAAACATTGAAGAAGTAACACAAGAAATTTACGGCGCAGACGTTCGCTACGAGTATTGGCGGTACGAATTTCTCGGAGAAATTATGCAAAGCACGTGGGATGCGCCGCTCCTTCTTGAAAAAAAACTTTCTGCCAAAAGTTGGTGCGCAGAACTTCGGTATCAATATTCGCGCACCATCTTGCTTTCTGCGCGGCTTGAGCAGTTTCTTTTTTCCGCAATTGATTCTTTCGGAACATCACGAAACTGGGGACATAATATCAATCGTTGGGAAGCGGGAATTCGTTACCGATATTCCGATATGATTATTAAAGGTGTGTGGCAGCATTCTGAAATGTTTTCGGCGCCGAAAGCAATATACAATATTTATGCCGTGCAAATCATTTACCGCTGGGAAGATATTTTTCATGCCAACGAATAGGAAATGCAACTGCGTGCGATGTGAGATGGGGAATATGCAGATACGATTTTTTCCTCTTGTGTAAAAAACGTACAGATAAAATTGTTCTTTCTTGAACAAATCCTTCATTGCGAACGAAACAATATTCGCGCGTTTATTCGCTGACGAATTCTATTCGCAAAGAATTTTATAAATTTAACGCCGATTTTTTTTCTTAAACTTGTACAAAAAAAGAAACCCTTTTTCTTGCCTCGATAACTACAACAAGTTTCTATACTTTTCTGACACAGATACAACTGATGAAACCACTCAAAAATCTTGACGAAGTAACCATCCGTTTTGCCGGCGATAGCGGCGACGGAATGCAATTAACCGGAATGGAATTCACCAAAACCACTGCGCTCTTAGGAAATGATTTAAGTACGCTTCCCGATTATCCCGCAGAAATTCGCGCACCCGCCGGAACATTATTTGGCGTAAGCGGATTTCAAATTCATTTTGGCGCAACGGAAATTTATACTCCCGGCGACCAATGCGATGTTCTCGTCGCAATGAATCCTGCCGCATTGAAAGTGAACTTGAATAGTTTGCGCGACGGCGGAATTATTATTGCAAACCGCGATGGTTTTGATGTGAAAAATTTGAAACTTGCAAATTATTCTACAAACCCACTCGACGATGATTCTTTGGGTAAATATCAATTATATGTTGTAGAAATTACCAAACTCACCGGCAATGTGCTTACAGATTTAAATATGTCGTCGAAACATATTGACCGATGCAAAAACTTTTTCGCACTTGGGATGATGTACTGGATGTACAATCGTCCGTTAGAGCCAACGATTGAATGGATAAACGAAAAATTCAAAAAGACTCCCGATTTTCAAGAAGCAAACACGCGCGTTCTGAAAGCAGGATATAATTACGGCGAAACAACAGAAATATTTTCTGAACGTTACGAAGTTAAACCCGCAGAACTGGAGCCGGGAACATATCGCAGCATAACGGGAAACGAAGCAATTGCGTGGGGATTAATTGCGGCATCCGTAAAATCGAACCTCGAATTATTTCTCGGAAGTTACCCGATAACACCTGCAAGCGATATTCTTCACGAACTTTCGCGACACAAAAATTTTCGCGTGAAAACATTTCAAGCGGAAGATGAAATTGCCGCAATCGCTTCTGCTATCGGCGCATCGTATGCGGGCGCGCTTGCAACAACGACAACAAGCGGACCCGGTCTTGCGTTAAAAAGCGAAGCCATCGGTCTTGCTGTTATGACGGAACTTCCGCTCGTTATTGTGAACATTCAACGCGGAGGTCCAAGCACGGGACTTCCGACGAAAACAGAACAAGCGGATTTGCTTCAAGCATTGTGGGGAAGAAACGGAGAAAGCCCTGTGTGTATTCTTGCATCGAAAACGCCTTCCGATTGTTTTGATGTTGCGTTTGAAGCGTGCAGAATTGCGTTGCAATATATGGCGCCTGTTATTGTTCTTTCCGACGGATATTTGGCAAATGGTTCCGAACCGTGGAAATTTCCGCACGAAGAAGATTTACCGGAAATTCCTGTTTCGTTTCGAACAGAAAAAGAAGGATTCTTTCCGTATATGCGCGACGAAGAAACACTTTCGCGTCCTTGGGCAATTCCCGGAATTCCTGGTTTAGAACATCGCATCGGCGGATTGGAAAAAGCGCATATTAGCGGGAACGTGAGTTACGACGCCAATAATCACGACGTGATGGTTCGTATGCGGCAGGAAAAAATTGAGAGGATCGTGCATACGCTTCCGCTTGCTGAAACCGAAGGCGATAACGAAGGCGACGTTCTTGTCGTTGGATGGGGAGGAACGTACGGAGCAATAAAAACAGCAGTGAAAAACAAACGCCGCGAAGGAATTTCCGTTTCGCATTTGCATTTGCGGTACTTGAATCCATTACAAAAAAATGTGGGAGAAATTCTTTACAAGTTCAAACACGTTCTTGTTCCAGAATTAAATCTGGGACAGTTATCGAAAGTGCTGCGTTCACGTTATCTCATTCCGACAATTTCATTGAATAAAGTTCAAGGTCAACCATTCAAAGCAATGGAAATTGAAAAGAAGATTGATGAAGTACTGGCGATAAAGTAAATTTCCTTTTGATTTTTTTATACGTATTGAAATGCAAGAAAACGGCGATGTCGTAAAATTACTTTCTCAAATGCTCGGGAAGTTCGATGAACTCACGAGCGAAGTGAAGTATTTGCGCAAAGATACGAACGAACGATTTTCCGAAGTGAATAGTCGTTTGGACGGAATGAATAATCGTTTTGACGGGACCAATAATCGTTTGGAGGGAATGAACAATCGTTTGGACAACTTGACCCAAGAAGTTGATAATCTTACGATGGAGTTGAATTCAAGTTTCAATACGTTATATGGAGCCGCAATGAAAACTAATGAAGAAATTCGCCATCTCGATGATGCACTGCACGAAATCATTTCTATCCTTTCGAAAGATGTCGTCTTCTTCGGTTTGCCCGTTGTTCTTGAAACGCCAGGACAACAATATTCTGGCATTATTCGTAAACCAAAGTAGTTAATAACAATCTAAAATTGTAAATCTAAAATCTAAAATAAATTTATGTCTCTCGTAGCAGAACTTATACAACAAACTCAACAAACGTTCGTCCAACCGAAATATTCCGCAAAAGATTTTCAATCGAATCAAGATGTGCGTTGGTGTCCCGGTTGCGGTGATTATTCCATTCTTGCACAAGTGCAACGGATTATGCCGGAACTGGACATCGCGAAACACAACATTGTTTGGGTTTCGGGAATCGGATGCTCGTCGCGCTTTCCGTATTATATGGACACATACGGATTTCACGGGATTCACGGACGCGCAACTTCTATTGCTTCCGGTGTAAAATTAGCGCATCCCGAATTATCCGTGTGGGTTGCAACCGGCGATGGTGATGGAATGAGCATCGGAGGAAATCATTTCATTCATACGTTGCGAAGAAATATTGATTTGAAAATTCTGTTGTTCAACAATCAAATTTATGGGCTCACGAAAGGACAATATTCTCCGACATCGGAATATGGAAAGGTTACAAAATCAACGCCGCTGGGTTCTATTGACCATCCGTTTAATCCAACGTTGCTTGCGCTTGGCGCAGAAGGAAGTTTTGTTGCGCGCACACTTGACCGCGACCCGAAACACTTGCAAACAATCTTAAAACGCGCTGCCGAACATCAAGGAACTGCGTTTGTAGAAATTTACCAAAACTGTAATGTGTTTAATGATGGCGCATTTTTTCCGTTCACAGAAAAAGAAACAAAAGATGATACGGTGCTTGTGCTTGAACACGGCAAACCGCTTGTGTTCGGAAAAGAAAAAAATAAAGGAATAAAACTCGATGGTTTTACGCCCAAAGTTGTTTCGCTGGGGAACGAAATTTCTGCGAATGATTTAGTGGTGCATAACGAAAAAGATTCGGTGCTTGCGTTTATCCTTGCGAACTTTTCTTCGCTCGAAGGAATGCCGCGCCCGATCGGAATTTTCCGCGCCATTGAACGCCCGACGTACGATGCAGATATGGAATTACAAATTCAAAAAGCAGAAGCGAAGAAGAAAGGTGTTTTGAACGAACTTTTTCGCAGCGGACAAACGTGGGAAATTTAATAGAACGTTCTATGAAAAACAGCATGGAATATTTCCTCTTTCAAAATCTTATCAGCGAGAAAAATTTTTCTTTCTCGCTTTTTTATTCTTGAACGATGCTCGATACGCAACTCTTTCAAAAAATAATTTCTGAACACAATTCGTTTGTTCTCACCACGCACGTCAATCCCGACGGCGATGGATTGGGAAGCGAACTGGCAATGAAACATTTTCTGCGAAAGTTGGGAAAGAACGTTACGATACTCAATCACAGCGAAACGCCGAAGCAATATGATTTTCTCGACAAAATGAATTCCGAACTTATTTGCTTTAACGAACAACGCGACAAAGAAAAAATTCTTTCCGCTGATTGCATAATGATTCTCGACACAAATCAAGGCAATCGTTTGCGTTCGATGGAAAACGTTGTGAAAAAAAGTTCTGCAACAAAAGTTATCATTGACCATCATCTCGAACCGGAACAATTTGCTGACCATTATTTTATAGACGATAATTTTTCTTCCACAGGAGAAATCGTTTTCAACTTGCTTGATTCATTTCGCAAAGAAAAAAAATACAACGTAGATTTCAACAAGCAAATTGCAACGGAACTTTATATCGCTATAATGACCGATACCGGTTCATTTCGTTTTCCGAGAACAAATAAAGAAACGCATTTGATTATCGCTGAACTTTTATCGTACGGCGTTGACCCGACAGAAGCGTTTGCTAATGTGTACGAGCGGTGGTCGAAAGGAAGAATGATTTTGCTCGGCAAAGCATTGAACGAAATGAAATTCGCTTTTGATAATAAACTTGCTTACATCGTTTGCACCCAAAAAATGTTTGAAGAAACGCAAACCGATGTTGAAGAAACCGATAATTTTACAACGTATCCGATGAGTATTAATGGCGTTCTCGGCGCGGTTCTTATCAATGAATTAGACAACGGCGTGAAATTAAGTTTTCGCTCGAAAGGAAATATTCCGTTCAATGAATTGGCGAAAGAATTTGGCGGCGGCGGACATAAAAACGCAGCGGGAGCGCGAGTTCACAATGTAAAACTTGATGACGTTGTAAAAGAAGTAATTGAAAAAGCGGGGAAATATTTAGCGTAGAGCGAAGAGCATAGAGTAAAAAGCTTAAATCAAATTCTGTAATCAGTAATCTCAAATCTGTAACCTATTATGAAATTAAGTTCAACAAAATCCACGTTAAGACAAGTCAAATCCGATGCTGTTATTTTCTTCATCAGTGAAGAAACAAAATCCATTGCGAAACAATTGGAACCATTTCCCAAGCAACTGAAAAATCTTGCAGAGAAAATTTCTTCGCTGGAAAATTTTAAAGGAAAGAATGATGAGGTGTGCAAAGTGTTCACGAATAACGCAATTACTTCTCCGCAATTATTGCTTGTTGGAATTGGAAAGAAAGAAAAATTCTCCATTGAATTATTACGAAGAGCAACAGCGACAGCATTGAATAAAGCAAAAGGAATCAAAGCGAAAAAAGTAGCGTACGATTTTTCTTCCGCTTCAAAACTACTTTCGCAAAATTCAATAGAAGAAATTACGCAAGGAATTGTCGAAGGCTCGATGCTTTCGCAATACAAGTTCGATAAATATTTTTCTGAAAAAAAAGACAAAGAAAAAATTGCGGAAGCGATTGTATTCGATTCTTCAGATGAAACAGTGAAGAAAATCAAAAACGGAATTTCCGTTGCAAAAATAATTTGCGAAGGAACAATTCTTGCTCGCGATTTGGAAAACGCTCCATCGAACGAAATTTATCCCGAATCGCTTGCTGATGTTGCAAAGAAATCTGCAGAACAATTTGGTTTTGAATGTGAAGTGTGGGAAAAATCAAAAATCGAAGAAGAAAAATTTTGTGGATTACTTGCAGTGAGTTCGGGAAGTATGAAAGAACCGCGTTTTATCATTTTAAGATATAATGGAACGCAAAATTCTGAAGTGCAACCAATCGTTTTTGTCGGCAAAGGCGTTACGTTTGATAGTGGTGGAATTTCCATTAAGCCATCAGCGAATATGGCAGAAATGAAAATGGATATGAGCGGCGCGGCTGCAGTAATTGGCGCGGTGCAAACAATCGCGCGACTCAAATTTCCAGTGAATGTCATTGGTTTAATTCCTGCAACGGAAAATATGCCGAGCGGAACTGCAGTAAAACCGGGCGACATTGTTACGCATCGCGGAGGAAAAACTTCCGAAGTGGACAACACCGATGCAGAAGGACGATTGATACTTGCCGATGCGCTTGCGTTTGCCGAAACATTGAAACCGCAATGCGTGATTGACCTTGCAACACTTACTGGTGCGTGTGTTGTTGCGCTCGGACATTTTGCAACAGGAATGTTCGGCAATGATGATGAAGTGATGAACAAATTAAAACTCGCCGGCGAAAAAACTTATGAGCGCGTTTGGCAACTTCCATTGTATGATGAATACGAAAAACTGATAAAGAGCGATGTTGCGGATGTAAAAAATGTCGGAGGACGTTGGGGGGGAGCGATTACTGCGGCGTGGTTCTTGAAAAAATTTATCGGCGATTACAAATGGATTCATCTCGATATTGCGGGACCAGCAATTCTCGAAGATAATCAACCGTACGCGCCGAAAGGTGGAAGCGGTGTTGGTGTGCGATTGTTGGTGGAGTTTGTGAAAAACTCGAAGTAAGTTTTTTGTTCAAACGTGAGTTCGTATCTTTTGCCCGCAAAATTGCGAACTACAATTCGGAGAGCTCGCCTAATGGTATGGCAGCAGTCTTGAAAACTGCCGTCAGCAATGACGTGGGGGTTCGAGTCCCTCGCTCTCCGCAAACGCAGTAAAAGTTGAAACACGAATTTATGCTGTGTCAACTTTTTTATTCTTCGGTAGAATATTTTTTAGGAAATAGGAATGCTCATTTCCTCCAATGTATTTTGTTATTTTTCATTATAGCGTATATGGAAGGAAAATCTCTGTTGAAGGAAGCGTCAACTGTCGTTTTCAAGAAGGCAAACCGACAACGTGATACCAATCCATAAATTGTTTCTACAATATCTCTGTAACCGTTAACAACCAACGGAATTTTGTTTTCTTTCCGTCAATCGGCTGATTGACATACAAAGGAAAATCCAAACGGATGACATTCAAACCGATGGAAGAAAATAAATTTGTTTGCGTTGGAATTTGCGCGAAACGAATTCCGTATCCTGCATCGTAAAGAAATTGTTTATGAAGCGATGATGATTCATTCCAAATTTTTCCGCAATCGAAAAATGCAACGCCGTTGAACACTCCGAAAATTTTTCCCAGCAGGGGAATTTGTTGAAACGGAATGAACGGAACAAGTTGAGGGAAACGCACTTCAATATTTGCCGCGCCGATTCTTTCCGCAGAAATATTTTGATTGAAATAACCGCGTAAATTTCCTCCGCCGGGTTGAAGCGAATGGAATCGAATTGAATCAGGGAGCGTTCCGCGACTTCGCAGCAAATCCGCATTCATTTCATCAATCGGCGAACCGCTTGCAAGATACAACGCAGTTTGTTTCGGAACATTTCCGTTCGCAACTCCTCCAAACAAACGAACACCAAAACGAACGTTCATCGGCAAATTGTAAATATCTGTCGCTTGCACGGAAAATTTGTTGTACCGAAAATCGCTTTGCAGAACATCGCTTTCCAACGCAAACGTACAATTGAAATTCCAACCATCGCCGCGGTTTTGGTAGAAGTACCGCGTAATCATTCTGTTGAGTTGTCCCGCATCCCAATTGTTAAACGAGAGATATTTTCCGCTCACCAATTGAAACCGCGAAAGCGAAACATTGATTGTATGAAACGGCGGATACGAATAATGCTTTCCCGAAAAAACATTCCACGCAATGTTTTCGCTTTGTCTTCCATCAATTGTGTACGCGCGAAAAGAAACCGAAGACCATTTTAATAACTCGTACATAATGGTTGAATACGAAACATCGTAATCGAGTTGTTTACTTTTTACGCCAATCCAACTCCACGCAGTAAATGAATGAATGTCATTCAAATAACTTCCGAAAATTTTTCCGCCGAGTTTCATTCCGTCAATATCGTTGAACCACAGCGATTGTCTCCAACGAATCGAATATTCATACATCGGTGTAATCGAAAACGCTGTGTTATCGTATTCAAATTTAACAGGGAATTTTCTCCACGTGTTGTTCAATCGGTTTATATCTGCAATACGTTTATCGGGATTGATTTCGCCTTTGATAGGTTTTGATGGTAAATCAATTTTGACCGTTTGTTCTGTTTCATTGTTCATCCATTTTTCTACAGGAATAAACACTGTTTGTTTGCTTCCGTCTTCAAGTTGCAATTCCACATCAAGCGGCATAATCGCTCTACCGATTTTTCGAATCATTACTTTCGTTTGATATATTTCTTTCCCTTCAACATTTATTTTTTCGTAGTCAACGCAATCAAGCGCGTAATCGCACGTGTAGGTTCGGTGAAACCATTCATCGAAAAACCAACGCAAATCTCTGTTGCCGCTTACTTCCATTGCAAGCGTGTAAAAATCTTCGGGATACGGATGTTTGAATTTCCATCGCTTGTAATATTCCAGCATCAATTGCGAAAACACGGAGTCGCCCAAGACATATTGCAGCATAAACATTACGCTTGCTGTTTTCGGATAGAATGCCGTTCCGCTTCCGATGGTTTCGTCCCAATGGTCTGCGTGTGTTGCAATCGGTTCTTCTACGCCAAGTTTCGCAATGTTCAAATAATTGCGGACGTTATCTTGCCGTTCATCGCTGTTGGGAAATGCGAAAAATTTATGATGCCGCGCATTCCAAAAATACGAGTTGTTGTTTCGTCCGTAAAAATCTTCGTGCGCAAGCGTTGTGATGAACGTGGTGAATCCTTCATCCATAAACGCATATTCCGTTTCGTTGTTTCCCATCATCATCGGATACCACTCGTGACCAAATTCGTGCGCCGTTACATCGTACAACGCGGTCGAAATTTCATCGCCAATATGACCAAGAAACACAATGCCCGGATATTCCATTCCTCCGCCAATAACTCCTTCGACACAAAATGCATTGGGATACGGATACATTCCAAAATTCTCGCTGAAAAATTTTATTGCGTGTCGTCCGTATTCCGCGTCGCGTTTCCAAAATTCTTTTTTGTCATCGAAATACAATGCGTGAATTGCTATTCCGTTCCAATGCGCAACATCCCAAATGTAATTCTCGTTCGCACTCCACGCAAAATCGCGCGCAGTATCAATTCTGCATTTCCATGTTACCAATGCAGAATCTTCTTTCGGAATTTCCCGTTGCGAATAGTCGAGAATGTTTACCGTTGAATCATTTCCTTCTGATGATTTCAGTTTTTGAATTGCAGAATCGGGAAGAACTTCTTGCGGATTTAAAAGTGTTCCGCTGTAACCCACGATAAAACTTTTCGGTAACGTAATGTTCACGTCAAACGTTCCGAACTCGTTATGAAATTCCGCGCCGATGTACTGGTCCTTATGCCATCCGAATTTGTCGTACGTTGCAATTTGCGGATACCATTGTGCAATGTTGTAATCGCGTCCAACGTGTCCCGTACGCATCGTAAATGTGGGAATGTTTTCGTTCCAATCAATAACAAATGTAATTTTTTCTTTGGGTAACAGCGGCGAAGGAAGTGTTGCGCGAAGGAGCGTGTTATCAACTTCATACTCGAGATTTTTTTCCGTTCCGTTTTCCTGCAAAGCGAATTTCCTCAACCAAATTCCGCCGGAAGAATCTTTCAAAAAACTTTTGCGTTGCCATTGTGTTTTTTGCGCATAACTTCCGTACGTAAAAATATTCCAATACAAACGAAAATACACTTCGCGCAGCGTATCGGGAGAATTGTTCGTGTACTCAAGCGTTTCACTTCCGAAAATTTTATGCGTGTTTGTTTCAAGCGTGCAGGAAATTGAATAGTGAACGTATTGCTGCCAATAGTTTTCCGCGCGGAGCGGAATGTAAAGAGCCGTGAGAAGAGTGAGAAGAAAAAGTTTTTTCATAAAAAGATGTTTGTTGTGAATAAATGAAAATAGCGGAACAATCTTCAAGGTGTATCGGAGTAAAAAACTTCGCAGTTGAACATAGGATGAATTCCCAAGTGCAAAACCTGAAAAGTTTTTGTGACTGTTCATTACTTAACGAGCATCATTTTTTTTGTTATAGAAAAATCCGTTGCCGATAACCGATAGAAATATATTCCTCCCGGAAAATTGTTTGCGTCCCATGTTGCAATATGTGTTCCGGGAAATAAATGTTTGTTAACTACTGTGGCAACTTCTTTTCCCCGTATGTCGAAAATCGTAAGCGACACCGATCTGAAATCAGAAATATGAAACCGAAATTCTGTTGTGGGATTAAATGGATTGGGAAAATTGTGTTCAAGAAAAAATTTTGCAGAAACAAGATGTTCTTCCCGAACAGAGAGCGGTGCAGTTGTTCCTTGCAGAACAATATTGGTAATTTCTTCATCAGTATCGTTGGAAAAAAGAGAAAGCGTATCGAAATAATTTTGTCCGATTTCCGTTGGCGAAAAATTGATTTTCCAACGCACAAACGAATCAGCAGGAACAGAAGTAACATTTCCAGCAACAGAAAAAAACGATGTTCGCAACTGAAACGAAGTGATGGTCAAATTCGTGGTTCCACTGTTAACGATAAGAAGATTCCGCGGCGCAATAAATGTTCCGGGAATTTGAAAACCGAAATTGATTGCATTTTCGGAAACAAAAATTTCGGGTGAATATTGCGTTGTTGCCGTTCCTGAAAATTGAGAAATACGTTCAACAAATTCCGGATGGTCAATGAACGGATTTCGTTTTTGCTGAAAAGAAGCGATGCGGTAGTTGCGTGTTTTTTCCATTGCATTGACTTCGTCTTGGCGATTCCATAAACGCAAAATGGATTCCTGCGTGTTGGAAAGAAAATTTCCATAGTTGCTATCGTAGCGAACAACAAAATACAACAGCGAACGCGCAACGTTTCCTTTGTGAATGGCGCGCGGCTCAAAGACCGTTTGATTTTGCGAATTCTTTCCGAGTTTTGAACCGCCTTGTTGCCACGAAACGTTTGCAACCACAATGCCAAATGGAAAATTGGAACGCGCGCTGTTTGCATCGTTATCCGTTGGAAAGAGATGAAACACATCGGATTTCATCGGTTCCGCTTCGTTGAAAAAACTTTGAGGCCACGTATGTTCCGTGTTGAAATTTTGCGCTTGCGCTTCATCTCTGTTGGTCGCAAAAATTTTTCTTCCCGTGTACACACATTCGAGCGTATCGTCGCTGTTGTAATCGTCAATGTATTCGAACATTTTATCGCGCGCCGTGTTGTAGCCAAGCGACGTATGATTTTTTGTGAAATTATGAAGTGCAGTTTTCAGCGGCTCATCGCGTAAATTTTGTGTGAACGAATACATGACATCGGAATATTTTCCAACAGCAGAAACGGTAAATGCCGCGTCGTCAGCGGATGAATCATTTGTTTCGACCAATACAACATCGCGAAATGAGACATTGTGTTTGGTAAAAAAATAGATTGTTCGTTCTATGCTATCGTTTGCCGCAACAATGAAATTTGTATCGCGAACAAAAAATTCGTTTCGGAAATTTGTAATGTTGTTGATATGAATTTGTGCGGGACTGTTGTTCACTATCCAAAAAGAAAGAGAATCCGTCGTGTTCGTCAATACCGAATCAAACGCAAGTGTTGGCGGATGAATTTCGAGAATTGTTTGCGAAAAAACTTTTGACGAAAGAAGTAAAAAAATGAGAAGAAGACGTTGTTTCACTATTGCTGATAACGTAAATGCGGAACAAAAATACAACTATTTTGTTTCTTCGAGATGAAGAAAACGGAAAAAATTTAAAAAGAAAAAACGGAGTGCAGCAATGCTACACTCCGTCTCTTTTTATTCACAACAAAAGAAAGGTTATACCAGTCCTTGATCAAGCATCGCATCAGCAACTTTGAGGAAGCCGCCGATGTTTGCTCCATTCACATAATTGCCCGGGGTTCCGAATGTTTTCCGTTGCGCAAAAAATCTATGTCGGAAATAATGCCGAGAATACATTCTTTAAACTTTGTGAAATATTTCCACGCTTTTTCGTACGACGTGCAGAGTAAAATTTTCGGACGCGCACGCATTCGTAAATAGTTATCCCTTAAAAAGCCAATTTAGCAAGAGGATTAGCGAGTATAGGGTCGAAGAATTTTTGGAGAGAGGAGAAAATAAAAACGACAATATTTTTTGCCTCTTCCTTCCATTGATTCATCAT